>Ga0114129_10002116_pt1 | contig 27362 bp, 17 predicted proteins | sample RhiMetdeltSRZDD1_FD_80071 | JGI IMG/M metagenome (GOLD analysis project Ga0114129, IMG submission 80071) | Populus rhizosphere microbial communities from Tennessee, USA - Rhizosphere MetaG P. deltoides SRZDD1 (version 2) (version 2) | ecosystem: Host-associated > Plants > Roots > Rhizosphere >... | reverse complement strand
TACGTGACGACCGGCAACTGGTCGCAGACCAACAACGGCGGCGGGCCGACCCAGCGCGGCTTCCGCGGCTACTACCGGTCCAACGACGGCGGCGCGACCTTCCAGACGATGACCGCGGCCAACCCGGGCGGCGACACCGTCTGGACCTCGAAGATCTGGGTGGATCCGCAGAACGCCGACCGCCTGTTCGTCGCCGGCGTCAACCTGCGGGGGTCCGCGAACGGTGGCGCCACCTGGGCCAACATCAACAACCTGCACGTCGATCACCACGCGATGGCGTTCGACCCGACGACACCGGGACGGGCGTACGAGGGCAACGACGGCGGCGTCTACTGGTCGCTGGCCAGCGGCGCCAGCGGTACCTGGACCGAGTCGCTGAACGAGCCGTGGACGCAGTTCTACACCGTCGACGTCAGCGAACAGGACGCGACCCGCATCGTCGGCGGTACGCAGGACAACGGCTGCCTGCGGTCGTGGAACTCGGCCGGTGTGGTGACCGGCGCCTGGGGCTCGTACGGCGGCTGCGGCGACGGCCTGTACACCATCATCGACCCGAGCAACCAGAACAACGTCTACGCCTGCTCGCAGTTCGGGGTGTGCTCGCGCTCGATCAACGCCGGTAACAACAGCACCGGGTTCACCAACGCCACCACGGCGGACCGGCGCAACTGGCAGAGCCCGGTCGTGCTCGACCCGACCACGCCGTCGACTGTCTACTATGGAGGGAACATCCTCAACCGGTCCACCAACATGGCCGTCAACTTCACGGTCATCAGCCCGAGTCTCAGCAACCCCGAGTCGGGCACCGACCCGTCGTACCCCTTCGGCACCTTGACCACCGTCGCCGCGGCTAAGACGAACCCGAACGTCATCTACGCCGGGACCGACGACGGTTGGCTGTGGGGCACCCGGGACGGCGGCGTGACGTGGACCCGGTTCACCGACCCGGCACTGCCGACCCGGTGGGTCACCCGCGTCGCGGTCGACCCGACCGACGCGAACGTGGCGTACGTGACGTACTCCGGTCTGCGTAACGCGGACAACAACGCGCACGTGCTGCGTACCCTCGACGGCGGCGCCCACTGGACGGACATCAGCGGCAACCTGCCGTTCGCCCCGACCCAGGACGTAGTCGTCGACCCGACCAACCCGAACCGGGTGTTCGTAGCCAGTGACCTGGGCGTGTTCATCGCGAACGTGGCCAAGGCCAAGGGCAACCCCACGGTCCGGTGGCTGCGCCTCGGGCACGGGTTGCCCCGGGCGCCGGTCAACGACCTCGAATACAACGCATCGACGAACACCCTGTACGCGGCCACCTACGGCCGTGGCATCTTCACCCTCCTGCTCGACCGGGACGACGGATAGCGGTTGATGGGGGAGGGCGCTGCCCTCCCCCGTTCGGCCGATGCCCTTGTCAACGTCAGTGACGCGACCGGCGCGACAACAAGTTCCACGTTCGTCGATGCGTGCGTACCGTGACAGTCATGAGTTCCGCGAGGAAACGGATGATGCACGCCGGCATGGCGGTACTGACGGTGCTGGCCCTCGCGCTGGCCGGAGGCGACGGGGCTTTCTTCGACATCCACGAGTCCGAGTCGGAGTCCGAGTCGGCGGAGGCGGAGGCCGAAGAGCACGAAGCCGAGGAAGGCGAGGAAGAGGGCGAGGAGAAGGAGAATCCGGGCGAGCCGGCCGAGTGGATGTGGCTGCAGCGTGCCAACGCGGACGGGTCGATTCCGGCGACCGCGTTCCGGGACGCGATAGCCCAGACGCGGCGGATCGAGCGGGACACCCGCGTCAACAGTCCCGCGCTGTCAGATGTGCAGTGGAAGCTGCTCGGCCCGAGCAACATCGGTGGCCGCCTGATCGACGTCGTGCTCGACCCGGTCACATCCGGCACGGTCTACGTCGCCGCCGGTACGGGCGGAGTGTGGCGCAGCACCGACGGCGGCAGCACACTCAGCGGCCTCTGGTCCGACGACCTGCCCCAGTCGATGGGTGCGCTGGCGATCGCACCGAACGGCACCCTCTACGCGGGCACCGGTGAACCGGACCACGGCGGTGGCGGCTCCTACTACGGCACCGGGGTGTACCGCTCGACGGACGCCGGCGCGACGTGGGCCAGCATCGGCCTCGTCGACACCGGCGCGATCGGGCGCATCTCGATCGACCCGTCGAACCCGCAACGGATCCTGGTAGCCGCGCAGGGGCGTCTGTTCGACACCGGTGGTGAGCGTGGTGTCTACCTGTCCGAGGACGGTGGCACGACCTGGCGGCAGGTTCTGGACGGCCTCAACGACTCGACCGGTGCCATCGATGTCGCGTTCGATCCCGGCAACCCCAACATCGCCCTGGCCGCCCTGTGGGACAAACTACGGTTCCCGGACGGGCGCGAATACGGCGGACCCGGTTCCGGCGTGTTCCGGTCCACCGACGGCGGCCGGACCTGGGCCCGGATCGGCGACCCACTGCCGACTTCGGAGAGCGAACCCGGCCGCATCGGTGTCGCGTTCGCCAGGAGCGATCCCAACCGGGCGTACGCCATCACCAACGACCGCGTCGGCAACCTCACCGGTTTCTTCGTCTCCAACGACGCGGGCGCGACGTGGACCCGACCGCTGACCGGAGAACCCGCGCTCGACGCCAACGACGGCGGGTTCGCCTGGTGGTTCGGGCGACTCTGGGTGGACCCCGCCAACGCCGACCACGTGTTCTCGGCCGGGGTCCCGATGATGGAGTCCCGCGACGGCGGCGCCAGCTGGACCCGCGGTACCGGCATCCACGCCGACCAGCACGCCCTGGCCTTCGACCCGCACACGGCCGGCCGGGTGTACGTCGGAAACGACGGTGGGCTCTACCGGTCCGAGCAGAACGGCAACGTCGTCGGGCCATGGACCAAGGCCACCGTCGAGCCGTACATGCAGTTCTACGCGATGGACGCCAGCGCGCAGGATGTCACCCGGGTCTCGGGCGGCACCCAGGACAACGGCTCACTGCGCTCGTGGGGCGGCACCAACTGGAACCTGTACCGCGGCGGCGACGGCATGATGAACCGCATCAACCCGCTAGACCTCAACAACGTGTTCGCGTGCTCCCAGAACGGCGGCTGTGCCCGCTCCGACAACGGCGGCAACACGATGACGTCGATCCGAGCCCGGTTCGGCGGCGAGCGGTTCAACTGGGTGTCGCCGCTGGAGATCGCCGCCGGCGCACCCGACACTGTCTACTTTGGATCGAATGTGCTCAACCGGTCCGACGACCGCGGCAACACCTGGCGGGTCGTCAGTCCGGACCTCACGGGCGGGCCGACACCGCGCAACCAGACGTCGTTCGGCACCATCACGACCATCGGCATCGCCCCGACGAACAAGGAACTCGTGTACGTCGGCACCGACGACGGCCGGCTGTGGCTGACCCAGGACGGCGGCGGCACGTGGACCCGCCTGACAGATCCCGACCTGCCCGACCGGTGGGTCACCCGGGTGACCGTCGACCCCGAGGACCCCAACCTCGCCTGGGTCACGTACTCCGGCTTCCGCTCGGAGAGCGAAACCCAACCGCACATTCTGATGACAACCGACCGCGGTACGAACTGGCGTGACATCTCCGGCAACCTGCCGCAGGCGCCGATCAACGATGTCATCCGGCACCCGAAGCACCGTGGGTGGCTGTACATCGGTACCGACATGGGCGTCTTCTTCAGCCCGAACCTCGGCCGCGTCTGGCTGAAGGTGGGCGAGACGTTCCCGCTGGTACCGGTCACCGATGTGCACTTCCATGCCGACTCGAAGACGCTGTTCGCGGCGACCTTCGGCCGCAGCATCTTCACTGCCACGATCGGCGACGACTGACCGGGTGGCCGCCCCCTGGAGGCGGGGCGGCCACCTTTCTTCAGTCAGCTGCGATCGATCAGCAGCCGGGCAACCGGAAGCTGGCGATGCGGGTCTGCCAACCGGCCGTGGAGCTGAGTTGGCCTTCGGCGGTGTAGTACTCGTTGATGTACCAGAAGGTGCAGTCGTCGGTGGGATCGACATTCATCGAGGTGTAGTCACCCCAGCGGGAGTTGGTCGTGGTCTGCACCCCGGTGCCGTTGGTGATGATCCCTTCGGCGAGCGGCATCGTGCCCAACGGACTGCCCGGCCGACGGCCGGTGTACCGGATGCCCGGGAACACGTTGGTGCCGTTGACCACGCTGTACCCCAAGGCCATGTTGCCCCGCTTGTCCATGGCGATGCTGCCCATCCAGCGGTTGATGCCGTCTTCCGGCGCGTAGGTGCCTTGCTGGCGAACGGTGTAGTTGCCGTTGTTGGCGCGCCGGATCTCGTACCAGCGCGCGCCGGCGACGCCAGGTCGCGCCTCGACGGACTGGTTCGTGACCATCGTGTCGAGGTTGCCGGTCCGCCGGAACGCCAACCGCCACGTCGGCCGTTGGCGGTAGGACAAGATGTCGATGAACTGGTTCGGGTCGGTGATACCGGGCTGCGGGAGGCAGTCCCGGGAGGTCGGCGCGCACGGGAAGATCGAGTCGAACGCCGCGACCGGGAGCTGTGTCTTCAGCGCGATCGACGCGGCCGGAGCCGCGTTCCAGGTGACGTTGAACTCCCACACGTTCAGCGCGTCGAAGGTGGCGCCGTATGGGCCGCCGTCGTCCTGGGTACCGATGATCGGCGCCGGTGAGTTGGCCCGGGGCAAGGCGCGGCCGTCGATGTCGGCGGGCAGCAGCCCGTCTCCGATCAGGTTGATCGGTACGTGACCGTCCTGTAGCAGGAAGCTCACCGCTCGGGCGCCGGGGTCACCGGCGATCATCCGGTCGCGCTCGAGGCCGTACACGCCGATCGCGTAGATCGACGGATCTACGATGCCGAACTCGCGGGTGGTGATCAGGTAGGTGTCGTCCCAGACGCCGTACTTCGGGTAGTCGGGGAAGTTGAAGCCGGTGGTGAAGGCGTACCGGAAGTAGGTGCCCGTCGGGTCTCCGGTGGTGGAGATGGCGATGCAGTTGTAGAACGGGTTGGCCGGTTCGGCCGGGAAGTCGAGGCCTCGGGTGGTGAACTGGGTCAGGATCCAGCGGTCGGCCATCTGGTCGTACACGACGATCCCGTCGCCGGAGTTCTCGGTGCACTCGTCGATCGCGAAGCCTGCCCACAGCGAGCCGAGCGACGCCGGGCCGAGCAGGCGTACACCGGTCTTGGAGTAGACGGAGAAGACCAGGTTGACCATTGCTACGTAGTGGTTCGGACCCACGTCACCGACCGGGTCCGGCGGGTTGACCCTTCCGCCGAGAACGTTGAAATTGTCCAGGTTGCTGGGTCCGTCGAAATTCGCCAGAGGCGGAGCCATGATCTCCGCAGACGTCGCGGATCTGGCGGCGCTCTGTAGAGCTCCGTCGGGCGTGTGACCCCGGTCGAGAACGGCAGGACCGCGGTCGGGGCTGAGCTCGACCAGGTCCGCGCTGGGCGGAACCCGGTTGATGCTGGCGCGCGCGAGATCACGCAGGGGTTGCGACTTGTCGAACGCCGCCGCCCCGGTGAACTTCGGCGTGCCGATGTCGATCGCTGGTGCGGCTTGCGCGGTACCGGCGGACGGCACCACCATCACGGCCAGCAACACGCCGACCGCGAACCATCGCAGCTTTCGAAGCACGACGATCCTCTCCTGATCTAGGAATATCGATTACTCGATACGCTACGCCGCCCCGCACCTGCGGCAACGCGAGCGAGGGGTCGGCGAGGGTGACCGGAAAGTCAGACATCGATACCGTCACTGACTGGGTCACGATCTTGTTAAGCTCGGGCCGAGTGGCTTGTTGGTGCCGTTCGCTTGCGACAACATCATTTGGCTGGTCATGGTGACCAGCGCCCGAGAGGGCACCAACTGGGGCAGGAGCATACCCAATGTGGGTAAAGCTCGTCGTGGCCGCGGCGGTGTTGTTCGCGGTTGCCAGCTTGGGTATCGCCGTGAGAGATGCGTCGCACGTCTCGCGGACGCACGCTACTGAGCAGTACAACAACGGAGCGCCCAGCCCGCCTGGCCACAAGTCGGGTCCACTGTAGACCTGTCCAGGTGACCGCGTAAGCAACGGCGTTGCCGGAGGGCCAACCGTCTGACTCACGGTTGGCCCCTTCACTTCAGACCTCGGACCCAACCACCTCCGTCGGCCTGATCGCCCAGTCGACACCGAGCAACTGGAGTGCCTGCACACGTTCCGGAAGGAGAGTGCCGGCACGGTACATCGAGCGCTGCCGGTAGAGCCATTGGTACAGGTTCAGGCCGCCAACTCGATAATGATGCGGGATCTTGAGGTGTCCGTGCTTGGCGCGAAAAGCCCGTATGGCGACGAGCGTACGGTTCCAGCTCTCCACATTGGAGTTGGACTTCGCTCGGCTTCGCGGCGCACGAGCGTCCCAGATCATGCCGACTTCGTCCAGAGCGGCAACCTGGCTCGGGTCGAGCTGCCCAGCATTCCGTTGTCGACGTCTTCGCGCGAGCCACGAACGCAGCTCGATGTCATTCTCACGATGACCGGCTCGCGGGCGCAGATGGCCCTCCCTCGCGAAGAATGAGGAAGCGGCCGCCAGGCCACGCTCCCAAGCCAGGTTCCGTGGAGTCCATCTCATGCCCAGGCGCTCGAGGGCCTGGACACGATCGGCGGCAAGTCGTCCGGCGCGGTACTCGGAGCGGCGATGCGCAATCCAGGAGCCTAGATTGAAGCCTTCGGTCCGGTGGTTCTGCGTCACGTCGAGATCGCCGTTCTTGGCGTAGTAGGACTGAGCTACCCTCAACCCTCGCCGCCACTCCGCCTCCCGCGGCGACCACTCCACGCCAAGATCCGCAAGGGCCGACACACGCTCCGGCGACAACCTGCCGGCGCGGTACTCGCCTCGCCACCGCGTGATCCAGGAGAACAGGGCTACGCCCGCGAACCATTGATAGCGGGGAACGTCGAGGTGACCGTGCGCTGCGAAGTAGGCCTTCGCCGCATCAAAGCCGCGAGCCCAATCCAGGTCGACACGGCTCCTGGCCGCGGGCATTCCAACTTCCTTCATCAGCTGGTTCGGACAGTCGTCTTCAATCGAAGTATCGAAATAAAAGGCTGAAGCTTCAAGGGGACGCTTCTCGCGCCCGGACGACACGACTAGATCATGCGATGACTTTATATCGCAGGTTGGTCGGATCGTCTACCGCGAAACCTCGGCCAGCTTCGCGCGAACCTGCTCGGCGTCGGGGTGGTCGAGATCGTCGAAGATCGCCAGCGCCTGCTTCCAGGCATGACTGGCCGCCTCATGGTTTCCGGCCGCGTGGTCGGCGTCGCCGAGCCCGGCCAATGCGAAAGCCTCTCGGTATCGGTCCCCGGCCTCCCGGAACATGTCGATCGCACGCTCGTAGCAGGTGCCCGATTGCTCATGGTCGGCCAGACCCAGGTAAGCGTGGCCGAGGCTGATCCACGTCGCCGCTTCGCCTTCGCGGTCGCCGAGTTCCTGCAGGAGACGCAGGGCCTCCCGGCAATGCGTGAGCGCCTGGCGGTGGTCGCCGAGCCGGACGTAGCTCAATCCGATCCCGTTGAGCGCGTTGGCTTGCCAGACCCGCTTGCCGGTGGCCCGGTACAGCTCGAAAGCCTGGCGTGCCTCGTCGAGCGCGTCGGAATGGCGGCGCTGGCGTTGCAGGATGGTGGCGAGGCTGTCATGGGCATGGCCTTGCGCCACCCGATCGTGTACCCGTTTGCTCAGCTCGAGAGCCTTCCGCGCTTCGGCCTCGGCCTCGTCCAGCCGGCCCGCCGCCGCGTGCGCGTAGCCCAACATGCGGTGGGCGAACGCCTGCATCCCAAGGTTGGCCAGGCGCTCGCCGGCGTTCATCGCCGCGCGAGCCGCGGTGGCCTGGTCGTGCCAGAGTCCGCGCCGGTACAAATATGTGGATAGCGTCCACGCGAGCTGCCAGACGTGCGTATCCGATCCGGTGGCCGCGGCATGGTCGACCGCCGCGAGCAGGACGTGGCGCTCGGCGGCGAGCCAGGCTTGTGCCTGTCGCCGATCGGCTACGGGCTCCGGGCTGACCCCCACGCGCGGCGGGTCGAGGGCAATCCGATCGCGGGTCGGGTCCAGCAACCGGTCGGCGGCGTATGCCGTATGCAGATAATGGTCCAGCAGCCGGTGGTTGGCCTCGCGGCGCTCCTCGCTGGTCTCGGTGCTGTGGGCGAGATCGCCCCCGTACACACGCAGCAGGTCATGGCATGTGTAGCGGCTCGGCGCATGCTCGATGACAAGGTTCGCGCGAGCCAGCTCGGCCAGCAGCGATCGGATCTTCGGGACCGCGACGGCCGCCAGGCTCGCCGCCGCGAGCGCGCTGAGGTCGGGGCCGGGATGCAGGCCGAGCAACCGGAACAGCCGCGCCGCGCCCGGCGTGAGGGCACGGTAGGACCAGGAGAACACCGCGCGTACGTCGCCGTCCGGGTCGTCGGTGGCCAGGTTGTCGAGTCGGTCGCAGCACTCGCGCAATTCATGGGCGAGGGTGTACAAGGGCAGCTGGGGATGGGTTGCGGCGCGCGCGGCGAGAATTGCCAATGCGAGGGGTAGCCGGGCACAGCGTTCGACGATCTCGTCGACCGCCTCGGGTTCGGTCGCGAGCCGGTCGGCGCCGAGGCGGCGCGCCAGGAGTTCCTTCGACTCGTCCTCGCTGAGCACGTCGACGTGCACCGGGTGGGCACCATCGGTGGCGATCAGCCCGGTGAGCTGGCTGCGGCTGGTCACCACCGCGAAACAGCTCGGGGTACCGGGCAGCAGCGGTCGGGCCTGTGCGCTGTCGCGCGCGTTGTCCAGCAGGACCAACATCCGCCTGCCGGCCAATCGGCTGCGGTAGAGCGCGATCTGGGCATCGAGGTCGGCGGGGATCCGCTCGGGAGGCACGCCGAGCGCGTCCAGGAACCGGCGAACCGCGTCGGCGGGTTCCATCGCCGAACCGGTCGGGTCGAACCCGCGCAGGTTCACGTAGAGCTGGCCGTCGGGGAACTGGTCGGCGACCCGGTGCGCCCAGTACACGGCGAGCGCGGTCTTGCCTGCGCCGGCTGTGCCCGACAGGGCGGATACGACTGTATTTCCGGCCAGGAGTTTGTCGAGGTGGGCCAGCTCGGTCTCGCGCCCGGCGAACGCGATGACCGGCGGGGGGAGCTGGGCCGGCACTTGCGCGGGGTTGTTTAGAGCTGGCTCCTGGCGAAGGATGCTGGCGTGCAGGTCCCGTATGGCTTCGCCTGGGTCGATGCCCAGCTCTTCGGCTAGTGCGTGGCGCAGGTTGTCGTACACGGCGAGGGCGTCGGCTTGCCGGCCGGTGCGGTACAGCGCGAGCATGAGCTGCGCGTGGAGCTGTTCGTCGAGTCGGTGGTCCTCGACCAGGTGCTCCAGATCCGGTACGACGACGGCGTGCTCGCCCAGCGCCAACCGGGACTCGATCAGCTCGCGGGTGGCCCTCAGTTGGAGCTGATCGAGACGCTGGGCTTGTTCATCCGCCCAGCCCAGGCCGGCCAGGTCCATCAGCGGCTGGCCACGCCAGATTTCCAGTGCGTCTTTCAGTAAGCGGGCGCGGTCGACGTGGTCTCGGGTTGCCTCGGCCTGCTGGACGAGGCGCTCGGCGACCTGCACGTCGGTACCGTCTTCGCCCAGGTCCAGGAGGTAGCCGGGCGGGCGCGCTTGGATCGCTGCTCTTCCCAGTTGTTTGCGCAGGTAAGAGATGTGGCTTTGCAGCGTGTTGGTCGCCATCGACGGTGCTTCGTCGCCCCAGACGAAGTGAACGAGGCGGTCGGTGCTGACGATTTCGCCGGCGTGTACCGCCAGCACTGCCAGCACCGCTTTGCGTCGCAGTCCCGGTACCGGTCGGGGTTCTCCGTTTTGGAGGAGGACGTCGACCGGCCCCAGTAGCCTCACCTGCACGTGGTCGCCCCAGTCGTCACTGCAAGATCGGATCAAAGCCTAGCTATGGGTACGGCTGTCTGGCTACAACAGTTGTATATCGGACACCGATCGCGGTGTTACAATCTTCTGTGGCTTGGGGGAGATTGTAACAGGGGTGGCGATGACTTCGTTCGGCGAGGCGCTACGTCGGGTTCGGGAGCGCGTTGGGCTCACTCAGGAGGCCGCGGCCGATGCACTGGGACTCAGCCGTGTGCTGCTCAGTTACTACGAGACCGACCGCAGGCCTGTGTCGCTGCCGACGGCCGCCGCGCTCGCGCGTTTGTACGGCACCAGCCTCGATCGTCTGCTCGCCGGTGACGACACCGTTGCGGCGGACGATGTCGACGTTAGTGCGGTGCTGTTCCGTGCCGCACCACCCGCGCTAGGTGACGTAGCTCGAGGCGGTCTCCGGCTCTTCGAGCAGCACGTACGCGATTACGTCGAACTCGCTGGAGAGCTTGGTAGGCCGTTGTCCGGCAATGGATCGAGCCCGTTTGCGACCGTCACCAGTTCATCGGCGCGCGATGCCGCGGACGCGGCGCGACAGCTTCGTAGGCAGTTGAACTTGGGTGGCGGACCTCTTGGCGATCCGTTCCGAGCGGCCGACGAGCATGTACTCATCTGGCGCCTGCCGCTGGGTGAGGACCTGGACAGAGCGCCATCCGGCTTGTTCTACAACCACCCTGTGGTCGGTTTCTCGATCGTGATCAACTCCGACATGACCCTCGGTCGGCAGGCCTTCACCGCTGCGCACGAGCTTGCTCACGCGTTCTTCCACTCCCGTTGCCTTGACGTCATCGTTTCGATGCCAGGCGCTGAACTCGGCCGCGAGCGGTTCGCAGATGCCTTCGCCGGCGAGCTGCTCGTACCGGGCGACGAGCTGCGCCGGTTGGCTACGCAGCACGCACGGTGGAGTGGTTTGACCGATCCCAGCGCTGTGGTCCATCTGCAACGTCATTTCGGCGTCAGCTACGCGACCATGCGTGTCCGTCTACTCCAAGAGCGACTGATCGACCAGAGCGCGTTCACGGAGCTCGCTGCGGTCTCGCCCAGCCGCCTTGCTCGGGCGCTTGGATATCCGGTCCATCCGGCAGACATGGGGGACTTCGACATGCACCCGTTGGAACGCTTCCCGGCACGAATGCTCGCGCTCGTCCGTAGCGCCCTCGAAGAAGGTCTGATTACGCCCGGCGATGCCGCGGAGACCCTGGGCACCAGCACTCACGAGATCCGCCAGTTCCTCGCCCGGCCCGCGATCAATTCGGATGAACAGCGTGTTCAGCAGGACTTCGAGGCTGCTGCGTTCGCCCACAGAGCTGGATCTAACCGCGCCGCCTGACCATGGCTTCTTGACGTGTCGGGTGGCACGGAGTTTCGCCTTGCTCGACTGGGTTGACCAATTGGCGCTGGCCTTGGGCGCGGCATGGTGGTGCAACACCAACACCATGGGGTCAGGGTTCGAGTCCCTTCGCTCTAATTTTCTTATGATCCGCACAGCGGTCCGCCGAGAGCGCGTTGTCTCAACCGCCGACCGGATGTCGAACGGGCTGCCCCACGATCGGCCAACCGGGCGTAACTCGTCAGGCGGCGGCTTGGCCGTTGGCTTCCAGGTACTGGTCGCGCAGTTCGCTCAGCAGATCGCCGTTTCGCTTGACTCGCCAGAACGTCCAGCCGTTCCACGAGCCGCAGTCCAGCGTGTCCATCGCCGCGCGCGACGGGGTGTCGAAGGCGCCGCCGTTCGACGTCCGGATTCGCGCGTCGTCGAGCACCGTCGCCTCGTGGGTGGTACCCCGGCGTTGCCCGACGAGCGTGTCGCCCGGATGGATCAGGCCAGCCTGGACGAGGTCCTCGACCTCCACGCCGTACGCCTTGCGGGTCCGACGATTCGGTTTGACCGGCGGTGTACCCGTCGCGATGGCCAGACCGAGCTGCTCCGGGTTCCAGATTCGTTCCGCGATGGCCCGGTACAGCCGGCCGCGCGACTCGATCAGCTCGACGACCGGCTCGCCGTCGACGTACGCCCGGAAGTGGTCCTTGAGTCCTTGCTGTTTGACGAATCGCTTGAAGTTCGCGGCAATGCGGGGGCGGTAGACCGCGGCAGCCAGCGATCCGGCAAGCCAGTTGTGGTGGCGGTACCAGTCGGACTTGTCGGCCAGGAGGGCCGCACCCATGCCTGCATTGGCAGAGCCGTCGAGCAGGACGAGGCCTCCGATGCGGTCGCGCCACTGTTGGTACTGCTCCGCGTTCTCAATAGCCTGCTGGTAACTGACGAGCGAGGCCGGGAAGAGGTGCTCGATGTGGTACGGGCGAAGGTCCTTCTGCTCGAGGTAGTGGGCGATCTCCGTGCCCTTGATGCCGTTCTCCAGCCAGCCGGTCATGCGGGCCAGCAGGTAGTACACGATCGCCTTGTTGTTGCCGTCCCGCATCCGCAGCGTCTCTAGGCCGCTGAAGTCGGTGTACTCGTCACCGGCGACATCGTGGGCCAGAACCTTGGCCAGCTCCGCGGGGGTGGTCGCGCTACGGACGTCGGTGATCACCTGCGCGACCACCTCGTCCAGGTCCTTCTGGCTGTAGCTGCTGTTGTTGACCCCACGGCGAACCACAAACAGGTCAATGAAGTCGGCCACGAGCCGGACCTTCTGGGTACGAACGGTGGGTCCGTCGTGGGGTTGCAGGCACGCCAGCGTCAGGTCGAATTGGTCGGAGAGCCCGTTCTTCGCGTTGTAGAACACCGACTCGATGCCCTTAGCCGGCCGTCGTCGGGCTCGGAGCAGCGGACGGTAGGCCTTGGCCAGCGGGATCAACAGCTCGTCGACGAAACGAGCTCGATCCCCCTTGTGATAGTCGGGCCATATCAGATTACGGTTGACGCGAACCCATTCGTGGGTTGCAGTGTTCAGGTCCGGCCCTGACGGGATCTCCAGATCGCCAGACGGTGCGAACCTGGAGCGCACCACCGCGCAGATGAACGCGATCGTCGCGCCGCGCTCGATCGCCTCCAGTCCGGACACCATGCCCTGCCATCCGGCGTGCAGGGCGTTCCGGTCGCCCTGGCAGTCTTCGAGCAAATACCCCTTCAGGTGGTCCAGCGGGGACAGATGAACACCCCGGTCGTTCATGGACTGGAAGATCTCCCAGGCCTGGGTTTCGCCGTGCGCGCCGATCTCGACTAGCGACACGCGGTGCAGCAGCCAATCGGTGAAGAGCGGGACCGCCTCGTCGGCTCCGCGCATGTACTTGGAGAACGTGTCGGCGATGTGGTTGTAGGCCTCCACGATCCGTTGGACCGCGGGCGACTCGCCATCGGTGGTGAACTCCCGTTCATTGAATAAGGCGTCAAAGCACGGTTTGTACTCCACGGTGTCGACCGCATACGTCATCCGGCCGAACCGGTAGGTGCAGATGAGGTTGGCGACTGTGGTTGCGAGCTGATCCTTCTCCTGTTGGAGCAGCAGTCGCCGCAGGTGGGTGAGTAGCAGGAGCAGCGTGACGAAGCGCTGCTGGCCGTCGGCCAGGTATCGGTACTCGCCGTTCTGGTACGTGATGAACGGTCCGAGAAAGTACGGCGGGTAGTTCGTCACGTTGTGGGCCGTGTCCTGCGGCTGCCACATGGTGAAGAACGTGCGGGTGAGGTCCCTGAGGAGCGCGTCGACGTTCTCCTGCTTCCAAACGTAGTCGCGCTGAAAGTAGTCCAGCCGGTATGACTTGTTAGCCATCAGCTGCCATACGTCGTGGCCTCGACCGTCCACGATCGGCGTCGAGGCAGTGGCGCTCGACACGGCTACCTCGCTCGGACCACGGGTCGTACGACCACCGGTTGACGGGCTCCGTCCAGCCACCGGTAGCCGGGGCGGGTCACCTCGGCCGCGGCCCCGCTGGCGATGGTGCCCGACGCGTGGTGGACATGCGGGTCGTACTTCACCTGCTCACCGGGCGAAGCAATGGACTCGAGACGCCGGTCGAGCAGCTCGCTACGCAGCCACTTGGCGATCGCGCGGGCGTCCTGACCGTCCCACGCGAGCATCTCGACCTCGGCAGCGATCTCGGCGAACACCTGCGCCTTCTCGAGCCGGCGCTGTTCGTTCCAGGTGGTCTGCGCGGTCACGCCGGAGGTCTCTGCGGCGGCGAGGCTGTCGGTGATCACGGCCAGCAGGGCGTCCGTCAGCCAAGGCACCTTCTTCTTCCCAAGCCGGTCGGCGAGTCGTTTCACCGCCTCGGCCGAAGGGATTGGCTCGGCGCTCCACTCGTGGTCGTAACGTCCCGGGCCGCGCCGAATGTGTGGGTGCATGTAGACGAGCGATCTCGTCGTGTCCCACTTTCTTCCGACTTCGACCTTGTCGGCGCCGGCAGACACGACCACATTCTTGATATTCGCCGTCGAGATCGGCCCCTCCGCCACGCGGATCACTTCCAGAAAGGCCCGCCCGGGATCCTTCGTGTAGATCTTCAGAAGAGCCTTGTCGTCCACGTGGCCTGCCGCCCGTCGAAGAGTAAGTGTCGTAACGCGAACGCTAATGGTCTAACCTTCGTGTCGCCAGCCGTGCGTCTGATATGACCGCGAATTACGCCGATGGAATTCTCGTCAATGACCAATCGGCCCACGGAACCCCGCCTCAGGGTCAATCGATGACCGAGATGTACTACTCCGCGGGCCGTTCAAGGCCCGTAATGCGTCCCGCAAAGGAACGTCGACGTGATGATCGCAGCGACACCAGGAGTCCGCTGCCCATGATCGCGGAGAGGCCCACGCCGGCGCAGTTAACCAGTATTTGCGACAAGCCTTATAGCCCAAGCGGAATCACGGGGTTAGTCTTCAACCGGAGCCGACACTCTCCGCTGGACCGGAGGCCTTGACGAGGCGCCGTCAAGGAACTCGACCTCTACTGGGTCGAATGGCCAACAGAATCTGCACCGGCTCGGTGTGGCGCGAGCGACCGAAGCCGCACCGTCAGGCTGGCCACTACCAGTGCGGACTCGGGCCTCGCGATCTCCATGTCGAGTCGGTCACCTAGCCAGCTAGCCACCTCGACCCAGCTGTAGTAGGACGTCGTCCCGCCAGGATTAAGTGATGGCGGGAATCCTCCCGGACCGATCCGACCGATCGACCAGAGCCGTACCGACTCTCGAGACCGACCCAGCCGAGCGCCGATATCGGCCAATGTCACCCAGTCGTGGTCGATCACCCGTACCGGCCGTAGACCCTGTGCCTCGACATCCTTCAACGCCGACGACACGGCCACGGCCAGGTCACGCTGATCACGCGAGAACGTCATGTGGCCATTCCCACCCCGCAGGCAGTAGCCGGTCAGCCCAGGGAGCGAACGAGCCTGCTCGGCAGTTGGTCCAGGGACGACGATAACGACGAATCGGTCCAGCGACATCTGAAAGATGCTCACGACCACGGCCCGGTACGCGGGTCGAGAGCGTCGATCTCTGCCTCGGTCCACCCCTCCGCCCAGAGGACCTCCCGTCCCCAACGATGCGTAGGACACGGGTGGGGGTGTCGACAGTTGCCACAGAACAGCCCAGTCGGCCAATTCTGCGGCACATGCACAGCCAGCACGGTTGTCGCAACCTTCACGTCGATTGTCGTCACCGATTCGCCTCCTGAGACAGGCACCCGGCCGGAGGGAGTGCCGGCCGGGGCCACCGGCAACGGAAGCGCCTCGAGCGAAAGGGTTTGGGTCCGTTGCTGAGGACTCAGCCAACCCGACTCCATCCCTGAAGCCGAGCCTGGCGAATCGAAGGGAAGGGGTGCGCGAAAGGTGCGTGGTCACATTCAAAGCCCTTTCCGCGCATGCCGACCCGCTAGGCTCGTGTGCCGTGAAGCTGCCCCGCCGCATCAGCAACGAGTGTCTCGCCGTACTCCTGACAGGCGCCGGGTTTCCGTCACTGGAACGCTTCGCGACCGCTGTCAACGAACGTGCGTGGAACCTCTACGGCCTCAAGCTGACCTACGACCACGTGTCCGTGAAGCGCTGGCTATCTGGATGCTCCTGCCAGAATGCCGATGTCGTAGCCGGCGTGCTGAGCGAAGCCTGGGGCATCGATATTCCAGCCGCGGTGATCTGGCCGGAGCTGCGTGACGGCGGGATACCGATTCCCGCACATCTACAGGCATGGGTGCCTTCTCGTACCCTGGAGGACCTGGGCGTCTTCCTGAGGAGCGACATGCTGACTCGCCGCGACCTGCTGGCCGGATCGGTGACGGTGGCGACTGGTGCGGCGTTGACCGACCCAATCGAGCGGTGGCTGGACGCCGATGTCGGCCGGCTCGAGGCCAAGACCGACGGGCCAGGGCGCATCAGCATTGAGATGGTCGAGGACCTCGAGCGGGCGACCCGTCATTTCGCCACGGCCGAGGCCGCCAACGGTGGTGGGCTCAGCCGTGAGGCCGGGGTTGGTCAGCTCAAATACGCCGTCGACCTGGCCGCGCACGGCACCTACACCGAACAAGTCGGCAACCGGCTGCTCGCGGCGATCGCGGAGCTTGCCGGGCTCGTCGGTTGGATGTGCCTGGACAGTGCGATGAAGGGCCCGGCGCAGAGGTACTTCGTCTTCGGGTTGCAGGCCGCACGCGAGTCGACGCACCAACGCGCTCCAATGCTCGTGATCTCGATCCTGTCAGACCTGGCTCGGCACATGCGTTTGGCCGGTAAGCCGAAGACCGCCTTACGGCTGCTCGATCTCGCTATCGATCAGTTGCCCAGCGAGCGGCACCGGTGTAATCGGATGAGATCGATGTTGTGGATGCAGAAGGCGTGGGCGATGTCGCATCTTGGTACCTCATGCCTTCCGGAAGTGCGCAACGCCTTGAGCCTCGCCGAGGATCTCCGCTCGGCAGCACGTGAGGAACAGTGGGACGTCGATTGGCTGGCGCATAGGATCTCCGACGACATCGAATCCGAGGCTGGAACGGCGAGCGTCGCATCGGCCAGTTACTTGATCCTCGCCCGGGAAGAACCACGACTAGCTGCGGACGCAGAGACCGCGACTCTCCGGTCGATCAGTCATCGCCGCGACGGGCAGAAGAAGCAGACAGTGCTGGAGCACATCCGGCTCGCCTCTGTGCGGTTCGTTGCCGGTGAGCCCGACGAAGCCTGTCGCGATGCCCACCACGCGCTGACGCTCGCCGAGCAGATCCGCGGTTCCGACATGCTGCGCATGCGGCTACGCGAGCTCACCGATGACACTGTGCCGTACCAGGGTCGTTCCTCGGTGAAGGATCTTCGCGGCCGACTGAAGGCCACGCTGACCTCGTAACCAAGCTCGGTCGTCCCGTCGATCGAGGACTTGTGCACATGAATCGGAGATCGAACCATGTGCACAAGTCCTTGATCGGCGGGGAGGGGGGCTAGGCGGATTCGCGCACTACGAGGTCGGTGGGGAGTACCACGGCGGGGTCGATCTCTTCGCCGGCGGCTAGCCGCAACAACTGCCGCGTCAGGACCCGGCCGATATCCACGATCGGCTGGCGGACGGTCGTCAACGGCGGATCGGTGTACTCGGCCATCTCGATGTCGTCGAAGCCCACGACCGCGACGTCGTCCGGTACCCTCCGGCCTGCCTCTCGTAGGGCACGCAGCGCGCCGTGCGCCATCAGGTCGGATGCGACGAACACCGCATCGAGCGACGGATCGAGCGAGAGTAGCGACCGCATGGCGACAACCCCCGATTCGCGGGTGAAGTCGCCGTAGGCGACGGCCGACCGGCGGCGCGAGTTCCGCAGCTCGGCGCGCCACGCCGCAAGGCGGTCGACCCCCGCGACCATGTCCAACGGCCCGGCGATGGTCGCGATCCGGCGGCGGCCGGCGGCCAGCAGGTATTGGACGGCGGCGGCCACGCCTCCGACGTGGTCGACGTCGACGTAGGGCACGGGGGGTTCGGAAGCCCGGCCCATCGGCCGGCCGCTGCACACCACCGGGATGCCGGTCTGAATCAGCAGGCTGGGCAGCGGGTCGGCGCCGTGCATGGACGCGAACATGACGCCGTCGACGTGCCCGGCCATGGCGTACCGTTCGACCCGGTCGTGGCTGGCCTGCGAGCCGGCCATCATGAGGACGAGCTGCTTGTCGGCGGCGTCGAGTTCCTGCCCGACGCCGCGGATGATCCCCGAGAAGAACTGGTCGTCGGAGAAGACCCGGTTCAGCGTCTCGGGCAGGACCAATGCGACCGAGTCGGTGCGCTGGGTGACCAGGCTGCGGGCCGCCTGATTGGGGACATAACCAAGCTCGCGTACCGCTTGCCGCACGATCTCGCGGATCGGTTCCGCGACCGTCGTCGAGCCGTTGACCACGCGGGAGACGGTGGCACGTGACACACCAGCGTGCCGTGCCACCGCCTCCAGCGTGGGTCGTTCCCGAGCCGTCAACCGGCCTCCCCGGTAGCGCCTAGTGGGCACCGACGCCGGTGAGGGCACGCACCTCCAGTTCGGCGTACTTCTCCTCGTCGGCCGGTTCCCGTGAGAGCACCGTACCGAGCCAGCCGCAGAGGAAACCTAGCGGGATGGAGATGATGCCCGGGTTCTGCAGCGGGAACCATTGCCAGTCCTGGCCGGGGAACATCGAGTTCGTGGCCCCGGAGACCACCGGCGAGAAGAATACGAGCACGACGGCCGATATCAGGCCACCGTAGATCGCCCACACCGCGCCGGTGGTGGTGAACCGTTTCCAGAAAAGGCTGTAAATGATTGCCGGGAGGTTGCCGGACGCCGCCACGGCGAACGCGAGGGCCACGAGGAACGCCACGTTCAGGTTCTTGGCGAGGATGCCCAGCAAGATCGAGATGCCCCCGATGACCAGTGCGGAGAACCGGGCGACCACGACCTCCTGCCGCTCGGTGGTCTCGCCCTTCTTGACGACGTTCGCGTAGAAGTCGTGCGCCATCGACGACGACGAGGCCAGAGTCAGGCCGGCGACGACCGCGAGGATCGTCGCGAACGCGACCGCCGCGATCACCGCCAGGAATACCGCGCCGCCGATGTCACCGCCGAAATACCGCTCACCGAGCGCTTGCGCCAGTTGCGGTGCGGCGGTGTTACCACCCGTGTTCTGCGTGCGGATCGCCTCGCCTCCGACGAGGGCCGCTGCCCCGAAGCCGAGCGCGAGGGTCATCAGGTAGAACGCGCCGATGATGCCGATCGCCCAGAGCACGCTGCGCCGGGCCGCCCTGGCCGTCGGCACCGTGTAGAACCGGATGAGGATGTGTGGCAGGCCGGCGGTGCCGAGGACGAGCGCGATACCGAGCGAGAGCAGATCGACCTTGTTGTAGAAGGTCTGCGTCGCGTTGCCGGCGACTTCCTTGCCGTAGACCAAGCCCGGGTTGAGGAAGGCATCACCCTTCCCGCTCTTCGCCGCCGCGTCGCCCAGGAGCGAGGACAGATTGAATTTGTACGCCGACAGCACGAGCACGGTCATCACGATCGCGCCGATCATCAGCATGAATGCCTTGACGATCTGGACGTACGTGGTGCCCTTCATCCCGCCGACGGTCACATAGACAATCATCAGCGCCCCGATCATGATGATCGTGGCGGTCTTGGCGGTGTTGGCGTCCATGCCGAGGAACGTCGTACCGGGCTTGATGCCCAGTAGCAGCGCGACGAGCGCGCCCGCGCCGACCATCTGAGCCAGCAGGTAGAAGATGGAAACGGTCACAGTGGACACTGCGGCCGCGGTACGCACCGGCGCTTGGCGCATCCGGAACGCGAGGACGTCCGCCATCGTGTACCGGCCCGAGTTGCGCAGCAGCTCCGCGACGAGCAGCAGCGCCACGAGCCAGGCGACGAGGAAGCCGATCGAGTACAGGAAGCCGTCGTACCCGTTCAGCGCGATGATGCCCGCGATGCCGAGGAACGAAGCGGCGGACATGTAGTCGCCGCCGATCGCCATACCGTTCTGGAAACCGGAGAACGAGCGGCCACCGGCGTAGAAGTCGGTGGCGTTGCGGGTCTGCCGGCTGGCCCAGAACGTGATGCCCAGCGTGATGATCACGAAGACGATGAACAGCGTGATCGTGATGTTCCGGGTCGTGGCGGCACTGGCCGCCGCGAGGATCATCGGACGTCCCCGGATTCGATGCGGGCGCGCAGCGACTCGGCGGCCGGGTCGAGCCGCCGGCTCGAGTACCGCTCGTAGAGCCACGCGATCAGGAACGTCGAGACGAACTGCAGCAGTCCGAAGACCAGCGCCACGTTGATGTGCCCGACGATCTTGGTGCTCATGAAGTCCCGCGCGTACGCGGAAAGGATGACGTAGAGCGCGTACCACAGGAAGAACGCGACGGTCATCGGAAACACGAACCCGCGCAGAGCCTTGCGGAGCCCAGCGAACTCACGAGAGTTCTGCACGTCGACGTATGACGAGGGGGACCTCGGAGGAGCATCCGTGGTCATATCTGGTCACCACCTTCTTACAGGCGAGCGTTGGCCGCACCGTAGGAACGGCGGTACCCAGGCGGAAGTAACGATCACTCCGGCTGCTTCCGTTTGCGCCGAACGGACCGCCACGTGCGCCGAGTGGCCCGGTGGGTACCGGTGAGCGGAGAGTCAGTAGCGAAGGGCGTCCGGCGCGTGCAGGCGCAGCATTGTCGCCCCCACCGACGTCGGCACTCGGCGCCGCGTCGCCTTGGAAACCGCGACCATCACCGCGAACGCCAGCGGTACCGTCCACGCCGCCGGCTGCTGTACGAGCGTGGCGGTCCAGCCGGTCATCGGCACGCCGAACACGGTCAGCAGCACCGCGCCGGCCGCGGCCCCGCCTCCGGCGAGGATACCGGCAGCGGCGCCGATGTCGGTCAGACCGCGCCACCAGATGCCGAGCACGAGCAGCGGGCAGAAGCTCGACGCGGCGACCGCGAACGCCAGACCGACCACTCTGGACACATCGAGGCCGGCGACGTTGAGCGCGAGGATGACCGGTACCGCGCCGCCGAGGACCGACGACACCCGGAAGTCGCGTACCGAGCCGCGGCCCAGCACATCCGTCGACAGCACGCCGGCCACGCTCGTCAGCAGACCGGACGAGCTCGACAGGAAGGCCGCGAAAGCCCCGGCCGCCACGAGCGCGCCGAGCATCTGCCCGGTCGTTCCGCCGCCGAGCGCCGCCGAGGGCAGCAGCAGTACGACGGCGTCCGTCCGCCCGGTCATCAACAGCTGCGGTGTGTAGATGCGGCCCAGGACGCCGTACAGCGTAGGGAACAGATAGAACATCCCGACGAGACAGAGCACCACCAGCGTCGTGCGGCGGGCGGCGGCGCCGTCGGGATTGGTGTAGAAGCGCACGAGTACGTGCGGCAGCCCCATCGTGCCCAGGAAGGTGGCCAGCATCAGCGAGTACGTGGCGAACAGTCCCCTGTCCCCGCTCGCGTCACCGGGCAGCAGCCAGTCCAGCCCGTCGTCGTAGTCCACGTTGGACACCCGGGGCACCGGGTCGCCCGCGGCGAAGTGGAGCTTATCGTTGGGACGTACCTCCACTGTGGACCCATCGGCTCGGGTGAGGGTCGCGGCGTGCTCGACCACGACGGTGGTCGGCGCGGTGAAGGTGACGCCGGCGGGGGAGGCCACCTCGGGACGCCCGGCGGCCTGCCAGTGCAGCACGAGGAAGATGACCGGTACCGCGAGCGCGGTCAGCTTGAGCCAGTACTGGAACGCCTGCACGAAGGTGATCGACCGCATGCCGCCCAGCGCCACGTTCGCGGTGACGACCGAGCCGACGAGCAGCGCGCCGAGATAGTACGGCGCCCCGGTCACCGTGGCGAGCGTGAGCCCGGCGCCCTGCAGTTGCGGCACGAGGTAGAGCCAGCCGATGAACACCACGAACGCGGTAGCCAGCTTGCGCAGCCGGCGCGAACGCAGCCGCGCCTCGCAGAAGTCCGGCAGGGTGAACGCGCCGGACCGGCGCAGTGGCGCCGCGACGAACAGCATCAGCGCCAGGTAGCCCGCGGCGAAGCCGACCGGGTACCACAGCACGTCCACGCCGTGCTTGAGGATCAGGCCGGCGACGCCGAGGAAGCTGGCCGCCGACAGGTACTCCCCGCCGATCGCGGCGGCGTTCCACGTTGGACTGACCATTCTGGACGCGACGAGGAAGTCCGACGTGGTACGCGCGAACCGCAGCCCGTACACACCGATCGCGACGGTCGCGAGGGTGACGGCGACGATCGCCGGAACGGTATACGGACTCATCGTTCGGGCCGCTGGACTACGGACGTGAAGTCGTGCTCGTTGCGCTCGGCGAGGCGCACGTAGACCCAGCCGACGACGATGAGGAACGGGTACGGCGCGACGCCCAGCAGAACCCACGGCAGGTTCACGCCCGCGATCGTCACGTGGCCCACCGCCGGCGCGACGGCGAACAGCAGCGGTAGCCCGCCGAGCCCGACGGCGACCACGAGCGCGAGCCGTAGCGCGAGCGCCAGTTGCGCCCGCACGAGACCGCGGATGAGCGCGTCCCCGACTCCGGTCTGCTCGGCCAGGTCGACGCGGGTCCGGTCCCGCTGCCGGACGTGGGCGAGGACGACGCGAACTCGCGTAGGCGACGTCATCGCGCCCAGTCCTGCTTCGCGGCCCGGACGAGCTTGTCCTTCAGCTCCCGGGTGTGCCGGCGGGACACCGGCAGCTCGGCGCCGTCGACCAGTACGACGTAGCCGGAGCCGGTCAGCCGCAGCTCGTCGATCCGCCCGAGCTGGACGAGGTACGACCGGTGGATGCGGACGAACCCGGCGTCCGCCCAGCGCTCGGCGAGCGTGGCTAGCGGTACCCGGACCAGGTGCGAGCCGTCCGACGTGTGCAGGCGCGCGTAGTCGCCCTGTGCCTCGACCCACTGGACGGCCGAGCGGGGGAGGAGCTTCGTGGTACCGGCCAACTCCACCGGGATCGTCGGGTCCTCGTCGGGCCGCGGTACCGACGGATGCGTGGGCAGTATCCGGGACGAGGCGACCCGGCGCAGCGACTCGGAGAGCCGGTCGGCCTGTACCGGCTTGCGGACGTAATCCACGACCCCGAGGTCGAACGCGTCCGCGGCCCGGTCGTCGTACGCCGTCACGAACACGACCGCCGGCGGACTGGCGAACCGGCGCAGTACCCGGGCCAGCTCCATCCCGTCCAGGCCCGGCATGCGGATGTCGAGGAACACCGCGTCGACGTCGGTATCGCGCAGCACCCGCAGCGCGTCGGTCGCATCGCTCGCGGTGTAGACGCGGGCGACCCGTGGGTCGCGGCGCAGCAGGTACGCCAGCTCGTCCAGCGCCGGTGGCTCGTCGTCGACAGCGAGTACGCGGAACCCTATCAAGGCCGCCCGCCTCTCGGTTGATCATGAAGTTGGTCGCACGACACGCGGTCGAACCCGCAACTAAGTTCATGATCAACGGAAAGGGGCACGGAAAGGTCGAGGGCGGTCATGGTCGGACGTCCGGATGGAACTTTGGCACCCGCATGCTCACCTTGGTACCCGCACCGAGCGCGGTTTCCACCACGAGACCGAACTCGTCGCCGAAGACCGACCGCAGCCGATCGTCCACATTGGCCAGTCCGAAGTGCTGGCCGGCCTCCGGCCCGTCGTCGAGGGACTCGCGGCCGGAGGTGAAGACGGCCGGATCCATGCCCACTCCGTCGTCCTCGACGAAGATGTGGCACTCGGCTCCGGCGTCGCGGGCGACGATGCTGATCGTGCCGGTACCGGGTTTGCGGGACAGCCCGTGCCGGACGGCGTTCTCGACCAACGGCTGCAGGCACAGGTACGGCAGCCCGACCGGCAGCACCTCGGGCGCGATCTGGAGCATCACCTGCAACCGGTCGCCGAAGCGGGCCCGCTCGATGGTCAGGTACCGGTCGATCGACCGCAGCTCCTCCGCGAGCGTGGTGAACTCGCCGTGGGCGCGGAAGGAGTACCGGGTGAACTCGGCGAACTCCAGGATCAGGTCGCGGGCGCGTTCGGGGTCGGTACGCACGAACGACGCGATCGCGGTCAGCGCGTTGTACACGAAATGCGGGCTGATCTGCGCCCGCAGTGCCCGGATCTCCGCCCGCGCCAGCCGGGCCCGGGAGGTACCGAGTTCGGCCAGGGCGAGTTGGGCGGCCACCCAGCGCCCGGTCTCCAGGGTGGCCTGTACGAGTCCGGGTGCGGGCTGCTCGTCGGCGAGCGCCACGAGCGCGGCGGACACCGTACCGTCCGGATCGGTCAGCGGAGCCACGACGCCGCCGCGGATCTCGCAGTCCATGCGCCCGCAGCCGACCTCGTCCGGTCCCAGGACGCTGGAGCGGCCCGACGTGATCGCGCGGCTGGCCGCGGCGGCCATCTGCGGACCGTGGTGTTCGCCGCGGCCGTCGAAGGCCAGGATGCCGTTGGCGTCGGCGACCGCGATGCCGACCGAGCCGATGAGGGCGCGCAGATGCCGGCTGGCCTTGGTGGCAGTAGCCTCCGTGAGACCGGCGCGCAGCGACTCCGCGGCGAGGCCAGCGGTGTGCAGGACATCGTAGGTAGCGCGCTGCGTCGCGGTGGCGATGACACGCCGGCCGCGCAGGCGCACGACCGCGTAGACCGCCCCGGCCAGCGCGCTGACCATGGCCAGCACGGCGAGAGCTGCGGAAAGGTTCCCCCCCACGTGAGTCATCCTGCGCTGTGGACTCCGGGCAGCCAACCCCGTCGGTCACACGGATCCGTACGGAGGGCTGAGCGGCCGTGCCGAAAGGTCGATGATTTCCACCGGATCCCTCATATCGCAGGAACGAACTTCGCCCTAGCGTCTGCCCCGCAGGCGACGTTGTGCGGACAACGGCGCCTGGCTGCGTTCCTGCCGTCGTAGAGAGGTTCGTCGATGCGCCTTCGGAGCCGGGTTACCGCCGGTCTGCTTGCGGGCACACTTGTCATCTTTGGTCTGACCCTGATCAGGGGGAGTGTGGCGACCGCGGCACAGGCGGTGCCAGGGCATACGCGACTCGTCCCGACGACACCGCGGAACAACGTCGCGCGAATCATGAACGGCGACATCCTCGACATCGAGGTAATCGGTACCCGGGTCTACATCGCCGGTACCTTCACCTCGATCCAGAACCCTAACGGCACAAATGTCGCGCAACGGTGGCTGGCGGCGTACAACATCGACACCGGTGTCGTGGATGCGACATTCCGGCCGACCTTCGACGGCAACGTCAACGCGATCGAGCGTTCCCCCGACGGTGCGTCACTGTTCGTGGCCGGATCGTTCAACACCGTCGGCGGTGTCACCAAGCGGAAGATCGCCAAGATCAGCCCAACCACCGGTGCGCCGGTCACCGCGTTCACCGCGAACGCCAACGCGCGGGCCACCGCCATCGCGGTCGGCACGACGACGGTGTACGTCGGTGGCCAGTTCGCCACCGTGAACAGCTCGAGCCGCGGCGGGCTCGTCGCACTCAACGCGACGACCGGTGCCGTGGACGCTCTCAACCTGCCGCTGACCGGCGGTATCGGGCCCGGCGGCCTGCTCACCGTGCAACAGCTCAAGCTGACCCACAACGAGACCAAGCTGCTCGTCGTCCACACCGCCCGGCAGATCGCGGGGCAGGACCGGTACGGCGTAGCGCTCGTCGACACCGCCACCCGGGCGCTGCTGCCGTGGCGTACCCGGCTCTGGGAGGACAACCTGTCCTTCGTCGGCGGCATCCAGCGCGTCGCCGCCGGTGACATCTCGCCCGACGACTCGTACTTCGTGGTGACCAGTGGCTCGGGCGGCGACCGGCCACCGATCAACGACACGGCGATCCGGTTCCCCATCAACGGCAACGACAACGTCGAGCCGCAGTGGGTCTCCCGGCACTTCGACAGCGTGTATTCGGTGGCCATCACCGAGCGAGCCGTCTACGTCGGCGGCCACTTCAGCTGGCAGGAGTCCCCGACGGCCAACCAGCCGTGGCCGGGCCTCGACAACGTCGGCTACGGCACCGGTCAGGGCCTGAGCGGGTACAGCCTCGGCGACCAGGTCGTCCGCCGCGACCACCTGGGCGCGCTGGACCCGGTCAGCGGTACGGCGCTCGAGTGGAACCCGGGCTCGAACTCGTTCGAGGGCGACCAGGCGATGAAGGCCACGCCGCGCGGCCTGTTCGTCGGCGGCGACGGCAACGTCAAGGGCGGCCGGACGATCGGCCGGGTCGCGTTCTTCGACTTCAACAGCGAGCCCGCGCCGTCGGCGGTCGAGACGACGATCGTCAACCCCATCGAGGGCGCGGTGAAGCCGGCCGGTGAGCAGTTCACCATCTCGGGCCAGGCGGTCGCGCCGGCGGGCGTGACGCGGGTACAGGTCGAGATCCAAGACCGCAACAGCAAGCAGTTCCTGCAGGACGACCTCGTCTCGTGGGGAGCGAACAACAACGTGCTCGCCACGGTCGCGACCGTGAGCGCCACGAATACCCCATGGTCACTGTCGGTCTCGCTGCCCGGCGGGATGTACCAGATCATGGCGAAGACCTTTGGCGGCAACAGCACGAGCGACCCGACCAAGGCGATCAAGAAGATCGAAGCCTTCAGCTTCGACGATTTGCCGCCGACCACGCGGATCACCGGGCCACCGAGCGGCCTGCTGGCCACGACGAGCTTCATCGCGACGGGTACCGCGTCCGATGACAGCGGCGTCAACGCGATGAGCTATTGGTTCCGTACCGGGAACAACCTGTACCTGCAGGACGACGGTACGGTCGGCCCGAACTTCAACACGTTCTCCGGCGAACCGGATGTCGTGGGTCTGCCGTCGGCCACGTGGCAGTTCGAGGTGAACCTGCCGGTCGAGGGCGAGTGGCGGATGAGCGCCACGGCCATCGACGACGCCGGCCAGCCCGACCTGCGCAGTGAGGTGCGGGACTGGATCGTCACGTCGACCGGCTCCCCACCATCGGTGACGATCACCTCGCCGGTCGCGATGACCCCGCCGACGTCGGTTCCGGCCGTGGTCGTCGCACCGGGTGGCACGATGTCGTTCGCCGGTACCGCGACCGACACCACGGGCCTTTCGACGGTCGAGATCTTCTTGCGTAACAACACCACCCGCGAGGCGCTGGCCGCCGATGGCACCTGGGGTGTCAACTCGGTGGCGGCCTTCCACCGGGTGTCGCCGATCAACCTGAGCGGTACGTCGTACGACTGGTCGTACACCTCGGTACCGCTCACACCCGGGCTGTACACATTCCAGGTGCGCGCGACGAACACGCTCGGGTTGACGACGACGTCGAGCAACTACGGCCGGCTGTCCATCACGGCCCAGGTACCGGGGGACGCGTTCCCGAACGGCCTGCTCAACTTCACCGGTACCGACCAGAACATCGACGTGCTGCATCTGAACCTGGCCGGTACCGCGACCGACAACTTCGGGGTGTCGGCCGTCAGGGTCGCCCTGCGTGACCTGGACACCGGCCGGTACGTCCAGCCGAACGGCACGATGTCGACCGGCTTCGCGACC
>Ga0114129_10002115_pt1 | contig 27362 bp, 20 predicted proteins | sample RhiMetdeltSRZDD1_FD_80071 | JGI IMG/M metagenome (GOLD analysis project Ga0114129, IMG submission 80071) | Populus rhizosphere microbial communities from Tennessee, USA - Rhizosphere MetaG P. deltoides SRZDD1 (version 2) (version 2) | ecosystem: Host-associated > Plants > Roots > Rhizosphere >... | reverse complement strand
TGGCGGCTCTCCCGATTTTTGCCCAGGGCGGCGGTCCGGCGCTGACGTCGGACTCGGTTCCCCTGGAGCGAACGATCCCCGATCGGGAGCTCGTGGCCAACGACATCGCTCGCTCCCGGTACCACCTCGGACCGGTCCGTCTGCTGCCGGGGTTCGCGGTCCACAACGCCGGCTACGACAGCAACGTTTTCGGAACTTCGACCGACGTCGTCGGCGACTGGACCGCGACGTTCTCCGCCGGCTCGCGTTTCCTGCTGCCGATGGGCGCCAAGTTCGTGCTGGTCGCGGACGCCTTCCCGGAATACACCTGGTACGCGACCCTGAAGCAACGCGATCAGTTCGGTGGAAACTACACGGGGACGCTCTACGGGTTCTTCAATCGGGTCACGACCGAGGTGGACGCCCGATACTCCGAGCGGTACCACCTCTACAGCACCGAGATCGAGTCGCCGGTTTTCACGAAGTCGGAAGACGGAGTGGTTCGGATGGAGGTCGAGCTGGGTGCGCACTGGTCGGTGTTCGGCTCGGGCGAGATCAACCGCTCGCGCTACGAGCAGATCCAGGGACCTCCGGAGCAGGAAATCGGGGTCGAGCGCAACAATCGCACGGCCTGGGCAGGACGAGGGGGGCTTCGATATCGGATCTCCCAGGAGTGGGAGGTGGCCGGCGTGGTCGAAGGGACGTGGGCGGATTTCCAAATCGAGCCAAACCTGCGAAACAACACTAGCAATGCCTATCTCGGGACGCTCTCGTTCAAGCGGCCGCGGCTCTTCATCAACGTCGTCGGGGGCCTGCGCGAGGGAAGGGGCTCGGACAGCGTCCTCTTCCCGAAGTACTCCACCGGCGTCGGTTCCTACTTCCTCTCATTCTTCCCCCTGCCCTGGCTCGAGTTGCAGAGCTTTGGCCATCGCCAGGTGGCATACAGCATCTCGACCGAGAATCCGTACTTTTTCGAGGAGCGGATCGGCGGAAAGATCAACATCCAGGTCGGACCGCGAGTCCTCCTGAGCGGCTTCGGCCTCACGGGCCCCAACAACTACCCGCGTCCGCAGCCGGTTCCGGACCAGGGCCTGGTGAAGCGCCGGGACAAGCAGACGCTGTACGGAGGAGGGTTCTCCGTGCTGACCTGGCAGCCGGTCGTGGTCACCGGGGTGTACACGCGCAATCAGACGACGTCCAACGTCCCGGGCAACATTCGCAGTTACGACCGCTATACGCTATTTTTGTCCTTCTCGGGGGTGCTTGAGCGATGACACGGCCGGGGCGGTGGGGGCTGATCGGCGTTCTCCTGCTTTTCTCCCACGGGCTGGCGGCCCAGGAGCAGCCCGTGGCCGACTACGTGGTCGGACCCCGGGACCTCCTCGAGATCAAGGTTCTCGAGCTTCCGGAGCTCAACGTCGACCGCCGGGTCTCCGACGGCGGCCTGCTCGACCTTCCGCTGCTCGGGGGCGTTCCGGTCTCCGGTATGACCGCCTCCGAGATCCGCGCGAAGCTCGAGACGGCACTGACGGCCAAGTACGTCAACCGGGCCAACGTCTCGGTCGTCGTGAAGGAATTCGCGAACAAGCCGGTTTCGGTGCTGGGCGCCGTGATGCATCCGGGCTCGCTGTCGATCTCGGGACGCTGGACGCTGATGACCGCGATCACCGCAGCCGGCGGGCTTTCGGACAAGGCGGGCCGGCGTATCCTCGTCCTGCGGCGCGCCGAGAACGGCCTCTCCGACACGCTCGAGATCAAGACCGACGACCTGTTTCAGAACGCGACGCCCCTCTGGAACATCCCGATTCAGCCGGCCGACGTCATCAACGTCATTCCGCGCACCAATTTCACCGTGTTCTGTCTGGGAGAGGTCAAGACGCCGGGAGCCCTGCAGTTCGACAGCGACGACCGCCTGACGCTCCTGTCGGTGATCTCCAAGGCCGGGGGCCTGACCGATCGCGCTTCCAAGTCGATCCGCGTCAAACGACAAGGCCCCGACGGCAAGGATACGGAGAAGGTCGTCGACTTCAAGAAAATCGTTTCCGGACAGGAACCCGACCTGCCGATCGAGCCCAATGACGTGATCGTCGTGAAGGAGTCGTTCTTCTAATGGCCGAACTGGAAAGCTACGACGAAGGCACCGAAGGCGCGGCGCCGCAGAAGGAAATCCATCTCGCCGACTACTGGGCGGTCGTCGTCAAGCGCCGCCGGCTGATCCTCATCTGCCTCGCCGGGGCGCTCATGGCGGGCGTTCTGGCCACGGTTCTGAAAACCCCCAGTTACAAGTCCAAGGCCGTGCTCGACGTCGAGCGCGACGCCAGTCGTCCGGTGCCCTTCTCTTCGCAGGGCAACGAAGGAACGGCGTCCGAGTTTCTGCCGAGCCAGATCCAGCTGATGCAGAGCCGCGAGATCGCCGAGCGCGTGGTGCGCCGGTTGAACCTCCTGGCGGACCCGGAGTTCAATCCGAAGCACTACCAGCGCTACCGGCCGGACAGCAAGGGAAAGGCTCCGGTCATCAAGGAGGAAGCCATCGTCGACGCGGCTCTGGATATCCAGAATTGGCTGGACGTGACGATCATGCGCAACACCAGCCTGGTCGAGATCTCCGCCGCGGCCCCCTCGCCCCGGCTGGCCGCCGCGATCCCCAACGCCGTGGCCGACGCGTACATCGACTGGAACGTCGAGTCCCGCTTCAAGCTGATCGGCCAGTCGAGCCAGTTCCTGACCACCCAGATCGAGCAGGCCAAGAACGAGATCGAAGAGAAGGAGAAAGAGCTCCTCGCCTACGGACGGCAGAAAGAGATCGTGTCCATCGATCCGAACGCGAATCCGGCGCTCGAGAAGCTGCAGTCCGTCAACCGGGACCTCGCCTCCGCCGTGGCCGACCGGGTCGCGAAGGAAGCCAAGTACGAGGAGCTGCGCCTCGCGCCCCCGGAGACGATCGCTGAAACCACCGCAAGCGGGAACGTGTCGACCCTTCGGGCCGACCTGCAGCGCCTCGAGCGCGAGTACCTCGACAAGTCCAACATCTACAAGCCCGAGTGGCCGGCGATGCAGCAGCTCAAAGGCCAGATCGACGACACGAAGAAGAACCTGAACGCGGCGATCGCCGAAGGCGCCTCGAAGGTGGTTCAGGCCGCGCGCAACGAGTACATGACGGCGCTGCGCCGCGAGCAGAATCTGCGCACGATGACTCGCACGGAGCAGTCGGCGGCGCTTTCACAGGGCAGCAGCGCCGCGGAGTATCGCAACCTGCGCGTCGAGGTCGACACGAAGCGTGCCCTGCTGGACAACCTGCTGCGCCAGCAGGGGGAGACGGAAGTCATCTCGCGGCTGCGCGACGACCAGCTCACGAGCGTCCGGATCGTGGACCGGGCCCTGGAGCCGGGCAAGCCCTTCGAGCCCTCGCTGAAGAAGAATCTCCTCATCGCCGTGTTCCTGGGCGGAGGGCTGGGCGTGGGCCTCGCCTTCTTCCTTTCGTATCTCGACCGCACGCTGCGCTCTCCCGAGCAGGTCGAGCGGCTGGTCCAGCTGCCTCCGCTCGGCGTCATTCCCGCGCTTCCCGAGGGCGGCGCGGCGCCGGGAGTGGCGCGGGCGCGAATCTTCCGCTCGAAGGCGGCGGTGGAGGACGGCGAGGTCGGCCGCGACGCGATCGAGCTCGCTCCGCACAACGAGCCCCGGTCGCCGATCGCCGAGGCGTATCGCGCGTTCCGCACCGCCCTCATGCTCTCGCGGGCGGGTGGCGTGAAATCCGTCGTCATCACGTCGGCGTTTCCGCACGAAGGCAAGACCGCCACGGCGGTCAATCTGGCCGTCGTGCTCGGCCAGCTCGGTCGACGCGTCCTTCTCGTGGACGCCGACCTCCACAAGTCCCGCCTGCACGAGATCTTTCACGTCCCGAACCGTGTCGGACTGGTCTCGGTGCTGGCGGAAGGCATCGAGCCTTCCCGCGCGATCGTGAAGACCTCGGTGCCGGGGGTCTTCGTCGTTCCCTCGGGGCCCGAGGCGCCCAATCCCTCCGGGTTGCTGGCCTCCGAAGCGATGCGCAAGTTCCTGGAGCTCGCGTCGGTCAACTTCGACCACGTCGTCGTCGACTCCCCGCCCGTATTGCCCGTGTCCGACACTCTCGTCTTCGCGCTGCAGACTGACGGCGTCGTGCTCTGCGTGCGCGGAGGAGCGACTTCCCGCGAGCACGTCATCCGGGCGCGGGACCGGCTGCGGCGCAGCGGAGTTCCGATCGTGGGAGTTCTGATCAATGCCCTCGAGCCCGAGCGCGCGGCCTACGACCGCTACGAGTACGCCTACGGGTATCCCCGTGAAGGACGTCCGGAGGTCGAGGAGGCGAAGGCAGGCCCGCGGGTCGTCCACAGCTAGCCGGCCGGAGACCGGCCTCTCGTGAATCCTTCTCGCGTTCGCTTGTCGGGCGGCGCCGATCCGGCGACGGGATGAGCGCGTCTCCGCTGCCGCGATTCGTCAACCTTCGGGCGGGCCCGCGGCGCGGACTCGCGTTGCTCTGTCTCCTTCTCTTCCTGCTTTGTCTGGCCTCGGTGGCGCGGGACGCTGTCGACCGCCGTTCCTGGTCCGACGTGGCCCGCGACCGCGGACTCGCGCGCCGCCACCCGGCGATCCTCGAAACCGCGAAGATGATCGACGAGAGCGACGCGGCGGGGCTCGTCGTGGCCGAGGCGCTTCTCGACGATCGAGCCGCGTCCCCGCCTGGTGCGTCGGCGGACACGCCTCCCGAGATTCGGGGCATCGTGCTCCGAGGAATCGAGGGGCGCCCCGGCTCAGCGTATGGCCGGCTTCTCCTCGGCCGGAGCGCTCCGGCGACCGGCGGAACCGCGCTCTGGATGCGGCCGTTCGAGCTCGCCGTGGCGGCCGCACCGGGTCTCGACCTCGCCTCATCCGAACTCGCGAGGCACTACATCGCGGGATGGCGCACCCTGCCGACCGCAGACCGGCCGAAGGCCGCTTCCGCGATCCGCCGGGCGTTCCGAAGCCCGGCTTTCCTTCGAGCCAGCCTTGTCCCGGCCCTGGCCACGCTGGGTCCCGAAGTGACGGTTCGCGTGCTCCCCGAGGACCCTGCCACGCTCCGTCTGGCGGCTCAGATCCTTCAGGAGTCAGGCCAGGGTCAGGCGGGGGAGATGCTCGCGGCCCGAATGAAGGGGGCTTCGGCCCCGCCGGAGGCCAGCCGGCCAAATGACTGAACGAAAGAACAGGGGATGGTATACTGAGCTTTCAAAACAAAAAACCCCGTGACGTCAGCGAGATAGCTGTAGTCTCGGGAGAGAGGGCCAGCGCGTGCCTCTGCTGAAACGGGGGCCTGAGGTCTTTCCTCAGAGTCTCTTCGATTCGACGGCGGTGGATGTTCCCTGGACGGTCGCGCACACGCGCAGCCGGCAGGAAAAGGCGCTGGCCCGCCACCTCGAACCCCTCGGGGTCGCGTTCTACCTGCCCCAGTACGAGCGCCGGACGCGGCGCTCGGGGCGGGACTTCGCTTCGTTCATCCCTCTCTTTCCCGGTTATGTCTTCCTTCGGTGCAACGCGGGGGCGCGCGACGCCGTCTTCCGCAGCGGGCTCGTCGTGAGGCTGCTCGACGTCCGCGACCAGGCTCTTCTGGACGGGGAGCTCCGGCAGCTGAGGTCGCTCCAGCTGGCGGGCGCGTCTCTGGCTCCCTACGAGCGGCTGGTCCCGGGAGACCTGGTGACGATCGCCGACGGCCCGTTCCAGGGGCACCGCGGGCGCGTCGTGCGCGAACAGTCCGGATTGCGACTCATCGTCTCGATATCGATGCTGCGCCAGAGCGTGGCAGTCGAATTTGACCGGTCCTGTCTGAAGCGGGAGAGCCGCCCGACGGGAGCCGGAGAGGATCGCAGCGCCGTCGCTTAACCGAAGTCGCCGGCGCGACATGGTAATGGAAGCCTCCACATCGGTGTGTACACCGAAGGGGGCGAAGCCCGCCGGGCCGATCCCGCGAGGCCGGAAGGAGTCGAATTGGCGATCGAAGTAATTGACGCAGCGGCGCACCTGAAGAAGAAGATCGAAGACCGCTCCGCAGTGATCGGGATCGTCGGGCTGGGGTACGTCGGCCTGCCTCTGGCCCTGACCTTTTCCGAGAAGGGATTCTCCGTTCTCGGCTTCGACGTCGATTCCGGCAAGGTCGAGGCATTGAACGCGGGCCGCAATTACATTCGTCATCTCGACGGAACCCGGCTCACGCGCGCCATCGGGAATCGGATCTTCCAGGCCACCGCCGACTTCCGAAGGCTGGGGGAGCCCGACGCGCTGATCATCTGCGTGCCCACGCCCTTGACCCCGCAGCGCGAGCCGGACATGAGCTACGTGGTCAACACCGTGCAGCAGGTGCGGGCGCGACTGCGTCCCGGACAGCTCGTCGTCCTGGAATCCACGACCTACCCAGGCACGACCGACGAGCTGGTTCAGGGGATCCTGGAAGAGTCGGGTTTGAAGAGCGGCAGGGATTTCTATCTCGCGTTCTCGCCGGAGCGGGAGGACCCCGGCAACGGGAAGTTCTCGACGGCGACGATTCCCAAGATCGTCGGCGGCGTCGACCAAACCGGAGGAGACCTGGCGCAGAGTCTCTACGACCAGGTGGTCGTGCGGACGGTGCGCGTCGGGAACTCCCGCGAAGCCGAAGCCGCCAAGCTCGTCGAGAACATCTTCCGCGCGGTCAACATCGCTCTTGTCAACGAGCTGAAGATCGTGTTCGACCGGATGGGCATCGACATCTGGAGCGTGCTCGACGCCGCCGCGACCAAGCCGTTCGGCTTCATGCGATTCAATCCGGGCCCGGGTTGGGGCGGCCACTGCATTCCGCTGGACCCCTTCTACCTCTCGTGGAAGGCGCGCGAGTACGGCGTGACGCCGAAGTTCATCGAGCTCGCCGGCGAGGTCAACGTCCGGATGCCCGAGTACGTCATTGCCAAGCTCTCTCTGGCGTTGAACGACCGGCGCAAGGCCCCCCGCGGCAGCCGCATCCTCGTGCTCGGCATCGCCTACAAGAAGGACATCGACGACCCCCGCGAGAGCCCGGCCTTCGAAGTCATCGAGGGGCTTCTGAAACTGGGCGCCGAGGTCACGTATCACGATCCCTACGTGCCCAAGGCGCCGCGCATGCGGTCGTGGCCCGACCTGCCGCCGATGACTTCGGAGCCCCTGACTGAGGACGTCCTGAAATCCAAGGACGCGGTCGTCATCGTGACCGACCATTCCAACGTGGACTACCAGGCCGTGGCCCGCCACGCCAGCCTGGTGATCGATACCCGGGGTGTTTACCGGGCGTCCCTTCCCAACGTGGTCAAGGCCTGATTCGTGCAACGGTGCGGGCAGACGTCGAGGAGGACATCATGACGGATCGGGAACTCGTGCTCGTCACCGGTGCGGCCGGCTTCATCGGATCGCATCTCGTCGACGCTCTGCTGGCCCTGGGTAAAAGGGTGCGCGTGCTCGACAATCTGTCCAGCGGCAAGCGCGCCAACCTCGAGCACTGCGCCGGCTCGATCGAGTTCGTCGAGGCGGACATCCGGGACGCCCGTGTCTGCCGCGACGCGTGCGCGGGCGCCACGACGGTGTTCCACCAGGCGGCTCTGGGCTCGGTGCCGCGCTCGATGAAGGACCCCGCGACGAGCATCGCGGTCAACGTCGGGGGAACCGCGAACGTCTTCGCCGGCGCCCGCGACGCCGGGGTCCGGCGGGTCGTCTACGCGTCGTCCTCGAGCGTCTACGGCGACAGCACGCGGCTTCCGAAGAAAGAAGGCGAGGAGGGAACGCCGCTCTCCCCGTACGCCCTCTCGAAAGTGATGAACGAGGAGCTGGCCGCCAACTTCGCGCGCTGCTACGGGCTGGAGCTCGTGGGCCTGCGCTACTTCAACGTCTTCGGTCCGCGGCAGGATCCCGATGGCCCGTATGCCGCCGTCATCCCTCGGTTTTTCAAGGCGTACCTCTCGGGCGACGCGCCGGTCATCTACGGAGACGGATCGCAGAGCCGCGACTTCACGTACGTGGCCGACGCCGTCGAGGCGAACCTCCGGGCTGCCGCGGCGCCGTCCTCGGCGTGCGGACGGGCCTACAACGTGGCCGGCGGCCGCCAGACCTCGGTCACCGATCTGGCGCGGGCCGTCCGCGAGGTCGTCGGCGACGGCATGCCCCCGCGTCACGAGGCGCCGCGGCCCGGCGACGTGCTGCACTCGGCGGCGGACCTCTCGCTTTCGGAGCGGGAGCTCGGCTTTCATCCCGGCGTGAGGCTGGCGGACGGGCTCGCGAAGTCTCTCGGCCACTACCAGTCCGTCGTCGGAGCGGGAGCCTGACAATGCGAAGAATCGCCGTTCGGGTCGAAGGGCTATCGAAGGAATACAAGGTTGGTCTTCGAGCCGAGAAGTACAAGACGCTCCGCGACTCGCTCGCCTCCCTCGCCACGGCTCCGGCACGCATGTTCCAGCGCCGCGAACGCAAGCCCGAGGAGGATTGGATCTGGGCCCTCGAGAACGTCGACTTCGACGTCCATGCGGGCGAAGTGGTCGGCATCATCGGCCGTAACGGCGCGGGGAAGAGCACGCTGCTGAAGATCCTGGCCCGCATCACCGATCCGACGCATGGGTTCGTCGAGATTCACGGTCGCGTCGGTTCGCTCCTCGAGGTCGGAACCGGCTTTCACCCCGAGCTGACCGGGCGCGAGAACATCTACTTAAACGGCGCGATCCTGGGCATGCGCCGCGCCGAGATCGAGCGCAAGTTCGACGAGATCGTCGCATTCTCGGAGGTCGAGCAGTTCATCGACACTCCCGTCAAGCGCTACTCGAGCGGCATGTACCTGCGCCTGGCTTTCGCGGTCGCGGCACACCTGGAGCCGGAGATTCTCCTCGTCGACGAGGTGCTGGCGGTCGGGGACGCCGACTTCCAGAAGAAATGCCTGGGGAAGATGGGCGACGTGGCCCAGGAAGGCCGCACGGTTCTTTTCGTCAGCCACAACATGCCCGCGGTGCAGGCGCTTTGCGCCCGAGCGATCCTGCTGCGCAAGGGGAGGGTCGCGATCGACGGTCCGACGGGCGACGTGCTGCGGGAGTATCTCGGTCATCTGCAGGCCACCGCCGCCCACGCGTTCGAAGACAATCCCGAGAGGCGTGGCGACGGTACCGTCCGCCTGACGGCGGCGCGGGTGCTCGACGACCGGGGACTTCCCACGGAGCGCCCGGTTGCGGGCGCGCCGATGACGCTCGAGTTCGAATACGAGAACCGCATCGGCGCCGAGCGCGCCGACCTGATGCTGTCGATCTGGAACCACCTCGGCATCGCCGTCGCGCATATGAGCACGCGGATCTCCAGCGAGCCGATCCCCCACGCGTCGAGAGGGGTCGTGTCGTGCCGCATTCCGAACCTGCCGCTGCCGCGAGGGGAATACCGCGTGGCCGTGGTCGTGAGGTGCCAGACCCGGCTCGCCGACCACATCCCCAACGTCCTGGCATTCAGCGTGGAGAGCTCGGTCTTCTTCCCCACGGGTCGTATGCCTCAGATCGAGTACGGCGCCTGCTTGATGGCGCATCAATGGGGGCATCAGGCCGGAGCCCTGTCGGCGCCCGCAGCCGTCCGAGCGACGACACGGAGCTAGCTTCGCGATCGCGATAACGGATCGACGTTGAACATTCTTGTTGAATTCGGAAGCCGCGCGCTCAACAACGTCGGCGACGTCGCGATGCTTCAGGTCGCCGTGGGACGGCTGCGGTCGCTCTGGCCGGACGCCGCGATCCGTGTCCTCTCGTCGTCGCCGGAATCGCTCGCGCGTCACTGTCCCGGGACGTCCTCCGTCCCGGTCAACGGCCGCCGGAAGTGGCTCGAGATGAGCTACCTGCCGGGAAGGTTTCACGTTCCGCGCGCAATGGGACGGCGTCTGGCCGCGACGAACCGGGCGTTTCGCGAACATTTTCCGGGGCTGAGCGATCGCCTCGCCGTCGAGAGGACCCGATCCCGACCGGAGGATCTGGCCGACCTGACGGCGTTCCTGGATGTCGCCAACAACGCGGATCTGCTCGTGCTGAGCGGGGGCGGTTATCTGACGGATGCGTTCGCGAGCCATGCGTGGGCCTGTCTCGACACACTCAACCGCCTCCAGCGCCGCGGGGTCATGACGGCCATGGTCGGGCAGGGAATCGGTCCTCTGCGCGATCCGGGGCTGCTCGCCTTCGCTCGCGAGACGTTCCCCCGAGTCGAGCTGATTGCACTCCGGGAGGGTCGGGCCGCTGTGCCGCTGCTCGAGTCCATCGGATTTCCCAGGGATCGGATCCGTGTCACCGGAGACGACGCGATCGAGCTCGCCTACGAGTCGCGCCCGGATCGACTCGGGACCTTCCTGGGCGCCAACGTCCGCGTCTCGGGGTATTCCAACGTCGGAGGGGACCACCTTCGCAACCTGCGATCTGCGATCGAGAAGGCGGCGGCGGGAGTCGGGGCGGGATTGCTTCCGGTGCCGATCTCGAGGGCGGCGGCGGACTCCGACGTGGAAGCATTTCGGGACCTTCTGCCCGAAGGCGCTCCCGACGCGACGGTCGACGGGATCGCCTCTCCGTTCGATGTGATCCGCCGCGTCGGTCGGTGCCGGGTCGTCGTGACCGGCAGCTACCACGCCGGCGTCTTCGCGCTGTCACAGGGGATCCCGGTCGTGGGTCTGAGCCGTTCCGATTACTACACGGACAAGTTCATGGGCCTGGCGGATCAGTTCGGGATCGGCTGCCGCCTCGTTTCCGTCGACGCGCCGATGATGAGCGACTCTCTCGCGGCCCACGTTCGGGAGCTCTGGGGCGAGGCGGAGTCGCTTCGCCCCGAGCTGCTCGCGGCCGCGGAGCGGCAGGTCCGCGAAGGTTACGAAGCCTACGAGCTCCTCGGCGAACGGATCGGGCGGGCGGCGTCCCTCCCGAAGGCGGCGGCAAGGTTGGAAGTCCCGAGATGAATTCGCTCTCGCGCGGCGCTCAGGCCGGTCCCGCAGTCAGCGTCCTGATGGCCGTGTACAACGGGCAGAGACACGTCCGCGAAGCCATCGACGGCGTTCTCGCTCAGACCTTCCAGGACTTCGAGTTCGTGATCGTCGACGACGGATCCACCGACCGGACGCCGCAGATTCTGGACGGATACACCGATTCGCGGATCGTCCGACTCAAGCACCCGCAAAACCGAGGGCTGATCGCCGCGTTGAACACGGGTCTGGCCGCCGCGCGAGGGGAGCTCGTCGCGCGGCAGGATGCCGACGATTTTTCTTTTCCGAACCGGCTTCAGGTTCAGGTGGACTTCCTGCGATCCCGGCCGGACGTCGCCCTCGCGGGCGCGAGCTGGCTCTTCGAGCCCGTGCCTGGCGGCGCGCGCAAGCCCCGCAGACTCGAACGGGATCCGCTGCGGCTGGCGTGGCTTCTCCTGTTCCATTGCCCGCTGACGCACTCCTCGGTCGTATTTCGCCGAAAGATCATTCAGGACCTGGGCGGTTACGGTAAGGACGACCTCTTCGTCGAGGACTTCGCTCTCTGGTCGCGCGTGGCGCAGTCGCACCGGATCGCGAGCGTGGAAGAGACGTTGGTCGTGCGCCGCCGGCCTCCCGAGAGCATCACGGCGCGGCACAACTCGAACATGGCCCGAGCCGCGCGCGACATCAGCCTGCAGAACCTGGAATGGGTCTCGCGTGCGACGGTCTCGGTCGCCCGGCGGGACGCGCTCCAGGCGCTTCTTGGAAATCGACCACTGACACTGCCGGAAGCCCTCGGGCTCGAGACGCGGGGGCTTCGAACGGCAGCCGGACTCGTCGTCGAGGGCTTCCGGTCCCGAATGAATTTGTCTTCGGACGCGCTCCCGGGATTTCGGAATTGGGCCTTCCGGTGGATGAGCCGCGCTCTTCTGAGACGGTGCCACAAGATTCTGGCGCAGAGCGAGGCCCACGAGGGCGCGGAGAGAGCCCGCGGCGTGCGTCTGGCGCGGGCGCTGGCCGTCGATGCCATCTCCATGAGCCCGGCTGTGGTCTTGAGTCGGCGTGGCGCATCCGATGCGCTTCGCGCCATCATGAGCCGCGCATGAAGCCCGAGCCCGTTCTGCCGGCCGGTCGGGGAGTGGGTGCCCGCGCGACGAAGCCGCACGTCATGCACGTCGTCGGGACGCTCGGCGCGGGAGGCGTGCAGCGCCTGATTCTGGGCGTCGCCGCGACCGAAGCCGGCCAGGCATACCGCCACAGCGTCTTGTGCCTCTTCGGAGATTCGGGCAGCCTCAGCGAGAGTTTTCGACGGGCCGCAATCCCCGTGGGTTCCTGCGCGGTGCCGTGGCCGTCCACGCTCGACCTCGGTTCGTACCGCCTGTCTCGGTTCGTGCGCCAGCGTCTCGCGTGGCTCTTTCCGTTCCGATTCGCGCGCGAGATCGGGCGCCGGGGCGCCGACCTCGTTCATACGCACGTCTCGCATCGAATCGACCTCCAGGCCGAGGGTGCGGTTCGGCGAGCGGGAGTGCCGCTCCTCTGGACGATCCACGGGCAATACCACCCCGAGGGAAGGGAGCTGGAACGCTGGCGGAAAGCGACGCGGCTGGTCTCCGAGAAATCCGGAGGCATCAGCGCCGTGGCCGAGGAACTCGCGCGCGACTTCCGCGCACGCGGCCTGGACCATCCCGATGGGATCTCGATTACGCGGGGCGGCGTGGAGCTCTCCGCATTCCTGCATCGCCGCCAGCGGGACCCGCTCTGGCGCGACCGTTGGAAGATCCCACCGCACGCCGTCGTCTTCGGCTCGTGCGGGCGACTCGTCACGGAGAAGGCCTACGAGGTGTTCGTCCGCGCGGCCGGGCGGATCGTCGCGGAGGGTGCCGACGCGCATTTCGTGATCGCCGGCCGCGGCCCACTCGAGGCGCAGCTCCGGGCCGAGATCGCGCGCGGCGCGCTGGAGGGCCGGTTCCATCTGGCGGGATTCGTCGACGACGTGCCCGGATTCCTTCGAGAGCTCGATGTATTCGTCCTCTCCTCCCGCTTCGAGGGCTTTCCCGTCGCCCTCGTCGAGGCGCTCGCCGCGGAGCGCCCGTGCATCGCCACGTCCATCGGCGGAATCCGGGAAATGGTCGGCGCCCAGGGCGCCCTCGTCGTATCTCCCGAGTCCGCGGAGGACCTCGCCGCGGCGATGCGGCAGATGCTCTCCCCGCAGACACGCGCCGGCTATGCCGCGCGGGGTCCGCAGGTGGCGCGGCGTTTTTCGATCGACCACACGGCCGAGGGCTTCTCGGCGATGTACGAACGACTCTTGACGGCCGAAGGCTCCCCCAACCGCAAACATGGGAAGGTGAACTGACGATGAGCAGCTTGGCGCAGCAAGAAACCGAAGTCCCCACGATCGTCATCCGGCCGAGCCGGGGATGGATTGCCCTGAAACTCGGTGACCTGTGGGAGTACCGGGAGCTTCTCTACTTCCTGGTCTGGCGCGATATCAAGGTCCGCTACAAGCAGACCGCTCTGGGGGCGGCCTGGGCGATCATCCAGCCGTTCACCTCCATGGTCGTCTTCAGCCTCTTCTTCGGCAAGCTCGCGAAGATGCCGTCCGACGGGATTCCGTATCCGATCTTCGCTTTCTCCGGCCTCGTGCCGTGGACGTTCTTCGCCAACGGGCTCGCGCAGTCGGCCAACAGCCTCGTCGACAGCGCGAACCTGATCAAGAAGGTCTACTTTCCGCGCTTGACGATCCCGATCGCCAACGTTCTCTCGGGCCTCGTGGACTTCTCGCTCGCGTTCATGGTCCTCATCGGGATGATGCTCTGGTACGGCATCATACCGACCGGGCGCATCCTCTGGCTGCCGTTCCTTCTGCTGCTCGCCTTCGTCACCGCGCTCGCGGTCGGGTTGTGGCTGTCGGTCCTCAACGTCGAATACCGCGACGTGAAATACACGATTCCGTTTCTGACGCAGTTCTGGATGTTTGCCACCCCCATCGTCTATCCGAGCACTCTTCTGAAGGAGCCGTGGCGCACCGTCTACGGCCTCAATCCGATGGTTGGCGTGGTGGAGGGGTTCCGCTGGGCTCTGCTCGGCACGAAGACGGCTCCGGGACCCATGATCGCGGTTTCGGGGGTCGCGGCCATTGCGCTGCTGGTCGGAGGAGCCTTCTACTTCCGCCGGATGGAGAAGACGTTTGCCGACGTCGTCTGAGAGCGCCGACGCGATTCGCGTCGAGGCTCTGTCCAAGCGATACCGGATCGGCGAGAGACGCGCCCGTTACAAGTCCCTTCGCGACGTGCTCGCGCGGGCCGCGTTGCAGCCCGCGCGCGTACTGCGATCGCTGGCCGGCCGGGCGCCGGACGGCGGCGCGCCGCAGACGATCTGGGCGCTGCGCAACGTCTCGTTCCGGGTGGGCCACGGGGAAGTCGTCGGGATCATCGGCCGCAACGGCGCCGGCAAGAGCACCCTCTTGAAGATCCTGTCGCGGATCACGGAGCCGACCTCGGGCCTGGCCGAGATACGGGGACGAGTGGGCTCGCTGCTCGAGGTCGGGACCGGGTTTCACAACGAGCTGACGGGCGGCGAGAACATCTACCTGAACGGCGCCATCCTGGGGATGCGCCGGCGGGAGATCGAACGCAAGTTCGACGAGATCGTGGCCTTCGCGGGTGTCGAGAAGTTCGTCGACACGCCCGTCAAGCATTACTCCTCCGGCATGTATCTGCGCCTGGCGTTCAGCGTCGCTGCGCACCTGGATCCCGAGATCCTCTTAGTCGACGAGGTTCTGGCGGTCGGCGACGCCGCCTTCCAACGCCGGTGTCTCGAGAAGATCGAGGACGTTGGCCGCCACGGCCGGACTGTTCTCTTCGTTTCGCACAACATGCCCGCGATCACGCGGCTCTGCAGCAGAACCGTGCTGCTGGATGAGGGAGGCGTGGCGGCCGACGGCCCGTCGCATCAGGTCGTGGCGAAGTACCTTTCCTCCGACATCGGCACGACCGCCGAGAGGGAGTGGCGCGACCCGGCGACGGCTCCTTCGAGCGGGGCCGCGAGGCTTTGCGCCGTGCGGGTGCGCGGCAACAACGGAGGCGTCACCGAAGCCGTCGACATCCGAAAGCCGGTGGGCATCGAGATGGAGTTCGACGTTCTGGAGGAAGGCTGGCAGCTCTGGTCGAGCTTCGACTTCTTCAACGAAGAGGGGCTTCTTCTCTTTGGATCGATCGAGACCGATCCCGAGTGGAGAGGAAAACCCCGCCCCCCCGGCCACTACGTCACGACGGCCTGGGTTCCGGGAAACCTCTTTTCCGAGGGTCCGGTGATCGTCAACGTGGAGTTGCTGACGACCCATCCCCACGTGCGGCACTTTCGGGAGCGCCAGGCCGTCGCGTTCCAGGTCGTCGACACGATGGAAGGAGACTCCGCCCGCGGAGACTGGGGCGGGGAATGGTCGGGGGCGGTCCGGCCCATGCTGGCCTGGAAGACGCGGTACGAGCGATCGGGCGACCAACGGCGCGCGCTCGGCCCGGAGGCGCCGGTCGATGCTCGGTAGAGCGAGCGAGGCGATCCTTACAGGGCGGGGGCGGCTCCAGGGATTCCTGCGGGGCTCCGTCAAGCGCCGGGGTATCCGGGTCCTGCTTTACCACGGGGTCGTCGAGAAGAAGACGGACCCCGTTCTCGAACGGAACCAGCAAACGCTCGACGGTTTTCGTGCCCAGATGCGTTACCTCAAGCGCTTCCGCGTCGTCGGCATGGACGAACTGCTGGATGCCCTGGACCGGCCGTCCGCGGAGCCCGCGTCCGCGGCGATGGTCACGTTCGACGACGGGTTCGCCAACAATCTCGAGGCCGCGGAGGTCCTGTCGCGTCTTCGGTTGCCCTGGAGCCTCTTCGTCTCCGTCGGAGAAGTCGGGACGAACCGGACGATGTGGCTCCCCGAATTCTCCCTCCTGATGCTGCACGGAGACGCCGCGCGCGTGGACGTGGAGGGCGCCGTCTGGCCGCTGAAGACGCGGGAGGAACGGGAGACGTCGCACCGCCAGCTCCGGGGTCGGCTGAAGGCGCTGGCCGCCGGGGCGAGGAACGAGGCCATGGAGCGGATCCGCGCCCAGTTTCCCGCCGGCGAGACCGAGCGATTGCTCGACCGGTTCCCGTCGATGCGCATGCTCGACTGGGCACAGCTCCGACAGCTCGCGGCGGCGGGTGTGGAGATCGGCAGCCACGGAGTCCATCACGAGGCGCACCACGCGAATCAACCCGCCGCCGACCGGCTCCGCGAGCTGTGCCAGTCTCGACACGAGCTGGATTCCCGCCTCTCACGGCCGTGCCGCTCCTTCGCGTACCCCAACGGGGACTTCGTGCCGGAGTCTCCGCAGGAGCTGGCCGGAGCGGGTTATTCCGTCGCGTTCACCACCCAGGAGGGAACCGTCGACGGAACCGCTTCGCGGTATCTCCTGCCGCGGCTTTCGGTTCGACGTTCCCTCGACAAATTCGTTCGCTCCCTGTGGTGGTGCGAGAAGCCTCCCTCGCCGGCCCCGCGCACGGCACCCGGAGCCGTCGGAGCGTAGCCCATGTGCGGAATCGCCGGGCTGTGGACCAGAGAACAAAGAGCGGGAGGGCCCGACTTCGTCACCGCGATCCGGCGAATGGCCGCTCAGCTGGTTCGCCGCGGACCGGACGACGAGGGGTTCTGGTCGGATCCGGGAGGTCGCCTTCAGCTCGGGTTTCGCCGCCTCGCGATCATCGATCCGTCACCCGCGGGGCATCAGCCGATGATCTCCGGAGACGGCCGATCGGTGTTGATCATGAACGGCGAGATCTACAACTACCGCGAGCTCGGCCGCGAGCTCGAGAGCGCGGGCGTCGCTCTTCGCTCGAAGTCCGACACCGAAGTGCTGCTCGAAGGGCTGAATCGGTGGGGCCTCGACCTCGTCCCCCGTTTGAACGGGATGTTCGCGTTCGCCTGGTATCGGATCCCCGAGGGCGAGCTCGCGCTCGTGCGCGACCACGCCGGGATCAAGCCTCTGTACTGGTTCGCGCCTCCCGACGGCTCCGGCCTGGCCTTCGGTTCCCAGTACGACATCCTCTTGCGAACGCCCCTCGGGGACCCCGGGCCCGTGCGCCTTGACGTCCTGCATCTCTATCTTCGGCTGCAGCACATCCCGCCTCCCTTCGGGCTCCTCGAGAACACCCATCAGCTGGCTCCCGGACACTGGCTGCGGGTCGGACCCGGCCGGCCGAGCGAGCAGCGCGCGTGGTGGACGCTGCCGCGCTCTCCCGAGCCCGAGCTCGCCGGCGAGGGCGCTCTGGAACCCCTGGCCGCCGCACTGGATCGGTCGGTGCGCCGTCAGCGCATCGCGGACGTCCCGCTCGGCGTCTTTCTCTCGGGCGGCGTCGACTCCCCTCTGGTGACGGCGGTCGCGCGCGCGCAGGCCGGCGCCGCGCTGAAAGCGTTCACGATCGGAAGCCCCGGGTGGGCCCAGGACGAGTCGGAGGATGCGCGCGCTTACGGGCGCAATCTCGACGTGGATTTCCGGCTGCACCCGGTCACGGGAAAGGAAGCTCTGGAGGCGATGGCGGAGGTGGGGAAGGCCCAGCACGAGCCGTTCGCCGATTTCTCGATCCTGCCCACGATGCTCGTCAGCCGGTTCGCCCGCGAAGAAGTCACGGTCTCGCTCTCCGGCGACGGTGGCGACGAGCTGTTCTTCGGGTACGAACGGCCCGTCTCCCTGCTCAAGAGCGGGTCGCTCTTCCGGTTTCCCCGGCCGGTCCGGCGGGCCCTCCACGGCGCCGGACGCCTGGGCATCGGGCCCCGACGAAACGATGCGGTGGTGGCAAAGGACCCCGGCGCGTACTACTTCGGGGTCAACGAACACATGGACGGTGACGAGCTGCGGCGATTGGCGCCGTGCCTTTCGCGGCTGCCCGAAGACTTTCATCTTTACGACTTCGGCGACTTTCGAGGCACCCGCGACCTGGCGAACTACTCCCGTTACGTCGAGTTCTACGGTCAGCTGCAGCGGGGCCTGAAGAAAGTGGACATGGGCTCGATGCATCACAGCCTCGAAGTCCGCGTCCCGCTTCTGGATCGCGAGGTCATCGACGTGTCTCTGCGGATCGACCCCTTCACCTGCATGCGCAACGGAACGCGAAAGGCGCCTCTCCGGGATCTCCTCGCGCGCTCGGTGCCGCCGGAGACCATACCGACGCCCAAGCGGGGGTTTGCGGTGCCTCTCGGCGACTGGCTGCGGGGGCCCCTCCGCCCGCTCGTCGAGGAGACGCTCCTCGGCGTGGACCTCTTTCCGTCGGGGGTCTTCGACCGCGCTGCGGTGAAGGAATACTGGGAGGGCCACCTTCGCGGCGAGAATCGCAAGTGGGGAATCTGGACCCTCCTGGCGCTCCAGCTCTGGGCGCGCGAGCATGCCCGACCCTCCTCCGGATCATGAACTCGGCGACGCCGATTCTCTTCACGATTCCCAATTTCGACACCGCCGGCTCCGGAGGCGCCCTCTGGAACGTCGTGTCCCGCCTGGATCGCCGCCGATTCGCTCCCGCAATCTGCGTCCTGCGCCCCGGCGGGTCCCTGATGTCCGAGATCGAACGATCCGACGTGCCTCTGCTTTGCGCCCCGTTCACGGTCGCCCCTCGTCCTCTGGCGACCCTCGCTTTCCGCCTCCGGAAAGCGGCCCGCGAGTTTCGCGGCCGCCGCTTCGCTCTCTGGCATTCGTTTCACTACGTCGACGACTACACCGAGCCGCTGGTCGCGCGCTTCGCCGGCACGCCGTCCTGGATCTACACGAAGAAAAACATGAACTGGCACCGGCGATCGTGGTACGTGCGATCCATTCTCGCGACGCGCATCGCCGCGCAAAATACGGACATGATGCGCGACTTCTTCGCTCCCGCGGCGCTCCGCCGCCGCGCCCGGCTCGTGCCCAGGGGCGTGGACACCGCACGATTCTCGCCGGACCAGCCGCCCCGTCTCGGACTCCGCGAGGCCCGGCAGGTGCCGTCGTCGGCGACCGTGGTGGGATGCGTCGCCCACCTGCTCCCGGTGAAAAACCAGGAGATGCTGATTCGCGCGGTGGCGCAGGTTCCGGGAACGGTGCTGTGGCTCGCGGGCAAGGAGTTCGACGAGGCGTATGGTGCGACTCTGCGGCGACTCGTCGCTGAGCTGTCGCTTTCGGATCGCGTGGTGTTCTTCGGCAACATCCGCGACGTCCCGTCATTTCTGGCGGAGATCGACGTGTTCGCGCTTCCGACACGCGCCGAAGGCCGGATGGAAGGATGTCCCGTCGCGCTCCTGGAGGCCATGGCGACCGGACGGGCGTGCGTCGCCTCCGACATACCGGGCTCGAGAGACATCGTGGAACCGGGCCGGAGCGGCGACCTCGTGCCCGCCGACGACGCGGGCGCCCTCGCGGAGGCGATCCGCCGGCTGGCCAATGACCCGCCGACTCGCCGTGCTCGCGGCCAGGCGGCGCGCCGGCGCGTCCTCGAGGAGTATTCCATCGAGAGAGAGGTCGAGGCTCACGAGTCTCTGTATGACGAGATTTTGGGACGGGCTTCGTTGGGGAGCGCCGCATGAGCGACGGGCGCGCCCGGGTCCGGGTTCCGTCCGATGCTGCGCCGGGAAGGAGGGCGGCGCGGGCGGCTGCGTGCGGCGACCTCCTGGTGACGTTCGGGCAGGATGGTTCGGCGCTTCCGCCGAGGCTGCCGAGGGAGGATGGCTGGACGCTGTCCGACGGCGTCTGGCAGACTCCTCCCGCCGACGGTTGGTCCGGGTATCCGATTCAAAAGTTCGATGCGCGGCCGTGGAGGATCTGGCTCCTCGGCGAAGTGGTTCCGCCGGCGAGTCGGGATACACGGAGCGTGCTCGAGGATGTCGTGTGCACCCACTTGTCGCCCGATCGACTCAACGGTCATCTTCTCCTTCTCGGATGGAACGCACACGATGAGCAATGGCACGTCTGGACCGACCGCTTCGGCACCGTGCACGCCTACGTCGCCGGGGACGGGTCTCGGCGCGCGCTCGGGACCCATTTCGCTTCGGTCGCCGCGGCGGCGTCGCGCCGCAGGCTCGACTGGCCAGCCCTCGCCGCCTTCTTCGCCTGCGGCTTCTTTCCGGGAGATCGGACCTTCTTCGACGACGTGCGGATTCTCCGGCCGTCGACGCACGCCGTCTTTACGGCCTCAGGCGAGCTCGTGTGCGAGGAGAGGTACTGGAGCTGGTCCCACGTTCCGGACAGGACCCGGAGCTACGACGATACGGTCGCTCAGTTCGCCGACGTCCTTCACCGCGTTCTCGACGACGGCGCCGCCCGCGGAAGGATCGCCGTGCCGATCTCCGGTGGGCTCGATTCGCGGACGACGGTGGCCGCGCTGACGCGCGCGGGTGCGCCGGCGCGGGAGCGTCTCTGGTCGTATTCGTACGGCTACGCGGAAAACTCGATCGAGACGCGCATCGCCCGCCGTGTCGCGGAGGCGCGCCGGCTTCCGTTCGAGTCTTTCGGGATCCGGCCCTACCTCTTCGATCGCCTCGGAGACGTACTGGCCTGCGTCGAAGGCTTTCAGGACGTCACGCAGGCGCGGCAGGCCGTCATCGCACCGATCCTCGCCCGGAAGAGCGACGGCGTGATCGCCGCGCATTGGGGAGACGTCTGGCTCGACGACATGGGTCTTGCCGACGGCGCGGCCGACGCGGAGGCGGTGGCGGCGCACGCTTTCGCCAAGGTCGTCAAGCGGGGCCGGGACTGGCTCCTCCGTGAGATCGCCGCTACGCGCCTCTCCGGCGAGGATCCCTCGACGGTGGCCCGAAAGTTCGTCGAGAGCGAGCTCGAACGCATCTCCGGAATCGAGGATCCGGACTTCCGCGTCAAAGCCTTCAAGACCGACCAGTGGTCGTTTCGCTGGACGCTGGCGAGCCTGCGCATGTATCAGGCCGGGACCTATCCCCGGCTGCCGTTCTACGACACGCGGTTGACGGATTTCTTCTCCACCGTGCCCACGTCGTTCGTCGCGGGCCGCCGCCTCCAGATCGACTATCTCAAGCGGTTTGCTCCGGACCTCGCCCGGATCGTCTGGCAGGCGTACGGTGTGAACCTCTACTGGCAGCGCCACTTCGACACCTGGCTTCTGCCCTGGCGGGCTGCGCGAAAAGTGGCGCGCGCGTTGCGAAGAAACGGAGCCGTGGCCGAGCGCAACTGGGAGATCCAATTCTCGGGCCGTGGCGCCGAGAAGCTCCGGACGGCGCTGCTCGCGCCCGGATCGCGCGTGCACGAGTTCGTTCCACCGGCCGCGATCGAGAGGCTGCTCGACGCGTTCGCGGCCTCTCCGCACGAGGAGGGCAGGGGATACTCGGTCTCGATGCTGCTGACGTTTTCGACATGGCTGGAGGCCCATGGCTAAATCGAAGAGGCCGCTCCGGATCCTGGTCGTCGGGAGCTCGTGGCCTCCCCAGACGTTCCTGGGACGCCTGATGCGGGGCCTGTCGGGGCTGGGAGTTCAAGTCCGCATCGCCTTCTCGAGCTGGCCGGACCAGGACTGGTTCCTGCAGTCGGGCCTCAAGGCGTTCAAGACTCGGGCTTGGCAGGGCCCCCAGCTGCTGCGGGTACTCTGGGTCGGCTGGCTCTCGCTGGTCGCGATGGTGCGATCGCCGAGGGCCTTTCGCATCTTCTGGCGCGCGGCGATGAAGGAGCCGGACCCCGGGGACCGCCTTCGCACGCTCAACCGCCTGCTTCCGTTCGCGGGCGTCTCGTGCGACGTCATCTACTTCCCGTGGAACTCCGCGGCGATCGACTTCCTGCCGCTCTTCGAGCTCGGAAAGCCGGTCCTCATCAGCTGTCGGGGCTCTCAGGTCAACGTCGCGCCGCACCATCCCGGCCGGGGAATTCGCGCGGGCTTGCCGACGACGTTCGCCCGCGCGTCGGCGATCCATTGCATCTCGAGCTCCATCCAGCGCGAGGCATCCCGGTTCGGACTCGACATCGCCAAGTCCCGGGTGATCCGGCCGGGAGTCGATCCCGAGTTCTTCAGTCCGGCACCCGTCCGGACCTCGTCTCCGAACGTTCAGATCATCACGGTCGGATCCCTGGTCTGGGTCAAGGGCGTGACCTACGGGATCCAGGCCATCCGCAAGGTCGTCGATGCGGGGATCCCGGTCACGTTCACGATCGTCGGAGACGGGCCGGAGCGGCAGCGGGTCCTGTACACGATCGACGACCTGGGCCTCAACGACCACGTCCGCCTGCTCGGCCGGCTCTCGCCCATCGCCGTGCGGGACGAGCTGCGTCAGTCCGACATCTTCATCCTTCCGAGCCTCGCCGAGGGATTCTGCAACGCCGCCATCGAGGCGATGGGCTGCTCGCTTCCGGTCGTGATGACAAACTGCGGGGGCTCGCTCGAGGGGGTCACCGACGGCGTTGAGGGCTTCATCGTTCCGATCTGGGACCCCGAGGCGATGGCCGAAGGCATCCTTCGGCTGGCGCGGGATCCCGCTCTGCGGCAGACGATGGGCCACGCCGCGAGGGCGCGGGTGATCCGGGACTTCACCGTGAAACGCCACGTGCAAGAGTTCGCCGACCTGCTCGAGGAGATCCAGTGCGGGGCCGCGTAGCCCTCGTCGTGCCCGCGTTTCCGAGTCTGTCGGAGACGTTCATCGTCAATAAGTTCCTGGGCCTTCTGGAACGCGGATGGGACGTGCACGTCGTCTGCAACCACAGCAACGAGAACAACTGGGAGCTCTTTCCGCAGCTCGCTGCCGTTCCGTCGGCCCGCCGGAGAGTCCACGTGACCTGGCCCTCCGAGCCGGCCTGGAAGGCGTCGCTGCTGCTGCCGCTGGCGGTCCTGCGCTGCTTATGGTCCCGCCCGCTGCGCACGCTCCGTTACCTGTGGCGGGGACTCAGACACTTCGGCGTCCTGGAGACGGTCGGGCGCCTCTATCTCGACGCGGACCTGGTCCGCCTCTCTCCGGACATCCTCCACTTCGAGTTCGGTGCCCTGGCGCCGACGCGCATGTATCTGCGCGACCTGTTGCACTGCAAGGTGGTGGTCAGCTTCCGCGGCTACGATCTGAACTTCGTGGGGCTGGATCGACCCAACCACTACGAGCCGGTCTGGTCACGGGCGGCCGGTCTCCATTTTCTGGGCGAGGACCTCTGGCGCCGGGCGCGGCGGAGAGGATTCCCGGAAGACTGCTTCCGCGTCCTGATCCCGCCGGCCATCGACACGCAGATCTTCGCGCCGCGCTCGGGGTCGCACAAGCCGCGCGACGGCAATCGCCCGCTCCGTATCCTGAGCGTGGGGCGGCTGGAATGGAAGAAGGGCTACGAGGACGCGCTCCTGGCGGTGCGAAAGCTGCTCGATCGCGGGACGCCGTTCGTCTATCGAATCGTGGGCGGCGGCGACTACCTCGGGGCGCTGGGCTTCGCGCGGTACCGCCTGGGCCTGGAGAGCTGTGTCGACTTCGTCGGAGCGGTGCCACGAGCGGAGGTCCTCGCGGAAATGGAGCAGGCGGACGTTTTCCTCCACGCCGCCGTTTCCGAGGGATTCTGCAACGCCGTGCTCGAGGCCCAGGCGATGGAGATTCCGGTCGTCTGCACCGACGCCGACGGGCTTCCCGAGAACGTGGCGACCGGCGAGACGGGCTTCGTGGTCCCGCGCCGGGACCCTGCTGCGATGGCCGAGAAGCTGGAGGTTCTGGCCCGCGATCCGGATCTGGCGAGGCGGATGGGCCAGGCGGGGCGGCGGCGCGTGCACGACCGGTTCCGTCTCGCGGATCAGCTCGACCGCTGGGAGGAGTTCTACGAGGACGTCCTGGGACGCGAGGCCGCGAGCCTCGCCCGGTCGGGGCGCGAAAAAGAGATCCCGGAAGAATCCCGGCCGCGCGAACGGGCGCTCCCCGTGACGGTGGGCCACGGAGAGAACGGCCAGTGAGCGCCGGGATCACGCTCGTGTGGATCGGCGACGGAGAGCCACCGCCCTGGTCGGTCGGTCCGACCGTGCGAGCGGAGGAGCGCCCATCGGCGCTGGCCGAGACCATCGAGAGGGAGCTGCCTCGCTCGCAGGCGGAGGCGTGGCTGTTCTGGGACGGCAATCTCGGCGAGCCCGACCCGGTCCGGGTACAGGAAGCGCTGTCGCGGCCCGGGGACTTGTGGCACGCCGGTCTTCGCCTGGGGTTGTCCGGGCTGCCCCGAGGCATCGACTACGTCGAGCCGACCTGGATGCTCAATCGCGACCCGGATTCGTCGATCGAAGCCACCTCGTGGCGGGTTTCGATGAGAGCCTGCCTGGTGCGAATGGACGTCCTGCGGCGGCTGGGAGGCCCTCGTCCGGAGTTCCGAACGCTGGACGCGGCCGGTCTCGAGTTCGGCCACCGCTGCATCGGAGCCGGAGCGCTCATGCGCCACGTCGGATGGCTCGCCGGAGAGTCGGCGAAGGCCGAGCCGCCGGAGATCCCGCTCGAGGACGAGTTGCGCTTTCTGCACCAGCGATTCGGCAAACGCTGGACACGCTGGTCGGTCTTGCGGATGGCCTCGAGCGCGCCGTGGCGGGCTCCGGCTCTCCTTGCGGCGCTGGGTCGTGTCGTGCGCGAGAAGCGGCCTCCGGCGCCGCCTCCTCTCCGCGCGGGCGTCGGCGTACCGGGAGCCCGGCGCGCTCCCGGGTCGGTCACCGTGCTGATCCCGACGGTGGACCGCTATCCGTACCTCGAAAAGCTCCTCGGCCAGCTGCGTGCCCAGACGGTCCGGCCCCTGGAGATCGTGATCGTCGACCAGACGCGCGAGGATCGGCGGCGCGCGGATCTCGCCTCTCGATTCCCCGATCTTCCGATCCGCGTCTTCACGCTGGATCGGGCCGGCCAGTGCTCCTCGCGCAACGTCGGGATCGAAGCGTCGCGCGGCGACTTCCTGCTGTTCCTGGACGACGACGACGAGGTGCCGCCGGACTTGATCGAGAAGCACCTGGCGGCGCTCGAAGCCCTTGGCAGCGAAGTCTCCTGCGGCGTCGCCGAAGAGGACGGCGCGGGCCCCTTGCCCGAGGCGTTTTTGCGGACGCGCGCGAGCGACGTCTTCCCGACCAACAATTCGATGATCCGCAAGCGCATCCTCGCCTCCTCGGGCCTCTTCGACCTGGCCTACGACCGTGGTGCGAGAGCGGACGCCGATCTGGGCATGCGCCTGTACCTCGCCGGCAATCTCATGGTGCTCAATGCGGACATTCGCGTCCTCCACCGTCACGCGCCGAGCGGTGGCCTGCGGACCCATCGCGCGCGCGTGATCACCTACGCCAGCAGCCGAAGCCATCTCCTGCATCGCCACCTTCCGGGAACGACCGAGATGTATCTGGCCAAGCGCTACTTCTCGGCCCGGCAGGTGCGCGAGGCGCTGTGGCACTCGGCGCTCGGGACCTTCAGCCTCCGCGGAAGCAGGCTCCGAAGGGTCGCCAAGGCCGGTCTCGCGATGATTCTGCTTCCGCACAGTGTCTGGGCGGCGAGCCGGCGGGGGAGAGCCGCCGAGGCCATGCTGCGCCAGTTTCCGCAGATTCCCCCTTACGCGCAGAGCGGCCGCGCCGCGCGCGCTATGTGATGAAGCTCGCGATCTTCTCGACCGAGTTCCCGCCGGGCCCCGGCGGCATCGGCACGCACGCCTTCGAGCTGGCGCGAAACCTGGTTTCGCGGGGATGGGAAACATCCGTGGTCGCCTCGCAGGACTACTGCTCGGCCGAAGAGATCGCGGCATTCAACACGCGCCAACCCTTCGAGATCGACCGGATGAGCCGCATCGGGTGGGCCCCCCTCGAGGCGTCCTACCGGCTCGCCAAGGGCCTGCGCCACGTCCGGCGCCTGCGGCCGGATCTGCTCCTGGCGACGGGGGAGCGGGCGGCCCACGTCGTATGGGTGATCTCGCGGATGACCGGGATCCCCTGGGTCGCCGTCGGGCATGGCGGCGAGTTCGGGGATCCATCGAAGCTGGCTCATGCCCTCGTGACCCGGACGTACTCTCGCGCGCTGGCGGTCATCTGTGTCAGCGAGTACACGCGGCGATTCATGGAGAGTCGCGGCGTTCGGGCTCGCAACGTGTTCGTGATTCCCAACGGGGCCGACGATCGGCGGTTCCACGTGGTCCCGACGCACGAGGTGGAGCCCGTGATGCAGCGGCTGGGCTTCCCGCGTTCGTCGCGATTTCTCCTGACCGTTGGAAACGTCTGCGACCGCAAGGGTCAGGAGCTGATGATCCGGGCGATGCCTCGGGTTCTCCAACATCACCCCGAGACGCACTATCTCGCTGTGGGACTCCCCACGATCCAGGATCGGCTGAAAGCGGTCGCGAGGGATCTGAACGTGCACGACAACGTTCACTTTCCGGGCCGTCTCAACGGAGACGACGTTCTCCATCTCATGAACGCCGCCGATGTCTTTGCGATGACCAGCCGGCACACATCCGATGGGGACTTCGAGGGGTTCGGGATCGCGGTCGTGGAGGCGGCCCTCTGCGCGACGCCGTCGGTGGTCACCGGAGGATCGGGCCTGAGCGAAGCCATCGTCGACGGCGAGACCGGATTCTCGGTGCCGGAGGGCGACGTGGACGCTCTGTCGCGCACCCTGGTTCGGTTGCTCGGAGACGAGCCGCTGCGGCACCGAATGGGCGAAGCGGCCCGCCAGCGGGCGCTTCGCGAACAGACCTGGGATCGCCGCGCGGAGGAGTACGACCGCACGCTGCGCGCGCTGATGAGCGCGAGCCCGGTGCGTCCGGAGCCTCATCCGAAGGACATGGCGTTGAAAGACGTTCGGGCATCGAACGGGAGGAGCTGAGAGCGCGTGTGCGGCATCGGCGGCTGGCTCGGCCGAGGTAACCTGGATCCGGATACGTCCGGCCGGATGATGGCGGCGCTGCGCCATCGCGGGCCCGATGCGACCGGATGTCGCAGCTGGCCCGAGGCGACCCTGGTTCACGCGCGGCTCAGCATCATCGATCTCGCGTCCACGGGCGCGCAGCCCATGGGCAACGAGGACGGCACCGTCTGGATCGTCTTCAACGGAGAGATCTACAACCACCGTGAGCATCGGCGGCGACTCGAGGCGAAGGGTCACGTCTTCCGCGGCCACTCCGACGCCGAGATTCTCCCGCACCTGTACGAGGAGGAGGGGGCGGACATGGTCGCCGCCCTGCGTGGGATGTTCGCGTTCGCCCTCTACGACTCCCGCCGGCGACGACTCCTGCTGGCGCGAGACCGTTTCGGAATCAAGCCTCTCTTCTACGCCTCCGGCGCGGGCCGTCTCGGCTTTGCCAGCGAGATCAACGCGCTCAGAGTCCTGCCCGGGATCGACGATCGGCCGGACCGCCAGGCGATCTACGACTTCGCCGCGCTGACGTACATTCCGGCGCCTCAGACCTTCTACTCCGGAATCCGTTCGCTGGAGCCCGGGGAG
>Ga0114129_10002114_pt1 | contig 27364 bp, 18 predicted proteins | sample RhiMetdeltSRZDD1_FD_80071 | JGI IMG/M metagenome (GOLD analysis project Ga0114129, IMG submission 80071) | Populus rhizosphere microbial communities from Tennessee, USA - Rhizosphere MetaG P. deltoides SRZDD1 (version 2) (version 2) | ecosystem: Host-associated > Plants > Roots > Rhizosphere >... | reverse complement strand
TCGACCGCGTGAACCAGGCGGGCTCCGAGAGCGGCCAGCAGTCGGGCTTCATCGGCAAAGGCTCCTCGCAGACGGACGCGATGTGGGTGCTCGACGGCATCGTGATCACCGACCCCGCGGCCGTGGGCGCGAGCCCGACCTACTTCGACTTCGACGCCTTCGACGAGGTCGCGATCACCACCGGCGGCGCGGACGTGCGCGTCGCCACGGGCGGCGTGGGCATCAACCTGGTGACCAAACGCGGCACCAACGCCTTCCACGGCGGTGTCAGCGGCTTCTTCGCCTACGACGGCCTCGAGGCTTCCAACCTGCCGAGCGAGCTCGAGGGCGACACGCGGCTGCGGGGCAGCGACAAGGCCGACCACGCCGAGCAGCTCGCGGAGTACGGGGCCGAACTCGGCGGTCCGGTCGTGAAGGATCGGCTCTGGTTCTGGGGCTCCTACGGCAAGCAGGACCTGCGCATCCAGCGGCTCAACCAGAGCCGCGACAAGACCCTGCTGAAGGACTACAACGCCAAGCTGAACTTCCAGGTCTCCTCGTCGAACATGCTGTCCGCTTACTGGTTCCTGGGCGAGAAGATCAAGCTCGGCCGGACCAACAACCGGGGCCTCGGCACAGAAACGCCTTCCCACGGCCGTGACCAGGGCGGGGTCTACGAAGACGGCAATTGGCCCAACGGATTCCTCAAGGTCGAGGACAACCACGTCTTCAGCCCGAGCTTCATGCTCAACCTCAAGGCCTCGCACTACAACACCGGCTTCGGCCTGGTGCCGATCGGAGGGCTCGGAACCGACGAGGGCCTCGACATCGTGAACTCGATCGCCTACGGCTCGTCCAAGCAGTACCAGTCGGTGCGGCCGCAGGACACGCTCAACGCCGACGCCAGCTACTTCCGGGGCAACCACGAGTTCAAGTTCGGCTTCGCGTACCGGCGAGCCTCCACCAACAGCTCGAGCCTGATTCCCGGAAACGGCATCGAGGCCCGCACGGAGACGGCGCGCGGCAAGATCGCGCGCATTCAGCGTGAGCTGGTCTCCTCGTACAAGGGCAGCTACAGCGCGCTCTTCCTCCAGGACACGTTCACCTCGGGCCGCTTGACCTTGCAAGGCGGCGCGCGCTGGGACCTGCAGAAGGCCGAGAACGCAGCGTCCACGGCCCGCGCCAATGCGCTCTTCCCTGAGATCCTCCCCGACCTCGTCTACGACGGGGCGGGCACCAAGGTCGAGTGGAGCGACATCTCGCCGCGCCTGGGTTTCACCTACGCGCTCGACGACGCGCGCAAGACGCTGGTCAGGGGCAATTTCTCGATCTTCACCCAGCAGCTCGCCCATCCCGACGTGACGGTGGTCAACCCGATCGGCGGTGTCGCCCGCATCGACTACCACTGGAACGACTTCAACAACGACGGCATCATCAACAACCGCGATGAGGTGGATATCGCCGGTGGGTCGCTCGGGGCTCCGGTAAACGCCTCGCTCTCGACCGTCAACGAGATCGACCCGAACTACACTGCTCCACGCGACCTCGAGCTGCTCGCGGGCATCGAGCACGAGCTCGCGCCGAACCTCGCGGTGGGCGCGACCTACACCTACCGGCGGACCACCCGGGTGCCGTATCTGTCCTACATCGGCGTGAACGGCAGCGACTGGGTGGCCTGCGACGGCGTGAGCGAGAACGGCTACTCGGTCCCGTGCCTGGACCTCGGTCCCGACAACCTCGCGGCTGCCGATGCCGCCGGCTTCGGCCAGCGTCTCAGCAACCGCCCCGACTACAAGCGCAGCTACAGCGGCATCGAGCTGACGGCAGTCAAGCGTCTCTCGAACAAGTGGATGGGCCGGGTCGGCTTCGGCTACAACAACTGGACGGAGTCGTTCGACGGCACCGGCGGCATCCAGAACCCGCTGCCCGTGCTCTACGACGGCTACGGCTACTACGGGCTCAGCACCGCGCTCACCGACGCCAAGAAGAGCGGCGGCCAGGTCGGCTATTACAGCTCGGGATCGGGCACGATCTACTGGATGCCCTCCAAGTGGCAGCTCTCCGCCAACGCCCTCTACCAGATCGGCGCGGGTTTCGAGGTCGCCGGCAACCTGTATGCGCGTCAGGGCTACATCCGGCCGATCAACGCCACGGTCGGCAACACTTTCGCGGACTCCGTGCTCGCGGTCGACATCGGCGAAGAGCGGCTGCCCGACGTCTGGAACCTCGACCTGCGGCTCGCCTGGAACAGGAGCATGGGCCGGGCGCGCCTCAACCTGTCGGCCGACGTGTTCAACGCGTTCAACTCCTCGACCATCCTGCGCCGGGTTGACGCAGCCGATTCGAGCGCCTTCAACCGGGTCGACCAGATCCTGAACCCGCTGCTGGTGCGCTTCGGCGCGCGCTTGAGCTTCTAATCCACGCTCGCCCGAGCACGGGTTCTGTGGCCCGTGTTCGAGCGTTCGCGACGGGCGCGGCTTCCGGTACGCTATTCCGGGGGCCGCGCCCCTTCCTCTTTCCGATGATCCACGGATCCCGTTCCCGCAGCCTCGCTACGACGCTTCTGGCAGGGCTCGTCTGGCTCTCCGCGGGATGCGGCGGCCGAGCGACTGGCAAGGAGAGACGGCCGGCCGAGGGCACGCCGGTCGTGCTGGTCTCGATCGATACCCTGCGCGCCGATCGCCTGCCGACCTACGGCTACACCGGCGTCTCGACCCCGGCGATCGACCGGCTGCGGAAGGACGGCGTGCTGTTCGAGAACGCCTACACGCACTCGCCGCTCACGCTCCCCTCGCACGCCTCCCTTCTCTCCGGCCTCCTCCCCCCGGAGCACGGCGTGCGCAACAACATCGGCTACCGTTTCGACCCCAGGCACCAGACGCTCGCCTCAGCGCTCCGCGCCCGCGGCTACGCGACCGGGGCCGCGGTGTCCGCGTTCGTGCTGCGCCGCGCCAGCGGGCTCGACGCCGGCTTCGACTTCTACGACGAGGTGGTAACGGCCAGGGGCGCCAAGGCGGTGGGTGACGTGCAGCGCGCTGGCCACGAGACCGTCGCGCGGGCTCTCGAGTGGCTGCGCGGCGCCTCTGGCCGGCCGTTCTTCCTGTTCGTGCATCTCTACGAGCCGCACACGCCCTGGACGCCACCCGAGGCCCAGCGCGCGCTCTACGGCGCGACCTACGAGGGCGAGATCGCCGCGGCTGACGCCGCCGTCGGCCGCCTGCTCGACGGTGTGCGGGAGCTCGGCCGTTACGACGACGCGCTCGTGGTGCTGGTCTCGGACCACGGTGAGGGGCTCCTGGACCACGGCGAGCAGGAGCACGGGATCCTGCTCTACCGCGAGGCGCTCCACGTCCCGCTGCTCGTGAAGCTGCCGGGATCGGCGCGGGCCGGCACCCACGAGGCCGCACCCGCGGGCCTGCGCGACGTCCTCCCGACGATCGCGGCGCTCCTGGGCGTTTCCGTCCCCGAGGCGGCGCGCGGGCGCGACCTCTTCGTGCCCGACGGCGCTCCGACCGCCGCCGTCTACTCCGAGACCTACTACCCGAGGATCCATCTCGGCTGGAGCGAGCTGCGCTCGCTCGTCGACGCACGCTATCACCTGATCGACGGCCCGCGGCCGGAGCTCTTCGACGTCGCGCGCGACCCGGGCGAAGCGCGCGACATCCTCTCCGAGAAGCCGCAGGTCGCGGGCGCGATGCGCGCGGCGCTCGCCGCCGGCGCCTCCGACTTCAAGCCTCCCGCACCGGCGACCCGAGAGGAGCGCGAGCGGCTCGCGAGCCTCGGCTATCTGGCGAGCGGTCCTTCGCTCCCGAACACGGCCAACGCACTGCCCAACCCGCGCGACCACATCGCGAGCTACACAAAGGCCCGCGCCGCGTTCGCCCTCGTCGAGCAGGGCCGGGACCAGGAGGCGGTGCGCGCGTTCGATCGCGTGCTCCAGGACAACCCTGGCTTCGTGGACGCGCTCACCGAGCGCGCGGCGGCGCTCGGGCGGCTCGGCCGCTATCGCGAGTCGGTGACGGCGTATCGCAAGGCGATCGAGAAGGCTCCGGAGCTCAAGGCTCCGCTGTCGCTTACGCTCGCTCGGATTCACCTCGAGATGGGAGACCTGGCCGAGGCCCGCGCTGCCGCGATGCGGGCCGTGGACTCGGAGACGGACGCGGCCCACGAGCTGCTCGCGACCGTGGCGCTCGCGGGAGGCAACCTCGACGAGGCCGAGCGCGAGGCGGCACTCGTCACGAGCGACCCGGGCGCCCGGGCGCGCGCCGCCGTGGTCGAGGCCGAGGTGCTGGCCCGGCGCGGGCGCCCGGAGCAGGCGCTCGAGCGCCTGGAGGCGGTGCAGCGCGAAAGCGCGAGCCTCGGCCCCGTTCCATGGCTCGAGTTCGTGCGGGGCGACGTGCTCGCCCTCCCCGGGCAGCACGAGCAGGCGGAAGCCGCGCTGCGTGCAGAGATCCAGGCCTTCCCGAATCACGCCCGCGCCTACGCGAGCCTCGCGATCGTGCGGGCGCTGCGCGGCGCGCCGCTCGCCGAGAGCCGGCGCGTGCTCGTCGAGATGAGCCGGGCCGCACCCGGGCCCGGATCCAGCAGGCTCGCCGCTCGCGCGCTCGCGTTTATCGGCGACGAGCAAGGGGCTGCGGGCTGGCGCCGAGGTCAAGCCTTGAACTGAGGCACCCCCTGTTCTCCGCGGGACTCGTGCCGAGTACACTTCCGCCGGAGACAAGGATCAGTGAAACGCAAACGGCTGTGGATCATCGGAGCCGCGGTCGTCGTCCTGGGGGCTGGAAGCTGGGTCGCCACGCACCGCGGGCCCAAGCCTGTGGAGGTGCAGGTCGCCAAGGTGGGCCGCGAAGACCTGCAGGCCAAGGTCTCGGCCAACGGCAAGGTCCAGGCCCAGCGGAAGGTGGACATCTCGGCCACGATCGCAGGCCAGGTCACCAAGATCGCCGTAGAAGAGGGTGACCGAGTCCGCAAAGGCCAGTTCCTCCTCCAGATCGATCCGGTCAACTCCCGCTCGGCCGCCCGCAGCACCCAGGCGTCGCTTCAGGCTCTAAAGCGCGATGTCGAGTCGGCCCGGGCAAGCTCTGAGCAGGCTCGCGCCGACTTTGAGCGCGCAGCCAAGAACCACAAGGCCGGCATCATCCCCGTCGCTGATCTGGAGCGCGCTCGGACTGCCCTCGCGACCAGCGAGGCGAGCTTGCAGGCGTCCGAGAGGCGCGTCGAGCAGGCGCGGGCCACTCTTGAAGGCGTGCAGGACACCCTCTCGAAGACCACGGTCCGCGCGCCCATGAATGGGATCGTGACCGCCAAGCGGGTCGAGGAGGGCGAGGTCGCGGTAGTCGGCGTCCTGAACCAGCCCGGAACGGTCCTGCTCCAGATCTCGGACATGTCAGTAGTCGAGACCGAGATGGAGGTGGACGAGACGTCGATCCCATCGGTGAAGCTCGACCAGCAAGCGCTGATCCGGATCGACGCCTACCCGAACCGGATCTTTCGCGGCGTCGTCACCGAGGTCGCCAGCAGCCCGATCGTGAAACAGAACGCGGGTCAGACCGAGGCGATCAAATTCAAGGTCAAGATCCAGATCGAGGACCCGCCCGAAGGGATCAAGCCGGGCCTCTCGGTCCAGGCCGACATCCTTACCGGCTTCCGGTCACAGGCTCTCGTGGTCCCGATCCAGGCACTCGTCGTCCGCGACGTCGAGCGCAAGCCGGGCCAGGCGCCGAAGCCCGGTGAAGCCCGGGAGGAAGAGGGCGTCTACCTGATGGAAGCCGGAAAGGCCCGCTTCCAGCCGATCAAGACCGGCCTCTTGGGCGAGCTGTCGCTCGAGGTCGTCGCGGGCCTCGAGGGCGCCGAGACCGTGATCACCGGCCCGTTCCGGTCGCTCCGCACGCTGAAGCCCGGCGACCAGGTGAAGCTGGAGGCGCCCAAGAAGGACGCGTCGCCGTCCCCGGGCTAAAGCGTTACAGCCTCAAGCCCATGCCCATCGCCGAGCTGCTGAGCGAGGCTCTCCGAGCCATCCGGGCCCACCTGTTGCGGAGCTTCCTGACGCTGCTGGGGATCATCATCGGCGTCACCACCCTGGTCGGTGTCGTCTCGGTGATCGCCGGCCTGAACTCTTTCGTCCAGGAGAAGGTGATCCAGCTCGCTCCCGACGTCTACGTGGTCGAGAAGTTCGGCATCATCAGGTCGCGAGAGGACTTCCTGGACGCCCTCAAGCGTCGAGATCTCGACTGGAACGACTTCGAGATCGTCGCGCGCAGCTTGCGGCTCGCCGATCAGGTGGCCGCCCAGGCCGCCGGCCAGACCGCCGTCAAGTTCCGCGACCGCCGCCTCGCGGACATCCAGGTCCAAGGCACCACTGCGAACCTAGGCCCGATGCTCCGGCTCGACATCGAGGCAGGTCGCTACTTCACGCCGATTGAGGACCAGACCGCACAGTCCGTGGCGATCATCGGCGCGGACGTCAAGGACGAGATGTTCCCTCACCTCGACCCCTTGGGGCGTGAGATTCGGGTGGGCGGGACGCCCTACCGCGTGATCGGCCTGCTCGCCAAGCAGGGAAGGACCTTGGGGGAGGAGCGGGACAAGAAGGTCTTCATCCCGATCCAGGCGTTCCGCCGGCAGTTTGGCACCCGCGAGTCCCTGAGCTTCCTGATCAAGGCGAAGGGAGGCGTCGCGGGCCTCGAGGCTTCGGTGGACGAGGTGCGGGCTGTGCTACGTGCCCTGCGCCACACGGGATTCAAGGCCCCCGATCCTTTCGGCATCGTCACCGCCGAGAACCTGCAGGACCTCTGGCGCCAGATCTCCGCCGCGGCCTTCGTCCTTTCGCTGCTGATCGCCTCGGTCTCGCTCGGAGTGGGCGGGATCGTGATCATGAACATCATGCTGGTGTCGGTGATCGAGCGAACCCAGGAGATCGGAGTGCGGATGGCGATGGGCGCGCGCAAGCGAGACATCCGTCGTCAGTTTCTGCTCGAGGCGGCGCTTTTGTCCATGCTGGGCGGGCTCGTCGGCGTGGTGTTCGGCTCCCTCGCGGCGTTGGGCGTGCGGGGCCTGCTGGACTTCCCAGCCAACCTCACGCCGGGCATCGCCTTCATGGGCCTCGCCCTTTCCGTGGTCGTGGGAGTAGTGGCCGGCTACTGGCCGGCGCGGAGCGCGTCGAGCCTTGCAGTCGTCGAAGCCCTTCGGTCCGACTGATGAGACAAAGGCGCCTGCGCGTCAGCTGGATCGAGAACGTGGGCTTCGCCCTCGTGGCGATGCGGACCCACAAGCTGCGCAGCTTCCTCACGCTCCTCGGCGTGATGGCCGGCGTCGCAACCGTGATCATGATGGTCAGCTTCGTCGTGGGCTTCAACAACACGATCACTTCGGCCTTCACCTCTTTCGGCACCCACCTGGTCCAGTTCCAGAAGTATCCGCCGCGCTTCGGGGGGCCGAATGACCTGCCCGAAGAGCTGAGGAACCGCCGCGACCTGACCTTCGAGGACGCCCAGGCCTTGAAGCGCCTGGCCACGCTGGCCGCGGCGGTCTCCCCCGAGCGCTACGTCTTCCAGAGCGTGAACGTCCGCGCCGGCCGCGAGCAGGCGAACAACCCCGTCATCCTCGGCGTGGCCCCCGACTACTCGATGGCGAACAACCACTTCATCCAGGACGGGCGCTTCTTCACCGACGCCGACGTGAGCCATGCCGCGCGCGTGTGCGTGATCGGCACCGACGTGGCCGAGGCCCTCTACCCGCTCCGTGACCCCATCGACCAAAAGCTCACCTTGGGGGGCCAGCCGTACCACGTCGTGGGCCTGTTCGAGAAGAAGGGCTCCTTCTTCGGCGGCAGCAACGACAACTTCGTCGCGATCCCGATCTCGGTCTTCGACGAGCAGTTCCCCGAGGTGAAGAACGGCGGCGGCGACACGATCCACATCGCGACGGTGCCCCGGCGACCCGAGGAAGTCCATGCCCTGATCGAGCAGGAGACGGCCATCCTGCGCGCCCGCCGCGGCCTGCGCCCGAATCAGCCCGACGACTTCGCGGTGTTCACGAGCGAGGGGATGCTGCGCAACTTCCAACAGATCACCGGCGGGGTCGCGGCGGCGATGATCGTGATCGCCGGGATCGCGCTCGTGGTCGGCGGAGTGGGCGTCATGAACATCATGCTGGTCAACGTCACGCAAAGGACGCGCGAGATCGGCCTGCGCAAGGCACTCGGGGCGCGCCGTGTCGATATCGCGCTTCAGTTCCTCGTCGAAGCCGTAACCCTGACCGGCGTCGGCGGAGCGCTGGGGATCGCCTTCGGCCTCGGGGCGGCAGTCTTCGCCAGGGCAGCGTTCGACTTCGATGCGGCCACACCGCTATGGTCGGTATTGCTCGGGCTCGGCGTTTCCACAGCCGTGGGCCTGATCTTCGGCATGTGGCCGGCGCTGAAAGCGGCCCGCCAGGACCCAATCGAGGCGCTGCGCTACGAGTAAGCTCCTTCTCATCCCGATCGAGCTCCGCTCGAATGGCGCCTTTAGCCTCCCGCCGCCGGCGCTACGCGCCGGGTCGCGGGCGCGTCCTGTCTTCCCGCGCGCGACGCGGCTCCGCGCAGAGCAGGCCCCACTCGTACATCGCGCCCACCACGGGCCGCAAGCTCTCGCCGAAGGGGCTGAGCGCGTAGAAGGCCCGGCGGTTCGAGTCCGGCCGCACGTCGCGGACGACGAGCCCGATCCGCTCCATCTCCACGAGCTCGCGGCGCAGGGCCCGTTTCGTGACGTCCGGGACGTGGCGCATCAGCTCCGAGAACGGACGCGCGCCCCAGAACAGTCCCCACACGATCAGCGGGCGGAACGGGCCGCGCAGCACCTCGATCGTGAGCTCGATCGGAGTGCGCGCACGAGTCGGGCGCGGTTCGGACGGCCGCGCCGCAGGCTCGATGCGCGCCGGTGCAAGACGCGGCGAAAGGCTGCGCGGCACCGCGACTGGCCGCAGCATGCGGACGGGCACGTCTGCTCTTGGGCTCATCGGTAGGGCTCCCTGTATGTGCTCTCGACGGCCAGGATCGTCTCGGACGGGGGTGCGGCGGGTGCTTTAGCCAAAAGCGCGGCGCGAAGCGCCAGGCCCACCTGCGGATCGACCGCGACCTTCGCAGCCGTGAGCGTCCTTCGGTCGAGGCGAGCCGACATCAGGCCGCTGCCGTGCGGCAGCGCCGGCGCCAGCGCATGGATGACCTCGTGGGCGATCACCCGCGCCAGCGCGATGCCCAGCTGGCGCGCCGCGTGCATGTCGAGGCTGGGCCCGCGCTGGCCGACGCCGACCGAGGCACGGACGCTCGGAACGTGAATCCAGACGAAGCGTTCGCCCTGAAAGCTCGCGGGCGTCGCGCCCAGCACGGGCACGCCGTGGCCGCGCTCTGCGGCGCGGTTCAGGAAGATGACGCGCAGCTCACCCACCTGGGCGATCTCGTGCGGCTCGCCGCGGCGCCAGGACGCGTTCACTCCCATTTCGCGCAGCAGGCGCTTGACCTCCGGCCGGACCACCGCTTCTGTTCCAAGGGCCTCGCTGGCCGGGTCGATCCACACGAGCCGCGGGGCGGGGGTCTCGCTTGCAGCCGGGACGAGGGGCAAGCTGGCCGGCGATTCGCTCGCGAACGGTGCTGCGGGCAGCTCGGCCCCCGGCGTCTCCGACGCCGCGGCGGCAGTGGTCAGCATGAGGCCGGCGACGACAGCGAGCACGTCCCTGTGCAGCATGGCGTTTCCTGACCCGGGCGGCGACTCCCCCGTGTCGTCCCCGTCACCGAATAACGGCGTTGCTGCACGGGAAGACGCCCGGCGCGAGAACGCGGTTGCGTGATTTTGCAGAAGGTGTGGGAGATCTTGAGATGAGCCGCGAACACCAGTGTTCGCAGCGGCTTGCGGAGAGATCTGAGGGCCGGCGCGGCAGGCGGGTGCGGCGGTCCGGCGAGCGAATCGGAGTGGACGTTCACGAGCGTGAAGTTCCCTCCACGAAGTTGTACGCCCCGGAAAGTCGAGCGAGACGGGAGGAAGCAGAAACGGCGCGTATCAGGCGGTCTGGAGGAGTCGCTTGAAGAACCGACTGGGCGGGCGGACGAACGGGGAAGCTAGAAGGACGAGAAACGGCCACGCGGATCTGCCGGAAGAATGCCGGACGGATGGACGGAAGCGCGGCTGGAGGAACGGGAGGACAGCCCGGGGATTGTTGGCCGACGAGCGGGGGGCTGAGCGCCCCCCGAGCCCTCGCTAGCGGATACCCGTGACGACGTGCAGGTCCGACAGGCGGCGCAGCAGGGTGTAGGCCCACGCCTCGCCGCTCGTTGCGACGGTCACGTCCAGCACGCCGAAAGCGCCGGTGCGATCGCGCGGGACGAGCTCGGCGAGCATCGTCGCGCGGCCCGTGGCCGGCTCGAGCCGCAACAGCCGATCGGACTCGCCCGGCTTGCGCTCGCGGTAATAGATGCGGCCCCGGCTGTCGACGGCGAGCGCCACCCAGCCCTTCTGCGTGCCGGGAATCAGCGTGGAGTGGCCAGTGGCGATGTCGTAGCGGCAAGAGGGGCTGCCCTGACGCGAATCACCCTCGACGGGAGCCTCCGGACAGGCGGCGACGAAGCTTCGGCCGTCGCTCGCGAACGTGCTCTGCCTCAGGAAGCGACCTTCGGGCAGCGGCAACAGGTGCGGGTCCTTCCCGTCGACGTCGCTGAGCCAGGTCGCCCGCTGGCCGGAAGCGTCGCGCCCGGTGACGAAGATGCCCCGGCTGTCGCCCAGGAAACCCGCGTCGTCGTGTGCGACGAGGCCGGGGATCCGGATCTTCCGGGTCTCGCCAGGGCCCGTGGGCGTGAGGTCGAGTGCCTTGGCGTCGCGGATGTCGACCGACAGCACCAGCCGGCCGTCGGGTGAGAGGTCGAGCGCACGCCCCTGGCCGACGCGCACGGGTGGCGAGCCGTCGCTGCGGCGCAGGAACGTGGTGTACTCGGCCCCTCCGCCCTCGCCGCTCTCGTAGAACAACACCGTGTCACCGCTCGGGCTGATCGCGGCAACGGCGGAGTAGTCGAGCCACGAAAGGTCGTGATCCGCGCTCTCGGAGGCGCGACGAAACACGATCTCGGAGCGAACCGTCGCGCGCTCGAGCAGCACGCGCCCGTCGGGCGACACGTCGTGCAGCACCAGCCGGCCCGTGCTCGACAGTACGACGCGCACCTTGCCGTCGAGCGAGAGACCCCGCAGCGAGTTGTCGGCCCCGGCCTCGCTCGCCGTGAACAGGACCTCGCGGCTGCTGGGCGACCAGGCCAGGCCTTCGAGGCTCGCCCACTCGGAGGTCGCCGCCACGCGCCGGCCCGTACGGTCGAGGATCACGACGAGACCCCGGTCGTCGTTCAGGACGGGATGCTCGGTGAGTGCAATGTGTCTTGCGTCGGGCGCGATCCGCAGCCGGCCCGGGCGCGTCGTGCTCTGCGCCAGGACGCGGCCCACCGGGAACTCGATCTTGAAGCGGCTGCCGTCGCGCCGAGCCACAGCAAAGTCCTGGCCGTCGGCGCTCCAGTCCGCCGCGAGGACGACACTCAGCACGTCCTTGGCGGGACCGCTCGCGAGCGGCGCCCTCGCCAGGACCCCCGCACGCAGGAAGGCCACCTCGCCGGAGGCCGAGACCCCAACGACACTCGCGTCCTTGATCTCCAGCGTGCTCGAATCCCTGGGGTTGGAGTGCGCTACGTAGAGCACGCGATTCCCGCCCTCCCAGGCGGCGGAGTACACCACCTGACCGTCGGGACCGAAGCGGGCCGAGTTCACTGCCCCGCGGCGGAAGGTGATGCGCTGAAACGACGGCACCGGCGGGGTCTGCTGCGTCCTGCGCTCGCGAAGTGCGAGCGCCGCGAGCGCCAGCAGGCCGAGCGCCGCGAGGGTCCCGAGAACGAGGCGAGTGCGGAACGAGCGAGGCGCTGCGACTGCCGGGATCGCACCTGAGGCCGCGTCCAGCGCCGGGCCTGCGGGTTCAGGGGCGAGCGGGCGCGGCCACTCCCGCACGGCCGCGGGCGACGTCTCCGACTGCACCGCACCAGCCACCCAGCGATAACCTCGCCGGGGCAAGGTTTCGACGTAGCGCGGCGCGTTGGCGTCGTCCCGCAGCGCGGCGCGGATCTGGCGGATGCAGAAGTTGAGCGACTGCTCGAAGTCGACGAAGGTGCCGGCGGGCCAGATCTCGCTCTGGATCTCCTCGCGCGTCACCACCTCGCCGGGCCGCCGCGCCAGAAGCAGCAGCACCTTGAGCGGCTGGGGCTGGAGGCGCACGGTAGTGCCGTTGCGACGCAGCTCACCGCTGCGCACGTCGAGCTCGAACGGTCCAAACCGCAGTGCAAGCAAACGTCCTTCTGGATGATCATTCAACGGGTTGGACGCGTGCTGCACCAAGTTGCCCCCGTCGGCTAGACTGCGCCTGTATGTTTAAGACGCAACAATACACGCTTGCGTTCACTCGATTCCCGATCTTATTGGGCCTCGCTCTGCTGCTGGCAGCTGCATGTGTCGCGGCCGAGGGCGACGAACAGATCGAACGGGCAAAGGCGCTGCTCGCACGGCATCCGATCCTGGATGGGCACAACGACCTGGCGTGGGCCATCCGCGAAAGCGCCAAGGCACCTCGCGACGTCGTGGCTTACGACCTGCGCCGCCCCACGGCCGGGAACACCGACTTCGAGCGCCTGCGCAAGGGCGGTGTCGGCGGGCAGTTCTGGTCCGTGTACGTGCCGGGAGAGATCCAGGATCAGGGCTACGCGCGCGTCCAGCTCGAGCAGATCGACATCGCGCGCCGGGTGATCGCGCGCTACCCGGAGACACTGCAGCTCGCCACCACCGCCGACGAGGTCGAGCGCGCGATGCGCGGGGGCCGGATCGCCTCGCTGCTCGGGATGGAGGGCGGACACGCCATCGAGAACTCGCTCGGGGTGCTGCGCGCCTACTTCGAGCTCGGCGCCCGCTACATGACGCTCACCCACAACAAGACGCTCGACTGGGCGGACGCGGCGAGCGACGAGGCGCGCCACGGCGGCCTCAGCCTTTTCGGCGAAGAAGTGGTGCGCGAGATGAACCGGCTGGGGATGCTGGTCGACCTCTCGCACGTTTCGCCCGACACCATGGAGGACGCGCTGCGCGTGAGCGAGGCCCCGGTGATCTTCTCGCACTCCTCGGCGCGCGCGCTCTGCGACCACGCGAGGAACGTGCCCGATTCGGTGCTTCGCGCGCTCCCGGCGAACGGCGGGGTGGTGATGATCACATTCGTGAATGCCTTCATCTCGGGCGAGTACGCTCGCGCGAGCGCGCCTTTGTGGAAGGAGTACGAGGAGCGCTCGAAGGGCCTCAAAGACCCGGCCGCCCGCCAGCAGTTGTGGCGGGAACTCAAGGCTCGCATGCCGGCGATCAAGGTCACGATCGGCGAGGTGGCCGACCACGTCGAGCACGTGCGCAAGCTGGCGGGGGTCGAGCACGTCGGCCTCGGCGGGGACTACGACGGCAACGACGCGTGGCCGGAGGGCCTCGAAGACGTAACCGGCTACCCGCGGCTCTTCGCCGAGCTCGTGCGGCGCGGCTGGAGCGACGACGACCTGGCCCGTCTCGCGAACGGCAACATCCTGCGGGTGATGCGGCGGGCCGAAGCGGTGGCGCGGCAGCTGCAGACGAAACGTCCCGCCTCGCTAGCCACGATCAATTAGCGGGGGCGCGGGGAGAAGCTCGGCGGGGCGTTGGAGTATAGTCGGGGGCTCGGAGGCCGCCGTGGCCGAGACGACGCTCAAGACTCTCATCGACAAGTTCCGCAGCCGGCCCGAATGGCAGCATCCAGACGCCGCGGTTCGCGCCGAGGCGGTGCTGCGACTGCCGGCGTCCGACCACGAGCTGGTCCTGGCGCTCGCCCGCGAAGACACGGATGCGCGCGTCCGGCGCGCGGCCGTCAAGCGGCTGGGGGAGGTGCCCGTGCTCGCCGAGATCGCGGTCTCCGACGCCGACCCGGGCGTGCGGGAAGAGGCCGGCTCTCGGCTGGCCCACATCGCGCAGAACGAGCACGCCGAGGCGGCGGCGCTCGCGGCGCTCGCGGGGCTGCGCGACCCGCGGCACCTGGCGAGCGTGGCGAAGTCCGCCTCGCTCGCGGCGGCACGCGAGGCGGCGATTCGCTCGCTCTCCGACGCGAAGACGCTCGCGGGCATCGTGCGCGAGGCCCAGGACGCGAAGGCGCGACTCCTGGCGCTCGGCAGGATCGAGGACGGGGCGACGCTCGTCGGCCTGGCGCAGAACCTCGAGCAGAAGGCGCTCGCGGTGGCGGCCGTCGACCGGCTTTCCGATCCCGCTGCGCTCAAGGCAGTCGCGGCCAAGGCGCGCGTCGGCGCCGCGTCGCGCCGGGCGCGTGCCCGCCTCGAGACGGGCGAGCCGGCGGTCGCCTCGAGCATCGCGCCGAGCGTCGCGGCCCCGACGGGCGACGACGAGGCCGAGCGGCGAGCCTACGAGGAGGCCCGCAGCGCCCTCGAGCGCGAGGTGGCGTCCGCGCGCGAGCGGGAGGCCGCAGCCCAGGCAGCCCGCGAGGCCCAAGCGCGGGGCGAGGCCGACCAGGCGGTGCTCGCGCTGCGCGAAACGCTCGCGGCGCTCGTCGCCGAGGCGGAGGCGGTCGTCGGCCAGGAGCTCGCCGCCGCGCAATCCGCCCTGCGCGACCTCGAGGCCCGCTGGCGCGAGGCCGCGGCTGGCGTCGCGGTCGAGGATCTGCGCGAGCGCTTCCAGGCGGTGGCGGCTGGGCTTCGCGCCCGCGCCGACGCGGAGCGCGCCGAGCTCGCGGCGAAGGAGCGCGCGCACGCGGAGGCGCTCGCTGCGCTGGCGAGCCGCGCCGAGGCGCTCGTGGCGCATGGAGCCGACGCGTCGCTGCGCGACACCGACCACGCGCTGCGCGAGATCAAGGCCGCCCTCGCGAACCCCGGCCACATACCGTCCCGGCGCGAGCGTGACCAGCTCCTCGCGCGACTCGAGAGCGCCCGTCGCCAGCTCTATCCGCTGCTACAGCAGCTGCGCGAGGATACGGAGTGGAAGCGCTGGGCCAACGTGTCCGTCCAGGAGGAGCTCGCGGCACGCGCCGAGGCGCTCTTGTCCGAGCCGAACCTCGACCGCGCGGCGAGCGTGCTCCACGAGCTCGACCGGCGCTGGAAGCTGGCGAAAGAGGCTCCCAAGGACAAGGGCGAGGCGCTCTGGACCCGCTTCAAGACGGCGCGCGACCAGGTCAGGACGAAGCTCGACGCGTTCCTCGAGAAGCAGCGCGAGGAGCAGGCGGAGAACCTCCAGAAGAAACAGGCGCTTTGCGAGAAGGCCGAGGCGCTCGCCGAGTCGAGCGACTGGGTGAAGACGGCGGAGGCGCTGCGCGTGCTGCAGGCCGAGTGGAAGGCGGTCGGCCCAGTGTCCCGCTCCGTGTCGCAGCGCGTCTGGGAGCGCTTCCGCAAGCCCTGCGACCGCTTCTTCACGCGCTTCTCCGAGCACCGCGACGAGCGCAGCCGCGAATGGGAGCAGAACCTCGCGAAGAAGGAAGCCCTGTGCGAAAAAGCCGAGGTTTTCGCCGCGTCGACGCTCTGGGAAGAGGCGGCAGCCGGGATCAAGCAGCTCCAGCTCGAGTGGCGCGCGATCGGCCCGGTCAAGAAGAGCCGCAGCGAGGCGGTCTGGCAGCGCTTCCGCGCCGCGTGCGACCTCTTCTTCGACCGCTACAAGAACCGCGACGCGCACGCACGCGAGGCCGCCCGCCAGACTCGCGAAAGGATCTGCGCCGAGCTCGAGGTACTCACACCCGAGGACGCCCCACAGCAGCCGCCGCCGGACGACCTGGTCGAGCGGGTGCTGGCGGCACAAACGGCCTGGCGCCAGGCGGGGAGCCTGCCGCAGGACGAGCTCACGGCACTCGACGAGCGCTTCGCCCGCGTGCGCGACCGGCTGCTCGAGCTTTATCCGCGCGCGTTCGAAGGCAGCGAGCTCGACCCCGAGGCGAGCCGGCGGCGCGCCGAGAAGCTCGTGGCGCGCGTCCTTGGCCTGCTCGAGAACCTGGTACCGAAGGCGGCGAGCGCGGCTGAGACTACCTCGGACCTCGCCGCGCGCCTGCGCGACGCGCTCGCCTCGAACACGATCGGGGGCAAGGAGGCCCTCGACCAGCGCTGGAGCGCAGCGGCTTCCGAGCTCGAGGCCGCGCAAACGGCGTGGAAGCGGCTCGGCCCGCTGCCGGGCGCCGAAGGCCGCTCGCTCGTCGAGCGTTTCGAGCAAGCGTGCCGTCGCTTCGCCGACGCGCGACCGCGACCGCGCCCGGAAACGAAGCGCAGCGAGGCGCAGCGCCCGCGCGGCGACCGGCCTCCTCGCCGCGAGCGACCCGAGCGGCCCCGGCGCTGAACGGTGGCGAGAGGGCGCGGCGCGAGCGATCTCTTCGAGCTCTTCGTGCTCGCCCCGGACCCCGCGCTGGAGACAGCGGCGATCCTCGCGAGCTACCGCAGCGCGCGCGTGCTCGCACCGTTCCCGCGCCGCGGCGGCGCCGACGGGGCGCGCTGGGGGCGGATCATCCGGCTCCACGAGCGCACGCTCGCAGTGCTGGACGGGCGTGGCCGGGGTCGGGCACTGCCGCAGGGACCCGAGCTGCGCACGTTCGGCCGCGACCTGTTCGAAACGCTGCTGCCGGGCGACGTGAGGCGGCTCTACGACGTGGCCCGCTCGCAGCGCAAGCGTGGCGCCCTCGACCTGTTGTTCACCTCGATGCTGGACTGGGTCGCCGACAAGCCCTGGGAGCTGGCCTTCGATCCGTCGCGCCACGAGTTCCTTGCCACCTCTTCGGTGAACTTCGTGCGCAACGCCTACACGGCAGTGCCCGCCGACCCCCCGGCGCGGCGGCGCGGGCGGCTCAGGATCCTGGTTGCCGTCGCGCGCCCGCACGGAAGGCAGCCGCTCGAGGACCGCAGCGAGACGAACGACCTCAAGAAGGCGTTTCGGACGCTGGTGGACGCGGGCCACGCCGAGCTCGAGATCGTGACGCGCCCCACGCCCGCGGCGCTGCAGCGTCGGCTCGCCAAGGGCGGCGTCGACGTGCTGCACTTCGTCGGCCATGGTCACTTCGACGAAAAGGAGCGGGAGGGTTTCCTGGTTCTCGAGGACGAGCGCGGCGCGGCGCGGCCGCTCGGGGCCGAGGCCTTGCGCCAGGTGTTGTGCCAGCGCGGCCTGAGCCTGGTGTTCCTGAACGCGTGTGAGACCGGCCGCGGCGGGCGCGTCGACTGGAACCGCGGCGTCGCCCCCGCGCTCGTGGCCGCCGGCATCCCGGCCGTCGTCGCCAACCAGTACGCCGTGCTCGACTCGGCCGCGACCGTCTTCGCGCGCGAGCTGTACTCGGTGCTCGCCGCCGGTCACGGGCTCGGGGATGCCGCGCGTGAGGCGCGCATTGCGCTCTCGCGCGAGCTCGGCGCGTCGCGTATCGACTGGGCGGTGCCGGTCGTTTTCACGCGTCACCCGCGCGAGTCGCTGCGGTGACGCGCGCGGCGCTGCGGCCCCTGCTCATCGCACTCGCGCTGCGGCTCCTGGCCGTCTTCGCGTTCGACGCCGACGTCGCGGACGTGGCGCGCTACGGGCGCGTGGCGCGACACCTGCTCGACGAGTCGTGGAACCCGTACTCGATCGAGCGGCTGTATCCGTACCCGCCGCCCTGGGCGGCCGTCGAAGCCGCGGCCCTCTGGCTCGCGCGCGAGGGCGTCCTGTCCTTCGCGATCAACGTCAAGCTGCCGGTGGTCGCGGCCGACCTGGGCATCGTGGCGCTGCTGGCGCGAGCGGCCGCGGGCGGCCTCGCCTCGCCGCTCGCGGCGTGGCTCTATGCGCTACACCCGGTGAGCATTCTGATCGGCGGCGCTCACGGGCAGTTCGACGCGATCCCGGTCGGCCTGCTGCTGCTTTCGGTCCTGCTCGCCGAGCGCGGCCGGGCGAGCGCGTCGGCACTCGCGCTCGGCGCCGGGATCGCCACCAAGTCATTTCCCGTGCTTGCGCTGCCGTTCCTGGCCTTCGCCGGCGGCGCAACTTGGCGCAGCGCTCTGCGCTACGCCGCAATCGCGCTCGCCCCGGGTGCTTTGCTGCTGATCCCGTTCGCCGTGGCGGACGCGGCGGCGCTGCGCCGCGAGCTCTTCGGCTACGGCGGCATCGCCGACTTCGGCTGGACCGGCGTGGCGCGCGGCATCGACTGGCTCGCGAGCGGCAGCCTGGCGCGTAGCGAAGCCCGCTTCTGGCCCGTCGCGGCCCTCGTCTCGAAGCTCGCGTTCCTGGGCGCCTGGGCGGCGCTCGTGCTCGCCGTGCGTGCTCGCCGCCTCGAGCTTCCCCCGCGGCGTGCCGTGCTCGCGCTGCTCTTGACGTTCGCCGTTCTTTACGGCTTGCAGAGCGCGCAGTACCTGCTGTGGGTGGTTCCCTTCGGCCTGCTGCGCCCGGACAAGGCGGCGGGTGTGCACGCCGCGGCCGCGAGCGTCGGGCTCGTCGGCTTCTACCTCTTCCTCGCTCCCGGCGTGCTCGCTCCCGGACTCGAGGCTCAGGCACTGACGCTCGCCGGAGGCGCGTGGCTACTGGGTGCGGCGGCGACGCTCCTCGTGTGCGCGGTGTGGCTCGTGTCGGTGCTGCGGGAAGGCCGGCTCGCCTACTTGCACCCTGGCGTATAGTAGAAGCACGTAAACCGAGGAGGCCAGAGGCCATGCCGCGGTTCTGCTCCGAGTGCGGAGCACCCCTGCCCGCGCCGCCGCCCGTCACGTGCAAGGCGTGCGACACCAGCCACTGGCTCGACGCCAAGCCGTGTGCCGGCGCGCTCGTCAGCCGGTCCGGCAAGCTGCTGCTCGTGCGCCGCGCCCACGAACCGTGGAAGGGGGCGTGGGACGTCCCGGGCGGCTTCTGCGGCCCGCGCGAGCATCCCCGGGACGCTGCGGCGCGCGAGATGCGGGAGGAAACGGGCCTCGAGGTCGAGGTGGGCAGCCTCCTCGGGATGTGGATCGACAGCTACGCTCCCGACGGACCCGGGGCCGACAAGATTACGCTCAACATCTATTTCAATGCCCTGGCGCCGGCTTCGGCCGAGGCGCAGAGCGATCCGAACGAGGTCGCGGAGATCGCCTGGTTCGCCGCCGATGAGCTGCCGGAGTCGCTCGCGTTCCCGGGGCATCTGCCGGCGGTCCTGCGCACGTGGCGGGCTAGTCAAGAACGGGCAGCACGCGCGACGCCGGTCCAGCCGCGCGCCCAACCTACCCGCACACCTGAGCCAACGCTCTAGTAGACGGCCGCTGCGTCGCGTCCCCCCTCTCACCCCCCCTTCAGGGCATCGAGAGTGCGTTCGTTAGTAACCGGATCTCTGTTCCAGGCACTCTCGATACCCTGATCGCTAAGCCCGAGTGAATCGGGCTTCGCTCGCAGCCCGTTGTTCTACTCCTCGCACTCCCTTCAGGGTCCGAGTCCGCTCTGGGCGCAGCCCGCTGCAGCTGGCGTAACCCACAGTTCCTGGCGATGGCTCGGTGGGCCGCGGCAGGGTTAGGATGATGGTCCGGCCGTGGATTACATCCTGTTCGCGATCCCCGTCTTCTTTCTCCTGATCGGGGTCGAGCTCGTCCTCACGCGCGTGCTCGAGCGCGACAGCTACCGCCTGAACGACTCGGTCGGCGACCTCGCCTGCGGCGTGCTGCAGCAGCTGGGCGGCGTGTTTCTGAGGACCGTTCTCTTCGCCGGTTATGCCTTCCTCTATGCGGGCTACCGGCTGTTCGAGATCCCGATGAACGCCGCGTGGGCGTGGGCTTTTTGCTTCCTGGGCAACGACTTCCTCTACTACTGGTTCCATCGTTTCAGCCACGAGGTCAACGCCGGCTGGGCCGCGCACGTGGTGCACCACCAGAGCGAGGAGTACAACTTGACCGTCGCGCTGCGCCAGGGCGCCTTCCAGCCGGCGGTGTCGTGGGTGTTCTATCTGCCGCTCGCCGTCGTCGGATTCCCGCCGGCGATGTTCCTCGCGGTGTCGGCCTTCGACACGCTCTACCAGTTCTGGATCCACACCCGGCTGATCGGCCGGCTGGGGCCGCTCGAATGGGTGCTCAACACACCGTCGCATCACCGCGTGCACCATGCGCGCAACCCGCGCTACATCGACCGCAACCACGGCGGCACCTTGATCGTCTGGGACAGGCTCTTCGGCACGTTCGCCAAGGAACGGGACGAGCCCGTCTACGGCATCACCAAGCCGCTCGCAAGCTTCAACCCGCTCTGGGCCAACCTCCAATACTGGGCCGAGCTCTGGGACGTGGCGCGACGGGCGCGGCGGCCGATCGACCGGCTACGCGTGCTCTGGATGCGGCCCGGCTGGCGACCTGCCGACCTCGGAGGCCCGTTGCTGCCGACCGAGGTGGACCGCTCGAGCTACGTCAAGTTCGACGTTTCGCTCCCCTGGAGCGCTAAACTCTACGTGCTCGGGCAGTTCGTGGCGGTGCTGCTCTTGACGACGCTCTACCTGCGACAGGCCGCCGCCTTGTCCCTGACGGCGCGCCTGGCGGGTGCCGCTCTGGTCGTCTGGAGCCTGTCGAGCCTCGCCGGCCTTCTCGATCGACGGGCGTGGGCCGTGGCTCTCGAAGCCGCCCGGCTTTTGGCACTCGCCCTACTGGCGGCGGTCGTTCCGCTTGCTCCGGCCGCGAGTGCCGGCCTCGCCACCCTGGCGGGGGCCTCAGGCTTATGGCTCGCCGGGGCGGTCCGAAAGGGGCTTCCCCTCCCGGCCCAGGTGCGCTAGGATCTCGCCTTAATTTCAACCGCCCGAGGAGCGTCCTCAAGGACGAGGTCCTATGGTTACTGTTTGCGCCTGGTGCCAGAAGTACATGGGTTCGATGGAGCCCTTGCACGATCCCGCGGTCAGCCACGGAATCTGCACGAGCTGCAGCGAACGCGAGTCGCTCGAAGATGCTCCGGTGCTCGTGGTGAGCCCGCGCCGCGCCCCGGCGATCCCCGTGCTCCAGACGCTGCTGCGCGGGGCTCCGGAGATCGCGATCGTGGTCGACCGTCGCGGCCACGAACGGCGGGGCGACCGCGAGATCGAGAGCGATCACGGGCGTCCCGTCGCCTACGTCGTCGACCGCCGCGAGACCGACCGCCGCCGCACCGCCTCGCTGTATCTGGTCTAGTCTAGTAGGGGGGACGCTGCGCCGCATCCCCCCTCTCACCCCCCGCTCGCTCTCGCCCGAGTGAATCGGGCTCCGCTCGCAGCCCGTTGCCTGTGACCCACTGCCCTGACGCGTTCGGCCTGGCGACGCGCTAGCCTCCGAACACTCTGGCGAAGATCGCGTCGACGTGCGCGAGGTAGCGCTCCAGGCGGAACACCTCGCTGAGCTCCGCCTCGCTCAGCACGGCGCGCAGCTCCGGGTCGTGCATCACCCGCTCGCGAAAGTCGCCCTCGGATTTCCAGGCCTCCATCGCATGCGCCTGCACGATGCGATAGGCATCCTCTCGGCTCATCCCGCGCGCGGTGAGCTCGAGCAGCAGCTGGCCGGAAAAGACGAGCCCGCGCCCAAGCTCGAGGTTCTGGCGCATGCGCGCCTCGTCGACCGTCATGCCCTTCACGATGCGGGTGAAGCGGTCGAGCATGTGGTCGAGCGCCAGGAAGCTGTCCGGCACGATCACGCGCTCGACCGAGGAATGCGAGATGTCGCGTTCGTGCCAGAGCGCCACGTTCTCGAGCGAAGCGAGCGCGTTCGACCGTACCAGCCTGGCGAGGCCAGCGACCTGCTCTGAGCCCACCGGGTTGCGCTTGTGCGGCATCGCCGAGGAGCCTTTTTGTCCCGAGCCGAAGGGCTCGGCGACTTCGCGCACCTCCGTCTTCTGCAGCGCGCGAATCTCGGTCGCGAACTTCTCCAGGCTACAGGCGATGAGCGCGAGCGTCGTCATCACCTCAGCATGCCGATCGCGCTGCAGGATCTGTGAGGAGACCGGGGCCGGCAGCAGGCCGAGCTTCGCACACACGGCCTCCTCGACCTCGGGCGGCAGGTGCGAGAAAGCCCCTACCGCGCCCGAGAGCTTGCCGTAGGCGATCGTGGCCCGGGCGCGCTCGAGCCGGGCGAGCTGGCGCTGCAGCTCCGCGTGCCACAAAGCGAGCTTCAGGCCGAAGGTCATCGGCTCGGCGTGCACGCCGTGGGTGCGCCCGATCATCGGCGCGTGCTTGTGACGGAAGGCGCGCTCACGCACGGCGTCCATCAGCTCAATGAGGTCCGCCCGCAGCAGGTCGATCGCGTCGCGCATCAGCATCGAGAGCGCCGTGTCGACGACGTCGGAGGAGGTGAGCCCGTAGTGCAGGAAGCGGCCGTCCGCGCCGACGTTCTCGGCCACGCACGAGACGAACGCGATCACATCGTGCTGCACCTCGCGCTCGATCTCTTCGATCCGCCCGACGTCGAAGCGCGCGCGCGCGCGGATGGCGTCCAACGCCTGCTTCGGGACGACTCCGCGCTCGGCCAGCACCTCCGTCGCGGCGATCTCGACCTTGAGCCAGGTCGCGAAGCGGTTCTCGTCGGACCAGAGGCGTGCCATCTCGGGGCGCGAGTAGCGGGGGATCATTGACAAGCTCCTCGGTGGAACGGGCTTAGCCTAGCATGGGCCTCTCGGACGCCAGCGCGTAGTAAGATTCGTAGGTTTCCCTCCCGGAAGACGATGGCTCGTCGTCCTGTCGCCCCGCGGAGCGTGGAGGAGAGCCACGGATGGAGGCGTATCGGAGGAAGCGGGGCGCGGACGGGCGCGAGCGCGTCGAGATCCGACTGCGCGGCCCGCAGCTGCTGAACCATCCGATGTTCAACCGGGCCACCGCATTCACGCGCGACGAACGCCGCGAGCTGGGGCTCGAGGGCCTGCTGCCGGATGTCGTCAGCAACATCGAGCAGCAGGCGCTCCGCGCCTACGGCAACATCGTCCGCAAGGGCGATCCGCTCGAGCGCTACATCGGCCTGGCCGCGCTCCAGGACCGGAACGAGCACTTGTTCTACCGCGTGCTCAGCGAGCACCTCGAGGAGTTCCTCCCGATCGTCTACACGCCCACCGTCGGGCTCGCATGCCAGCAGTACAGCCGGATCTTCAGACGCGCGCGCGGGCTATGGATCACGCCCGAGCACAAAGGCCGCATGAGCGAGGTGCTCACCAACAACCCCTACGAGGACGTGCGCCTGATCGTCGTGACGGACAACGAGCGCATCCTCGGCCTCGGCGACCAGGGCGCGGGCGGCATGGGCATCCCCGTCGGCAAGCTCGCGCTCTACGTCGCGGCGGCGGGAATCCATCCGGCGCAGACCTTGCCGGTCAGCCTCGACGTCGGCACGGACAACCAGGAGCTGCTGCAGGACGAGCTTTATATCGGCTGGCGCCAGCCGCGGCTCAGAGGCGAGGCCTACGACGCGGTCGTCGACGAGTTCGTGCGCGCGGTGAAGCAGCGCTTCCCGAAAGCGCTCTTGCAGTGGGAGGACTTCAAGCAATGGAACGCCTTGCGCTTGCTGGAGCGTTACCGCAAGGAGCTGCCATCGTTCAACGACGACATCCAGGGCACCGCCGCGGTCGCAGTGGCGGGCATCTTCGCGGCGGCCCGCGGCGCGCGGCGGCCGCTTCGGGACGAGCGGGTGGTGATCGCCGGCGCCGGAGCCGCGGGAGTCGGGATCGCGCGCTTGTTCAGGAAAGCGCTCGAGCGCGAGGGCGTGAGCGGTGAAACGCTCGTGGCCTCGGTGGCGCTCATGGACTCGAAGGGTTTCGTCGTCGCGGCGCAGGACGAGTACCGCGGCGACCTCGCCTGGACTCCGGAGCTGGCCGCGGCGCACGGCCTGCGCCCCGGCTCGTCGCTCCTGGAACTCGTCAGAGCCTTGAAGCCAACGGTACTGGTGGGCGTCTCGGGCGCGCCCGGCCTGTTCAGCGAGGAGGTCGTGCGTGCGCTCGCCGCGCAGGTGGAACGCCCTGCCGTGTTCCCGCTTTCGAACCCTACGAGCTCTGCCGAGGCGCGACCCGCCGACCTCTTGGCGTGGACCGGCGGGCGCGCGCTCGTGGCGACCGGCAGCCCCTTCGACCCGGTAGAGTCCAACGGGCGACGCGTGCGGATCGGGCAGGGCAACAACGCCTTCATCTTCCCCGGCGTCGGCCTCGGGGTGCTGGTCTCGGAAGCGCGCGAGGTGACCGACGCGATGTTTGCAGCCGCATCGGACGCGCTCGCGGCCGAGCTCCAGGACGAGGACCTCGCGGCCGGGAGCCTGTTCCCGCGTATCGCCGAGCTCAGGCGTATCACCGCCAAGGTGGCCGAGTCCGTCGTGCGCCAGGCGCTTAGCGACGGTGTCGCCAGGAATCCGCCCGACGACCCGGCCGAAGCCGTCGCCTCGGCAATGTGGGACGCGACCTATCCGGCGATCGAGGTGGTGTAGGTCGCGGCGGCTAGCGGGCCGGCTGTGACTGAGGCGGCGCGCCGGGAAGGTGGATGCACACGCTGGTGCCGTGGCCGGGTCTGCTTTCGGCGCGGATCGTGCCCCGGTGTTCCTCGACGATCTGCTTGGCGATCGCCAGGCCAAGGCCCGTCCCCTTGATCTTGGTCGTGTAGTGAGGCTCGAAGATCCGCTCGACGTCTTCGACGCCGGGGCCGTCGTCCTCGACCCGGATCGTGACCCCGCCCTGCTCGCGCTGCGTGACGAGGCGTAGCGCACCCCCGGTCTCCCCCATCGCTTCGAGCGCGTTGTTGATGACGTTCAGCAGCATTCGCTTGATCTGGTCCGCGTCCGCTTCCACCTCGGGGGCGTCCGGTGCGAGCTCGAGCTTGACGCGCACCTCTTCGGGCGGCGTCCGGGTGTAGGGCGCGAGCACGTCGAGCACCAGCGCGTTCGGGTCGAGCCGCTCCAGCTGCATCGCGGGCAGCCGCGAGAAGCGCGAGAACTCGCCGATCAGCTGCTTGAGGTCGTGCACCGCCCCCAGGATCATGTCGATCGCCGACGGAAACACGGAGGCGAAGCGCTTCTGGTCGCGCTGCCAGGCGGTCTTCAGTGTCTCGGCCGCGAGCCCCACCGGCGTGAGCGGGTTCTTGATCTCGTGGATCACGCGCTCGACGGCTTCCTTCCAGGCTTCGAGCCTTTGGCTCGCAAGCAGCTTGGCCTCCGACGCCCGAAGCTCGGCGGTGCGCGCATCGACCATGCTCTCGAGGTTGCGGCTGTAGCTCTCGATCTGCTGGTGGCTCGCCTCGAGCTCTCCCACCATGCGGTTGAACGACTCCGCCATGCTCGAGACCTCGTCGCGCGAGTGCACCGGCAGCCGCACCCGCAGGTCGCCGGTTGCGGCGCGGGCCATCGCGTCGTGGACGCGGCGCACCGGCACCAGCACGATCCGCGACAGCAGCAGGTTGAGCAGCAGCAGCACCGACACGAACGAGAGCGCCACGCCCCCGTAGAGCAGCGAGCGCGTGAGCGCCTCGCTGCGCTCGAGCGGCGCCAGGCTCTTCATCACCTGGAGCCGTCCGTACGGCTCACCCGCAGCTTGCAAGGTCGCCGTCAGCGAGAGCACGCGCTCGCCGCCCCAGGTCAGCTCGCGGAACTCGTCCTGGCCAGGGGGCGGCCCGCCGTCGATGGCACGCGGCTCCTCGCGCGTGACCTGACGGCCCGAGAGCAGCGGCCGTCCGCCGGGGCCCACCAGGTCGGCTTCGCCGTCACGGTCGACCAGCAGCACCACCCCGGGCCGGCCCACGAAGGGATTCGCGTCCGGGCCGACGAGCCGGGTCACGACGCCGCGGTCGCCGGAGGCCGCGAGGTCGAGGTCGCCCGACTCGACGCGCACCCAGACCAGTCCCTCTTGCGAGGCCAGGTCGGCCAGGTGGATGGCGAGCGACTCGCGATTGCGGCTCAGCAGGTCGTAGATGAACTCGCGCTCGTAGTTGCGGCGCAAGGTCGACAGCAATCGGCGGTCCTGATCGAGTATGCGCTGGCGCTGATCCGCCAGGAACGGCACGAGCACCAGCAGCATCACGCCCACGCTGCCCAGGAACACGATCATCAGCGCCAACGCCACCTTGGCGCGCAAGCTCAAGTCCGCAAGCGAGCGCAGCAGGCGGGTCACCGGTCCCCCAGCCAGCCGCGCGCGCGGACGCGCGGGCCTTCCGGAGTGGGCTCGACCGCGTAGAGCGCCACGCCCTGGATGCGGTCGCCGCGGGCGTCGAAACGCACGCGGCCGGTCGCCGCTTGGTGGTGGGTCCGGGCGATCGCGTCGCGCAGCCGCCGGCGCGTGTCTTCGCGACCGGCCTCGAGTGCGACCAGAGACAGCGGGCCGAGCGAGCGCAGGCCAGCGGCGATCACCTGCACGGCGTCGTAGGCGAGAATCGCGCGGCAGCCGGCGGGCTCGTTCTCGGGGGCCTCGCCGTAGCGCCTCTCGAACTCCGGCGAACGCGCGCACAACTCCACGTAGTACGCCACCCCGGGCGGGCCGCCGCGTTGGAACAGGAGCGGGCTCGACCAGGCGTCACCGCCCAGGAAAGTCGCCTGCAGCGCGACCGCCTGCGCCTGCGCTGCCACGAGTGTCGCGTCGGTGAACGAGCCGGGCAGGAACACGACGTCGGGCCCGAACTCCTTCACGCGCCGGAGCTGCGGGCGGAAGTCGGTCTCCAGCGCCAGGTAGAAGAACTCGGCCACCTCGCGGCCGCTCGCCGCATCGGCGAAGCTCGAGGCGAAGCTGCGCGCGAGCTGCTGGCTGTACTTGCGACCCACCTCGTACAGCACCGCCGCCCGCCGCGCGCCGAGCGTGTCGTGCGCGAAGCTCGCGAGCAAGCGGCCAATCACGTCGTCCGAGGCGCACATCCGGAATACGTATGCCCGGTCCTTCCCCGTCAGCGGGTCCCAGGTGATGTCGCTCGCGGTCGACACGTTCGAGATCTGCGCAACTCCAGCGGACTCGGCCACTTCGGCGATCGCCCGACTGAGCTCGCTCGAGTTCGCTCCCACGATCGCGAGCGCGCCGTCGCTTGCGGCGAGCGAGGCCGCCGCGCGCGCGTCCACGAAGTAGCTGCCGGTACGGTATTCGGCGAGCCGCAGCTTTCGCCCGCGAATCCCACCCGCGCGGTTCAGCTCCTCGACGGCAAGACGTGCCCCGCGCAGCGACTGCTGGCCCGAGGCCGCGTAGCGGCCAATGCTCGGAAAGACCGCGGCGACGCTCAGCGTCCCGTCAGCGCCGCTGGCCGCGGGGGCGAGCACCACCGGGTCCATGTGGTCGGGCGTGAGGCTGGGCCGCTCGGACGTCCTCGGGACGCAGGCGAGACCGGCGAGCGCGAGGGCGGCAGGGAACGCAGCCATGATGGGCCGGCCCCTGTTTCGGTCGCGCGTGGCTAGAACAACCTTAGCTGTCCCTCGCACTGTGCCGCGGCCTTGCCGGAT
>Ga0114129_10002112_pt1 | contig 27372 bp, 25 predicted proteins | sample RhiMetdeltSRZDD1_FD_80071 | JGI IMG/M metagenome (GOLD analysis project Ga0114129, IMG submission 80071) | Populus rhizosphere microbial communities from Tennessee, USA - Rhizosphere MetaG P. deltoides SRZDD1 (version 2) (version 2) | ecosystem: Host-associated > Plants > Roots > Rhizosphere >... | reverse complement strand
GGACCGCGCCTCATGTTCAACGGCCACACCGACATCAACTCGCTGGCCCGGGGCTGGACGCGGGATCCCTTCGTGCCGTGGGTGGAGGGCGAGCGACTCTACGGCCACGGGGTCCAGAACATGAAGGGCGGGCTCGCGACGATGATCCACGCGGCGGAGGCGATCCGCCAGGCCGGCGTGCGCCTGCGCGGGGACCTGGTCCTGGCCTGCGTGGTGGGCGAGACCCAAGGTGGCGAGGGGACGCACCATCTCGTGGAGCACGGGGGGCGCGCCGACATGGCGGTCATCACCGAGCCCTATGGCGTCGGGCACCTGGTCACGGTGCACGGCGGCATCCTCCACCTCGCGATCCACACCTACGGCGTGACCGGCCACATCAGCCAGCTCGAGAGGACGGTCAGCGCGGTGGTGAAGATGACCGACGTCGTGCGCGCGCTCCAGGGCGTCCGGTTCACGTACCGGCCCCACCCCGATCTCCCCGACCTGCCCCGCCTGAACGTCGGCAGCATCATCGGCGGCCGCGGCGAGCGCTACGTCCTCGTCGAGCCGCCGTACGTGCCCGACCTCTGCACCATCATCGTGGACGTCCACTTCCTGCCGGGGCAGACGGTGGAGACGATCGTCACAGATCTCCGCCGCGTGCTCGATCCCCTCCGGGAGGCGGATCCCGCGCTCCGGTACGAGATCGAGATCCCGCCGCCGGCCTTCTTCAAGGGCCGCCGGCGCCTGGTCATGGAGCCCGTCGACGTGCCCCGCGACACCACCATCGTTCAGGCCGTCGCCCGCCACCACCGTGCGGTCACCGGTCAGTCCCCGCCGGTCATCGGCGCGCTTCTCCCGATGTCCTACTCGGCGGGCGACAGCTCGTGGCTCTGGAAAGCGGGCATCCCGTGCCTCCACTACGGGCCGGCCGGCGGGTTCCTCGAGACCGGGCCGGGTGGGAGCTACGTGCTCATCAGCGAGATGGTGGTGGCCGCGAAGGTCCTCGCCCTCACCGCGCTCGACGTCTGCGGCGTGGCCGGCTGAGGGCTCGGGACCGGGGGGGCATGACCGTCCGGGATGACAACTTGCCGAAACGCCTTCAAATCAGGGAACGAACACTCCAACGGTCCCGAGTGGTCGCCGTGCTGCCGATCTATCCGCGGAGAGCTCGGGAGCCGGCCTCAGAGGGTTCCCCGGTCGAGCGTGCGGTAGGCGAGCGCCTCGGCGAGGTGCTCGACGGCGATCGTGTCGGCGCCCGCCAGGTCGGCGATCGTCCGGGCCACCTTGAGGAGCCGATCGTGAGCGCGCGCCGAGAGTCCGAGCCGCGTCGCCGCCCGCGCGAGCAGCTCCCGCCCCGCCGGGGCCAGCGCGCAGTGGCGCGCGAGCTGGCGCGGCGTCATGCGCGCGTTGACGCGCACAGGCCCGCGGCTGAAGCGCCCCCGCTGGCACTCCCGCGCCCGGACGACCCGCCGCTGGATCGCCGCCGACTCCGGCGGCGCGCCGTCGCCCACGAGCGGCACCGCCGGCGCCACCGGCCCCACCTCGACGTGCAGGTCGATCCGGTCCAGGAGCGGCGCCGACAGCCGTCCCAGATAGCGCGCCCGCTCGCCCGGCGGGCACGCGCAGCCGTCCACGCTCCGGCAGCCGCGCCGGCACGGGTTCATCGCACCCACGAGCTGGACCTCGGCCGGCAGCCGCACCGACCCGCCCGCCCGGGCCACCGTCACCACGCCGTCCTCCAGCGGCTGGCGCAGCGTGTCCAGCGCGTGCGGCGCGAACTCCGGCAGCTCGTCCAGGAACAGCACCCCCAGGTGCGCCAGGCTCACCTCACCGGGATGCGGCGGCCGCCCGCCGCCCACCAGCCCCGCCGGCGAGACCGTGTGGTGCGGCGCCCGGAACGGCCGCCGCGTCACGAGCCCCTCCGGCGGGAGCAGCCCCGCCACGCTCCAGACCCGGCTCACCTCGATCGCCTCCCCCAGCGTCAGCGGCGGCAGGATCGTCGGCAGCCGCCGCGCGAGGAGCGTCTTGCCGGTCCCCGGCGGGCCGATCAGCAGCACGTTGTGGCCGCCGGCGGCCGCAATCTCCAGTGCGCGCTTGGCGTGCGGCTGGCCCCGGACGTCGCCGAGATCGACCTCGTCCGGCCGTGCGACCGCGAGGAGCCGTCCGGGGTCGGCTCGAGCAATAGGGATCGGACGCTCCTCGTTGAGAAACGCCGCCGCCTCCGCGAGCGAGGCGACGGGATAGACGGCCAGCGCCTCGAGCACCGACGCCTCGGGGCTGTTGCCGGTGGCGAGGAGGCAGCCGTCAAGCCCGGCGTGGCTCGCCCGGAGCGCCATCGGCAGCACCCCGCGCACCGGATGAATCGCCCCGTCGAGGGCCAGCTCCCCCACGACGAGGAGGCGCGCGAGCCGATCGGGCTTGACCGCCCCCGTCGCCGCCAGGAGGCCGAGCGCGATCGGCAGGTCGAAGCTCACCCCTTCCTTTCGCACGTCCGCCGGGGCGAGGTTGACGGTCACGCGCTCGAGAGGAAACGCAAAGCCGGAGTTCCGAATCGCGGTGCGGACGCGCTCCCGGCTCTCGCGGACCGCGGGGTCCGGCAGACCGACCGTCGCGAACGTGGGCAATCCCTGGCTCACGTCGACTTCCACCCGGACGAGCGCTGCCTCGACGCCGGCCAGGCAGGCGGAGAAGACCCGCGCCAGCATCACCCGCCCCGCCGGGGACGCGGCGCTGACCCGGGATGTGCCCACATGGCCCGATCCGCCCAGCCCACGTGGGGACGGGTTGCAAGCGGCGCTCCGGGCGGCGCCAGGCGGCGCGGCGCAGAGTTACGCGGTCCTCATCGGGCCGGCAGCTTCTCCGGCGGCGTCGACGCCATACGGGGCGTATCCGTCCGGACGTCCAGCCGTCGAGGTCGAAGGCGGGCCGGAGGCGTCGCAAGCCGGTGACACTCCCGGTCTCGTCCAACGACACCCCGACCACGTCGAAGCGGCAGGACTGCGGGCCGAGCCGGCGCGCCGCGAAGTAGCCCAGCGCGAGCCGGGCGAGACGCACGCCCTTCCGGGCGTCCACCGCAGCCTCGGGCGAATCCCCGAGTCCGCCCCGGCGCGCCTAACTCGACACGCCTCCCAGCCGAGCCGAGATAGGATGCTCTCCATCGGAGGGACGGATGGTCAAGGAATCGGGGCCAGCTGGTCCAGGCCGACGGCGCTCAGCAGGACGTCGAGCCGGCCCACGATGAGCGCGCCCAGTGCTTCGCGTCGTTCGGCATCGCCCGTCGTGAGACGAAGCTGGTACCACGGCCCGGTACTCCGCTGGACCGACGGCGTGCTGACGGCCGAGTTCATGGCCCAACCCACCTCACGCGTGATACCGGCATTCGACGGGCGCTGAGTGGGGCCTCCCGGAGGGGTGGAGCCGAGCGCCGAGTCGGATTGGTTCCTCGCACGTCTCGGTTGCCAGAGCCCGTTGGTCCCGGCGTTCCTCGAACGATACCGGGTCTTCCTGGGCCTGTCGGTCTATCTGGTCGTCTTCGCGACGGCGCTTCTCGTGCGCCTCGCCTTCGCGCGTCTCGCCGAGTTCCCCGGCCATGCCGATCCCGCCTTTTACTACACCGTGGCCCGCAATCTCATCAACGGCCGCGGGTTCGAGATCGACTACATCTGGCACTTCCGCACGATGCCAGCGACAATCACGCACCCGGGCAACGACTACTGGCCGCCCCTGATCCCTCTTGTCATGAGCGGATCGATGGGCGTGCTCGGGCCCACGATGCTCGCCGCCCTCCTGCCGGGAATCCTCATGGGCCTGGCGCTGTCGCCGACGGTCTGGCTCTGGAGCAAGGCGTGCTCGCCGTCCAGAGCGGCCGCGTTCGGCGCCGCGTGTCTCATCCTGCTCGAGCCGAATCTCCTCACCGCCTCGCTCAACTCGGATTCCATCGTCGCCTTCGCGTGTCTCGCCTCCGTGACTCTCTACACGATGACCAAGGGCCTGGACGACGCGCGGTTCTTCCTCCTTGCCGCCGTCGGCGCCGCGCTTGGTCACCTCACGCGTCTCGACGGCCTCCTCCTGCTGCCGACGCTCCTCGGCGTCATCTGGACGTCGTCCCACCGCCGTCGCGCGCGGCTTGCGTACCTCGTCCTGACCCCTCTTCTGTACCTCGCCGTCCTGGCTCCGTGGCTCCTCCACACCTACGCCACCCTGGGCTCGTTCCTCCCACCGGCAAGTCGGACGCTCGCCTTCGTGACCGAGTACGAGGACCTGTTCGCCTCCACCAAGGAGGCTTCGCTCCAGACCTTCCTCGATCGCGGCCTCTTGACCATCTTCTGGCGCAAGGTTGACGCCGCCCTTCGAAATGCCAACCTCCTCTGGTACCTGGGGGGGGCGCTCTGGATCCCCGCGGCCGCCGGCATCCTCGAGAGCGCGATCCGCCCCCGGCGCCGCGCCGACCTGAGGCGCTACATGCCGGGTCTCCTCTTCCTCGCCGTCCTGGTCGTGTTTCACACGGCCATACCGTTCGACTTCGGGTTCACCAACGGCGCCTTCGCGTTGATACCCTTCCTGATCGTGGCTTCGACCGACGCGATCCGCCGCGTCCTCCGGTCTGGCACGCTCGCCCTCCTCGTGATCGGCCTCCTCGGCGCGCACTACTACGCGCGGTCCTTCGTAATGGCCGGCACGATCGTCACGGTGAACAACCGCGTGGGCGAGCAGCTTGCCCCGCTGAAGACGATCTTGGACCACGACCCCGGGCGGCCGGGTGGAGAGGAAGCCGTCGTGATGACACGGATCCCCTGGGAGGTGAACCTCGCCACGGGCTACAAGGCAGTCCAGATCCCCAATGACGACTTCGGGACGATCCTCCTCATCGCGCGGCGGTATCGCGTGAACTACCTCCTCCTCCCCGCTCCACGCGAGGGGCTCGCGGGCATCTACGAGGGAACCCGGGTGGATGAGCGCTTCCGGTTCGTCGCCGCGATTCCCTACACGGATCCCTATCTCCCGTTCATGGACCAGGATCCGCACCTCAAGCTGTTCCGGCTCGTCCTCCCGCCCTAGGTCCCGAGTCTTCCGGGGACCCTGGAGTGAGCGTCGGGCTCCCCCGTCCGAGCCACCGCCTCCGGAGCGCCCACGCGTACCAGCGCAGATAGAGCGGAAGCCACGCGAACAGCCGGAAGCGGCTCTGGCCGGCTCGGCGATCGAACCACACGGCGGGCACCTCCTCCACGCGCTCGCCCGCGAAGTGAGCCTTGAGCGTCAGCTCCATGGCCAGCACGAAGCCGGCGGGACTCTCGATCGGCGTTCGGGCGAGGAACTCGCGGCGGTAGGCCTTGAAGCTGTTGGTCGGATCGTGCGTGGGCACCCCGGCCAGCCAATGGAGCGTGACACCCGCGGTCCGACTGAGGAAGCCCTTGAGGCGGGGCCCCCCGATCTGCCGCCCGCCCTTGACGTAACGACTGGCGCACACCACGCTCGCGCCGGCCTCGGCCCGCGCCACCATCTCCCCCGCCCGCGAAAAGTCGTCGGAGAGGTCCGCCATCATCACCAGCACCACCGGCGCCGCCGCCGCTCGCATGCCGGCTTCGATCGCATAGCGCACCCCCCGCCCCAGCGTGTTGCGGACGAGACGCACCGTCTCCGGGCGCGCCTCGGACGATAGCGCGTCCAAGGCGGGGAGCGTGTTGTCCGCGTCGAAGTCATAGCACACCAGCAGTTCGAAGCCGGGCGGCAGCTCGGCCCGGGCCCGCCGGCAGAAGGCACCGATGTTGGCGCCCTCGTCGTAGACAGGCAGCACGATCGAGTAGCGTAGGGGAGGCGCCACCGCCTCAGCCGCGGGGGTGGGATGCCCGGGGGCCGCCAGGCTTGTGGGCCGCGGTGACAATGAAAGCGCCGAGCCAGCGACCGAGACCAGTCGATTCCAGGAGCCGATCGCCGAGGTTGTAAAGCGCGAGTCCCGCGTTGAGCAGACGCGGGGCCACCGCCCTGTAGGCGATCCCTGACTGGCAGCGCTGACGAATGTCGACGAAGCCGGCGGCGGCGAAGGCCGCGCGCAAGGCGGCTGGACGCAAGGGCCGCTCGTTCGGGCTCACTCCCTCGCGCAGGTACAAGGGGCTTCGTGGGTGACGGAGCGGGCCGAGCACGGGATGGAACACGTTCGGATCGAAGGCGAACACGTGCCCACCCGGAGCCAGCACCGCCCAGGCGGCCTGCAGCGCCGCACCGAAGTCATCGATGTGGTGGAGCACGCTGCTGAAGGCGACCGCGCCGACGCTATCAGCCGCGAATGGCAGGCGGCAGGCGTTGGCGCGCACCCAGCCGGCGTGCGGGAACCTGCGCCGGGCGGCCCGGAGTGCTTCGCCGGACAGGTCGATGCCGACGTAGCGCTCACAGTGGTCGACGTAGAGCCGGCGCGAATGCCCTGTTCCACAGCCCACGTCGACGAGCATACCGAGACGGGCTCCGCCGACGGCGCGGACGAACGACGCCCGCAGCGCCTCCCAGCCCTGGTCGGCGAAGGGATCAAACTTGCCGTGATCGGCCACTAGCCGGTCGAAATACCGGCTCTCTACCGCCTCGGCGTCCCATGGCTCGGCGCGCGGTGCGCGCGTCACACCCGCCCGAGAGCGATCTCCGTCCTGATCCACGGGATCACCTCGTCCAGCATGGTGCCGAGATCAGTGGTGGCCTCAAAACCGAGCACGCGCTTGGCCTTGCTCACGTCGGGGACGCGCTGCTGGACATCGTTGGGATACGGCGGATCGGACATGAACCGGAACGGCCGGGCTCCGGGCCCCCGGCCGTGAATCCCGGTCCAGATCGCCTCGGCGAGCTCGAGGACGGTCGTGGAATTCGACGTCGAGAGGTTGAAGTCGTCGTTCAGCGCAGCCGGGTGGAACACGGCGTCGGCGATGCCCCGGGCCAGGTCGCCGCCGTACGTGTAGCACCGGACCTGCCCGCCCGACCCCAGGAGGTGCAGGGGGTCCTGCCCCTTGAGGACCTTCTGGACGAGATCGGGCACGACGTGGCTCATGGCGAGCTTGATGTTGCCGCTGGGCACGTCGCGGTCGCCCAGCGCCCGCCGCTCGCCGACGCCGACGCAGTTGAACGGCCGACAGATCGTGAAAGGCAGCCGATACTGCTCCCAGGCGCCGCGGGCGAAGTACTCGCAGGCCAGCTTCTGAAAGCCGTACGTGCTGGAGGGTGGAGGGCACTCGCGCTCGTGGCCCTCGGGGGTCGGGAACACGGTGGCGTTCTCGAACACCATGCTGCTGCTGAGCACGGTGATCTTCTGCAGGCGACCGGCCCGGAACGCCGCGAGGGCGGCATCGAAGGTGGCGGCCAGGATGCGCTCGTTCTCGGCGAGCAGATCGTAGGCATACTCGTGGAAGTACGTGATGCCGCCGATCTTGGCCGCGCCCGCCACCAGGTGGTCGCACTGGTGAGCTAAGCGGCCGAGGAGGTCGGCGTCCTTGGCATCGCCCTCGACGAACGTGTAGCCAGGATGGCGCTGATAGCTCTTCTCCACCGGGCCGTACTTGGAGAAGTTGTCCACGCCGATCACCTCGTGCCCCCGGTCGAGCAGCTCCTGGACGAGGTAGCCGGCGATGAAACCGGCCGACCCGGTGACCAGGACCTTCACGACGGTCGGGGCTGGACGCAGCCCCATGCGTCGATGAGGAGCGTCCCCGGCGGGGTGACGAGGTCACGATAGGGGCGATGGGGAACGCCGATGAAGATCACGTCGGACTCGGCCAGGACCCGCTCGAAGGGGACGAGGTCGGGATCGCTCACGTAGGGGTCGGTACAGAGGACCCGCCGCGCCTCCATGACGAGGAGCTTCTTGAGCTTGTAGCTCAGCGAGTCACGAGTGTCGTCACTCTCGGCCTTGAAGGCCATTCCCAGGATGCCCGCCGTCTTGTCGACTAGCGGCATCCGGACCTTGGCCAGCTCGACGAGGTGCCGTGGCAGCCCTTCGTTCACGAGCATGGCGGCGTGGCCGAGCGGAAAGTCGTTCGGTGTGAACGCGGCGAGCTGGAGAGTGTCCTTGCGTAGGCACGGCCCGGCAGCGAGCCCGGGTCCCGGCATGCCGGCCATGCGTGGATAGCGGTAGCGGCAACCATGCAGGATGCGCTCGAAGTCGAGGCCGCGAGCGCTGGCGATCATGTAGAACTGGTTGACCGCGGCGAACTGGAGATAGCGCCAAGCGTTGGTCATGAGCTTCGTCAACTCGGCCTCCATCGGGGTCATCTCGACGAAGTCGACGACAAAGCGCCCGAAGAGTTTCCGCACCCGATCGAGGGTGGCCGGGTCGAAGGCGCTGATGATCTGCGGGAGGTCCCGGATCTCGTGCAGGCTGTGACCCTGAGAGACGCGCTCCGGGCAGAAGGCCACCGTGACGTCCAGCCCGCGCTCGCCGAGGTCGCGTTGGACGCGCTCGCTCACGCCGGGGAAGATCGTCGATCTCAGGATCAGCACCTGACCCTTCCGCAGGTGCGCCGCGCACTCGTCGACGGCCTTGAGGATACCCACGAAGTCGGGGCTCAGGCTCTCGTCGACCGGAGTACCGATGACGAGGACGAGGAACTCGCAGTCAGACAGCAGGTTCGGCCGGTCGGTGATCTCCAGGGCGTCGCCGGCCAGGGCTCGGGCCAGCGCCTCCGGCCCCCCCTCCTCGGCGAAGGGCATCTCGCCGCGGCGGATGGCGGCCAGGGCCCTACCGTCGATGTCGTAGATGACGGTGCGGAGGCCGCAGTCGGCGAAGGTCAGGGCGAGGGGCAGCCCGACGTGGCCCGCCCCCCCGATCACGGCGACGTCACGAGCGAACGATTGAGGGCCTATGGCAACTCCACCCCTCTCTACTCGAATCCCCGTGGCCACATCGAAACTAGCATAGCGAGAGCGCAACCGACGCATGCAGTCGACCTGCGGGACGGTCAACATGACGCCGGTTTCTCGGCTGGTCCCCCGGGGGGCCGGAGGAAGACGCTGGGCGGGAGCATCGGTCGGAAGCCCTAGGAGGCAGGAATCCATCCAGGGCACGCAGGCACCGGGTGCAAGCGGCGCTCCGGGCGGCGCCGCGCGGCACGGCGCGGAGTTACGGGGTCCTCATCGCGCCGGCAGCCGTCCGATGGCGTCGACGCCATACGGGGCGTATCCATCACGACGTCCCGCCGTCGAGGTCGAAGGCGTGGCGGAGGTGCCGCACGTCCGTGACGCGGCCCGCCTCGTCGAGCGACACCCCGACCACGTCGAAGCGGCAGGCGCGCTCGCCGAGCCGGCGCGCCGCGAGATAACCAAGTGCGAGCCGGATGAGGCGTGCGCGCTTCCGGGAATCCACGGCGGCCTCGGGGGGATCGCCGGGGACACCCCGGCGCGCCTTCACTTCGACAAAGACGAGCGTGCGTCCGTCCTGGGCGAGGAGGTCGATCTCACCCAGCCGGGACCGGAGGTTCCGCGCGAGGATGACGAGGCCACGCCGCCGGAGGAACCGCACGGCCGCAGCCTCGCCGACCTGGCCCAGGGCCCGAGTCGAGGCCCGGGCGGGGTGGTTCCACCACGCCATGCCGATACATCGTGCAAGGACCCGGCCAGTCCGATTTCCACCGGATCCGCCAGGAGGAACCGGGCGGCTCGTGTCACAGGGGCATGCCGCCGAGCAGGGACGTCAGTCCGAGCCCGGCGAGGGCAGCTCCACGCCCTCGAGCGGGTCCGACGCCGGGTGGTAGTACATCCACTCGGCGGCCCCCTCGGCAACGGTACGGTTGAGCGCGCGCGCCTGGCGCTCGCCCAGGTCACGCACGATCTCCCCAGCCGGAGCGTGACGCGCGACGATCAGGGCGTGCTGGGCGTCGAGCGGGATGCGGACTTCGTGGGCCGAGCCGAGGCCCACCTGGTAGAGCTTCGCGGCGGCCGAGGGCGCCCAGAGCACGACAGGCGTGTCGCTCGTCAGCAGCACCGGCGAGGGGAAGCGGACGACCTGCCAGGTGCGGGACGCGAGCTGACGCGCGAGCGCGGGTAGTGATGCCAGTGAGCGACCGCGCGACGGCCGGCCCGGGAGGATCACGTCCGGCACGCCCCCGGCCGGTGCTGCCTCCGTGCCCGGGGCGTCCGCGACGTCCGCGCGTCGGCTCCCGGGGTCGGCCGTCTCGGCCTCCTCGGAGTCCTCCCCGGCCGCCTCGGCCTCCTCGATCGTCGAGACGATGAGCTGGCCCACGAGCGTCGCGGCCCGCCCGGCCTCGGCCCGGTGATACCGCCCCAGGAGGAGCTGCACTGCGAGCACGAGGGCGAGACTCGCGCGGTCGGATTCCGGCGGCGGGAAGGCTCCCGCCGTGATCCGCTTGAGAGCCTCCGCCGCCTGCGCCTCCGCCTCGGCGAGGATGCGGCCGAGCGCGCCGGCATCGGCGCGGCTGGCCGCGAGCTCGTAGCCTCCGATCTCCCCGACCGCGGCGTCTACCGCCACCAGCCGTCGCCGGGTCCGGTCCCGACGCTCGGCCATGAGCTGGCCAGTGGCGTCAGCGAAGCCCGCGAGGAGGAAGCGCGGGACGAGCGGGCGCGTGAGCGCGGGCTGGCTCACGTCAGCACAAGAGCGGCAGCTCTGGCGACGGGTCCACGGGCTCGCCGCTGACACCCCCCACACCATGGAAGGAGCGCCGGTGGATCGGGCACGGCCCTAGCCGCGCGAGCGCCTCGAGGTGGGCGGCGGTCGCGTAGCCCTTGTGCCGCCGGAAGCCGTACTCGGGGAAACGACGGTCGACGCGCAGCATAAACGTGTCCCGGGCGACCTTCGCGAGGATTGACGCCGCGGCGACTGAGGCCGACCGGCGATCGCCGGCGATGATGGCCCGCTGGGCACAGGTCACGCCGGGGATCCGGAGGTGGCCATCGACGAGGATGAGGCCCGGCGCGACCCGGAGCCGCTCGAGCGCGGCCCGCATGGCATACCAGGTCGCCTGGAGCACGTTGACCATGTCGATCCGGCGCGGGCCGACGCGCCCCACGGCAAAGGCGAGCGCGTGGAAGCGGATCTCGCGCGCGAGCCGCCGCCGTTGGCGGGCCGTGAGGAGCTTCGAGTCACGGAGCCCGTCGACCGGCGCCGCCGGGTCGAGGATCACCGCCGCGGCCACCACGGGCCCCGCGAGGGGCCCGCGCCCCACCTCGTCCACGCCCGCGACCCAGAGCCCCCGAGCCCAGGCGGAGCGCTCCTGGGCATAGAGGTCCTCGTCAAGGTCGAACAACCCTGCCTGCAGGGGACCGGAGCGGCGCCGGCGCACTCGGAGGCATGCCCACGCGACCCGTCGGCCGGACGCCGGCGGGCCGGGGAGCTCGTCGCGCGGCTACTCGTCGCTCGCGGCGGGCGCCGCGCTGGCCCCGGTCGGTCTTTCCTGCCGCTTCTCCCGAAGGCGGGCGGCCTTCCCGGTGCGCTCCCTGAGGTAGTAGAGCTTGGAGCGCCGGACGTGCCCGGACTTCACGACCTGGACCCGCTCGACCCGCGGGGAGTGGAGCGGGAAGGTCCGCTCGACACCGACCCCGTAGGACACGCGCCGGACCGTGAAGGTCGCCCGCGCGCCCTCGCCGCGCTTCCGGATGATGGTCCCCTCGAAGATCTGCACCCGCTCCTTCTCGCCCTCGATCACCTTCACGTGGACCCGCACGCTGTCGCCGGGAGCGAACCCGCCCCGGTCCCGCTTGAGAGTGCTGGCCTCCACCGCCGCGATTGCGTCCGTCGCCATGTTCGTCTCCTCGGTGCGTCACTCGCTCTGCCGCGCGTCACTCGCTCGTCCGCGTCAGCTCACCGCTGCGCGTCATCTCGTCCAGCCATTCGCGCTCCTCGCGTGTCAGCGGCACGGCCTCCAGGAGGTCCGGCCGGCGCGCCAGGGTGCGCCGGAGCGCCTCGCGGCGCCGCCACCGAGCGATCCGGCCGTGGTCCCCGGACAGGAGGATCTCCGGCACGGGGAGCCCGCGGAACTCGGCGGGCCGCGTGTACTGGGGGTAGTCGAGCCGCCCCGCGGCGAACGATTCCCGCGCCGCGCCGTCCGGATCGCCGAGGACGCCCGGCAGGAGCCGGACCACCGCGTCCAGCACGACCATCGCCGGCAGCTCACCCCCGGTCAGCACGTAGTCGCCGATGGAGAGCTCCTCGTCCACGATCTGCGTCCGCACCCGCTCGTCGACGCCCTCGTAGTGCCCGCAGAGGAGCACGAGGTGCGCCTCCTTGGCGAGGCGCTCCGCCGTCGCCTGCGTGAACGTCGCCCCCTGGGGGCAGAGCAGCACGACGTGGCTTTCCGGCCCTCGGAGAGCTTCCACGGCGGCGAACAGGGGTTCAGGCTTCAGCACCATGCCGCCGCCCCCGCCGAACGGATAGTCGTCCGCGACCCGGTGCCGCCCCTCCGTGTAGTCGCGGAGGTCGACCACCCGGATGTCGACAGCGCCCCGCTCCCGGGCCACGCGGAGCATCGACTCTTCCAGCACCCCGGGAAACATCCCGGGGAAGAGCGTCACCACGACAATCCGGGTCACGCGTCGAGCTCCACCAGCCCCTCGGGAGGGCGCACCACCACGCGGCGCGCCGCGAGATCCACCCGCTCGACAATGGCGGCCACCGCGGGCAGCAGCCACGTCCGGCTGCCCCGCTGCACCGTCCAGAGGTCGTGCTCGGGGCCAACGAGAATCTCCGCGACCGTGCCGAGGCTCGCGCCTTCCGGGGTCTCCACGACGCACCCGACCAGATCGAACGCGTAGTAGCGGTCTGGCGGCAGCTGCCGCACCGCCGCGCGCGGGATCGTGACGAACCGGCCGACAAGCGCCTGGGCGTCCGTCATGCTGACGCTCCCGGCGAGCTTGACGACGGGCACCCGCCCCTGGAACCAGACGGCCTCGACCGCGTGCCGCTCTCCCGCGGCCGGCGGGACGAGCCAGCACTCGCGCAGCTCGCGGAGCCGTTCGGGGGCGTCGGTCAGGGGCTCGACCCGGACCTCCCCCCGCCGCCCCTGGGCCCGGACGATGCGGCCGACCGCGACCAGCGCCTCGGCGCCGGCCGGCGCCCCCGCCGCGAAGGCCGTGGCGTCCGCCGCCTCGCCCATCCGCGTCTCCCGGGCGCCGCCCCCTCTAGCTCGCGCGCACCCCTGCGCGGGCCAGGAGGTTCCGCACGGTGTTCGAGGGCAGCGCGCCCTTCCGGATCCACGCCGTCGCCTTCTCCGCGTCGATCCGGATCGTCGGGGGCTCCGTCAGCGGATCGTAGAAGCCGATCTGCTCGATGAACCGGCCGTCCCGCGCGGTTCGGCCATCGGCCACCACGACCCGGTAGGAAGGCCTTTTCGTCGTCCCTGTGCGTCGTAGCCGAATTCGTGCTCCCATCTCGGTCTCCTTCTCAGCCCTAGCCTCGAAGAAACGGCATGGCCCGGCGCAGGTCCTTGTGCCCGAGCCGCCCGCCCATGCCTTTCATGCCCTTCATCATCTTTCTGAGCTGCGCGTACTGCTTGAGCAGCCGGTTCACGTCCTGCACCGACGTGCCGCTTCCACGGGCGATCCGCGCCCGCCGCTCCCCGTTGATGATCGCCGGCGTGTGTCGCTCGCCGGGCGTCATCGAGCCGATGATCGCTTCGAACCGCTGGAGGTCCTTGGACTCGGCGTCGAGTTCGGGCCGGCCCAGCTTGGCGCCCTTGAGGAACGGCACCATGTCGAGGATCTGGTCGAGCGGGCCCATCTTCCGGAGCTGCCGGAGCTGCTCGGCGAAGTCTTCCAAGGTGAAGCTGTCCTCGCGGATCTTCTGCGCCAGCTCCTCGGCCTTCTCGGCGTCGACCGTCGCCTGCGCCTTCTCGACGAGCGAGAGGACATCCCCCATGCCCAGGATGCGCGACGCCATCCGGTCCGGGTGGAAGGGCTCCAGCGCGTCGACCCGCTCGCCAACGCCGCAGAACACGATCGGCTTGCCGGTGACCGTGCGAATCGACAGCGCCGCGCCCCCGCGGGCGTCGCCGTCGAGCTTCGTCAGGACGATGCCGTCATAGCCGACATCCTGGTTGAATCGCTGGGCCATCGTCACCGCGTCCTGGCCCGTCATCGCGTCGACGACCAGGAGGACCTGGTGGGGCTTGACCTCGCGCCGGAGGACCTTCAGCTCCTCGACCATCGCCTCGTCGATGTGGAGACGCCCGGCGGTGTCGAGGAGGACCAGATTCCACCCGTGCTGCGCCGCCTGGTCCACGGCCTCCCGCGCGATCTCGGCGGGCGGCCGCCCTTCGGCGCCGTGGACGGGAAGCCCGATCTGCTCGCCGAGGACGCGGAGCTGCTGGATGGCGGCGGGGCGGTAGATGTCGGCCGCGACGAGCAGCGGCCGGAAGCCCTCCCGCTGGAAGTGGCGTCCCAGCTTCGCGACGCTGGTCGTCTTCCCGGACCCCTGAAGACCCAGCACCATGATCACCGTTGGCGGCCTGGGCGCCATCGTGAGTCGGTGCGCGGCCCCGCCCAGGAGCTCGGTCAGCTCTCCGTGGACGATCTTCACGACCTGCTGGCCAGGGGTCAGGCTCTGGAGGACTTCGTGCCCCACGGCCTTCTCGCGAACGCGCTCGACGAAGGAGCGGACGACCTTGAAGTTGACGTCGGCCTCGAGGAGCGCGATCCGGACCTCCCGGAGCGCCTCCTGGATGTTCTCCTCGGTCAGGCGGCCGGCGCCCCGGAGGCGGTCGAAGATCGCCTCGAGGCGCTGCGTCAGGGCTTCGAACATTGGGTCCTCTCGGGGGCTTGCGGGGAAACCGTGAAAAGCACTTAAGGCTACAGGACATCGGAGGCGGCGTCAAGGAAGCGGAGGCCCGGATCTTCCGGACGCCGGCCGGACGCTGGGACCGTGCCTCGGGCGGGGGTCCCTCCGCGAGCCTCCCGGATTGCCTACGACGCCAACGTGAAGGGGGCGACGAAGACCCTCGGCGGGCAGCCCCCGGGTGGCCCAGCCGGCCGGGCCGCCTGGAGGGCGTGGGCCTGCTGGAGCAGCGTCCGGGCCAGGTCACTCCGTGGCGCGAGGGAGACGGCGCGGCGGGCGAACGCGTCCGCCTCGGCCCCGCACCCCGCGTCGAGCGCGGCCCGCGCCAGCAAGAGGGCGGTGTCCGGGAACTCCGGCTCGAACCCCCGGATCCTTGCCAGCGCCGCGTCGGCCTTGGCTGACTGGCCGAGCGCCGTCGCCAGCTGGGCGACGCCATACCACGCGTCGAAGGATCCGGGCGCCTCACGCGCGAGCTGCTCGTACAGCGCGAGGGCCTTCGAGGGCTGGCCCTCGCGCTCGAGCCAGTGGGCCAGGCCCTGCTCGGCGTCGGAATTCATTCGAAGTGACATCGGCCCCTGGCCGAGGTTGGCAAGGAGGTAGACGGCCACCGCGACGACGCCCGCCGTCGCGCGCGCCCGCGGGCGCGCCTCGACGGCTGCCCAGCGGACACCCGCCACGGCGAACAGAGCCAGTAGCGGGATCAGCGGGGCGCGGTAGCGCGCCGTGACGAAGAACGCGGCGACGGTGAGCCCGAGCAGGATCACCGAGGCAGCGAGGACCGGCGCCCGCCGCCAGGCCACGCCGAGGCCGACCACGGCGAGCGGCAGGAGGAGGCCGAACGGGAACGCGAGCCCGGGCACCTTCCAGAGGAGCGCGCGGAGGACGGGTGACCAGGCGCGGGCCGGGTAGATCTCCTGGTTCCGGGCGATCTCGGTCCCGCCGAGCAGCAACCGGAGCTTCCGCGCCTGGAGCGTGAGGAACCCCGCGGGATCGCTCGCGGCGTACGCGGTGACGCGCGCCACGAAGAAGCGGGACGCCGGCCCGGCGCCCGACACGCCATGCAGCCGCGGGGCCCGGACGAGCGCTTGCCAGTCGCGTCCGGGCCGCATCCCCACCGTCTCGTCGTACCGAGGGTTGTTGCCGACGTAGAGGTTGATCCCGGCGTTCGACGAGATGAGGACGAGCTCTCCGCCATGGGTCCAGTTCCGGAGCGTCACCGGCGCGATGGCGATCGCCGCCCCCAGGAGGAGCCAGGCGGCCCACCGGCGAGCCGCGATCGCCAGGATCGGCAACAGGACCAGGGCCGGCGCGTTCACGACCGCCGTCAGTCCGCCCAGGAGGCCCGCCGCGAGCCAGCCCGTGCCACGGCGCTCCGTGGGCGCTCGCACCGCGCAGTAGAGCGTGGCCATCTGGAGGCAGATCGCCAGCGAGGGCGCCAGCAGCTCCCCGTCGAAGTAGATCAGCACGCCGTAGAGCGCGACGGCGAGGCCGGCACCGAGCCCGACTGCCCGCCCGAATACGCGGGTGCCGATGGCGCACGTGAGCGTCGCGATGAGAGCGCCCAGCACGGCCTGGACGAGGCGGGGCGCGAGGAACCCCGGACCCGTTAGCCAGAGGACCACGGCAAGGAAGTACGGATAACCGGGCGGCTGCCAGTACACGGCTTCCGCCCATCCATCCCTTGCCGCCAGGGCACGGGCGGCCCAGTAGTAGGTCTCGGCGTCGAGGACGGGGTGCGCGAAGTAGGGACTGTCCCGCAGCGTGAGAACGTGAGCCAGCCGGAGGGCGAGGGCGGCGGCGAAGACGAGGGCGGTGGACCGCCAGGCTCGGATCTCGAACGCGGGGTTCACCCTCCTTGGAGACGGCCGTCACTTCCTGCCGGCCTGGGCCTTCTTCTCGGCGCGCTCGGCCCTGGCCGCCGCGGCAGACCGTTCCACCTTCGCTGGCGGCTTCTTGCCCGGCGCGGGCCGTCGGGCGAGGCTCTCCTTGAGCGCGTCCATGAGGTCGATCACCTGGGCGCGTTGCGTCTCGGGCCCGGCCGCGGTGACTTCTCGGCCCGCGACCTTCTGCTCGACCGCGGCCAGGACCCGCTGACGGTAGTCGTCCTCGTACTGCCCGGGCGCGAACTCATCGTGCGACAGCTCGTCGACGAGGCGGACGGCCAGCTCGAGCTCGCCCTCCTTGATCTTCGCGGTCTGCCCCTTCTCGATCTCGCCGAAGTCCCGAACCTCGTCCGCGAAGTACATCGTGTGGAGCATGAGCCCGCCCTGGGCGGCGCGGATGAGGACAAGGCTCTCCTTCCCCCGCATGACGAACTTGGCGAGCGCCACCCGGTCCGTCCGGGCCATCGCGTCGGCCAGGAGTCGGTACGCCTTCTCCCCGCCCTTGTCCGGCCCGAGATAGTAGGTCTTCTCGAAGTAGATCGGATCCACCTTCCCGAGAGGGACGAACTCGGCGATGTCGATCACCCTGGACGCCTCGCCCTCGAGGCTCTTCAGCTCCTCGTCGGTGAACCGGACGTACTCGTCTTTCTGGACCTCGTACCCCTTGACCAGCGCCGTCCGGTCGACGACCTCCTTGCACACGGGGCAATAGGTCTGCTGGCGGATGCGGCTCCCGCACTTGGCGTGGAGAAGGTTGAAGGTGACCCCGGCCGACGAGGCGGCCGTGTAGAGGCGGATTGGGATCGACACCAGCCCGAAGGAGATCGTTCCCGACCCGATCGAATGCGGTGGCATGATGCGCCCTCCCGGCCCGGAAATCTCGACGTAACGAAGCGTTTTGCACCCTACCACGGGGCCCGCTATGCTTCAAAGTGCCCCCGGACCGCCCCAGCACTTGGGGGTCGCGCCGCGGGCGAGGGCCAGCCCTAGTGATCGACGAGCGACCTCCCCGGCTCGACGCCTACCGGCGCAAGCGCGACCCGGACCGCACCCCGGAGCCCTTCGGGGGCGGGCGACCGGGGGTCGGCGGCCTCTTCGTCGTCCAGCAGCACGCCGCCCGGCGCCTTCACTACGACGTCCGGCTGGAGATGGACGGGGTCCTCAAGAGCTGGGCCGTTCCCAAGGGGCCGTCGGTCCGGCCGGAGGTCAAGCGGCTGGCCGTCCACGTGGAGGACCACCCGCTGGAGTACGCCGACTTCGAGGGGGTGATCCCCAAGGACAACTACGGGGCGGGCGCCGTCATCGTCTGGGACCACGGGCGCTACCGCTCGGCGAAGCCCGAGGATCTCTTGACCCAGCTCGCGCGGGGGCGCGTCGAGGTGGAGCTCCGCGGCCACAAGCTCCGCGGCCGGTGGACCCTCGCGCGGATGAGCGGCAAGGCGAAGGAGTGGCTCCTGATCCGGAAGGCCCGCGAGCCCGTCCCGGAGGAGGAGGCTACCGAGCGCTATCCCCGGTCGGTCCGCTCCGGGCTCACGCTCGGGGAGATGCGCGACGCGGGTGCCGTGCGGGACGCGCTTCGCGCGCATCTCCGGACTCTGGGGACGCCCGTCCGGGAGGTGCCCGCCCGGGAGCAGGGCTTCATGCTCGCGACCCTGGCCGAGGAGGCGCCCGAGGGCCGGGACTGGCTCTTCGAGATCAAGTACGACGGGGTGCGAATCCTGGCGGAGCGCCGGGGCGACACCGTGACTCTCCTCGGCCGGAGCGGCCAGGTCGTGACGGCTCGCTACCCCGAGGTCGTCTCGGCGCTCCGCGCGCTCGCGTTCGACCGCTTCCTGATGGATGGCGAGATCGTCGCCCTCGACGCGCACGGCGTCCCGAGCTTCCAGCGGCTCCAGGCGCGCATGGGCCTCACCCGCTCCGAGGACGTGGCCCGCGCGATGGCCGCGGTGCCCGTCGAGGCCGTGTTCTTCGACTGCCTCGCCCTCGAGGGGCACGACCTCCGGCACGTGCCGCTCGCCGCGCGCAAGGCCTGCCTCCAGCGTGTCCTCCCGCCGCTCGGCGTCGCGCGCTTCGGCGACCACGTGGAAGGCGCCGGGCTGGCCTTCCTCGAGGCCGCCACCGAGGCCCGGCTCGAGGGGATCGTCGCCAAGCGCGCTGCCAGTGCCTACGTGGCGCGGCGCTCGGACGCATGGCTCAAGGTGAAGTGCCAGCGCCGCCAGGAGTTCGTGATCGGCGGCTACACGGACCCGCAGGGCAGTCGGACTCGCTTCGGCGCGCTCCACATCGGTCTCTACGAGGGCGCGCGGCTAGTCTACGTGTCGAAGGTGGGCACGGGCTTCGACGGAGCGGAGCTCGAGCGGCTCTGGGGGCGGCTCGAGCCGATCCGCCGGGAGACGTCGCCGTTCGACCTCGGCACGCCCGCGGGGCGCGGGCACCACTGGGTTGAGCCGCGGCTCGTCTGCGAGGTCCGGTTCACCGAGTGGACGCGGGACGGCGGGGTCCGCCACCCGACCTACCTCGGACTCCGGGACGACGTGCGCCCCGAGGACTGCCGCCGCGAGACGCCGGACGCCCCTGACTGGCCGGCGGACGCCGAGTCGACCCGGCCCGAGGCCGAGACGATCGGGGCCGCCCGGCCCTCCACCGCCGCCGACGCCCCGACTCACGCCACGCCGGACGTCGCGGCGCCGCCCGCATCGCGCGTCCGGCTGACCAACCTCGACAAGGTCTTCTGGCCGGTGGAGGGCTACACGAAGGGTGCCCTGATCCAGTACTACGACGCGATCGCGCTCTGGTTCCTGCCCTACCTCCGCGACCGGCCGATCGTCCTCACGCGCTACCCCGACGGCATCGCCGGCAAGTCGTTCTTCCAGAAGGACGCGCCGGAGTTCGCGCCCGACTGGGTCCGGACGGAGCGGGTCTATTCCAAGGACACCGACCGGGAGATCGACTACTTCGTCGTGGACGACGCCGAGACGCTTCGCTACGTGGCGAACATGGGAACGATCCCCATCCACGTGTGGAGCGCGCGGGTCCCGGCGCTCGAGCGCCCGGACTGGCTCGTCCTCGATCTGGACCCGAAGGGCGCGCCGTTCACCGACGTGGTGCGCGTCGCCCAGGCGGTCCGCCGGCTTCTCGACGACCTCGAGCTCCCGAGCCACGTGAAGACGTCCGGCGCCACGGGGCTCCACGTCCTCGTTCCCCTCGGCGCCCAGTACACCCACGAGCAGGCGCGGACCCTCGCCCGCCTGCTCGCGGTCCTGGTCGTGGAGGCCGTGCCGGCCATCGCCACGCTCGCCCGTCCGCTCGGGGCGCGTGGCGGCAAGGTCTATGTGGACTTCGGCCAGAACGGCCACGGTCGCACCATCGCCGCGCCGTTCTCGGTCCGGCCGCTGCCGGGCGCCCCGGTCTCGTGCCCCCTCGACTGGGGGGAAGTCACCGCACGGCTCGACCCGGCGCGCTTTACGATCCGCACCGTGCCACGCCGCTTCGCGCGGCGCCCGGACCCGCTCCTGCCGATCCTCGGGCCGGGGATCGAGATCACGGCGGCGATCGAGCGTATCGAAAGGCGGCTCCGGCCGAGCGCGCCCGCGCGGCGCACGCGTTCACGAGCACGCTGACCGGCGTCCGGGCGGACGCCATCACCCGGCCGGGCCGGGCTCCAGGAGGCTGACGAGCTCTCGGGCGAGCGCAGGGCCCGTCCCGGACTCCTCGTGCTTGAAGTACACGAACGCGTCCCGCCACTCGCTCCGCCCGGCGGTCTTCGCCCACGCGGCGAGCTCATCGGGCCCGTAGGCCCGATCCCGGAGGCGCAGATAACCGAAGTCCGCGGTCGCGACCACGGGCGTGGTGCCCTCCTCCGTGTCGGCCACGCAGAGCGCCACGTTCCGGGCGCGGAGGACGCCATACACGTCGTCGTCGAGCCACGACGCATGGCGGAACTCGACGGCCATGCGGACGTCCGGGGGCACGAGCGCGAGGCAGCCGCCGAGGCGGCCAGTATCCTTCCGGAAGTTCGGCGGCAGCTGGAGGAGCAGCGGGCCGAGCTTCGGGCCGAGCCCTCCGACCGTGTCCAGGAGGAAGCGAAGGGGGTCCGCGATGTCGCGCAGGCGGGCGAAGTGGGTGATCCGCTGCGGGACCTTGAGGGCGAAGAGGAACCCGGACGGGGTCTCCTGGTCCCACCCGGCGATCGTTTTCGGCGTGGGCATCCGGTAGAAGGTGTTGTTGAGCTCGACCGTGTGGAAGCGCTGCGCGTAGTAGGGCAGCATCTGGGCGGGCGGGAAGCGCTCGGGATAGAAGGTCCCCCGCCACTCGGGGTAGCTGTAGCCGGACGTGCCGACGTGGACCACGAGCCTCCGGGTCGCGCCGGCCTCAGACGGTGGCCGCGCTGAGCGCGGCGGCGCGAAAGCGGCGCACTTCGGCGGCGGGATCGGACGCCGAGAAAATCGCGGACCCGGCCACCAGCGTGGTGGCTCCGCGCAGCGCGAGGGGGCGGCAGTGCTCGAGCTTGACGCCGCCGTCCACCGACACCTCAAGTGGGCGCTCGCCGAGGCGGTTGCGCAGGTCGATCAGCTTCGCGTAGGTCGCGGGGATGAAGGTCTGGCCGCCGAACCCCGGGTTGACCGACATGACCAGGACGAGATCGGCCGCGTCGAGGACGTAGTCGAGCATGGTGGTCGGGGTCCCCGGGTTTAACGCCACCCCCGCGAGCGCGCCCAGCTCCCGGATCCGCCCGAGCGTCCGGTGGAGGTGCGAGCAGGCCTCCACGTGCACGGTGAGGGAGTTCCCGCCCGCCCGGACGTACGTTTCGAGGTAGGCGTCGACGTTCTCCACCATAAGGTGGAGGTCGAGCGGCAGCCGCGTGCGCTTGCGGATCGCCTCGATGACCGGCGGCCCGATCGTGAGGTTCGGCACGAAGTGCCCGTCCATCACGTCGACGTGGATCTGGTCGGCGCCGCCCGCCTCGACGCGCGCGATCTCGTCGGCGAGCTGGGCAAAATCGGCCGAGAGGATCGACGGAGCGATCTTGATCATGCGCGCCTCCTGAGCCGGTGCGCGGTGAAGCCGTCGGAGCCGTGTTGGTGGGGCGTCATCCGGAGGACGTTCGGCGCCGCCCGGCACGCCGCGGGGACGGCGGGCGGAAGCGTGTCGGGCACGAAGTCGGGCCGGCGCGCCCGGAACCCTGCCACGACCGCCTCGTTCTCCTCGGGCTCGAGCGAGCAGGTCGCGTAGACGAGAACTCCGCCCGGTCGAACCAACGCGGCGGCTGTCTCGAGGATCGCGGTCTGGACGGGGACGAGCGCGGCGAAGTCGTCGGGCCGCCGCCGCCACTTACCGTCGGGGTTGCGCCGGAGCACGCCAAGGTTCGAGCAGGGAGCGTCCACCAGGACGCGGTCGCACGTGGGCCCGAGGTCCCCGGCGAGGGCCTGCGCGTCGGCCAGACGCGGCTCGACGATGGCGGCCCCGACCCGCGCGCACGCCGCCCGGAGGAGGCCGAGCCGCCCCGCGTGAGGGTCGGCGGCCACGATCCGGCCCCGGTTCTCCATCAGCGCCGCCAGGTGCGTGGTCTTCGTCCCCGGCGCCGCGCACACGTCGGCGACCGTCTCTCCGGGACGAGGCCCGAGCGCATGACCCACGAGGATGGCCGCCTCGTCCTGGACGACGGCGCTCCCCTCCCGAAGGAGCGCCAGCCGTCGCAGGTCCCCCACCCGCTCGAGCGAGAGTCCCTCGGGCGCGAACCGGGTGGGCTCGGTGCCGACGCCCGCGCGCCGGAGGGCCGCGGCCACCGCTGCCACGGGCATGCGCAGCGTGTTGGCCCGCACGACCACCGTTGGCGCCTCGCTCAAGGCCAGCGCGAGTGCCTCGGTCTCGGCAGGCCCGTAGCGGGCCCACCAGCGCTTCACGAGCCACGTCGGGTGCGACGCGCGGAGCGCCAGGGCCTCGACGGGATCCGGCGCCGTCGGGACGGGCCAGGGACGGGGCTCGCCCGCGAGGGCCCTGAGGACGCCGTTGACGAAGGCGGTGGCCCCGGCGGATCGCCGCCTCTTTGCGAGCTCCACGGCCTCGTGGACGGCGGCCCACGGCGGGATCCGGTCCAGGAACGCGAGCTGGTAGGCCGTGAGCCGGAGGAGCGCGCGGACCCAGGGCGCGAGGTCGTCGAGCGGGCGCCGCGACGCACGCGCGAGCGCCCAGTCGAGACGTCGCTGCCAGCGCAGGGTCCCGAGGGTAAGCTCCGTGGCGAGGCCACGGTCCCGCGCATCGAGTCCGGCCCGATCGACGAGGGTCTCGAGCAGTCGGTCCGCGTAGGCATCGGTGGTCTCGACGCGGACGAGGACCTCGAGCGTCACGCTGCGCGCCGAGCCCGGCCGCCCTCGGGGCGCGGCGTGCGCACCCGCGCGGGACCGGGCCGGCGCCGCGGCGGCGACCCGGACGGCCTCAGGGGTGCGGGACCGTCGCGCCAAAGGGCGCTCCGGGGCCGAGCCGCGCGCCCCTCAGGTAGGCATCCCAATCCATCATCCGCCGGTTCTCGGGCTGGACCTCGATCGGCTCCAGGAGACCGGCCCCGGTCCCGACGGCGAGCCGCCCGTCGGCCGCGGTGAGCACACCCGGCTCGCCCCCGCCCGCGATCGCCCGCGCGCGCCAGATCAGCAGACGGCCCCCGGGCCCGAGGGTGGCGGCGCCAGGCCACGGGTTCAGCCCGCGAACTCGCGCGGCCAGGGCCGCAGCCGGATCGGTCCAATCGAGGAGGCCATCCTCCTTTCGAAGCCGCGGCGCGAGGGTGGCCGCCCGGGAGTCCTGTGGGCGCGGCGTGAGCGTGGCGAGGCGGTCGAGGGTCTCGAGGAGCGCCTCGGCACCAAGCGCGGCCAGGCGCACGGCGAGCTCCCCGGCCGTCTCCTCGGAACCGATCGGCGTCGGCCGCTGGAGGAGCATCGGCCCCGTGTCCATTCCGGCGTCCATCTGGAAGGTGGTGATGCCGGTCTCGCGGTCGCCGCGGATGATGGCCCACGCGGCCGGCGCGGCACCGCGATACCGCGGGAGCAGGGACGCGTGGACGTTGATCGACCCGCGCGCGGGAACGTCCAGGATCGCCGGCGGAAGGATCTGGCCGAACGCCACCACGACCGCAACGTCGGCCGCGTGCTCGGCGAGGCGCTCGGGCCAGCCGGGGTCGCGGAGCCGAACCGGCTGGAGCACGGGGATCCCGTGCTCGAGCGCGACCGCCTTGACGGGCGAGGCCTGCGCCCGCTGCCCCCGGCCTCGGGGCCGATCCGGCTGCGTCACGGCGGCAACCACGCGGTGGCGGGCGAGCAGGGCGTGGAGCGTGGGGAGCGCGAAGGCAGGAGTGCCGTAGAACAGCACGCGCATGGGGTCAGACTTTGACTTCTATACAGTTCCCCCCCGCGCGCGGCCGGCGGCCGGGTTCCCCGGCGCCCCGGCCGGGCTGGGGTCCCGGGAAATGTTTGGAAGTCAAAGTCTGACCCCGGCCGCCGCGGCCGGCTGCTCCGGGAAGCCCCCGCGCTTGATCTGCCGCTTCAACCGGTCCCGCGTGATCTTGTCGAGGTGGTCGATGAACAGGATGCCGTCGAGATGGTCGATCTCGTGCTGGAGCACGCGCGCCAGGAGCCCCGATGCGCGGCGTCGGAACGACTCGCCCGCTCGGTCCATCGCCTCGACGACGACCCACTCGGCGCGGCGAACGTCGGCGAAGATCCCGGGAAGCGATAGGCAGCCTTCCTCACCCACCTGCTCTCCGCCCTGCTCGACGATCACCGGGTTGAGGTAGGCGCGTCCAGGGCCGCGGCCCTCGTCGACCACGAGCATCCGAAGCTCGATGCCGACCTGGGTCGCCGCAAGCCCGATCCCGACCTCGGTGTGCATCGTGTCGATCATGTCGTCGAGCCAACCCTCGATCTCGGGCGTCACCTCGCGGACCGGCGCCGCTCGGCGCCGCAGGGCCGGGTCCCCGTAGAGCCGCACCTCCAGGATCGCCATTGCCCCCCTCCTTCCCGACTGGCCCGATTCGCATTGTACCGCCTCACGGGAGTTCGACCGGATCGATGTCGACCGTCAGCCGAGTCTCCCCGAGCCGGCGGCGGCCCCGAAAAGGCTCGAGGAGGCCGGCGACGGTCGCCGGGAGCTCGGACCCGCCCAGGAGCACGATCTGGATCCGGGCCCCGGCGAGCGCCGCCGGGCCCAGCACCGTCGCGCCCGCCGCCAGCCCGCGGGCGGCGAGGTCCGCCGCCAGGGAGACCGCGGCCCGGCCCTCGACCAGAAGCCGCGCCATCCGCCGCGCCGGCGGGTATCCCAGGTCCTGGCGTTCGGCCCACTCCGGTTCGTAGAAGCGGTCCGGCTCGCCCCGAGCCACCGCCAGGAGCGCCGGGTGCTCCGGGAGGAAGGACTGGAGCCACACGCTGCCGTCCGCCCGGACCGTCTCGGCGAGGCGCCATCCCAACTGGAAGGTCCGCTCGGCGGCGCGGAAGTCGGGAAGGTTGAGCGTCGCGTCCGCGAGGACGAGGGCGCCGACGTCGACCGGCGTCTCCTCCGCCAGCCGGAGCGCCATCGTGGTGCCCACGAGGACGCGCGCGGCCCTCGACCGGAACGCGGTCCGCGCCGTCTCGGCGTCGCGCGGAGCGACCGTCGAGTCATATCGAACGACCTGCGCTCCGGGGAACGCCAGGCGCGCCTCCGCCTCGAGGCGCTCCGTGCCCCAGCCGAGCGGCTGGAGCCGCCGGCCGCGGCATCGCCCGCAGAGGCTCGCCGCGGGCACGCGGAGGCCGCACAGCCGGCACACGAGCGCACGCGTTTCCCGGTGGTAGACGAGCGCCAGGCGGCAACGCCCGCAGCGGCGCACGGCCCCGCAGTCCGCGCAGACCAGGGTCGGGGCGAAGCCGAGCCGGTTGAGAACGAGGAGCACGGATCCCCCACGCCCGAGCGCCTCTCGCGCGGCGTCACGGAGCCCGGGGGACAGGCTCGCCTCCGTGGCATGGTCGGCACCCAGTGCCACCCGCTCGACGGTGGGCCACGGGTCTCGTCCGTCGGCCTCCCACACGAGCGCGCCCTGTCGCGCGGCCACCCAGCTCTCGAGGCTCGGCGCCGGGCTCGCGAGAAGGCTCGCGCCCCCCTCGCGCCGGACCCGCTCGAGGACGAGGTCGCGCGCGTGCCAGCGCGGCGCGTCGGGGGACTTGTGCGCGGGATCCTCCTCGTCGACGACGACCGCCAGTCCAAGCGGTGACACCGGGAGCCACGCGGCCGCCCGCGTGCCGACCGCCACTCGCGCCTGCCCCTGACGGCACGCCCACCACGCGGCCCAGCGCTCGCCCGGGGAGGCGACGCTCGTGACCAGTCGCGCCGGCTCGCCCAGACGCGTCTCGAGCCGCGCGGCCCAGGCCCGCGCCTGCTCGATCTCCGGGGTGAGGACCAGGACGCCCCCGCCGGCGGCGAGCGTCTCCGCGACCCGGCGCTCCACGCGGCCCTCGCGGTGCCGCCCGGTGAGGAGACGTGCGGGGCCCGGCGGACAAGCGGGCGGAGGGGTCGGCAGAGCGTGCGGCGCGCCCGACCGGATGCCCGGAGGGAGCGCCCGGAACAGGACCTCGCCCCACGCGCTCGCTGTCTCCGCCGCCGCCCAGCGCGCGAGCTCGAGCATCGCCGGCGTCAGGGCCGGGACCCCGTCGAGGACGGCGGCGAGCGGCTCGAGATTCTCGTCGCCTGGGCCCGCGCCGGTCTCGATCGCGACCACGACCGCCGAACGCGGACGACCGCGGAAGGGGACGCGCACGCGCTGGCCCGGAGCCACCCGCTCCTCCAGCTCGGGCGGGACGCGATACGTAAAGGCGCGGGGAACGGGGAGGTCGGTGACGACGTGGGCGAGCAGGGAGGTCCGGCCTCAGGCGCCGGCTGGCGCCCGGCCCCGAACCCGGTCGTACTCGCGCCGGATGAGCTTGAGGTCGTCGAACGCCTGGCGCCGGTAGGCAGGGCCGGGGTTCCGCAGGAGGAACGCCGGGTGGAACATCGGGACCACGACGGCGCTGCCCAGACGATGGAGCTGGCCGCGCAGACGACCGATCGGCTCCCGCGTCCTCAGGAGCTGCTGGGCGGCGAACGTGCCGAGGGCGCAGATCACACCCGGCTGGATCGCGGCGAGCTGACCGGCCAGGTACGGCGCGCACGCGGCGATCTCGTCGGGCTCGGGGTTGCGGTTACCCGGCGGCCGGCACTTGACAATGTTGCAGAGGTAGACCTCCTCACGCGTGATGCCGACCGACTCGAGCATCTTCGTGAGGAGCTGGCCGGCCCGGCCCACGAAGGGCTTCCCCTGGCGGTCTTCCTCCTCGCCCGGCCCCTCGCCGATCAGCACGAGCCGAGCCTCCGGGTCCCCGGCGCCGAAGACGATGGTGGTCCGCCCGCCGGAGAGCTTGCAGCGCGTGCACCCGGCGCTGGCCGTCTCCACTCGCCGGAGGGCGGCGGGAGGCCCGCCCAGCGGGTCGCCCTGGAGCGCCAGGTCTCGGACACCCAGGACCTGATGGAAGCGGAGATGATCCGCCAGGGCGCGCGCAGCGTCCGCGAGGGCGGCGGGGGTGGCCGTCACGTCAGGTCGCCTGGGGCTCGCGCACCGCGCGGCGCAGCTCCTGGACCCGGTCCAGGATGAGGTCGGCCACCTCGGCCTTCGTCCGGCGGGGCAGCGCGACGACACCGCCCCAGCGATCGAGCAGGACCACCTCGTTGTCTTCCGCTTCGAAGCCGATCCCCTGCTGG
>Ga0114129_10002110_pt1 | contig 27384 bp, 31 predicted proteins | sample RhiMetdeltSRZDD1_FD_80071 | JGI IMG/M metagenome (GOLD analysis project Ga0114129, IMG submission 80071) | Populus rhizosphere microbial communities from Tennessee, USA - Rhizosphere MetaG P. deltoides SRZDD1 (version 2) (version 2) | ecosystem: Host-associated > Plants > Roots > Rhizosphere >... | reverse complement strand
TGCCGGGAGGCCGGGCGCGTCTGCGCGTCGTGGCGGACCTTCCCGCCGGCGCCGTCTACGAGGGCGGCATTGGACCGCGCGAGACGCTCCGCATCATGACCGGTGCGCCTATGCCACGGGGGACCGACACCGTCGTGCCGCAGGAGCTCAGCGAGAGCGCGGAAGGCTGGGTCGAGCTGGGCGCGGTCGAGCCCGGAGCGAACGTGCGACCGCGTGGCGAGGACGTCCGGGCCGGAACGGTCGTGCTCCAGGCGGGGTCGGTACTGCGCCCGCAGGACCTGGGTCTCGTCGCGTCGCTCGGCTTCGCCGAGGTCCATGTCCACCGTCGGCCACGCGTCGCCTTGCTCTCCACCGGCGACGAAGTCGTGGAGCCGGGCCAGTCACGTCGCCCAGGGCAGATCTACGATGCGAACCGCTTCTCGCTCGGCGGCATGGTCGCGGGAGCCGGCGCCGATCCGCTCGACCTCGGCATCGTGCCCGACGTCCGCGAGCTTCTCCGCGAGCGCCTCCTCCAGGCCGCGGGCGCGGCGGATGTCGTGCTCACGTCTGGCGGCGTCTCGGTCGGCGACTACGACCTCGTCAAGAGCGTGCTCGGAGAGATCGGGAGCATCGACTTCTGGCAGGTAGCGATGCAGCCGGGGCGTCCCGTCGCGGTCGGGCGGATCAGGGGGGCGCAGTTCTTCGGTCTCCCGGGCAACCCCGTCGCCTCCGTGCTCTGCTTCCACCTCTTCGTCCGCCCGGCCCTGTGGAAGCTCGGCGGTCGGACGCGGCTCGATCCGGAGTGCGTCACGGCGACCGCGGTCGAGCCGATGCGCAAGAAGGCGGGCCGTCGCGAGTTCAAGCGTGGCATCCTCCGGTTCACCGACCGCGGCTACGAGGTCTCGACCACCGGCCCGCAAGGCTCGGGCATCCTCTCCTCCATGGTCGCGGCCAACTGCCTGATCATCCTCGAGGAGGCCCGGGGCGACGTGAAGGCCGGCGAGCGCGTCCTCGTCGAGCCGCTCTGAGCCGGAGAGGGTTCGAGTGATCGCTCCGCCGTACCGCGCCTGACCGAGACGCCCCGGATGACCCACGGGATCACGACCGACCTCATCGATGGCGTCAAGGAGATGATCGCGGGCCTGTGCACGGATTGGGCCCGCACCCTTCCCGACCTCGCCCACGCCGACATCCGGCTCGGGGTCACCGAGAGCAAAGTCGCAAGCGTCGAGAACGGCGAGCCGAAGTTCGCCAATGATGACTACGGTTGTGCGTTCGCGGTGCGTGTCTTGGCCGGCCGTCGCATGGTCGCCGCGGGCTACCTCGGGGGCACGCTGGGCGCGGCCGACCTCCCGCGGCTCCGTGCGATCCTGCGTGACGCGCTCGGGCGGGCTCACCGCCGGGCCGCGGCCAGCGGCGAGGCCAAGGCGGATGCGCGCCGGAAGTTTGGCAGGCTTGGCGCCAGTCTCGCCGACACGCGGCTGGCACCAGTGCGGGTGGCGAGGGACGTCGTCCCGGCCGTGTACCGCGTCGATCCGCGCGCGATGCCGCTCGAGGACATGGTCCGGACGACGACGGAGCTCGGGCGAGAGGTGCGCGGCGTCGATCCACGCCTGAGCTACAGCCACCTCGCCACCCTCACCGAGCTCTCGCGGGAGCTGTTCTGCGCGTCGGACGGCGCCCTCATCGACCAGACCTTCGCGCTGACCCAGGGAATGGCGTACGTGGTGGGGACGACGACGGAGTCGAGCCAGGAGCTCTACGACGTGGTCGGCCACCAGCGCGGGTGGGAAATCCTGACCGACGGCGCGCACGAGCCGTTCATGGAGCTGCCCGACCTCCGCACGTTCGCCCTCGCCCTCGCGCGGGAGGCGGTCGACCTCGCCGCTGCCCCCCCGCTCCCCTCGACCGACCACGAGGTGGTGGTCGTGACCGATCCCCACTACAACTCGCTGGTCGCCCACGAGATCGTCGGGCATCCCAGCGAGCTCGACCGGGGTCTCAAGATGGAGATGGCCTACGCGGGGCGCTCGTGGCTGCTCCGCGACCTGGACGACACCCAGGTGGGCCGGCCCATCGCGTCCCCGCTCGTGTCCGCCTACTCCGACCCTGCCCTCCCCGGATACGGCCACTACGCCTACGACCACGACGGCACGCCCGCCCGCCGCGTCGTCCACATCGACCGGGGCGTCTTCCGTGGCTTTCTGAACAGCCGCCAGACCGCTGCGGTCTTCGGCGGCGAGCCGAACGGCCACTACAAGGCGGCCGAGACTTCCCTCGTCCCGCTGATCCGGATGTCGAACACCGTCTTCGCCGCGGGCGCCGACGATCCTCGCCGCATCCTGCGCGACGTCGAGCGCGGATACTACCTGGTCGCGCACCGCATCCCCTCGATCGCCGAGAGCCGTGAGAACTTCCGGATCTCGGCGCGGCAGGTCTACGAGATCCGGAACGGGGAGCTGGGGCGGCTCTACCGGGACGGCGGGATCATGGCGGATACGCGCGACTACCTGATGAAGGTCGACGCGGTGGGCACGGACTTCCGCCTCTATCCGATCCCGAACTGCGGCAAGGGCCAGCCCATGCAGACGAAGCGACTCGGCAACGGTGGCCCCACTATGCGGAGCCGGGCCCGGCTCGCCGGCGGGAGCTGATGAACTCCGACCGCCGGCCCGCGCGCCACTGGATCGGCGCGGTCGGAGGGGTCTCGGGCCACCGGCCGCCCCAGGCCGAAGGCCGTGCGATCAAGACGGTCGGACGGAGCAGCGCCGCTCCCCACCAGGAAGGCTGACACCGTTGGCCCTCGGCCCGACGACCGCCGACCTCGCCCGCGCTGCGCGGGAGGCCCTCGAGTACCTTCACACCGTGCCCGACGTCCTCGAGGCCGAGGCATTCGTCGCGGCCAACGGCCAGCTGCTGGCGCGACTCGCGTATGCCTCGCACCTCCCCGCGAACGGGGTCGAGGAGCCCAAGTCCACCGCGTCCCACGGGATCGGACTCCAGGTTGTTTTCCGCGGCGCGGACGGGCCGCGTCTCGGCTTCGGGTCCGAGCCCTCCGACCTCTCGCCCGAGGGCGCGCGGCGCGCGTTGAGCAAGGCGCGGGAGGGCGCGGTCCACGACCCTACCTTCGTCTCCCTGCCCCGGCCGGGACCCGAGCGGCGAACGCTCGGGACCTACCACGACCCGCGACTGCTCGACCTCGACGACGAGGATCTCGTGGCCGCCGGCTGGCGGGTCGTCACCGGGGCGCTCCGGACGTTCACGGCCTCCACGCGCCTCGCCGAGCTCGCCGACAGCGAGGAGGGCCTGCGTCGCTTGGGCCTCCTCCTCGGTGGTGACGTCTCGATCGTCCAGGAGCGGGTCGCCATCGCCTCGACGCACCTCCCCCAGGCGCAGACCGACGAGTCGACGCTCATCACGGCCGCCACCACGGGCATGGTCGAAACGATGGATGCGAAGGGCTCGGGATGGTCCACCGGCACCCGGCTCGACGACTTCACGGACGAGGCCGGCGTGGAGGCGGCGCACGCGGCGATCCGCGCGCTCGGCGGCGAGCGCGTCCCGTCGGGCCGTTACCGGGTCGTTCTCGGCCCGCAGCCCGTGACGGACCTCCTGAACAACCTGGTCCTGCCGGCCCTCCACTCGTCCAGCTTCTATGCCTCGACCACGCCGTTCCTCGGCCGCTTCGGCAAGCGCGTCGCCGCGCCCGCGCTCTCGATCTACGACCACGGTGCCCTGGCGGGCTTCACGGGGTCCAAGGGCATCACGTGCGAAGGGCTCCCGACGGGCCGGACGGACCTGGTCACCGACGGGATCCTGACCGGGCTCCTCACCAACTGGTACGAGGCGCAGCGGCTGCTCCGCGACCCGCAGGCTCGCGTGAAGCTCGGTGTCGACGCGGCCGAGATCTCCGACAGGCTCGTCGCGCGGAACGGCTTCCGCTTCGCCGCGGGCGGTGGCCGGAGCTTCGCCTCGCCGCCCGGCACCGCCGCGACCAACGTCTTCGTGGAGGCCCAGGACGGCGTGTCGCTCGACGAGCTCTGCCGGCGGGTCGGTGACGGCCTCTACGTGGGCCGCATCTGGTACACGTACCCGATCAACGGGCTCCAGGCGGGCGACTTCACGTGCACCGTCGTCGGCGACTCCTACCTCATCCGGGACGGCCGGATCGTGGTGCCTCTCAAGGCGAACGCCGTGCGGATCAGCGACAACATCACGAGCGTGCTCGAGGGGGTGCTCGGCGTGACGCGCGAGGTCAAGGGCACGACCGTCTGGGGGGGCGACGAGGTGGTGTACGCGCCGTCCATTGCCGTCGCCGCTCTCCAGGTCGACGCCATCGCGGGCTTCGGCGAGACGCTGTAGCGACCCCGCCAATGGGCGAGACGCGGGTCGATCTCCTGCACCTCCTCGAGGACCTCCGGGACGCGTATCCCGGGGCAATTGAGGAGACGATCCTCACCGAGGTCGTGGCGAACGCGCTTGACTCTGGCGCCGCCGAGATCGGCGTGGCAACCGATCCGGCTGCTACCACGCTGACCGTCGTCGATAATGGCCAGGGCATGCGGCGTCGGGAGCTCGCCCGATACCACGACATTGCGGCCACGACCAAGACGCGCGGTCAGGGCATCGGCTTCGCGGGCGTTGGAATCAAGCTCGGCCTCCTGGTCTCGGAGGGGGTCGTGACCGAGACACGTCGGGGCGCCGTTCATGTCGCGACCACGTGGGGACTCACGTCACGCCAGCGGGCACCTTGGCGCTGGATTCCGCCGCCCGGCCTCGTGGCCCGGCAAGGGACCGCTGTGCGGCTCCGGCTCCAGAACCCGCTCTCACTCCTCCTCGACCCGGGCTACGTCGAGGCCACGCTCCGCCGACAGTTCCAGCCGCTCTTCGATCCCGCCTTCGACGCCATCCTGGCGCCGCACTATCCGCGGGGCGTGGCCCTCACGCTCAACGGCGGCCGGCTCGGGCCGGAGGCGCGGCGGGCCATGGAGTCGGCTCCGATCGCGGTCCGCCTCGCCCGGAAGCGGAAGCCGTCGGCGGCCGGCTTCCTGGTCCGCGACCGCGAGCCCATTCCGGAAGGACAACGCGGCCTGGCGATCAGCACGTTTGGCAAGGTCATCAAGCGGGGTTGGGACTGGCTCGGGCTGACGCCGGCGTCGCCGGACCACGTCGGTGGCCTGGTCGAGGTTCCCCCTCTCGCGGAGTGCCTCACCCTCAACAAGGCCGACTTCATCCGCGTCGGCACCCGCGGCGCGGTGTACCTCGCGTACCGGAAGGCGATCCAGGAAGCGGCGGCCGCCCAGCTCGCGGCGTGGGGAGACCTCCCGGACCCTGGAGACGACGTGCGGCGCCGCGCCGCCCGGCCCGTCGAGCGGGACCTAGAGTCAGTGCTCGGGCAGCTCGCCGAGGACTTCCCGTTGCTCGGCTCACTGGTGGAGCGGCGGGCCGGAGGCCAGCGCAGGCTGCCCATAGGACGGCCGGGTGGCGAGCTCGGCGCGGGCGACCGGCCGGCGCCGCTCACGCCTATGCACGGGGAAGCGCCGCCCGCCGAAGCCGGGGCCACGCCCGGCCCGGTGGGCGAGTCCGGGGCGCCGCCCTCCGATCGGGACGATCCAGCCACTCCACCGCTGGTCTCGACCGATGAAGGCGCCCTGCCAGCGCTGACCCCGGCTGCGATGCTCCCGTCAGAGCGCGGTCGCCGCCAGCCGGGACGCTACGGGCTGAGCCTCCAGTTCGCCCAGCGTCCCGACGACCCAGAGCTGGCCCGGCTGATAGAGTCCACCGTGTGGATCAACGAGGCACACCCGGCCTACCGCCGCGCCGCGGCCTCGCGCTCCGAGGGTTACCATCTCGCGGTCGCCGTCGCGCTCGCCCTCGCGCCGCTCGCGGTGGAGCCCGCGAAGGAGCACGGCTTCGTCACCGCCTTCCTTTCCGCCTGGGGCGCGGCGATGGACCGGCGGAAGCGCCGGCGCGGCCAGTGAAGCAATCCCTCGCCGGGCGCGTGGCGATCGTGACCGGCGCCTCCTCCGGAATCGGGCTCGCCACGGCGAAGGCGCTGGCCGATGCCGGCGCGCGGCTGGTGCTGGTCTCTCGCTCCGAGGCACGGCTCCGGGCGGCGGCCGAGAACGTCGGGCGGAGCGCCGGAGGTGGCCATTTCCCCCTGGTGTTCCCCGGCGACGTGTCGGATCCCGAAGGGGTTCGGGCCGTGGCGGATCGGGTGCTCCGGGACGTGGGGACGCCGGACATCGTGGTCAACAACGCGGGCATCGGGCACTGGGCGTCGGTCGTGGAGCTGTCCCTCGATCGCATCCGGACGGTGTTCGAGGTGAACTTCTTCGGCGCCGTCCACTGTACTAAAGCGTTCCTGCCAGCCATGCTGGCACGTCGGCAGGGCACGATCGTCTTCGTCTCTTCCGGCTTGGGCGCGCTCCCATTCCCGTACACCGCGGCGTACAGCGCGAGCAAGCATGCCCTGAACGGCTTCGCCGGGTCCCTCAGAGCCGAGGTCGAGCCGCTGGGCCTCAGCGTGCTCCTGGTGCTGCCGGGAGCCACGCGCACGGCATTCTTCGAGGCGAACGCCTATCCGCCGGACGTGTTGTCACGATACCTCTTCCAGGGCCTGACACCGCCAGATCGGGTGGCGCGGAGCATCGTCCGGGCCGTCCAGCGCGGCCGGCGTCGCGTGGTGATGGGCCAGCTCAACGGCCTGGGGCTGCGACTCGTGGGCGCGCTGCCCGAGCTGGGTGAGGCCTTTCTCTCAATGGTCGGCAAGCGGGTCCTGCGAAAGGCGTCTTCGAGCGAGAAGGCACCGCGAGAGTCCGGGTGACACGAAGGCGCGGGGCCAGGCTCGCCGCGACCGGGAGCGCGGCCGCCTTCGCGGCGGCGTTTTTCTTGCGCATGAACGCGGCGTACGGGCCCTTCAATCTGTCTTTGCAGTCCGGCGACTGGACGGTCCTCTGGGAGCTGTGGCGCCACGGCCAGATCGCCTCGCGCGTCGTGGTGGAAAGCGCCGTGGTTGGCGCCGCCGCGGCCGCGGCCCCCTGGATGGTCTTCAGGCTGCTGACCCGGCGCCGGGGGATGCGGTGAGCGCCCCGACATGGTCACGCCATGAGGCGCCTGAGAGCGGCGATCTCCTGAACTCCCTCGGCGCGGACGTCCATCTCCCCTGGTTCCTTCACGCCAAGTCCGAGGGCTATCCCATAGCGGATCTTGGGCTGGGCCCAGGGCGAGTGATCCTGGATGGCCGCGCCGGTTCCGTGATGGCGCAGCACGGCGAGCCCGGTGACGTCCGTGGCGAGCATGTCCCTCGAAGCGATCACGAGCCGCGGGTGGACCACAGTGCCGTCCGACGGTCCTCCGGCAACGAATGCCGAGGTTCCATCCAGGATGTGCAGCGATGGCCGGCAGGCGAGGCTCATCTCGGCGATCAGGGCGGCGAAGGCGTCGTACCCCTGCTCCGAGCGGATCCGGTGATAGTAGCGCCGGCTGTCCGCGTCGATCACCCCGATGAAGTTCTTCATGGCCATCGTGTACCGGGCCAGGAAGTGGGTCTTCACGCAGGCCAGGTTCACGATGTGGTGCACCTCGGCCAGCATCGCCGGGATCCGGTACCCATCGGGCCAGTGCCGAGCCGCCGCAAGACGGAGATGCCGGCGGGGCAGATCGTCGAAGGCGACGAACTCGGCGCCGTGTGAGCGCACCGCCGCCTCCAGGCTCGCTCGCCGCGTGTTGGCCACGGTGCTCTGGACGTAGAAGGTCTGCTCGCCCACGATCAGACGGCCGGGCTTCCGCGCCCTGACGAGCTCGAGCACGGTGGACAGGACCTCGGGACTGGTGGTCGCGGGATGCGGCCTGGGACAGCAGATGTTGGGCTTCACCAGCACCGTCTGGCCCGGCTGAACGAAATCGAGCCCGCCGGACAGCCGGACTGCCGCCCGGGTGGCGGCCGCCATCGTGGTGTCGCGAGCCACGCCGACCACGGCTCCGGCGGGACCGGCCGCCTCGAGGGACCGGGCGGACGACACGCCGATTCCCAGCCCCGCCATCCGCGCGAGCCACACCCGACGGGAGACCTTGCCGGTGCCCGCGGCCATCGGGACATCATCGCCAGTGCCGCCTTCGAGCCTTTGGGCGGCATGGCGTTGGTCGGGTCCACTCATCTCGTGTGTCCTCTCACCTAGCTCCCCCCAGGCCGTACGCCTCGGGATCGCGGAGGCCGAGCAGCCTCGGGCTCGCCCAGCCGGCGGAAGAGCGCCCTCCCGAACTCCCCCGCCTGGTCGAGCCGCTCGCCGGGCGGCGCGCCTCGGTCTCGAAAAATCGGGCGACGGCCTTCCAGAACGCCTCCTGCCCCTCGGACCGGTTGAAGCCCATCAAGGCGCCGGGCGCCTCAGGGAATGGCGATCGTGATGCCGCCGACCAGGTGACGAGTCGTCTCGTCGAGCGCGGCCTCACCGCCCCGCGAGACGCCAACGGTGAGGCTCGAGTGGGTCAGCTTCCCCTCGAGATAGACCCCGAAGTACTTGAACAGCATGACCCGGATGCCGGCGAAACCCTGCACCCGACCCCCGCCACCTCGTAGCCGGGCGTGCTCTTGATCCCATCGATCCTCGAGACCGGGTACGCGACCACCGGGCCGACACCGCCACCCAGATACACTTGGAGCCGGCCTCCCGGGTAGTCGTCGGGGTCGCGGAAGAAGCCGTAGCGTGCCATCACATCCGCGGTCACATAGCTCACGCCGTTCGGGAGATTGAACCGCTGGACGACGGAGTCGACCGGCCCCGTGACGTCGTACGGCGCTCCGCCGCGCGTCCCGACGATCCGCCGTGTCTCCGCCGTCTCGCCGTAGATCTTGAAGTGGAACCATTCGGCGCCAACCCCGAGCCACGGGGCGCGCTCGAAGAAGTACACCGCCCGGAACCCGTAGTAGGGCGCGGGATCGAACGAGCGGTCGTCGAACGAGAGACCCTTGACGGTGAAGGCATTGCCCGCGGCCGATTGGGCGATCCGGAGATCGGCGCTGGAGGTATCACTGACGCCGGTGAATGCCTCGAAAGTCATCTCCGCCCGCGCCGTGGCCGGCCCGACCGCCGCCGCCAGGACGAAGGCCACCGCGACCAGCCACTCGCCCTTCCACCGGTCGTCACGGCGCCGCAGAGCGCCCCGCCAACCGGTGCCGACCCCGGGGACGGCCGGGTCCGCTGCGCGCGCCTCGGCCGACCGAGGGTTCATGGACACACCCTACTAGGGACCGCGGCGGGTTTCCACGATCGTGAGGCGGCTGGCCACGGTCTGGCCGTTCAGATCCACACCTTCCACGACGACGAAGTCGCCGATGAGGACGTCCACCAGCGACACGGGCATCTCGCCGAAGGCGCTTTGGCCGCGCATGTCCCCCAACCTGAGGCGGGTCGCGGTGACCACGTGGGTCTCGGCCTCGACGCGGACCTCGTGACGGACCGGGAGCCCTCGCCGACCGAGCTCCTCGACCACGAGCGTGCCCCGGCCAAGGTCGATCTCCGTCACGTGGCCCGAGTAGCGGTGGACCGCCTCACCCGCAACGGGCCACGCCGCGGCGAGGGCCAGTAGAGTCGGGACAACGCCGAGCGAGGCCACCGCCCGGATTGTCCGCGTCCCGCGCCTCATCAATCCGACAGCCTGAGCAGCATCCCCGTCCGCCGGGCGCGGTGGATGGCCCACGCGAAGAGCGCGTAGCCGCCGGCCACGTAGAGGACGGCAAGCCCGTAGCCCCGGAGGAGCGGCGCCGTGAAGACCGGCGCGTATCCGAGATGCGCACGGAACGCCTCGAGGAAGTGGGTGAGCGGCACGGCCGCGGCCACCACCTGGAGCGGCGCCGGCAGGACCGAGACGGGATAGTAGACCCCGCAGACGAGCAGCACCAGGCTCACGCCCGACCACGCCGACACCTCCGCCCGAAGCCCGAAGAGCATGAGGAGGGTCGACACGAGCAAGCCGACGCCAGCCGCCGAGACGAGCAGTCCAACCAGCAGCGCCGCCGCGGGGGCGGGTCCATGCGCGAGCACGCTCACACCGAACGCCCAGTGGCTCACGGCCGCCTGCAGGGTGAAGACCGCGGTCCCGCGCAACACACCCATCAGCCACGACCCCAGCACCAGGTGCCAGGGCTGGATCGGAGCGACGAGCTGGTGCTTGATGCTCTTCGACCACATGTCGAAGAGGGCCGCATACGCCACGTCCAGCTGGCAGACCTGCACGGTCGAGAGCGCGAACGTCCCCACCAACACGAACACGACCGTGCCCGGCTCCGCCTTCAGGAACGTGATCAAAAGGCCCACCGACAGGAGGTTCACGATCGGCCAGAAGACGATCTCGAAGACCGTGAACACGTTACGGTGGGTCATCCGCCAGTTGCGCAAGAAGAAGGCGGAGACCTTCACGAGCTCGCGCCGAAGCGAAGCGTCGCCGGACCACTCGAGTCGGGCCGGCGTGGCCATGCTGCTCACCGCGCCAGCTCGATGAAGACCGACTCGAGCGTCGGCTCGGTCACGGTCACGTCGCTCACCAGGATCCCGCGCTCATCGAGATGGCGGAACAGCTCGGGCAGGCGCTTACGCGCGTCGTCCACGACCACCCGGACGCGGCCAGCGGTGCTCGTGCAGGCCAGCACCCCCGGCAACTCGGCCAGGCTGCGCCAGGCGTCCCCCTCCATGACGAACTCCACGCGATCGCCGAGCAGAACTTCGCGCTTCAGGGTGCCGGGCTCGCCGCCCGCGAGGATCTGCCCTTGACGCAGGAATACCACCTCATCGCAGAGCTGCTCGGCCTCGCGCATGTAGTGCGTGGAGAGGAGAATGGTCATGCGGCGAGACCGGCGGAGCGCGGCGATCTGTTCCCGGATACGCACCGAGATGTCGGGGTCGAGCCCGACGGTCGGCTCGTCCAGGATGAGAAGCTCCGGGTCGTTCACGAACGCCTTCGCCAGCGCGAGCCGCTGCTTGAGCCCCGTCGACAGCTCGTTGTAAGGCACCGCCGCGTGCGCCGCCAGCTCGAACTGCTCGAGCAGTCCGGCCACTCGGGGCCGACGGACGCCGGCCCCGAGCCCGTAGCTTCGCGCGGCGATGTCGAGGATCTCGCTCGGCGTGAGGCTCCACAGGAACGAGGCGCTCCCGGATGACAGATTGATGCGCTCGCGCACCCGGTGGGCATCGCGGATCACGTCGAGGCCAAGGACCCGCGCCGCGCCGCGGTCCGGCAGGAGAAGCGTGGCCAGGATCGAGAGCAGGGTGGTCTTGCCGGCGCCATTCGGCCCCAGGACCCCGAAGATCGCGCCGCGCGGGACGACGAACGAGACGCCCCGAAGGGCGGGCTGCGACCGCCGTCGGGGCCACCCGGTGCGGAACGTCTTGTCCAAGCCACGGACTTCGACCGCAAGCTCGGTCGTCGTCACGCGGTTCACTGTATCATACGCTCCATGAGCGGCCCGCCGGAGTGGTCCGCCCGCGTCGACGACCTCCCTCCCGGAACGTCCGCCAAGTTTCCGCTCAGCTGGCGGGGGGCGAAGATCGAGGCGTTCGTGGTCAACTTCGAAGGTCGCTACCACGCCTACGTCAACCGGTGCGCGCACGCCGGCACCCCGCTCGACTGGTGGCCGAACGAGTTCTTCACCGACGACGGCCGGCTCCTCGTCTGCGCGACGCACGGGGCGCTCTTCGAGCCGGAGAGCGGCCGCTGCGCGGGAGGGCCGTGTGGTGGCGCGGGCCTCTGGTCCCTCGTCGTGCGGCTCGAGGGCGACCGGGTGATCGTGCGCGCACGTCCGGAGGACGGGGACGACGCCTCCGACCCCTGAGCGGAGCGGCGGATGACGGACGAGCCCGAGCCGCACGACCGGGCCGCCGTCCGGGAAGCAAACGAGCGCTTCTACCGAGCCTTCGAGAGCCTTAACCTCGTCGAGATGGACCAGGTCTGGGCGCACGATAGCCACGTCGCGTGCGTGCACCCGGGGTGGAGCCGCCTCCACGGCTGGGAGGAGGTGCGCCGCTCCTGGGCCGCCATCTTCCAGAGCACGACCGAGATGCGGTTCACTATCACGGACGTCCGCGGGGAGGTGCGCGGCGACCTGGGTTGGGTGCATTGCACGGAGAACATCCTGTCGGAGACGCGCGGCAGCCTCTCGATCACCGCCATCCTCGCGACCAACGTCTTCGAACGCCAGGCCGCCCGATGGCGCCTGGTGCACCACCATGCCTCTCACATCCTCGCGCCGCGGGACCCCGGGCCGGACGCCGCCTGAGGGGCCGGCACGCGTCGTGCCGACCCTTCTCGCCTCGGTCCTGGCTTTCCTCTCGGGCTGTGGCACGGCCCTCGAGCGCGGCCTCATCTATCAGCCTTCGAAGACACTCGAGGGCACGCCGGCGGCGTTCGGGCTCGCGTTCGAGGACGTGGAGGTGACGACCGCCGATGGCGTGGAAATCCACGGCTGGCTCGTGCCCGGAACCCGGCCCGCGACCCTCCTCTACTGCCACGGCAATGGCGGCAACATCTCGCACCGCCTTCCGAAGCTCGAGGCCTTCCACGAGCGGCTCGGCCTGTCGATCCTGATCTTCGACTACCGGGGGTACGGCCGGAGCACGGGGGTGCCGGGCGAGACGGGCACCTACGCCGATGCACGGGCCATGCGCGGGTGGCTCCGCAATCGAAGCCCGGGGCCGGTGGTCTACCTCGGCGCGTCGCTGGGCGCCGCGGTCGCCACCACACTGGCGGCGGAGGATCCCCCGGCGGCCCTGATTCTGGAGGCGCCGTTGGCGTCCGTCCAGGCCATGGCCAGCGCCACCGTGCCGGGCGCGGGCTGGCTCTTCCGCACCCGCTATGACACGCTCGGGACCGTCGGCCGGGTTGGCGCACCTCTGCTCGTGCTACATGGCGACGCCGACGAGGTGGTCCCCTACCGGCAGGGGCGTGCGGTCTTCGAGGCCGCGTCCGAGCCCAAGGTGTTCGTCACGATCCCCGGCGCTCACCACAACGACGCGCACGAGACGGGTGGCGAGACCTATTGGGGAGCGTGGACCGCGTTCCTGGCGGCCCACCTTCGTGGGTGGTGACAGCCGGGCTACTGGACGCGAACGACGGCGTCGGCCGGCAGGCGGGCGAGGAGATCCCGGAGCGCCGCCTCCAGGTACTCGGGCTCTTTCGACTCGAGCGTCACGCGCACCTTGTACTCGGGGTTCGTGAACTCCGGGTACGAGCCGCACAAGAGCTCGGGGAAGCTCCGCAGCATGGCGTTCAGATGCTCGGCGAGCGTGCCCTCTCCGACCTGGAAGAACACGACTCGCAGGAGATAGGGGCGCTCGCGGAACCGCTCCTTGATCGCGTCAAACTTGCGGCGAAAGATCTCGGGAACGCCCGGGAACACGTGGACGTTGCCCACCACCACCACCGGGACGATCAGGTGGTCCGAGGCCAGGAGCGTGGCGCCCTCGGGCACCTCCGCCATCTTCAGACGCGCGTCATTGATCCGCGCCTGGTACACCTCCTCGAGCGACGCGACGAGGCCTGGGTCCCGCACGACCCGCTGCCTGAAAGCGCGCGCCACCCCCTCGATCGTCACGTCGTCGTGCGTCGGTCCCACGCCGCCGGAGGTGAACACCCAGTCGTATGCGCGGGAGAACTCGGCCACCTCGTGCGCGATCAGCTCGACCTCGTCGGGGACGACCGCGATCTTCCGGACATCCACGCCCAGCTGCCGGAACTCACGGCACAGGTAGAGCGCGTTCTGATCGGCGACCTTCCCCGACAGGATCTCGTTGCCGATGAGGATGATCCCGGCCGTCTTCGCCATCGCCGGCCCGGTGCGCCCCGCCCCTCAGCCGCGGGCGAACTCGTCCTTGGCGGCGCGGACCCGTGCCGGATCCGCTAGAAGGTCGTAGGTCGTCATCGCCATCGTCTTCGCCGCCGCCAGCATCCCGGCCCGCGCCAGCGGCGCGACGGCCGCCTCGGCGAACTCGCGGGTATGGATGGCCATGCCCACCGGAGCGATGGCGACCATCGGCTGGATCGTGGGGAGCACCTGGCTCACGTTGCCGACGTCCGAGGAACCCAGCCGGTCGGGGATGGCCTCTCCCTCGACGAGTCCCGCGCTCTTCATGTTCGCGGCGAAGAGATCGAGGAGGATCTGGTTCCGTTTGAGGGGCTCGTAGACCATCTCATGCTTCGTGACGGTCAGCGTGGCGCCCGTGGCGCGGGCAGCTCCCTCGGCGCAGGCCACAACGCGGCGATAGAGCTCCCACATGGTGGCGATCCGCGGCGCCCGGACGTAGAAGGTCGCCTTGGCGTACTCGGGAATGATGTTCGCGGCCGCGCCGCCGTTCTCGATGATCCCGTGGATGCGGCAGTCCGGCCGCACCTGCTGCCGGAGCATGCTGACCGCGTTGAACGTCTGGATGCAGCCGTCCAGGGCGTTGACGCCCACCCACGGGTCGGCGGAGGCGTGGGCCGCCTTTCCCGCGTACTCGAACGAGACCCGCACGATCCCGAGGAGATCCTGATGGAGGATCGTCCGGTCGAAACCGTGGATCATCATCGCGCAGTCCACGTTCTTGAACACGCCGGCCTGGACCAGCTTCACCTTCCCCCCGCCGCCCTCCTCGGCGGGAGTGCCAAGCACCTGAACTTGACCGGCCGGAAGCTGGCCTCGCACGGCCGCCAGGGCGGCACCGGCCCCGGCGCCGGCCGTCGCGATGACGTTGTGCCCGCAGGCGTGACCGATCCCGGGCAGTGCGTCGTACTCGCACATGATCGCGACGGTGGGGCCCTGGCCACGCCCGTGCACGGTCGCCCGGAACGCGGTCGGGACCCCGGCCACGCCGCGCTCGACGTGGAAGCCCTTGGACTCGAGGAAGGCGCACAGCCAGCCGCTGGCCTGGACCTCCTGATAGCCCAGCTCCGGATGGTCGTGGATCTGGCGGGAGAGCACCTCCAGCTCGTCGGCGAGACCGTCGAGAGCGCGCTGGATTTCGGTCTTGATCGAGCTCACAGGGCCTCCTGGATCGGGTGGCGGGCGGCGACCGCGCGATCCGCGCGGCCCGAGCGGAGCGTAACACGATGGCGCGCGCGGCTCAACGCGCCGCCCGCCCTCGGAATGCGTGCTGTCTGTGAGCTGCGCGCCGCGTGCGCTAGAATGAGCGCGCGGCGACGTTCGTTCCCGAACCGCGCGGAGGCGAGCTGATGACCCACGGTCCGGAGGATTCCCCGATCCGTCTGTCCGGCTGGGCGCTGATCCTCGGCGCCTCCTCCGGCTTCGGCGAGGCCACCGCGCTCGCGCTCGCCGGCGCGGGGATGTCGATCGCCGGGGTCCACCTGGACCGTAAGGCGACGCTCCCCAACGCGCAACGGATCGCCACCGAGGTTCGGCGGCTGGGCGGTCAGGCGCTCTTCTTCAACGTCAACGCCGCCGATCCGGATCGGCGGACGGAGGTGCTGGATGCGGTCGAGCGGGAGCTCGACGCGCGCGGGGAGCGTGGTCGGCTCCGGGTCCTCCTGCACTCCCTCGCATTCGGCACGCTCCGGCCGTTCGTCGCCGACATGCCGAAGGAGGCTGTGTCCAAGGATCAGATGGACATGACACTCGACGTCATGGCCCACAGCCTGGTCTACTGGACACAGGACGTGGTGGCCCGCGGCCTCATGGGGTCCGGCGGCCGGATCTTCGCCATGACCAGCGGGGGCGGCACTCGCGTCCTGCCCAACTACGGGCCGGTCTCGGGCGCCAAGGCGGCGCTCGAGTCCCACGTGCGCCAGCTCGCGATGGAGCTTGCCCCCCGGAGCATCACGGTCAACGCCGTGCGCGCCGGCGTGACCGACACGCCCGCGCTCCAGAAGATCCCCGGCTCCGAGCGGATCAAAGCCGGCGCCCTCGCCCGGAACCCGGCGGGACGCCTCACCACCACCGAGGACGTGGCCCGGGCGATCGTCGCCTTCTCTCACTCCGCCACCCACTGGATGACGGGTAACGTCCTCGGGGTCGATGGCGGCGAAGACGTCGTCGGCTAGCGGCGAGGGTCGCCTCGGCCGCGCATGACACCCTTCCACGCGGTCGTCCTGGGTCTCGTCCAGGGCGCCACCGAGTTCCTGCCGGTCTCCTCGTCGGGCCACCTGATCCTGGTCCCGAGGCTCCTCGGCTGGCCGGACCAGGGGCTCGCTTTCGACGCCGCCATCCACCTCGGGACGGTCCTCGCGCTGCTCATCTATTTCGCGGAGGAGCTCCGACGTCTCGGGAAGGGAGTCGTGGCCCGCCGGCCGGCCGACTGCCGCCTGGCCGCGGGCGTCCTGCTGGGCTCGATCCCGGCCGGACTCGCGGGCCTCGCGTTCAAGCACGTGATCGAGACCCGGCTCCGCTCCGTCACCGTGGTCGCGGCCTCGACGATCTTCTGGGCCCTCGTCCTCTGGTGGGCGGACCAGCGCGCCGCGCGGAATCGCGTGCACGATCTTCGCGAGGTGGGGATCGGGCGGGCGCTCGTGGTCGGTCTCGCCCAGCCCCTCGCTCTGATCCCCGGGACGTCGCGGTCGGGGATCACGCTCTCGGCGGGGTTGTTCTCGGGTCTCGACCGTTCCACCGCGGCCCGCTTCGCGTTCCTCGTGGGCCTCCCGATCACGGTGGCGGCCGGGCTCCTCGAAGCCACCGCCGTCGTCCGCGGCGGATTGACCGGAGTCGGGCTCGGCGTCGCTGCGCTCGGCGTCGCCACCTCGTTCGTGGCCGGCTTCGCAGCGATCCGGTTCCTGGTGAGCTACCTGCAGCGACGTACGCTGCTCGTGTTCGTGGCCTACCGCGTCGTGCTGGGACTGCTCCTGCTCTGGCTCGGGCGCGGCTGAGCCCGCTCCGGCGCGGCCCCCGGCAGTCTCGTCAACCCTGCGGCCAGCGCCGCCACCAGACGCGGCCGGATCGCACCGTGAGCCGGGGAGCCCAGCGCTTCGGGCCTTCCAGGACGTTGCCGTCCGCGTCCTGGTAAGGAAACCGCCCCTCCTCGATTGCGAACACCGCCGCGTCGCCCGCCGCTCCCGCGGTGAGCGACCCGAGGTCCCCGCTCCGGCCGATCGCCCGGGCCGGCGCCGCCGTCGCCGCGCGCACGACGTCCGCGAGCGGCATCCCGAGGCTCAGGAACTTGGAGAGCGTCGTCGGGAGGTCCCGGACGACACCGGCGCGGCCCGGCCGCGTGAGGTCCGAGGAGATCGTGTCCGGGTAGAAGTCCTGCTCGAATGCCCGGCGGACCACGGGGAAGTTCACGTGGTTCCGACCGTGCGCCACGTCGAACACGATGCCCCGGCGGCGCGCGGCCCGCACGGCCTCCTTGACGCGCCCCTGCCCGTCGAGGATCCCCGAGCCGCGGCCGTGGAGGAAGTGGCTCACGATGTCTCCCGGTCGAAGGAGGGCGAGGACCTCCCCGTACTCCACGGGTGGGTTGTTGACGTGCACGATCACGGGCACACCCGCCGCCTCCGCCGCTCGGAGTCCCCGCCGCAGGGGCTCCAGGCCGTGCTGGGCGACGACCTCCGTCTGGATCCGCACCTTCACACCGAGCACGACGTCCCGGTGCTCGCGAGCCACTCCGGCGGCCAGATCCGGGTCCGAGTAATCGAGGTAGCAGTGCTCGCCGATCGCAAGGTGGCTCAACCCGATCGCCGCGATGTGGACGAACCCGAGCACGCGCGTGTCGGCCCGCGCCATCACATACTCACGAAGTCCCGCGAAGTTCGCCGCGCCAGCGCTGCCGGCGTCGCAGAGCGTGGTCACGCCGGTCGAGGCACACACCGGGTCGGTTTCGATCCCCAGGTCGTGACCCGCGATGAAGGCGTGCGCGTGAAGGTCCACCAGGCCCGGCGCCACGTACGCCCCTGACACGTCCACGACCTCCCGAGCGGTCCCGCGCGGGATCGTGGTGTCGACCGCCGCCACCCGGCCCGACGCGAACGCGACGTCGCGCCGCCCGTCCACCCCGGAGGCGGGGTCGACCACGTGGCCGCCGATCAACAGGAGGTCATGGCGCATTCTGGTCTTCCCCGTCGCGCCGCTCGACCCGGCGCAGCACGTAGCCCAGGACGAGCACCGCAAGGCCAAGCCCGAGACCCACGTAGAGGCGCGGCCCGCCACGGGGCGGTCCCCCGAACGCGTCGGCGATCACTGCCGCCGCCAGGATCACGATCCCGCTGATCGTGATCCCCGGCCAAGCCTCGTGCGCATACCCTATGCGCGGCCACCGGGGCGTCACCCGGGCGGTGATAGCACGCGGTCAAATCGGCGGTCAAGCGGGCCACTCCCAATCAGGTGACCCCGACCGGGGGCGGGCGGTAGGATGGGGGCGCCATGGGCGACCACGGCGGCTCTCCGAGCCCCACTCGGCAGTTCACCGTCCTGAGCCTCCTCACGATCGGCGGCAGCACCCTGGTCGTGGGGCTCGCGCTCGCTCACTTCGTCGAGCAGGCGATCCTCGACCGCGAGTGGACGTCGACGTCCGCGTTCGTCCGGGCCGCCGCCCACGATCACCTGCGCCCCCAGGATTTCGCCGCGGGGCGCGGCGTCCCTTCGCCGGACTCCCAGGACCGCCTCGAAGAGTTCACCCGCCAGGTGCGCCGCTTTCCCGAGGTTCTGCGGCTGGTCGTCTACGGCCCGCAGGGAGAGGCCCTCTGGAGCGACGCCGAACGGGCCTTCCAGCCCCACAACTCGACCGAAGCGGTTCGCGCCGCGCTGGCCGGACAGACCCACGCGGCGTTCGAGCCCGGCACCGACCGCGGCCGCGAGCGGGTCGAGCTCTACGTGCCGGTCGCCTTTCCCGGCGAGGGCCGCGTGGCCGGAGCCGTCGAGGCCTACGTGGACGCGAGCCGAGTGGTCGCCGGTGTCCGTCGAGCCCGGATGATCCTCTGGGGACTGGCGGTGGCGTCGAGTGCCGTCCTCTACCTGGCTCTCTACGGGGTCGTGTGGCGTGCTTCTCGGACGCTCCGGGCCCAGCACGTTACGCTGACCCGTCGCGCCGAGGAGCTCGGGCGGGCCAACACCGAGCTGCGTGCCCTCCAGGATCAGCTCGTGGCGGCTGAGCGTCTCGCGGCGTTCGGCGAGGTCACAGCGGCCGCGGCCCATGGGCTCAACAATCCCCTCGCCGCCATCCGCGCCTCGGCTCAGGTCGCCCTTCTCGACGCCGAGGGACCAGTGCGGGAGCAGCTGCTCCGGATCGTGGCCGACACCGACCGCCTGCGGGAGCGCATGCGCGCGCTCCTCGATCTGGGGCGCCCGGTCGAGTCGCGGGCGGTCCCCTCGGCGCTCGACGCCGCGGTCGGGTCGGCGCTCGGGCCGGTGCGCGCGCGGAGCACCACGCAAGGGGTTCGGCTCGACGTGGACATTCCGCCCGAGCTCCCCAAGGTCCGCCTCGACCCAGCTCGGTTCGAGGAGGCGCTCCTCTGCGTGGTTGGAAACGCGCTCGACGCCATGCCGGCGGGCGGCGCGCTCCGGCTCGCTGCGGCGCCGATCTCGGGTTACGTCGAGCTGCAGGTGGAGGACACGGGGCCCGGGATGTCCCCCCCGACGCTCGCGCGCGCCTTCGAGCCGTTCTTCTCGACGAAGCCCAGTGGCACCGGACTCGGTCTCGCGCTCGCCCGGAAGCTCCTCGAGGCGACCGGGGCCCGGCTGAGTCTCGAGAGTGGCAGCGCCGGGACCCGGGCGACCATCGTGCTGCCGCGGGCCGACGCCTGAAGGGGGGACCGTGGTCCGCAGCGTGATGGTCGTCGACGACGAGGCGGGGCTGGCCTCTGCCATCGAGACGTTTTTGCGCCGCCAGGGTGTCGACGCCCGGTCCTTCGGGACCGCGGAAGCCGGCCTCGCCGCGCTCGGCGAGTTCGCTCCGGACGTCGCGCTGGTCGACCTCCAGCTTCCGGGGATGGGTGGGCTGGACGCGCTCGCGGCCATCCAGCGCGAGCGGCCGGAGACCGTGGTGATCGTGATGACGGCATACACCAGCGTCGAGGGCGCCGTGGCGGCCATGAGGCAGGGCGCCTTCGATTACGTCGCGAAGCCGCTCGACCTCGATGAGCTATGGCTCGTGGTCCAGCGGGCATGGGACGCCGAGCGCACGCGGGGCGAGCTCGTATACCTCCGCCAGCGGGCCGGGCACAGTGCGCCGGTGGCGAGCCTGCTCGGGACCTCCCCCGCCATGGAGGAGGTCCGCCAGCGCATCCTTCAGGTGGCGGCGGCCGACCGGCTTGGAGACGCGGGCCCCACCGTGCTTCTGACCGGCGAGACCGGGACCGGGAAGGAGCTTGCCGCGCGCGCTATCCACGCCGCCGGTCCCCGAGCGGCTGGCCCGTTCATCGAGATCAATTGCGCCGCGATCCCGGCCGCGCTCCTTGAGGGCGAGCTCTTCGGATTCGAGAAGGGCGCCTATACGGACGCCCGGACCAGCAAGCCCGGGCTCTTCGAGGCGGCCGACGGCGGCACGCTCCTCCTGGACGAGATCGGGCTCATGGACGTGGCGCTCCAGGCGAAGCTTCTCAAGGTCATCGAGGACCGCGCCGTCCGGCGCCTGGGAGCGCTCGCGCCCCGCCGGGTGGATGTGCGTATCGTCGCCGCCACCAACCGCGATCTCGAGCCGGCGCTACGCGAGGGGACGTTCCGCGCGGACCTCTTGTACCGCCTGAGGGTCCTCACGGTGGAGATGCCGCCGCTCCGGGGTCGGGCGGAGGACATCTGGCTGCTTGCCCAGCACGCCCTCGAGCAGGTCCGCGAGCGGTACGGCCTCGGCGAGAGTCGCTGGGCGCCGTCCGGGCGCGACGCGCTTGTGGCCTACCCGTGGCCCGGCAACGTTCGGGAACTGATCCACGTCGTCGAGCGCGCGGCGCTGCTCTACCCGGGTAAGGCCCTTGGGTCCGAGATCCTCGGTCTCGGCCTCGCGCCCGGCTCGCCCGTGGCAGTGGCCCCCGACGGTGTGGCAGTGGACTTCTCTCGGGGACCGATCGACCTGGAGGCGGTGGAGCGCAAGCTGATCGAGCAAGCGCTCCGGCACACCGGATGGAACCGCGCCCGGGCCGCCGAGCTGCTCGGACTCAGCCGGGAGACGCTTCGCTATCGAATCGACAAGTTCCGGCTGGCACCCGAGCGCCGGCCGGAGTAGCGGGCATCTCCCCTCCTGTGGGCGAATCCCCACCCGGTCGACCTCTAGCTCCGACTTGTGAGCCCGCGGTGAGCCCTCTAGACGCGGCTAAACGAATCTCGCCGCCTGAGCCGCCCCGGCACGATGGTTGCTAAGATCAGGTAGGCCTGGCAGGTACATGCGCCGGCCCGGAAGGGAGTCCTCATGAAGTGTTACCTCCACCGGCTGCTGGCTGTCTGGCTCGCGACCCCCCTTGTTCTTAGCCTGACGACCCTGCCCTGGACCCCGTCCCGAGTAGTCAGCGGCACCGCACTGGCGGACAGCGGCTCCGGCAACTCGGGCAAGGGTGGCGGTCAGTCGGAAGCCGGGGGTTCCGGCAAGGGCGGCGGTTCGGGCAAGGGTGGCGGTCAGTCGGAAGCCGGCGGCTCGGGCAAGGGTGGCGGTCAGTCGGAAGCCGGCGGCTCCGGCAAGGGCGGCGGTTCGGGCAAGGGTGGCGGAGGCTCCGACTTTTCCGGCGATAGCTCAGGGCGGGGCGGCGATTTGGGCGGACACGGATCCCAGGGGCGCTCCGCGCGAGATGGGGCAGACCTGGACGACCGGAGCGGACCCACGGGCCGCGGTGGCGTCGGCGGACCTACGGCCAACGCGGGACCGTCGGGGGGGCCTGGGCGTGGCCCCACCAGTGGTCGGGGCGGACCTGACGGGCACGCCTGGGCGGCAAGCGCGGTCGAGGCCGCCAGAGACGCCGCGCGGGCCGCCAGCCAAGCGGCCCTGGAAGCCAGTCGGCAAGCCGCCGAGCGCTCAAGAGGCCCACAGGGCGCGGCCGTCGTCGCCGCCGCCCAGGAGGCCGCCCGGACGGCGGCCCGGGCGGCCCGGAACGCCGCCGAGGCCGCCCGGGACGCACAGGCGGCGGCCAGCCGCTCCGGCCCCGAGGGACGCGCCGCGGCGGCGCGCGCCGCCGAGCGTGCCGCGGACCTCGCGCAGCTGGCGCGAGAAGCTGCGGAGGAAGCGGCGGACCGCCCGGAGCGATCCGGTGCAGCGCGCCCCTAGCGGACGTCCGCCGCTAGGGGCGGCGTTCGTGGCGTTGCTCCTGCTCCTCTTGCCGGCGGCGGCGGCTGCCCAGGGTCCGCTCGGTGGGCTCCAGCGTAGTATCCAGTCCCAGGGCCTGTTCCGGCAGGGCCGGGTCTTCTACGAGGCGGGGGAATACGCGGCCGCGCGCGACCGCCTCCTGGACGCTGTGGCCCTCGATGACGCGAACGACGAGGCTCGCGCGCTCCTCGGGTGGTCCCACTACTATCTGGGCGAGTACCGCGCCGCCGCCATCACCTTCAAGACCGGATTGAGGCGACAGCCTTCCTGGGGGGGGCTCTACGACGGCCTCGGGTGGAGCCGCCTCAGGCTCGGGCGATACCACCTGGCGATCGAGGCGTTCCAGTCGGCGCTCGACCTCTCACCCGACCACGGCGACGCCCTCATCGGGCTGGGCACGGCGCTCTTCGAGCTGGGACGCTACCAAGTGGCGATTCCGCCGCTCGACCGCGCGCTGCGCGGCATGGCGACAGCCGTCGGCCGCGAGGCCCGTGAGGCGCCGGCCGCGCGCGCGCGGCTGGCGTGGTGCCTCTACTACGTGGGGCGCCACGTGGAGGCCATCGGCGCCTTCGAGCGCGCCCTGCAGGCCGCGCCGCAGGGAGCGGGCCTCTACAACGGGCTGGGCTGGTGCCATCTCCGGCTGGGGGACCGCCAGCAGGCGCGCGCCGCGTTCGAGCGCGCCCTGGCACTCCAGCCCGGCTACGAGGACGCGGTCGAGGGACTCCGCCAGACGCGCGGCTGACCACAGCGCCGGTTTGCCCGCTCCGTCCCTCCGGCCACCGCTGCACGCTTCCACCCAGAGTTCATAACCTCGTGCGTCCGCTCTGTGCCAGCGCCCGAGTAGGAAGGCGGCCGGGCGCTTGACCCCCTGGTGGGAACCGATGCCTGATTGAGCCGGAAGGTGGGCGTCATGGGCTGGCTGGGCGACGGAAAAGGCCCCGGAGCGGTGGTGAGCTGCAGGGTCGTGCACGGTCTGGCGTTCGTCTTGGTCCTTGGCCCGATGGCGCTTCCCGCGAATTCGCAGCCGCGCGGCAGCATGCCCCGCGTGGCGCTTCTGTGTGCAGTGTGGTGTGAGGCCCTCCAGAGCTTTCGGCACGAGGAGGGTCAGGCGTTCGTCCGCGCGCTCAGTGAGTTCGGGCACATCGATGGCCAGACCGTGATCGTGGACGAGCGGGGGGCCGGCATCAAGTCGGGACTGACGAATGTCACCGCGGAACTGGTCCGCCGCAAGGTGGACATCATCGTGGCGGACGGCCTGCCCGCCGCGCAAGCGGCCATGAAGGCGACCAAAACGATCCCCATCGTGATGGTGGGCGTGGCAGATCCCGTTCGTCTAGGGCTGGTCCCCAGCCTGGCGCGGCCCGGCGGAAACGTCACCGGCGTGGCGGTCCCCTTTGAGGATCTCGTGAAGAAGCAAATGGAGCTATTGCAAGAAGCGGTGCCCCGGACGCGGAGCGTCGGCGTGCTATGGACTCCCGACAATCCGCAGCACGCGCCCTCGTTGGCGGCTGTCGAAGGCGCAGGCCAGGCCGTCGGCGTCACCGTGCGGCTGCTACAGAGGCGCTCGCGAACGCAGGCCGAGCTGGAGGGCATCGTCTCGACCCTAGACCGCGAGGGAAGCCGTGCGCTTCTCGTGCTGCACGACCCCCACCCTCAAGCCTATGAGGGAGTAAACCTCCTTGCGCTCAGATATCGCGTGGCGACGATCTCCACGAAACGCGATTTCGCGCGGGGTGGTGGCCTGCTAGCGTATGGGCCCGACCGGCTCGAGACGGTGCGCCGCGCCGCGTACTTCGTCGACCGGATACTGAGGGGGACGAAGACGGGGGACTTACCCGTGGAGGAGCCCACCCGCTACGAGCTGATCGTCAACCTCGCGACGGCCAGGGCCCTCGGCCTCACACTCCCCCAGTCGATCTTGGGGCGTGCTGACGAGGTCGTGCGCTGAGGTCGTCGACCCGTAGATACCCGTGTGATAACAGAACGAGCGCGCCGGATTGCCAGGTTCGAGGCCGCAGAGCGAGGAGCGCGGTGACCGTGACGGTCTGCTGTTACCGGCGAATCGCGAGGATCGCCACCCAGACGAAGAAGATCACGGTGCCACCCAGGAACAGCACGAGGGCAAGCTTCTCGATTCCGGACACGGCGCGTCTACCGGAGCAGCGGGGCGAAGCCCCCGAAGACATTGTAGAGGGCGTCGCCCACCAGTATCAGGAGGTTCAGGAGCGCCAGCGCGAGGACCAGACGGACGGCCGTCATCGCGCCAGGCCAGGCCCGAGCCCGCCCCAGTACCGGAAGAGGTAGTACACGCCCCACACTGCGAGCATCGCGTACACGGCCAGGAGCCACTTGTTCACGAGGCCGCGGTACGCGCGGATCTCTCCCCCGCCGTACTCCTCGATGTGGCCGCGGCGCTGCTCATGCTCCGCGATGACGTGCTCGCGATCGGGCGCTTCACCCTGATCCGTCATCGTCGATTCCCTCGCTCCTCAGCACCTGGTACTTCACCGCCTCGACGTCGGTCAAGAGCCCGGACAGCGCCGCCCAGAAGAAGAGACACAGCGCGGCCAGCCCCATGAAGATGGACACCGCGAACTCCCCGGCGACCAGCGCCACCAGCTCCTGCATCGATCTTCCTTCCTCCCTGCTCCGCGGGCGTCAGCGCCCCTCGCCCACCAGGCCCTTGTGAAAGCGGACCAGCCCCTTGGGGGCGGTCTCGGTCGGTGCCGACGGGTCGAGGGCGAGCCGGGAGCTTTGGTACGCCTCGCCCCCGGCGTCGTTCAATCGCGCGCGGATCGCCGGGTCCAGCTTCAGCTTCTCGCCGGTCAGCGGGTCGTTGAAGGCCGAGAACGACAGCACGTAGTAGCTGATCGCCCAGCGCTCGGCCTCGTTCATCGAGTCGGCGAACGAGGGCATCGGCGTCCCGTCGAGGCCGGTCGTCATGGTCCGGAAGACGTCACGCACGTCCGCTCCGCCCTTGAACTGGCCCCGCGTGAAGTCGATCGGAAGGATCTTGAACCCCCAGTCGTCCTTGAGCTCGTCGGCCGACGGGCCGTCACCCTTGCCGCCCTGCCCGTGGCACTGGAAGCACTTGGCTTTGGCGTAGAGCTCCTTCCCCTGGGCCACCAGCTCCGGTGTTGCCTTGGGCGGATCCCCGATGGGGATCGGGGGCTCGGGCTTCTCCTCCGTCCAGCGTTTGGAGAAGGTCTTGACGTAGCTGACGACAGAGATCCGGTCCTTCTCCGGCAGCTCGTGCCAGGTAGGCATCGCCGTATAGCGGAGGCCCCGCGTGAGGGTCCGGTAGAGGTCGCCGTCGGTCGGCAGCGAGCCCGAGGGGGTCGTGCGGAACTTGAAGGCTCCGAGCCGGAAGTCCCGGGGGCGAGGATCGAGGAAGGTCGCCGCCGGGCCGTTCCCGTCACCCTTCGGCCCGTGGCAGCCGACGCAGCGTCGCTCGTACACGGCCTTCCCTCGCTCCTCCTGCTCCTGGGTCCGCGGAATGGTCATGACGCTGGCCGACAGCGTCTGCGGCTCGAAGACGTCGCGCCATGCCCCTCGGTTGGTGCCGAGCTTCTGGATGTAGGCCACGAGTCCGTTCAGCTCCTCGGTCGGCACGATCACCGTGAGGGTCTTCCCTTTCCAGGCGTCGAGCTTGTCATACGGGTCCGGCAGGTTCTTCACGTCGAGGACCGGCGTCCCGTCCGTCCGGTGGGAGAAGGCGAGCCCGGTCGGGCTCGGATGAAGGGGCAGAGGCCGGTCCGCTCGCCCCGTGAAGAGGCCCCGGAGCGCGGGGCTGTCCGCCAGCGCCGGCTCGCCGTCCTTCTCGACGACGGCGACCTGTGCCGTCCGGTAGAGCCACCGGAAGCTCGGCATGACGGAATCCGGCACCAGCACGGTGGGCACCCAGTGGTGGGCGTAGTGCCAGGCGTCTCCGTACTTGAGCCCGACACGCGTGAGGTCGGGTCCGATCCGGCGCGTCGACAGGAGATGCGGCCAGTCGTGCGCGTATTCGCCGACCTGAGACACCGGGCCCCAGCGCATGTCCTCCCCGGTCACCGGACGCACATACTGGCTGTGACAGTACCAGCACCCCTCTCGCTGGTACACGCTCCGGCCGATCTGCTCGAGCGGGGTGTAGGGCGACGACTCGTACCAGACCCACTTGACCTCGCCCAGTTCCGTGCGCACCGCGCGCGTCGCCCGCGTCTCGCGAGACTCCGGGATCGCGATCGGGAGGATGCCCTGGACGAAGATCGCCAGCGAGATGCAAACGAACCCCGCCCCGAGGACGTAGGCCTTCACCTCATGCCCTCGCGGGGCTCTCGCCCGGAACCGCGACGTCCCCCTCGGCGGACGCCGACCCCGGCTCCAACGCAGTTCGCATGAAATTGTAGACGAGGAGCGAGATCCCCACGTCCATCGAGATCCCGGACAACGTCCGCACCAGCCAGAAGGGTTTCATGGTGACCACGGTGTCCACCCACTCGGCCCGCGCCATCAGCATGTAGCCCTGCTGGAGGCCCTGGGCCGTTAGCACGAGGCCCATCGTGGAAATTCCCAGCGTGATCAGCCAGAAGCTCCAGTTCCCGAGGCGGAAGCTCCAGAGCTCCCGCCCCCAGAGCCGCGGCCACACGTACACCGCGCCGCCGATCGCCCACACCACGAACGTCCCGAACACGGTGAGGTGCGAGTGGGCGACGACGAAGTCTGTGAAGTGGGTCGGTTCCTGGATCGACCGGAGCGCCTCCGTCGAGCCCTGGAAGCAGCCGATCAGGTACATGATCGACCCCATGATGAGGAACTTGGCCGGCAGGTTCCGGCCGAAGCCCTGCCAGTGGCCGATCATCGTACCGAAGAAGTTCTGGAGGACGGTCCACACCGGGATGATCAGCATCATGGACGAGACGATCGCGATGGTCTCCGCCCAGTCGGCGATCGGGCTGAAGAGGTAGTGGTGGATTCCGACGAAGGGATAGAAGAAAGCGAGCGACCAGAAACCGATGAGCGAGAGCTTGTGACTGTAGATCGGCGCCCGGATCGAGGCCGGCAAGAAAAAGTAGATGAGGACGTAGCCAGCCGGCGTGATCCAAAGACCCACGACGTAGTGGATGTAGAGACCGTGGAGCGCGGCGTTGTTGATGCCCGGCACCGTGTGGTAGGGTCCGATGATCAGGAGCACGAGGTTGATGCTCGTCCAGACGAGGGCCCCGAT
>Ga0114129_10002109_pt1 | contig 27389 bp, 29 predicted proteins | sample RhiMetdeltSRZDD1_FD_80071 | JGI IMG/M metagenome (GOLD analysis project Ga0114129, IMG submission 80071) | Populus rhizosphere microbial communities from Tennessee, USA - Rhizosphere MetaG P. deltoides SRZDD1 (version 2) (version 2) | ecosystem: Host-associated > Plants > Roots > Rhizosphere >... | reverse complement strand
GCCGCGCACTTCGGCGACGGCGTGCTGCGCTCGTACGACGTCGCGGCCGGCATCCTCGGCGCGGTGGTGAAGGACCCGTCCGCGGACACGGTGGTCTGGTCGGAGTACCTGGAGACCGTGGTCCGCGAACGCGACGGCTGGGCGGACTTCTACCGGGCCTGCCGGGACGTCACCGGCTGATGTCCGTCCACCTGTTCGGGATCCGGCACCACGGGCCGGGGTCGGCGCGCGCACTGGCCGCGGCACTGGGCGAGCTCGGGCCCGATCTGGTGCTGATCGAGGGACCACCGGAGGCCGACGCACTCGTCGCGGCCGCCGCGGACCCGGCGATGGAGCCGCCGGTCGCGCTGCTCGCGTACGCGGCCGACGACGCGACCCGGGCCGCGTTCTGGCCGTTCGCGGTGTTCAGCCCGGAGTGGCAGGCGATCCGGTACGCGCTGGCGGCCGGCGTACCGGTGCGCTTCTGCGACCTGCCCGCGGCGCACCAGCTCGCGCCGGGCCGGTACCGGCGCGGGCCTTCGATCGACCCGCTCGCGGAGTTGGCGAAGGCCGGCGGGTACGACGACCCGGAGCGCTGGTGGGATGACGTGATCGAGCATCGCCGGTCGGGCGCGTCACCGTTCGAGGTGATCGCGGAGGCGATGACCGAGCTGAGAGTGGATCTGGACGACGACGGCGAGGATGCCGTCCGCGAGGCGTACATGCGGACCGTGCTGCGCAAGGCTCGCCGGGAGGGATTCGAGCGGATCGCCGTGATCTGCGGCGCCTGGCACGTCCCGGCGCTGACCGAACCGTTGCCGCCGGCAACACATGACCAGCGCAGGCTGAAGGGACTGCCGAAACGCAAGGTGGCCTGCACGTGGGTGCCGTGGACGCACGGCCGGCTCGCGGCCGCCAGCGGGTACGGCGCCGGCATCACCTCGCCCGGCTGGTACCACCACCTGTTCACCGCACCGGACCAGGTCACCACCCGCTGGCTGACCGGGGTCGCCCAGGTCCTGCGGGCCGCGGACCTGCCGGTGTCCAGCGCGCACGTGATCGAGGCCGTCCGGCTGGCCGACACCCTCGCCGCACTCCGCGGCCGGACCCTGGCCGGACTCAGCGAGGTCACCGAGGCGACGCTCGCGGTGCTGTGCGGCGGCAACCAGGTCCAGCTCGACCTGGTCACCCGGGAGGCGGTCGTCGGCGAGCGGCTGGGCGCCGTACCGGCGTCGGTGGCGCAGGCGCCGGTCGCGGCCGACCTGACCGCGCAGGCCCGGCGGCTGCGGCTGCGCAAGGACGCGGCGGAGCGGATCCTGGAGCTCGACCTGCGCAAGCCGAACGACGTGGCGAAGTCCCGGTTGCTGCACCGGCTCCGGGTGCTCGGCGTCGAGTGGGGTACGCCGGCCGAGGACGAACGGCAGAACCTGGGCACGTTCCGCGAGCTGTGGGCGCTGCGCTGGGAACCGGGCCTGGAGGTCGACCTGGTCGCCGCCGGGGTGCACGGCACCACCGTGCTCGGCGCCGCCACCTCGGTGCTGCTGCAGACCGCGTCCGGCGCCACCCGGCTCGCCGACGTCACCGGCGCCGTGGAGAGCGCGCTGCTCGCCGATCTCGGTGAGGCACTGCCGGACCTGCTCCGTGGAGTCGACACGCTCGCCGCGCAGGACGCCGACGTCGCGCACCTGATGGCCGCGCTGCCGGCGCTGGCCCGGTCGGCCCGGTACGGCGACGTCCGCGGCACCGACACCGGCGGGCTCGGCGCGGTCGCGGCCCGGATGCTGTCCCGGATCTGCGCCGGCCTGGCCCGCACCGTGCACGGGCTGGACCCGGACGCGGCCGCCGAGGTACTGACGCTGGTGGACGGCGTCCAGCATGCGACCACCCTGCTCGACCCGGCGGCACGCGACGAGTGGCTGCGCACGCTGATGACGGTGAGCGGGCGCCGCGCCGTACCGCCGCTGATCGCCGGCCGGCTGACCCGGCTGCTGCTCGACGCCGACCGGCTGGACGAGTCCGAGGTGGCGGCGCGGCTCGGCCGGGCGCTGACGCCGGGAACCGAGACCGCCGACGCTGCCGGCTACGTCGAGGGGTTCCTGGCCGGCGGTGGGCTGCTGCTGGTGCACGACGAACGGCTGCTCGAGCTGGTCGACGGCTGGCTCGGCGGGATCCGGGACGAGGCGTTCACCGAGGTGCTGCCACTGCTGCGCCGTACCTTCTCGACCTTCGCGGCCCCCGAGCGGCGCGCGATCGGCGACCGGGCCCGGACCCTGCACGAACCCAGCCACCGGGTCGTTGCCGAGGACATCGATCTCGACCTGGACCGGGCCGCCGCCGCGCTGCCGGTCGTCGCCGCGTTGCTCGGGAGGGCGTCGTGACCGACGAACGGAGCCGGCGCTGGCGGCTGGTGCTCGGCGGTGAGGCGGATGCCGATGACGACCTGTCGCGCGAGGACCGGGCGATCGACGCCGCCCTGGCCGAGCTGTACGACGCCCCCGAGGGCTCCGGCGCCCGGTCGACCGGCCTCGGCTCGTCCGCACCAAGGGTCGCCCGGTGGCTCGGCGACATCCGCCGGTACTTCCCGCGCAGTGTGGTCCAGGTGATGCAGGCCGACGCGGTCGACCGGCTCGGTCTGACCCGGATGCTGATGGAGCCCGAGCTGCTTTCCGCGGTCGAGCCCGACGTCCACCTGGTCAGCACCCTGCTGGCACTGAACGACGTGATGCCGGACGAGACCCGCGCGACCGCCCGCGAGATCGTCGCCACGGTGGTCGCCGACCTCGAGGCGAGGCTCGCCCAGCGGGCGCGGGCCGCGGTCACCGGCGCGCTCGACCGGGCGGCGCGGACCACCCGGCCGCGGCACGCCGACATCGACTGGGACCGCACGGTACGCGCGAACCTCAAGCACTACTCGCCGGAGCTCGGCACCATCGTGCCGGACCGGCTGGTCGGGTACGGCCGCCGCAGCCACAGCGTGCAGCGCGACATCGTGCTCGCGATCGACCAGTCCGGGTCGATGGCCGAGTCGGTCGTGTACGCGGCGCTATTCGGCTCGGTGCTCGCCTCCGTGCGGTCGCTGCGCACCAGCCTGGTGGTGTTCGACACCGCGGTCGTCGACCTCACCGACAAGCTCGACGACCCGGTCGACGTGCTCTTCGGCACCCAGCTCGGCGGCGGTACCGACATCAACCGGGCGATCGCCTACTGCTCCGGTCTGGTGGCGAAGCCGGAGCGCACCGTGATGGTGCTGATCAGCGACCTGTACGAGGGCGGCAACCGCGACGAGCTGATCCGCCGGGTCCGGGCGCTGGTCCGGTCCGGTGTACAGCTGGTCGTGCTGCTCGCGCTGTCGGACTCCGGCGCCCCGTCGTACGACGCCGAAAACGCCGCCGACCTAGCCGCGCTCGGGGTGCCGTCCTTCGCCTGTACGCCGGACCTGTTCGGCGATCTGATGGCCGCCGCGATCCGCGGCGAGGACCTGCACACCTGGGCGGAGACCAACCTCACCGACTCACCGGATCGCCTCCGCTAGCTCGACAACCGTGCTCACCAGCCGGTCGCCGGACAGCAGTGTCGCGTCGTTGTGATCCACGCCCTCGATCTCGACGAGCCGCCACAGGTTCGGCGCCACCGCGGCCACGGCACGGCTCTGCTCCGGCGGGACGACGGTGTCCGAGCCCCCGAACACCACCGCGACCGGAACCTTGATCGTCGCCAGCTGGTCGGCCACCGGGTACCTGTCACGCAGCAGCAGCCGCACCGGCAGGAACGGGTAGTGCTCGCGCCCGACCGAGGCGAGGTCGGCGAACGGCGACCGGAGCACGAGTCCTGCCGGCGAGAGCTCGGTCGCCAGCTCGGTGACGACCGCGGCGCCGAGGCTCTCGCCGAAGTACACGATCCGGCCCGGCGGTACCCCGGCCTCCTCGACCAGGAACCGTTGCGCGGCCCGGACGTCGCGGGCCAGTCCGTCCTCGGACGGACTGCCGTCATTGCCGCCGTACCCGCGGTAGTCGAACAGCAGCACCATCAGGCCCTCGGCGGCCAGCGCCCGGGCCAGCGGTGCCCGCCCGGCCCGGTTGCCGGCGTTGCCGTTGGCAACCAGTACGGCGACGCCACGATCTGGGCCGGCCGGCGGCACCAGCCAGGCACCGAGCCGGTGGCCGTCGGCCGTCTCCAAGGCGACGTCCCGGGCGCCGGCCAGGACGGTTGCGGCGGGTGGCGCTGCCTGGTCGTCCGGGAGGTAGATCAGGTGCCGCTGGAAGGTCCACAGCGCAGCGAGCAGCAGGACGACCACCGCCGACACGACCACCACAGCCCGCACCACCCATCCAGTGTCACGCGTCGACCTCGCGCCAGAACGCGTCCACCAGCGCGTTGAACTGGTCCGGGGCCTCCTGGAAGGGCTGGTGCGCACGCTCATCGCCGGACACGCCGCGCGACGAGCCGGCCGGCCAGACCGAGGAGCACGACGGCGGCACCAGCGAGCACCGATGTCACCGGCAGCGTGACCGCCAGCACGGCACAGCCCACCAGCCCGAACACGTTCACCGCCCGCGGCCACCGGCGCTGCTCCCGCGGTTGCGTGTACGCCGAGGCGTTCGCGATCGCGTAGTAGAGCAGCACCCCGAACGAGGAGAACCCGATCACGCCCCGCAGGTCGGTGGTCAGGACCAGTACGCCGACGACGGCGGCCACCGCGAGCTCGGCGTGGTGCGGGACCCGGTACCGCGGGTGCACCGCGGCCAGCCAGGAGGGCAGGTCGCGCTCGCGGGCCATCGCCAGGCTGGTCCGGCCGATGCCCGCGATCAGTGCCAGCAGCGCGCCCAGGCTGGCGAGCGCCGCACCGACCCGGACCACCGGCACCGCGAACGCGTGGCCGGCCGCGTCGACGGCAGCGGCGAGCGGGTCGGGCGACCCGGCGATCAGCGCCGCGGGCCACGCCATCAGCAGTGCCACGGCAACGAGCAGATAGATGCTTCCGGCAACGACCAGGGCGATCGTCACCGCACGCGGGATGGTGCGCGCCGGGTCGCGCACCTCCTCGCCCATGGTGGCGATCCGGGCATACCCGGCGAAGGCGAAGAACAGCAACCCGGCGGACTGCAGTACGCCGTACACGCTGGTGGAACCATCGGTAAGCCGCTCCGGCTCGGCGGCGGTCAGCAGTACGGCGACGACCACCGCGAGGACGGCCAGGCTGCAGCCGACCAGGATCCGGGTGAGCCGCGCGGTCCGCGTGATGCCGCGGTAGTTCACCGCCGTCAGCCCGGCCACGGCGGCCAGCGCCACCAGGCGTCGTACCGGCTCGTTGCCGGGGACCGCGTAGGTCGCGAAGGTGAGCGCCATCGCCGCGCAGGATGCGGTCTTGCCGATCAGGAACGACCAGCCGGCCGCGAACCCCCACCATGGGCCGAGCCGCTCCCGGCCGTACACGTAGGTGCCGCCGGACAGCGGGTACACGGCCGCCAGCTGTGCGGACGACGCGGCGTTGCAGTAGGCGACGATCCCGGCCAGCAGCAGCCCGATCAGCAGTCCGTTCCCGGCGGCCCGGGCGGCCGGTGCCCAGACCGCGAACACCCCGGCGCCGACCATCGAGCCGACACCGATCAGCACCGCGTCCGCGGTCCCCAGCCGCCGGGCCAACGGCGCGCCGGTCACCGCTGCTCCCGTACCTGCCACTCAGGCAGCCGCGACAAGGGACTTGCGGATCCGCTCCTCGGCATCCGCGACCGCCTCCTTCGGGGCCTGCGGCATCAGCTCGGCCCACAGCGGAAGCATCTCCTTGCTGGCGTGCAGCATGCCCAGCGGGCGCGGATAGAACCAGAGGTGGAAGTGCGCCGACCCGTCGCCCCAGCGGTACACGTGCACCCGGGCGATGTCACCGAGCCCGAGGATGGCGCGCTCGATCCGGCCGACCACGCCCGCGTACGACGCCGCCGCCCGCGCCGGCATGTCCGCGAACGAGTCGAAGTGCTCGCGACTCGCCAGCCAGCAGATGCCCGGGATCGTCACCTCGGTGGCGCGGCACAGCACCCAGTCGTCGGTGCGCCACAGTGGTTCCTCGGTGTGCTCGCTGCGGCCGCCGATCCAGGCGCACAGGCCGCAGTCGTCCGGGTTCTCGTTCTTCCGCGGCGGCTCGGGGAGTACCAGCGGCGGCGGCTCGATCGGGGTCAGCGGCTCGGCGTACGGCAGGGTCATGGCGGTCACCTCTCGTGGCTGTCTCCGTCAGATGTAACACGTATGTTGCATTCACCGCAAGGTCGCTCAGGGCTCGATGATGCCGCGCAGCACCAGGTCCAGCACGGTCCGGCGGACCCGGGCGCGGGACCAGTGGTGCCGGCCGCGCATGTGTACATAGGTGAAGGCGACGGCGACCATCAGGACCTCCGCGATGTCGTCGACCCGGGCCCGCGGATGAAGCGAACCGTCCGCGATGCCCGCCCGGACGAACCGCTCGAACGGCTCGATGAACGACACCGGCCCGTTCCGCTCCTGCTCGCGGTGGAAGATCAGGTCGGACGCAAGCACCAACGGGAGGTGGCGATCCAGCACATCGCAGAGCGCCTCCAGCGACCGCACCAGCAGCTCCCGGCCGGAACCTTCCGACTCGAGTACGGGCGCGAACGTGCGCTGGTAGTCGGCCGCGAGATCGTCCAGCAGCGCGTTCAGCAGCACCTCGGTGGTCATGCCCTGCCGCCACAGCGTGACCCGCGACCGCCCGGCCCGCTCGGCCACCCGCTCCAGCGTGACACCGGCCCAGCCGTGCTCCGCGAGCACCGCGACGGTCGCGTCCCGTAGCTTGTCGTCCACCCTGTCCGGATCCTCCCTTGTGAAACGTCTACGTTGCAACCATCATGGCATCAGCCAAGCCTCAGGGAGAAGCCGTGACCGATCGCACCGCCGTCACGCTACGGCTGACCGACGCCGAGCGCACCGCGCTCACCGCGCTCGCGGCCGGGATGGGTGGCGTGAACGAGTCCGTGATCTCGGAGGAGGACGCCGTCGTGGGCGCGATCGAGCTCGCGCTCACCCGGCTGGTCGACGACTTCGAGATCCCCGACGTAGCAGTCCGAGCCCAGGTAGAGACCGCCCGCAACACCCTCCGCAGCACCTGGACCCGCGGCAGCTCCTCCCTCTGACCCACCCGTTCATCGGGCCCTTGCGACCCGGCGTGTCGTCACTCATCGGGCCCTTGTGACCACGCGTGCCGCCCGCACTCCGCTGCTTCTGCCTACACAGGCCCGTACCGACGGCAAGGAGTGGCGGTCACAAGGGCCCGATGAACGGCAACACGCCGGGTCACAAGGGGCCGATGAACGGAAGTCAGGGCCGGTGGGCGTCGCCCGGAACGGGTCACGCCGCCTTCAGCACCGCCAGCAGCCGCGCCACCTCGGCAGCGACAGCGTCACGCGCCGGCCCGAGGTACTTCCGGGTGTCGACCAGCGCGGGATCCTGCGAGAGCACAGTTCGCACGACACCGGTGAACACGTTGTTGAGGTGCGTCGCGATGTTGACCTTGGTCATCCCGGCCTCGACCGCGCGGGTCAGGTCCTCGTCCGCGACCCCGGACGAACCGTGCAGTACCAGCGGCACCGGCACCGCGTCGCGCAGCCGAGAGATCAGCGCGAAGTCCAGCTCCGCGGTCCTCTCGGTCATCGCGTGCGACGACCCGACCGCCACCGCGAGCGCATCGACCCCGGTCGCACCGGCGAACGCCGCGGCCTCGTCCGGCCGGGTCCGCGCGCCCGGCGCGTGCACGCCGTCCTTGCCGCCCACCTCACCGATCTCGGCCTCGACGAACACGCCGTGGTCGTGGCAGAACGCGGTCACGTCCGCGGTCGCGGCGACGTTCTCGTCGTAGGCCAGCGCCGAAGCGTCGAACATCACCGAGGTGAACCCGAGCGACACCGCCTCGGTGACCAGGTCACGCCGCATCGCATGGTCCAGGTGGACGACCACCGGCACCGTCGCGGCCGAGGCCGCGGCAAGTGTGGCGACGCCGATCGGCTTCAGCGCGCCGTGGTACTTCACCGCGTTCTCGCTGATCTGCAGGATGACCGGCGCACCGGCCTGCTCGGCACCGGCGATCAGCGCCGCCGCGTGCTCGAGCTGGATCACGTTGAACGCACCGACACCGCGGCGCGCCTTCGCGGCGGACAGCACGACCTCGGCGCCTGAGACCAGCGGCATAGTGCACTCCCTAGAGCTCGTGTACGGCGACCTGTGGCGCCCAGCGGCGGTATGCCTCCAGGTTGATGTCCCCGGCAACAGGTGCCAGGACCGCCGCGGCGGACGCGGCCACCGCGGACCGCATCACGGCCGGCCAGTCGTCGTTGCCCTCAGCAACAGCCGCTGCGACGACCGCTGTACAGGCGTCACCGGCACCGGTCGGGTTCCCACGCACCTGCTCGACCGGCTGCGCCCGCCACGCACCGTCCGGGAGAGCGGCCACCATCCCGGCGGCGCCGTCGGTGATCACCGCGGCCGCCGCACCGAGCCCGACCAGCTCCCGTGCTCCTGCGGCGACGTCGTCCAGATCAAGTGCCTCGCGCAGCTCCGCGGCATTGGCGCGGACCACCGCGCCGGCCTTCGCGGACGCGACCAGCGTTGCCCCGCCGGCGTCGACCACGGCCGGTACGTCGTGGTGCCGAGCGCGCGCGGTCAGCTCGGCGTACGCGTCCGCGGGCAGTCCGGGCGGCAGGCTGCCGGAACAGGCGAGCACCCCGAGCCGCGCCCAGGGCAGCCGGTCGCCGAAGGCGCGCCACTCGTCGGCATCCACCGCCGGCCCCGGCTCGTTGAACACCGTCGCGTCGCCGGCGGCCGTGTCGACCACCGCGACGCTACGCCGGGACTCGCCGGCGATCGGCGTCAGCAGTGCGGTCAGCCCGGCGTCGAACAGGTCCACGGCGATCAGCTCGCCGGTCATCCCGCCGACCAGCCCGAGCGCGAGCACGTCGTACCCGAGCACGTGCGCCACCCGGGCCACGTTCACGCCCTTGCCGCCGGCCCGCTGCCGGACAGTGGACACCCGGTGGCTGGTGCCCACCGCGAGCGCCGGCACCTCGTAGGTGATGTCCAGCGCCAGGTTCAGCGTCACCGTACCGACCAGTGTGTTGCTCACGGTAACCACATGCCCGCCCGCATCACGCGCTGCACCGCGAGGTCGTCGTCGAGCACCACCAGGTCGGCCCGCCGCCCGGTCTCGATCGCACCCACCTCGGCCCAGCCGAACGTTGCGGCCGGGGTGGTGGACGCCATCCGGGTGGCGTCGACCAGCGAGACACCGGCCCTGACCGCGTTCGCGAACGCGACGTCCATGGTCAGCGTGCTGCCCGCGATCGACCGCTCACCCGTGGTCAGCCTCGCCTCGCCGGACACCACGTCGACGTCCAGGTCACCGATCTTGTACCGGCCGTCGGCGAGTCCGGTCGCCACCATCGCGTCGGTGATCAGCGCGATCCGCTCGGTGCCGGCCGCGTTCAGCGCCACCCGGACCACCTGCGGGTCCAGGTGGAAGCCGTCGTTGATCACCTCGAGCAGCAGCCGGGGGTCGTTCAGCGCCGCGCCGACCGGTCCGGGGTCACGGTGGTGGAACGGCCGCATCCCGTTGAACAGGTGGGTCGCCACGGTCGCCCCGGCGTCGGCGCCGGCCACCATCTCGTCGTACGACGCGTCGGTGTGCCCGAGTGCCGCGACCACGCCGGCCTCCACGACCTGGCGGATCGCGTCCAACCCACCGGGTAGCTCGGGCGCGATCGTCACCATCCGGACCGCGTCGCTCAGCACCTTCGCGACGTCGCCCTCGACCGGGTTCCGGAGCAGCGCCGGATCGTGTGCGCCGCAGCGCGCCGCGGACAGGAACGGGCCCTCGAGGTGGACGCCGCCGAGCACGCCGTCGGTGACCAGGTCGGCCAGGCACGCGGTCTGCGCGACCAGGTCGTCCAGTGACGCGGTGACCAGGCTGGCCATCGTCGTGGTCGTACCGTGCTGCGCGTGGAAGTCCGCCGCACGGCGGGCCTCCTCGGCGTCGGTGGTCGAGTACGTCGCCCCGCCGCCACCGTGCGTGTGGATGTCGACGAAGCCCGGCACGATCGTCATGTCACCGAGCACGACCGGCGGCTCGCCGTCCGCGGGCATCCCGTCGTGCCGCCCCCCGATCCGCCCGATCCGGCCGTCGGTGACCTGGACCCAGCCCTCGTCCAGGACCTCCTCGGGCGTGACCACCCGGCCCGCCATGTATGTGGTCATGCCTCCACCTTGTCCCACGCCATCAGCGCGGCGCCGACGCAGCCGGCCTCCTCGCCGAGCTGGGCCGCGACCACCTCCGGCGCCCGCTGGAACGTCAGCCGCGCCGCGAGCTGCTCCCGCAGAGGTCCGAGCAGGATCTCGCCGGCCCCGACCAGACCACCGCCGATCGCGATCCGGGTCGGCGCCAGCAGGGTCGTGTACAGCACCAGCGCATCGACCAGCGCCCGTACCGCGTCGTCCCACACGGCGTTGGCGTCCGGGTCGCCGGTCGCGAGCAGCGCCAGCACCTCGCGGGCGCCGTCGACCGGCCGGCCGGTACGGTCGGCGTACCGGCGCGCGACCGCTGCGGCGGACGCGACCGTCTCCAGGCAGCCGAGCTGTCCGCACGCGCAGCGCTCGGCGATCTCGGGCGCGACGAACCGGGTGTGCCCGAGCTCGCCGGCATACCCGTCGCCGGAGACCAGCCGGCCGTCCACCACCATCGCCGCCGCGATCCCGGTACCGAGCGGGAGGAACAGCGCGTTCGTGGTCCCGGCCAGCGCACCACGGCGCAGCTCGGCGTATCCCCCGGCGCGTACGTCGTGCGCCAGTACCACCGGGCGCCCGGGCGGTACCGCGGCCCGCAGCGCGTCCAGCACCGGCACATCCAGCCAGGCCAGGTTCTCGGCCCGCACGGTGCCGCGGTCGGCATCGTGGATACCCGGTACGACGAGGCCGACGGCGCGGACCGGATGCCCGTAGGCGCCGGCCTTCTGATCGAGCTCCACCACCGTCTCGATCACCGCGTCCAGCACCCCCTGCGCGCCGGCCTCGCGCGGCGTCGTGCGGGTCTCGCGGTACACGACGGTGCCGTCCCGGCCGACCAGGCCGCACTTCATCCGGGTCCCGCCGAGATCGACGGCGACGGCGACCTCGGACTCCGAGCCAGGCGGCATCACATGCTCCACAGGGCGTCATTATGCAGCGTCACTGTTCAGTCCGAGCAGTTGCGCGCAAATCTGGATGGCTGGTCCGGTCCGCCCGCCACCGCACCGCCATACCTATTCTTACCGTCCGGCGGCCGCGGGAGCGGCGGCGGGCACCACGAGCACCGCCCGGGAATAGGCTCCTGACATGACAGCTGAGAACGCAGGGACCGAACGAGCGGTGAGAATCGACGGCCGCTTCTGCGGTCCCGCGCGATCCGGCAACGGCGGGTACAGCGCGGGCCTGCTCGGGTCGGAGCTCGGGAACGGCCCGGTCCAGGTCACGTTGCGGCTGCCGCCGCCGCTGGACACCGCCCTGATGATTGCCGTGAGCAACGATACGGCGACACTGAGCATCCGCAACGCCGCCGAGCCGGCCACGGTCGCCGAGGCCGAGCGGGTCGATGCCGACGCGCTGGCCGACGCGCTGGTGCAGCCGGTCGCGGTCTACCGGGCCAAGGCCGCGGAGGCGTCGTACAAGGGACTCGTACACCACCCGTTCCCGTCCTGCTTCGCCTGCGGTCCGGCCAACCTCGACGGCCTGCGGCTCCGGCCCGGCCTGGTCGACCCGGGCCGGACGGCCTGCACCTGGACGCCGTCGAATGACCTGGCCGACACCGACGGCCAGGTGGCGGCGCCGTACGTCTGGGCGGCACTGGACTGCCCGAGCGGCTGGACCGGTGACCTGGAGGGACGGCCGCTGGTGCTCGGCCGGATGACCACCGAGATCACCGAACGCCCCGCAGCCGGCGAGACGTACGTGCTGGTCGGCGCGTTGCTCAGCGACGAGGGCCGCAAGAGCTTCACCGCCACCACCCTGTACGCCGCCGATGGCCGCCCGATCGCCCGCGCCCGCCACACCTGGATCGCCGTCGACCCCAGCGTCTTCGAGTAGCCGGGCCGCCAAGACCCCACGAACACTCGAAGAGCGGCACGGGACACGGACTCGGAAGGACAGCGCGCGAGCGACCCGGGACAATAAAAGTGTGAAGCCCCTCAAAGTATGAGTTTGAGGGGCCTCACGTTTGACCGGAACAAGGTGACGCTTCCGATCTCACGGTCGGCTCGTCAGATCCAACAGCCTCGTCACTGGCTGTCTCGGCGGGTTGCCCCGCCGAATAGATCCTCGGTTTCCGTCCGATCCCGCCTTCCCCGGAGGGAGGGCGTGACTGATTTCTATCCCCTCCCGACATGGCGCGCAAGCCCTTTGACACAAGAGTTTTGACGAATTCTCGGCCGTCCACAGGTTGTCCCCCGAACACCCCTATCGGTCCACAGAAACGGCGCCGTTCTCCACAGAGAACGACGCCGTCCTGTGCACAACTTCTACCGAGGAGTGGAGCCCCGAGAGGTACTTTGCCATCAGGTGTCGAGCTCCTTGCGATCGGTGATTCGTCGGATGTCGTTCAGAGTCATGTCCGCTGACAGCGCGACGTCGCGCGGCACCGACGGGTTCGCGGCGAGGGTACGTAGGCCCTGCTCGGCCGCGGCGACCGCCTTCTCCAGCACCCGGACCTGGTCCTTGAGCTCGGCAACGGCCTGCTCCGCGATCTGCGCCCGGCGGTACGACGAGAACGCGAACCAGGCGAGTGCGACAAGCAGGATCAGCAACGGCAGACCCACTCTGAACACCATGGCCATATGGGACCACGGCGCAGGAGCATGCCCGACACAGGCTGTCCGAGCACCGTCCGACTCACCGGGTCACGCGATAACTCGTTGAGTCCGGCTTGGGTGAGGTCGTAGGGTCGCAGTACACGCGAAGGGAGGTGGTCCAACGCATGAATTGCTATCGGACTCGTGAGGTGGCGGCGGACTAGCCGCGCCACATCGTTCGTTCAACGGACAAGTGGCTTCGCTGGTCAATCCAACGCCAGCCACCCGGCCCGCGGGCAGTCAGGACAGTCCACCTGACCCTTCGCGTTCCGGCCACCCGGCCGGCCGGAAGGAAAGTGCCCGCGGGTCGCCTATGTCCCGGTGCTGGCCGTGGTCGCCTGGCTCCAACAGGACTAGCGTGTGTGGTGAGGGGGTGGGTCTGATGACTCGCAGGTTGCAGCGCACCGGCACCGTCCTGGCGGTGATCCTCGGCGTCGCCGCTGTGGTGAAGGAGCTGCGAACGCCGCCCGACGAACGGACCGGCCACGGCACGGTCGCCGGCTTCGTCCCGTACGACTTCCGCCCGCCGACACCCGAGCGCGTGCTGGACGCGCTCTGGGCGCCGGACGACCCGCGGATCTTCAAGCCGCACGCGTTCGGCGTCGGCTGGACGGTGAACTTCGGCCGGATCTACGCGCTGCTCCGCGAGCAGCTCGACTCCTGATCACGGCATCGTCCACCGCGACGGCCGCAGGAACTCGTCGAGCTCGACCCGGCCGGCCAGGTTGTCGACCAGGCCGACCATGTCGGCGAATGTGCGCTCTGCGACCACCTCGAGGATCTCCGCGTCCGTCAGGCCGACGTCACGCGCGCGACCAACGGCGCCGTCGGCAACCTTTCCGCGGGTGAGCACCAGCTCCCTCGCCAGCGCGTAGACGGCCGCGGTGCGCGAGTCCGCGGGTTCGTGACCGGCCCGCATCCGCTCGATCTCGGTCTGGTCCACACCGAGTCGTGACAGCACAGTGGAATGGAAGGCAACGCCATACCTGTTGTCGACCGCAACGCCGACCGCCACCCCGGCCGTCTCGCGCAGGACCGGGTCCAGGCCGCCCGATCCGACCGCACGCCGCAACCCGTCGAACGCGGCCAGCAGCGCCGGCGACTCCGCCACCGTCGCGGCCAGGTTCGGCACGAACCCGAGGTCCTCGGCGACGCCCTCCAGCAGGGCGGCGGACTCGGCGGGTGCGCTGTCTGTCGTGTGAATCTTCAGGTCCATCGTGTCTGCCTCTGTCTCGTGGTGAACTGGTCGCCGCCAGCCTCCGGGTCCGGAGCACCCGGCGCGATTCCCCGCCGGGGAAGGGACCCGGCACGCCACAGCCCCTAGCCTGGATCCATGTGCGCAGCCCTGCCGGAGCCCGAACCGGCAGCCGGACTGGGCGACCTGCTGCGGCACTGGCGGGCAGTCCGCCGGATCAGCCAGCTCGACCTCGCCTCGGCGGCCGGCACCACACCGCGGTACGTGAGCTTCGTGGAGACCGGCCGGGCCCGGCCCAGCCGCGAGATGGTGCTCCGGCTGGCCCGCGCGCTCGACGTACCGCTGCGGGAGCGCAACGGTCTGCTGCTGGCGGCGGGCTTCGCCCCGCTCTACCCGGTGGCACCGCTCGGCAGCGCGCAGCTCGGCCGGGTCGAGGCGGCGCTCACCTCGATGCTCGACCAGCACGAGCCGTACCCGGCCGTGGTGATGGACCGCGGCTGGAACGTCCTGCGCGCCAACCGTGGCGCGCGGCTGCTGTTCGCCCGGCTGCTGGCTCCCGATCCGATGCCTGAGCCGGCCAACGTCCTGCGGCTGATGATCGAGCCGGGTCCGGTCCGCCGGTCCGTGCTGAACTGGGCCGCGGTCGTGAATGCCCTGCTCGAGCGGGCCGGCCGGGAGGCCGTCGGCGGCGTCTTCGACCGTGACACCGCGGACCTGGTACGGCGGCTGCGTGCCCGGCCTGACGTCGCCGAAGTGCTGGCGGACCCGGTGCCGACGGCGCCGACCGTACCGGTGATCGACGTACGGTTCGCCGTCGACGGCGAGGTGGTCGAGCTGTTCTCGGTGGTCTCCACGATCGGTACGCCGGTCGACGTCACCGCCCAGGAACTGCGGGTCGAGGCGTTCTTCCCCGCGGACGGCGACACTCGCGCGGCCTGGCGCCGGATCGGCAGTACGGTCGCGGTATGACCGTCGAGCAGGTGCTGGCCGAGCACCGCGCCGCGGGCCGGGACTTCACCGCGGCCGGTGTCCGCAGCTTCGTCCGGGAGGCCGGGCCGGCCGACGCCGAGCCGGTCGTCTGCCTGCACGGCGTACCCGCGTCCTGCTACCTGTACCGCGGCGTGCTGCCCGAGCTCGCGCGGCACGGGCTGCGCGGGGTCGCGTTCGACCTGCCCGGCCTGGGCCTGGCCGAGCGGCCGGCGGAGTTCGACTACTCCTGGACCGGACTCGGCCGCTGGACCGCCGCCGCGCTCGACGCGCTCGAGATCGACCGCTTCCACCTGGTGGTGCACGACATCGGCGGACCGGTCGGGTTCGAGGTGGCCGCCGCCGTGCCGGCCCGGGTCCGCTCAATCCTGCTGCTGAACACCCTGGTCGCCGTCGACACCTTCCGCCGGCCCTGGGTGATGGAGCCGTTCGCGCACCGCGGGCTCGGCGAGGGCTGGCTCGCGGTGTCCCGCGCGCCGCTGGTCTTCCGCACCCTGATGCGCACGATCGGCGTCGGCTCGGACGTGCCCGCGGCCGAGCTCGACGCCTACCTCGGGCTGCTGGTCGGCGACGACGGCGGCCGGGCGTTCCTGCGGATCATGCGCTCGTTCGAGCGCACGGCCGCCAAGCGCCGGTTGTACGAGTCGGTGGTCGGCTCCGACGCCTATCCCGTCGGCGTGCTGTGGGGCAGCAAGGACCCCGCGCTGCCGCTGCGCAGCTACGGCGTACAGGCCCGGCTTGCCGCCCGGCTGGATGAGGTCCACACCGTGCCGGGCAAGCACTTCCTGCAGGAGAACTTCCCTGCCGAGATCGCCGCGGCTGTCGCCGACCTCGCCTCAGCGCGCTGACCTCACGCCGACGGCACGAACAGCGCGACCGGGGCCGTGCTCGGCGCGCCGCTACCTGGACGGTGTTGCTTGGTCGGCATACCTCGATCGGTATGCGATACCGACATCGGTATACGGCCGCCGCGGGTCATCGCCGCGCCGCCGGTGCCGGTGCCGGTCGATGTCGGCGGATCGCGTCTGCGACGGGCCCGGACCACGATGCGCCGACGGCCGCGACAGCCTCCGGCCGGCTCTGCTACCCGGCTCCGCGTGCCATGCTGGGATGGCGGCGGCCCGGAGTCGGCGGGCCGCCGGGGTGGCGGCACGCTGGCCACGATGACCGAGTCGGCCAGGCGGGCCGATGACTACCTTGAGAATCTCGGTCTGCTGCTCATCGCGGCCGGGCTCCTCTGCCTCACGCGGCTCGCGAGCGCTCGATCCGGTTGGCCACGCGACTGGCAGGCGCTGTCGGCTGCTCTGGCCTTCGGCGTCCTCGTGGTGGTAGCGACCAGCTTCGCGGGCAGCGACCTCAACGACTGGGCTCTGCTGGCGGTGGGACTGGTTCTCGCGCCGCTATGGGCGGCACGGCTGGGTCTGCTGCTGAGCCGGCGGGTCCCGCCGGAACCCGCCTGATCAGGGCTGCAGCCGCTCCAGCGTCCAGCCGTCGCCGGTACGGCGGTAGCGCAGCCGGTCGTGCAGCCGGCCGGTCCGGCCCTGCCACAGCTCGACCACCTCCGGCCGGATCCGGTAGCCGCCCCAGAAGTACGGCACCGGGATCGTCGTACCCTCCGGCCACTGCCGCTGGTACGACGCGTACTGCAGGTCCAGCTCCTCGCGGGACACGACCGGCTCGGACTGCTGCGATGCCCAGGCGCCGAGCTGGGACTCGCGCGGCCGGGTCGCGAAGTACGCCTCCACCTCCTCGGCGCCGAGCTTCGACGCGGTGCCCTCGACCCGGACCTGGCGCTCCATCGCGTGCCACGGGAACACCAGCGCACACGCCGCGTTGGCGGCCAGCTCGGACCCCTTGCGGGACTGCTGGTTGGTGTAGAACACGAACCCGCGCTCGTCCAGCTGCTTGAGCAGTACGGTCCGCGCCGACGGCCGCCCGTCGGCGTCGGCGGTGGCCAGCACCATCGCGTTCGGCTCGGCGATGCCGAAGGCAACAGCATCATCCAGCCAGCGGCGTACCTGCTCGACCGGGTCCGCGTTCACGTCGGCCTCGAGCAGCTCCCCCAGCCCGTACCGCCGCCGCATCTCGTCCAGCTCCACAGCACCGACCCTATGCGGTCGCGTCCGCCGAAGTGGCGTGCGGATGACGTCAGAGCGGCGGACGCAACCCGGCCCACGGGCGGGCGGACTCGAGCTGAGCGGAGACCCGCAGCACGTCCGGCTCCCCGTCGCGCGGGCCGACCAGCTGGACCGACAGCGGCAGGCCGTCGGCGCTGAGGCCGGCCGGTACTGCGGCGGCCGGGTTGCCGGCCACGTTCCAGATCGCGGTGTAGGCGATCGCGGGTGTGGACCGCAGCGCCGCCCGAAGCGACCCGAGCCCGTCGAGTACGCCGGTGCGCGGCGGCGGACCCGGCACCGTCGGGGTGAGCAGCAGGTCGTACCGCTGGAAGAGCTCGTCCACCCGCGCGGACAGCGCCTCGCCCCGGCGTTCGGCCCACCGGACCACCGCGGGTGGATACGCCCGGGCGAGCAGCAGGGTCTGCCTGGTCCGGCGCTCCAGCCGGTCCGGTCGCTCCACCCGGGTGGCCTCGTCCCGGACCGACCCGTAGAACTGCGGCACGAACGCCGCCGTCGGGTCCGGCAACCGGCCGGGCAGCTCCTCGACGTGATGACCGGCCTGCGACAGCAGCTCCGCGGTCTCGTCCAGCGCCCGCCGCTGCGCGGTGTCCGGCGTGATCCCGGGCGTGGTCGAACGGGCCGTCACGCCGATCCGCAGCCGCCCGGAGGGTTCGCGCAGCGCCTCGGCGTACGACGCGGGCGGTTCGGTCGCGTGCCACCGGTCGGCCGGAACGGTGCCGCGGACGACGTCGTAGAACAGTGCCGCGTCCGCGACCGAACGGGTCAGCGGGCCGATCGTGCCGAGCGTGCCCCACAACGCGTCGTACGGTGCCGCGCTGACCCGGCCGCGCTGTGGTTTCAGGCCGTACAGACCGCACCAGGCGGCCGGGATCCGGATCGAGCCGCCGCCGTCGCCGCTGACCGCGGCCGCCACCATGCCGGTCGCGACGGCCACCGCGCTGCCACCGCTCGACCCGCCCGGCGACCGGTCGGTGTCCCACGGGTTGCGGGTGATCCCGAACGCCACCGACTCGGTGTACGGCCACTGCCCGAACTCCGACATCCGGGTCTTGCCGAGCACCACCGCACCGGCCGCGCGCAGCCGCCGTACCACCTCGGCGTCCTGCGTCGCCGGGGTGCGCTGTGCCGACCCGCCGTACGTCGTCACCTCGCCGGCTACGTCGTTCTCGTCCTTCACCGCCACCGGTACGCCGTGCAGCGGGCCGCGGTCCGCGACCTGCCGGTCACGCGCCGCCGCCTCGTCCAGCGCGCGTTCGGCCAGTACCGCCCGGAACGCGCCGAGCGCGGGATCGAGCGCCTGGACGCGTTCCAGCAGTCCGCCCGTCAGCTCGACCGACGACACCTCGCCGGACCGGACCAGCTCGGCCTGCCGGACCAGCCCCGCGTATGCCAGCTCTTCGGAGATCACAGGCTGACGCTACTCCCGGCGGTCCCCGTGATGGGGCACGATGGACCGGCCGGACATACAACCGAAGGAGCTCCCCCGAGATGGCAGAACCGGGCGTCCAGGTCCACGAAGGGCTCGAGGGGGTCGTTGCTTTCGACACCCAGATCGCCGAGCCGGACAAGCAGGGCTCGGCGCTGCGCTACCGCGGGGTGGACATCGAGGACCTGGTCGGCCGGGTGCCGTTCGGGTCGGTCTGGGGGCTGCTGGTCGACGGCGCGTTCCAGCCCGGGCTGCCACCGGCCGAGCCGTTCCCGCTGCCGGTGCACTCCGGCGACATCCGGGTCGATGTGCAGTCCGCCCTCGCCATGCTGGCGCCGGCCTGGGGGCTGCGCCCGCTGTACGACATCGACGACGTACAGGCCCGTGACGACCTGTCCCGCGCCGCGGTGATGGCGCTCTCATACGTCGCCCAGGCGGCCCGTGGCACCGGGCTGCCGATGGTGCCGCAACGCGAGGTGGATCGCGGCCGGAGCATCACCGAGCGGTTCATGATCCGCTGGCGCGGCGAGCCGGATCCCAAGCATGTGAAGGCGGTCGACGCGTACTGGACCTCGGCCGCGGAGCACGGCATGAACGCCTCCACCTTCACCGCCCGGGTGATCGCGTCCACCGGCGCCGATGTCGCCGCCGCACTGTCCGGTGCGGTCGGCGCGATGTCCGGCCCGCTGCACGGCGGCGCGCCGGCCCGGGTACTGACCATGATCGAGGAGGTCGAGCGCCGCGGTGACGCCCGGTCCTACGTGAAGGAGCTGCTCGACGACGGCGAACGGCTGATGGGGTTCGGGCACCGGGTGTACCGGGCCGAGGATCCGCGGGCGCGGGTGCTGCGGCGGACCGCGCGGGAGCTGTCCGCGCCACGGTACGCGGTCGCCGAGGCGCTCGAGCAGGCCGCGCTGACCGAGCTGCGCGAGCGCCGTCCGGACCGGGTGCTGGAGACCAACGTCGAGTTCTGGGCCGCGATCGTGCTGGACTTCGCCGAGGTGCCTCCGCCGATGTTCACCTCGATGTTCACCTGTGCCCGGACCGCCGGCTGGAGCGCGCACATCCTGGAGCAGAAGCGCACCGGACGGCTGATCCGCCCGTCCGCGGTCTACTCCGGGCCCGCGTCCCGACCGGCGACCGAGGTCGAGGGCTGGAACCCGGCCTGGTCCGATGCCGTTCGCTGAGAAGCCGGACAGTTTCCACGTCGTCGAGCCGCTGAGGGGCTTCACCTGCGCCGGCTGCGGCCGCGACGACGACCCGTACCTGCGACTGGAGAACGACGAACCGTACTGCATGGCCTGCTCCGACCTCGACCACCTGGTGTTCCTTGCCTCAGGCAACACCGCGCTGACCCGCCGGGCGCGCAAGGCCAGCACGCTGTCCGCGATCGTGATCCGCTGGAACAGCCGGCACAAGCGGTACGAGCGGCAGGGCACCCTGGTGGAACAGGCCGCGCTGGAGACCGCCGAGGAACAGTGCCTCGCCGACGCGGACGTCCGGGCTCGCCGCCGGGAGCGGGCCGAGGTACGACGTGCCGCCGAGGACCTGGACGTCCAGGCCCGCCTGGCCGCCGAGATCCGCCGGCTGTTCCCGTCCTGCCCGGCCGGACGGGCCGAGGCGATCGCCCGGCACGCCGGTACCCGCAGCAGCGGCCGGGTCGGCCGCACCGCGGCTGGCCGCGCCCTCGACTCCGACGCCGTCACCGCCGCCGTGGTCGCGTCGATCCGCCACGAGGACACGCCGTACGACGAGCTCCTGATGGCCGGCATCCCCCGCGACGAAGCGCGAGCCCAGGTCCGCACCGCCATCGACGGCATCCTCGCAACCTGGCGTGCATAGTCGTACCCGGACCACCTCCATCCCGGCCGCGTCTCGCGTTGCGGCGCACAATTCGCGTGGTGAACCCCACCGGTCGTGGGTTCGCTCTGGTTGTAACCGGGGCAAGGCCGCCGTTCGCCGGGTTCACCACGCGGATGTACAGCCCGCACAGCCGCGCATGAAGTGGTGTCCGGGCAGAGGTCATGAGATATGCGCTGTCACCGTTTCATGGGCAACGTCTGCCGGGCCGCCCCTGGTGATTGGCCGGTGTGCTTCTTGTACTGGCGGCTGAAGTGGCCGACGTCGGTGTAGCCGAGCGTGGATGCGACCTGGGTGACGGACATATGGGTCTCGGCCAGCAGCTGGTGGGCGCGGTCGATCCGGGCCCGGGCGACGTACCGGGCCGGCGGCATCCCGGCGCGGGCGATGAACCGGCGAGTGAACTGGGCCCGGGACAGCGACGCCCGGGCGGCCAGCTCGGCGACGGTCCAGCGCCGGCTCGGCTCCTGCCGGATCGCCCTGGTGATGTCGTCCAGCGCCGCGTCCACCGGGCCGGGCGGCGGGCTGGACGCGTCCTCCCAGAGCAGGCCGAGGATCTGTTCCAGGCACAGCTCGGCCTGCCGCAGGCCGAGCCGGTCGCCCCTGCGGTAGCCGGCGTCGGACCGGGCCGCGAGCGCGGTCAGCAGCGCCCGGTCGCGCAGCCGGCACCAGCGCTCGGGCGGGAACACCTCGGCCGGCTCCGGGATCCGGCCACCGGGTGTGCTGAGCTCGAAGTGGACGCCGAACACCAGCAGCGGCCGGCGCGGGTCGTGGCCGGCGTCCGGGGTCTCGCCTGGCGCGAACACCGCGCACCATCCCGGCCCGACCTCGCTGCGCCGGCCGTCCAGGGTCAGCTGCCCGGAACCGTCCAGCACGCACCACAGCAGGTGGTCCGGCAACGGCCGCGCGTGCCACACCCAGCTCGGCTCGCAGCGCCAGTACGTCGGCGGCGAGTGCAGCCGGAACACCAGCGGGCTCCCCGCCAGCGACGGCACCGAATGAGTCAAAAGGTCAACTCCTTGCGCGGATCAGGTCTACTGCCACAGCGATCCCGCACGGAACCATGGTGTGCATGAGCGAATCATCCAAGACAGCGTACGATCGCGAGGGGTACGTCGTGGCCTGCGGCACCTTCTCCGCGGACGAGGTCGGCCAGCTCCGCGAGCACTACATGACGCTGCGCCGGCGCGGCTCCTACCGCGACGACGTGGTCGGGGTGGAGACGACCAGCCGGGACCCGCTCAAGCGGTATCCGCGGATGGCGCAGATGCACCGCTGGGACGACCTGTCGCTGCGCTGGTTGCTGGACACCCGGCTGCGCGACCGGCTCACCGAGCTGCTCGGCGACGAGCCGTACGCGGTCCAGACGATGCTCTACTTCAAGCCGCCCGGCTCGCGCGGCCAGGCCGTGCACCAGGACAACTTCTACCTGAAGGCCGAGCCGGGCACGTGTGCCGCGGCCTGGATGGCGCTGGACCGGGCGGACACCGAGAACGGCTGCCTGCTGGTCGTACCGGGCAGCCACCGGTGGCCGATCCTGTGCACCGAGAAGGCCGATACCAGCACGAGCTTCACCGACGTGACCGTCCCCGTGCCGGAGCAGTGGTCCACGGTCCCGATCGTGCTGGAGCCGGGCGACGTGCTGTTCTTCCACGGGTCACTCGTGCACGGCAGCGCCCCGAATGTCACGCCGGACCGGTTCCGGCGGGCACTGATCGGGCACTACATCACCGGCGACGCCCGCCAGGTCGCCGAGTACTACCACCCCGCACTGCGGATGGACGGCACCGAACTGCCCCTGGACGTCGCCGAGGGCGGCGGCGCCTGCGGCGAATGGGTCGAAGCCGACAGTGCCGATCCTGTGGTCGCGATCACCGGCGTCCACACCGTCACCCGCAAGCACGAGTAGCCCGGTCAGGCGGCCGGCGCGACCCGCAACCCCTCGGCGGCAGCGCCCGCGCCCAATCGCCGATCCCAGACAGCGACCACCGGATCGACGTCTCGAAGCGTCAGCGCGCTAGCCAGGTGGACACTGTCCGCACCGCGGAGGGCGTGTCTGGGCGCGAGCCCGCCCGCGTGTCGGGCGATGGCGTCGGTGAGGTCGACAACCCGGACGTCCGACCAGAACAGCTCCCACAGTCGGCGCGACCGCCGCAGCCCGTGCTCATCAAGACGATGGTCACGACCGGCGGCGGCGAGTGCCGCACAGACCTCGGGATACGCAAGTCGGGCCGACACGACAGCATCACATCCATCCCACAGAGCAACGGCGGGTGCACGATCGTCCTCGCCGACCAGCAGCTTGACGAAGGCACTGGAGTCGAAGTAGACGATCGCCACCGTCAGCGGCGCATCTCGCTGACGAGCTCGGACACCGATCCAGTCGGGCGAGGCACCGGCCTGCCCGCAGCGCGGTGTCGACGCTTGGATGCCGGTGGACTGAGCACGCCCTCTCGGGTCAGCCGCTCGATGACGTCCATCGAGTCGATGCCGCTGAGCCGGGCGACCGGCACACCGCGCTCGGTGATCACGACGTCCTCGCCGGCGCGCGCCCGGCCAAGCCATTCGCGCAGGTGTGCGCGCAACTCCGTCACGGTGACCTCCACATCTTGAAGTGTACGTTTGTCGCACCGCGAAATGTACGGTGATTTCCCGGCCCACAGCCGGACGACTTCGAGGCCTGTGGAAGACTGGTCCCCTCGCTGACAGCGTCGTCGGCACCAGTCATCGCCAGACGACGAAGGAGAGCCCGCTGTGACAGACGCAGCGACCATCCAGATCCCCGACGAGCTCAAGCCCGCCGACGGCCGGTTCGGTTCCGGCCCGTCCAAGATCCGTGCTGAGGCGGTCGCGGCGCTCGCCGCCGACGGCGCCAAGATCCTGGGCACCTCGCACCGCCAGGCGCCGGTGAAGAACCTGGTACGACGCGTCCGCGACGGCGTCACCGAGCTGTTCGGCCTGCCGGACGGGTACCAGGTGGTGCTCGGCAACGGCGGCTCGACCGCGTTCTGGGACGTCGCCACCTTCGGCCTGATCCGGAACAAGAGCCAGCACCTCAGCTTCGGCGAGTTCTCCTCGAAGTTCGCCAAGGCCGCGCAGGCCGCGCCGCACCTGGCCGACCCGACCGTGGTGACCTCCGACCCCGGGACCCGGCCGCAGCCGCTGGCCGAGGCCGGCGTGGACGTGTACGCCTGGCCGCACAACGAGACCTCCACCGGTGTGATGACGACGATCCACCGGATCGAGGGTGCCGATGAGGACGCCCTGGTCGTGATCGACGCCACCTCCGGCGCCGGCGGGCTCCCGGTCGACATCGCGGAGACCGACGTCTACTACTTCGCCCCGCAGAAGTGCTTCGCCTCCGACGGCGGCCTGTGGATCGCGATCATGTCCCCGCGCGCGCTCGAGCGGGTCGAGGAGATCACCGCATCCGGCCGCTGGATCCCGGCGTTCCTGGACCTGGCGACGGCGATCGACAACTCGGCCAAGGACCAGACCTACAACACCCCGTCACTGGCCACGCTGTTCCTGATGGCCGAGCAGACCGACTGGATCAACACCCAGGGCGGGCTGCGCTGGGCGGTCGAGCGCACGACAGACTCCAGCAGCAGGCTCTACACCTGGGCGGACAAGTCCGACTACGCGACGCCGTACGTCGCCGACCCGGACGCCCGCTCGCTGGTGGTCGGCACGGTCGATCTGGACGACGCGATCGACGCGGCCGCGGTCGCGAAGGTGCTGCGGGCGAACGGGATCGTGGACGTCGAGCCGTACCGCAAGCTGGGCCGCAACCAGCTCCGGGTGGCGATGTTCCCGGCGGTCGAGCCCGACGACGTGGAGCAGCTGACCCGGGCGGTGGACTACATCGTCGAGCGCGTGCGCTGACCTTCCAGCATCGCGTCGGCGCGTTCCCGGCGTCCCCTCGGGAACGTGAACATCGCCATCAACGCGGCGAAGCCACCGGCACCGATCAGCGTCCACCGCATGGTGTGACTCTTGTCGGAGTCGGTGGCGCCCGACCCGGAGGCGGACTGCGGCGTCGGCGTGGCCGGCGTGGCCGCCTTCGTCGTCGGGATCGTCACCTGGTAGACCGCGGAGTTCTTGCCCTCGCTGCCGATCAGCACGGACTTGTCGTCCGGGCCCATCGCGATCGACTCGCCCAGCGGCTGCAGTGGTAGCCGGGTGGACAGCTTGGTCTTCGCGCCGGGCCAGCTCCACACCGACATCGCGGTCGGGTCGCGCAGGATCATCCACCTGCCGTCCGGGGTGAACGTCCCGTCGGTGACGATCGACGGCGCGGTGCCCATCCGGGACAGCTTGTTCACCTCGCGCCGGGACGGCGCCACGTCCTTTCCCAGCGAGTAGATCGCGGCGCCGGTGCCCTCCTTGGTGACGATGAACAGCCGGTTGGTCTTCGGCTCGACCAGCAGCGCCTCGGCGTTGTGCGAGCCGTCCGGGTAGTCGAAGTCGTAGGCCCGGTACTTCACCTGCTGGTCGGACAGGTCCTCCGGCTCCTTGATCACGTAGACGGTGACCTTCTCCTGGTCGCGCAGGTTGTCGCCGATGTCGGCGACGTAGATGTTGCCGTCGGTGCCGACCGCGATCGCCTCGACGTCGCGGGCGTCCGCACCGAACGTCAGCGTCGCCTCGACCTCACCGTCGGCGTTCACCGCGAAGACCCGGGCCGAGTCGCTGGAGTCGTTGACCGTCCACCAGATGCCCTCGTGCCCCGCACTGCGGGCCAGGCCGGACGACTCGGTGATCCGCTCGTCGGCCATGGTGAACAGCTTCTTCGGCTCCTCGTCCGCCCGCGCCGCGGGCGACCCGAGCAGCAGCACCGGCACGGCGAGCAGCAGCGCCGCGACAGCCGCCGCCGGCCGCCGCATCACGGCTCACCGCCGGTCAGCACCAGCTCGGCCAGCCTGGGCCGGACCTGCCATGCAGCCGTGAGCGCGTCGTACTCCTCGCGCACACCGTCATCGGCTGGCGCGCCAGTGCGGGCAGCCCGCAACAACAGGTTGCGTGGCGTATGCGCACTGTCCACGAACTGCATCACCTCGACCCGGTAGCCCAGCTGCCGCAGCACCGACGCACGCAGGGCGTCCGTCAGCACATCGGCGAAACGCTCCCGCACGATGCCATACCGCGTGACAAGAGCGTACGGCGAGGGTGGGTCGACCGACTTCAGCTGTTTCTGGATGTCGTGGTGGCAGCAGGGTGCCGCGAGCACCAGCGGCGTCTGCCAGCCGACCGCCCGGGCCAGCGCGTCGTCGGTCGCGGTGTCGCAGGCGTGCAGCGCCAGCACGACATCCGGCGGGGTGGCCGGTTCGGCCTCCGCGATGGTCGCGTCGACGAACGTCATCTGATCCGCCCAGCCGAGCTCATCGGCGATCCGGGTGTTCCGGATCCTGGCCTTCGAGCTGTGGTCGATACCGGTGACCCGAACGTCGTGACCACGCTCGGTCAGCAGATGGTAGGCAGCCAACGTGAGATAGGCGTTGCCGCAGCCGAGGTCGACTACGTGCAGTGGCCGGTCTGCCGGGATCCGGCCCGCCGCGACCGCGTCGTCCACGGCCGGTGCGAGGATCTTGCAGAACTCCTCGACCTGCCGGTACTTGGACTGCCGGGACGGTTTCACCCGGCCGTGCGGGTCGCTGATCCCGAGCACGGCCAGGAACGGCGCCGCCGGGTCCAGCAGCCGGTCCTTGGCCCTGTCGTGGCTGGTGTCCTGCTCCCGCTCGCCGCTCTCGCGGTGCAGCAGCACCTTGCCCTTCTTGGTGTACCGCAGCCGTAGCGTCTCGGTCTTCGTCTCGACGTGCCAGCTCCCGTACGGCGCGGCCAGCAGCTCGTCCACCGCGTGTCCCGCGTCCGGCCCGGCCGGTGCGTTCCGGATGTGCGCCTGGCGGTCGTCGTACTCGGTCACCTGCAGGTGCCGCCCGGACCTCAGGTCGACGTAGCGCAGCTCCACCCGGCGGTACGGCGGTGGCTCCGCCCCGCGCCGGCGGCCGGAGCCGACGGCACGGACCAGCGCGGCGCCGTCGGCGAGGATGCCGGCGAGCTCCGCGCGTGAGGTGTCGGCCGGTTGCTGCATCCGGCCATTCTCCCCGACGCGCAAACCCGCCGGCATGGAGCCGGTGCTGACCCCCGTGCTGAAGCCCTTCCGTTGCAGGATGTCGAGCAGCCGGCCGTGGCTCCGACGTACCGGTGAGCGCGCCGGGAGACGGCGGGCCGACCCGGAGGGAGACAGCAGATGCGCAGGATCTTCGCCTTCATCATGACCACGCTGGACGGCTACTACGAAGGCGCGAACGGGGAGTTCGACTGGCCCGTGGTGGACTCCGAGTTCGAGGAGTTCGGCGTCCGCCAGCTGGACGCCGCGGACACGCTGCTGTTCGGCCGGGCGACGTACGAGGGGATGGCCGCCTACTGGCCGACCGCGGCGGCGGACGGCAACGACCAGCGCGTCATCGACCAGATGAACGGCTACCCGAAGCTGGTGGTGTCCCGGACGCTGGCGACGGCGGAGTGGCCGCAGACCCGGGTGCTGCGCAGCCTGGACGAGCTGGCGGAGGTCAAGCAGGGGCCGGGTGGCGAGATCGCGGTGCTCGGCAGCCCGGCGCTGACCGCCGCGCTGATCAGGGCCGGGCTGCTGGACGAGCTGCGGATCATGGTGGCCCCGATCGCGCTCGGCGCCGGGAAGTCGCTGTTCGCGGGCCACGGCGAGCGGATCCCGCTGCGGCTGCTGCGCACCCGGACCTTCGATTCGGGCAACGTGTTGCACACCTACGACCCCGTCCGCTGACTGCACAACTCTCTTTGCAAAAACTCTTTGCAAAGCTGTCTTTGCGATCTACCCTGGCGGTATGACCGACGATCGGCACGTCTCCTGGCCCGTCGACCCCGACCACGACGTCGTCCTCGACGTCCGCTTGCTG
>Ga0114129_10002108_pt1 | contig 27390 bp, 23 predicted proteins | sample RhiMetdeltSRZDD1_FD_80071 | JGI IMG/M metagenome (GOLD analysis project Ga0114129, IMG submission 80071) | Populus rhizosphere microbial communities from Tennessee, USA - Rhizosphere MetaG P. deltoides SRZDD1 (version 2) (version 2) | ecosystem: Host-associated > Plants > Roots > Rhizosphere >... | reverse complement strand
GCAGATCTCCTCCGCGGTGGCCAGGCGCGCGCCGACGTCCTTCGCGAGCTGCGCGGCCTGCTCGAGCGGCACCGCCGCGACCGCGGCGACCTCGACCTCATCGAGCCCGAGCGCGCTGTGCGCGTGCATCGCTCCCGCGAAGCCGGCGCCGAGAACGCCGATACGCAGCATCAGGCGCAGGCTAGCGCTAAAGAGAAAGGGCGCTCCGTACGGAGCGCCCTCTCGGTCACCGGCTGTTCGCGATCAGACTTTGTGCAGCGTGCCGTCCATGATCATGACGATGGTGAAGTTGTCGCCACCGCCCTGCTGGTAGATCGGGTCGCCCTCCGGCTTCCAGCCTGAGACACGCGCCTTGTCGTTGATCGGGTTGTTGTTGAGCCGTTCGTAGATCGGGATGATCGGGAGCAGCTCGTTGAAGGCGAGCGCGATCTTCGTGATCGGATCCTTCTGCTTGGCGGTGTCGTATCCCGTGATCGCGTCGTCGAGGACCGTGTCGAAGTTGATCGTGCCGCCGGAGTACGTCTGCGTGAGCGGGTACTTCATGCCGCCACCGGTCGCGTCCTTGTTGAACTCGCGGAACGGCCGCACGAGCGATGCCTGCGGGTGGGGGTTTCCGATGCCCCACGGGTTGAAGCCGATCTGGAACTTGCCGTTGTTCATGTCCGGCAGCTGCGTCGAGCGAATCGCGCCGCGCGGCGTGATCTTGATGCCGAACTTGTTCAGCGCGTCCGACGTGTACGTCGCCGCCGCGGCCCAGTCCTGGAAGTCGCTCGGGAAGTAGAGCTCGAACGAGAGTGCCTTGCCACCCTTGGCATAAATGCCGTCGCTCCCCTTCGCGTAGCCGGCGTCCTTCATGAGCTGGTCGGCCTTGGCCACATCGAACGCGTATGGGTTGAGCTTGGACACGTCACCGGAGTTGATCCAGTTGGGGACCAGGCTGTCCGGGAAGCCGGCCATGTACTTCGGCGCGCGGGCCGACGTTCCGTAGAAGATCTTGCCGGCCTCCTCGCGGTTGAACGCCATCGCGACCGCCTGCCGCAGGCGCTTGTCCTGGAGCTCGGGCGCGGTCTCCCAGTTGAAATACAGCGCGGGCCCGGTGAAGATCGGACCGCGGATGATGCGGTAGCCCTTGTCCTGGAAGGCCTTGTCCGTGGCGAGCGGAAAACCGTGCGTCGCGTAGTCGACGTCGCCGTTCAGGACCAACGGCGTGATCTCGGCTGTCTCGCCCTGGTAGATCACGACCTTGTCGAAGTGCACTTTGTCGGCGAAGACTCCGCCGGTGTTGCGGACCATCGTCAGCTGCGCCGCGGTAACGCTCGCCGTGTCGATCTTGTACGGACCGACCGAATACGGCTTGTCAGGACGGAAGTCGTTCATCTCCTTGATGAGGGCCTTGCCGGCGTCGGTCGAGTTCGTGCCGCCGCCGGTGTAGAAGTCCTGGGCCTTCTTCGCGAGCGCACTGAAGACGGAGTCCGGCTTGATGCCGTTGCGCAGGATGAGCCGCTCGCCGAGGCTCGTCGGCTTCGTGTAGTGGAAGCGGACCGTGAGGTCGTCGACCGCCTCGACCTTGTCGATGAAGTTCCAGATCCCGTAGCTCGCCAACCGGCCCACCCAGTACGTGGTGACGACGTCCTTCGCGGTGAACGCCTTGCCGTCGTCCCACTTTAGGCCCGAGCGGAGCTTGACCTCGTAGTTGTCGCCCGTCTGCTTCGCCGACTCCGCGAGCCAGTACTCGTACTTGGCGCTGGCCCAGTTGTAGACGGCGAGCGACGTGATGAAGAGGTCCGTGTAGATGCTGCCGCCGAGGATCGCGTTCGTGGCGTAGTAGTTCCAGTGACCCTGCGGCTGCAGCACGTACGGCCAGCCGCCGTGGAACTCGCCGCCCTTCGCGGACGTGCCGCCACCGGTGGTGGTGCCGCCGGTCGTGCCGGTCGTGCCCGGCGCGCAGGCCGCGGCGATGAGACCGAGGCTGGTGAGCGTAGCGTCGCGCAGCAGGCGACGCCGAGTTGGCGAATAACGAACGACTGGTTCGGTCACTCAATTCCCTCCCGTGTGCGAATCCGGCCCGTTGTAGCCCTTCCCTGTAGCTTTGTCGACTGGGGTGCGCGCTTGCGAGCGTGGTGGCGGCGGCAGCGATGATCGCGCGAGAACGGTCACGATCCCGATGAACAACAGACCGACCACGGCGGCGAGAACGGTGGCGACGAACTCGGCCGATGAGCGGTCTTCAAAGGGAAGTACCAGCAATGAGAGCGCGAGGATCACGAATCCGAGACGGAACGCGCCCTGGAGAAGATTCGGGTCCACTTAAGCCGTCGCCGCTGCCCGTTCGCCCGTGCGCTCGCGGACGGCAACATGGCAGGCGACCTCGCGCGCACCTGGTATCGGCAGTAGCTCGGGGATCTTCACATCGCAAAGGCCAGCCTCCGACAGCGGGCAGCGTGGATGGAACGAGCACCCAGGCGGGAGCGACAGCAGGCTCGGGATCTCGGCGCTGCGCAGCTCGACGCGTTTCTTCGAGCGCGTGATGTCCGGATCGGCTTCCGGGATGGCCGCGATGAGCGCAGCCGAGTACGGATGGGCCGGATCGGTCACGAGCGCCTCGGTGTCCGCGAGCTCGACGATACGCCCCAGATACATCACGCCGATCCGACCGCGGCGCGCGAAATAGCGCGCGACCGCAAGGTCATGCGTGATGAGCACGATCGTGACGCCGAACTCCTTGGTGAGGGCGAGCAGCAGGTTGAGCAGACTGATGCGGATCGACACGTCGACCATCGAGACGGCCTCGTCGGCGACGATGACCTTTGGATCGACCGTGAGCGCGCGCGCGATCGCGACGCGCTGACGCTGGCCGCCGGATAGCTGATGCGGGTATTTCGTGATGAAGTTCTCCGGCGGGGTGAGATCGACTCGCTCGAGCAGCTCGGTCACCGCCGCCAACGCCTGCCGCGATGAGTTCGCCTTCTTGTGCCGGAACAGCGGCGCGGAGAGCGTCTGGAACACGGTGCGAGTCGGGTTCAGCGACGCGTAGGGATCCTGATGGACGAGCTGGACGGCACGGCGGAAGCGCGCGAGGTCCGAGCCCTTCGTGAGCCAGACGTCTTTGCCCTCGTAGAGAAGTCGGCCGCCGGTCGGGCGGAGCAGACCGGTCAGTAGCCGTCCCGTCGTCGTCTTGCCGCACCCGCTCTCACCGACGAGACACATCGCCTCGCCCTGCCCGAGCGCCAGCGACACACCGTCGACCGCCCTGATGGCTCCGGCCGGAGTCGCGAACGTTCGGATGACGTGGTCGAGCTCGATGAGCGCGGTCACGCGAGCTTCTCCGCGACCGGGACTTCCGCATTCGAGCCGAGCACCTCGGCGACGTGCTTCCAGCGGATGCACGCGGCCTCATGCCGCGGGGTGTCGACGGGAAGGAGCGGCGGATCAGCCGCGCGACATTCGTCGATCGCGTAGGGGCACCGCGGGGCATACGGGCAGCCCTTCGGGAGACGCATGAGGTCCGGCGGGGAGCCGGGGATGGAGGCGACGCTGCCGAGCGCGCCCGAGACGCGCGGCACCGCGCGCAGCAGACCCACCGAATACGGATGACGCGGCCGGTAGAACATGTCTTCGACGTTCGCCTCTTCGACGACGCGTCCCGCGTACATCGTGATCATGCGATCGGCCAGCTCCGCCGCGATCGAAAGATCGTGCGAGATGAAGATCATCGAGAAGCCGAGGCGCTCACGCAGCTGCTTCAGGAGATCGATGATCGAGCGCTGCGTGAGGATATCCAGCGCGGTCGTCGGCTCGTCGAGGATGACCAGCTGTGGCTCCAGCATCAGCGCGAGCGCGATGAGGACGCGCTGCTTCATACCACCGGAGAGCTCGTGGGGGAAGGCCGGTAGCACGCGCTTCGCGTCGAGGTGCACCAGGTCGAGCAGCTCGTCCGCGCGGTCTCGCACGCGGCGGCGATCCTTCATCCCGTGTGCGCGCGCGGTGTCGTTGAACTGCTCCCAGATCGTGATCACGGGATTGAAGGAGTTGAGCGCCGCCTGGAACACCATCGCGGCCTCGGCCCAGCGGTACTCGCGGAGGTCATCGTCGTCGAGCGTTCGGACGTCGGTGGTCAGCCCCTTCTTCGTGTAGAGGATCTGTCCGCTCGTGACCTTGGTACCGCGTGGCGACAGACGGATGAGGCCGACCGCGAGCGTGGTCTTCCCCGAGCCGCTCTCGCCGATGATCGCCAGCGTCTCGCTCTTCTCCAGTTCGAACGACACGTCCCGTACCGCATGGACCGGACCTTTGCGGGTCATGTAGTCGATGGAAAGACCGCGGACCGAGAGGACCGGCACGAGCGTTAGGCGGCGCCGCGAAGCCGCGGGTTGAAGATGTCCTCGAGCGCCGAGGCGAATGAGGTGAGCGACAGCTGCACCAGCGAGATCGCGAGGATCGGACTGAGGATGTACCAGATGCTGTCGCGGAAGAAGAGCGCTCCCTGACCTTGCGCGAAGTACAGCATGATGCCCCAGTTCGATCCCGAGACCGGCACCAGACCGAGGATGACGATGAACACCTGCGCGTACATCGCGTCGGTCATCGCCAGCATGAAGTGGATCGCGATGTAGCTGCGCATCGTTGGCAGGATCTCGCGGAACACGATGTGGACGATCCCGAGGTCGAGCGAGCGCGCGGCTTCGACGTAGTCGCGCTCCTTCAGCGAGAGGACCTGGGCGCGGATCTGTCGCAGCAGGCTCGACCATTGGAGCAGTCCGAGGATGACCGCGAGGAAGACGAAGCTGGTGGGTCGCAGGATCGCCGCAACTGCGATGAGCAGGATCAGCTTCGGCAGCGTGAGGACCACGTCGGTGATCCCGAGGATCGCTGAGTCAAGGCGGCCGCCGACGATCGCAGCGATGGATCCGAACGTGATCGCGATCACGGTGGAGACGAGTGCGGCGAGGATCGCAACGGTGAGGATGTCGCGTCCGCCGAAGACGATCTGGTTGAGGACGTCCTTGCCTTGGAAGTCCGTGCCGAGTGGATGCGCCTGCGAGGGCGTCTGGTAGATGTCCACCAGGCTCGGGTCGTTCTGGAACGGCACGAAGAGTGGCGCGACGAAGGCCAGCAATAGAAAGAACACGATCCCGATGAAGCCGACAAGCCCGACCGGTCGCCGCGATAGCAAGCGGAGGAAATCGACGGCTGCGAGCAGTGGCCCCGCGAGGCGTTGCCCGAGCGTCGGACGCGCGAGGATCGCGCTTGTCATCCGGAGGCACCGCCCGCGCGGCCGATCCGGGGGTCGAGCTTCGAGTACAGCAGGTCCGCGGCGAGGTTCGCCACGACGACCGTGATCGTCGTCAACATCACGATCCCTTGGATGACGGGATAGTCGCGCTGCCCGACCGCTGCGAGCAGGCGAAGGCCAACGCCCTGGTACGCGAAGATCTGCTCGATGAGCGCAGCGCCGCCGACGATGAAGCCCACACTGATCGCGAGCTGCGTGACGAGGGGCAACACCGCGTTACGCCCCACATATGCCGTGCGGATGCGCCCATCGGATAGACCGCGCGCGCGCGCCGCGGTGACGTAGTCCTCCTCGAGCGCGGACAGCGTCGCGCTGCGCATCGACAGGATCCAGTGCCCGATCTGCGTCAGGAAGTAGATCGTGATCGGCAGGGACGCGTGATAGAAGATGTCGCCGATGAACGCAGGCGTGAAGCCCGGCTGCATCCCGGACGTGTAGGCGCCGCGCATCCCCGTGAAGTTGATGATGTGCGTCTGGACGCCGAGGAACAGGATGATCATGAGCGCGATGAGGTAGTTCGGGACCGAGCTGATGAGCGATCCGCCGGTCGACACGACGTGGTCGAGGAGCGATTCGCGACGGTATGCCGCGAGCAGTCCGAGGCCAATCCCGACGACGAAGCTCAGCAACAGTCCCGTGCCGACCGAGAACAGCGTCCACGGCAGCACCGCGAGGATGATCGACGTCACTCCCGTTCCCGACGAGAGGAACGAGTTGCCGAGATCGAGATGCAGGAGATTCCAGATGAACGAGAGGTACTGCTCGTGGAGCGGTGCGTTGAGATTGATCGCGAACAGGCCCGAGGCGATGGCCTTCGCGTCCTCGTAGCTGAGCGAACCGTTCGAGGTCTGGATGAGCTCGTCGATCTTCAGCTCGACCGGGCTCCCCGGCATGAGACGGATGAGGAAGAACGTCAGCGTCGTCGTGACCCAGATCGTCAGCAGCGCCTTCACGACCGCGCGCGCGACCGGGTGCTGCCAGGTATCCCCGAGATAGCGACGGGGATTCATCGCGGTGCGAACCTGCGCCTTGGCCGCCACCGCCGTGGTCATACGGCAGAGAGTACGGCGAGCAGCCGCTCGAGTGGCGTCTCAGCCAGTGATGCGACCCGGACATCGGCCTGTGAGAGGTCCATGCCGGCTGTCAGCGCGTTGGGAACGGCCACACACCACAGGCCCGCGGCCTTCGCCGCCGTGATCCCGTTCGTGGAGTCCTCGAACGCGACCGACTCGCGTGGCGCGACGCCCAGCGCCTTCACCGTCGCGAGATACAGGTCGGGCGCGGGCTTCGTTCGGGCGACGTCCTCTCGCGTGCGCACCGCGCCCCAGTGCGCACCGATGCCGAGGCGCTCGAGATGGCCGAGCACCCAGCCACGCGACGAGCTCGAGGCGACGCCGAGGCGGAACCCCAGGCGCTCGGCGTCGGCGATGTAGTCGCGCACTCCGGCCATGACGTCGAGCGCGGCGATGAGCTCGTTCTTGCGCGCGTCACGCCGCGTCTGCGTCGCGTCGCGGTCGAACCCTTCCCCGACGAGCGCGGCGAGATGGCCGGCCGGATCGAAGCCCGTGTCGCTTCCGACGTAGCCGTGCCACAGATCCATCGGCAGCTGGCGCCCGTGCTCGTGGAAGATCTCGGCCCACGATTGGTACGCAGGCGTCTCGGTCTCGAGGATGAGCCCGTCGAAGTCGAAGACGAGCGCGCGGATCACCGGCGCAGCACGAGCTCCACGGCCTCGGAGTCGGCGTCGAGCCCGTTCGGCCGCGGCTTCAGCACGCGTACGCGCGTCTCGCTCACGGCTGGAAAGCGCGCGAGGATCGTACGCGCGACGTCGAACGTGATGCGCTCGACCAGCGTCCGCGGACGCTCGGCGACCGCCTCGCGCACGACCCTGGCGAGCGAGCTGATGTCGAGGGCCGACGCGAGATCGTCGCCACGCACCGCATCCGCGAGGTCGGTGCGGACCACGACGTCGACGAGATAATCCTGCTGACGCGCGCGCTCGTCCGCGGTCGTCCCCTGGCGGCCGCGGCAGCGTAGGGCCCGGATCTCGATGCTGCCTTCCACGCTCTAGGTCTGATCGGCGTAGCGGCGGAAGAGGGCGACGGTCGCGCGCAGCGCCTTCCAGTAGTTCGCGAGGAGAATGTTCTCGTTGGGCGCATGCGCGCCGGAACCGGGATGGCCCATGCCGAGCGTGACGTTCGCGAGCGAGCGCTTCCCGCAGACCTGCCACATCGGTGACGTGCCACCGGATGACGGGATGAGCAGCGCGGGCTTCCCGATCTCCTCCTCCGCGACCGCCTGGGCTGCGCGCACGAGGGGATCGTCGATGCGGCCGCGATAGGGACGCGTACCCTCCTTCGCGATGAGCTCGACGTCGGTGAAGCCACGGCGGTCGAGGTGCGCGCGCAGCAGCGTGCCGATGCGCGCGGGCTCCTGCTCCGGTACGAGACGGAAATCGATCTTCGCCATCGCCTCGGACGGGACGACCGTCTTCGTGCCCTCGCCGATGAAGCCCGAGACCACGCCGCAGATGTTGCACGTCGGCTCGTACACCTGCGCGAGCCGCGCCTCGGCGTCGGAGCGACCCCACGCGAACGCGTCGATCTCGTAGAGGCGCTTGATGACGTCGGCCTCGAACGGGAGCGAGGCGAGATGGGCGCGCTCGGCTTCCGTCGGCGGTCGCACCTCGTCGTAGAAGCCATCGATGAGGACGCGTCCGCCGCGATCGACGAGTGTCTCGAGCGCGGTGACGAGACGCCAGGCGGCGTTGGGCAGGTGCGTCGCAGCGCCCGAGTGGGCGTCGCGCGCCATCGAGCGGACGCGCAGCTCGACGTAGAAGATGCCCTTGCCGCCGAGGAGCAGCTGCGGCCGGCCCGCGGCGTCGATCGCGCCGCCCTCTTTCAGCGCGCCGTCTCCGTCGGTCAATGTCGCGTCCAGGGCGAGGAGGCGGGCTAGGTTCGGGCTACCGCTTTCCTCCTCTCCTTCTATCAGGAAGCGCACCTGGAGCGGGAGCTCACCGTGGATCGCGCGAAAGGCCTCGACCGCCTGGATGCGTAGGAGCAGGTGACCCTTGTTGTCGTCGACGCCGCGCGCGACCACGGCGCCATCGCGCACCGCGGGGTCGTACGGCGGGGTGCGCCAGAGGTCCAGCGGCACCGCGGGCTGCACGTCGTAGTGCTGGACGCAGATCAGCGTGCGCCTGCCCGCTCCGGTCTCGCCGACGACGAGCGCCGGCGCGCCCTCGAGCCGCAGCTCGCGCGTCTCGGCACCAGCGGACGACACACGCTGGCCGCACCAGCGGGCCGCGGCGTCGAGCGCTCCCGCGTCGGTCGCTTCGGAGGGGATGGCGCACAGCTCGCGCAGCTCGGAAACGAAACGGTCGCCGTGCTGCTCGAGATAGCGGTCCAGCGTATCGGGCACGCCGGAAGTATTAACCGCCCTTACGCACCACGTGACGCGGATCCAGCGCGTCGCGTAGGCCGTCGCCGATGAAGTTGATCGACACGACGGCGAGGAAGATGAACAGCCCGGGGAAGATCGCGATCCAGGGCGCCTTGTCCATGTCGGTCGTCGCGTGGTTCAGCATGTTGCCCCACGAGGACGTGGGCGGCTGGATGCCCAGGCCGAGGAAGGACAGCGTGCTCTCGGCGATGATCGCCGCGGCGACGCCGAGGGTCGCGGCGACGATGATCGGAGCGATGGAGTTCGGCAGGATGTGGCGCACGATGATCCGCCGGTCGCTCGCGCCGACGCAGCGCGCGGCCTCGACGAACTCGCGATTCTTCAGCGACAGGAAGCTCGCCCGGACGAGCCGCGAGGTCGTCATCCACGAGAGAACGCCCAGCACGAGCACGATGACGCCGATCGTCATCCCTTTGAAGAACACGCCGAAGAGGATGAGCAGGAAGAGGCGCGGGAAGGAATACATCATGTCGACGAAGCGCATGAGCAGGCTGTCGACCCAGCCGCCGTAGTAGCCAGCGGTGACGCCAACGAGCGTTCCGATCGATACCGCGACCGTGACCGCGAGCAGACCGATCGCGAGCGACACGCGGCCCCCGAAGAGGATGCGTGTCGCGAGATCGCGTCCGAGGTCGTCCGTCCCGAAGGGATGCGCGAGCGACGGCGGGTCGTAGATGAGGAGCAGCGCCGTTTTGTCGGGATCGTACGGAGAAATGATCGGCGCGGCCGCCGAGAGAAGCGCAAGCGCCCCGAGCACGAAGAGGCCCACCACGGCGGGCCGGTGGGCGCGGAAACGCTCCAAAGCCATACTCCACTGGCTGCGCTGCGCGGTGCGGACCTCGATGCCGACCGGTGCGGCGACGGACTCGGTCGCCATCAGGAGTACCTGATCCGCGGGTCGAGATAGCCGTACGCCACGTCCGCGAGCAGGTTCGACAGGACGATGAGCGTGCTCGACACCGCGAGGATGCCTTGCAGGACCGGATAGTCGGAGCGGAACGCCGCATCCAGGAACAGGCGCCCCATGCCCGGCCAGCCGAAGATCTGCTCGGTCACCAGCGCGCCGACGAAGAGCTCGGGTATGTCGAGCGCAACGACGGTGACGAGCGGGATCGCCGCGTTCTTGAACCCATGTCGCATTACAACGATGCGCTCGGCCAGACCCTTGGCGCGCGCGGTCCGCATGTAGTCCTGGCCGATGGTCTCGAGCATCGACGCGCGCAAGAAGCGCACGTGCGAGCCGACCTGCACGAGGGAGATCGTCGCCACCGGGAGGATGAGATGTCTCAGGCGGTCTCCAATGTCGAACTCCGCACCGGGTGTCTGGATCCCGCCGAGCGGCAGCCAGTGCAGCTGCAATCCGAAGACGATGATCAGGAGCAGGCCAAGCCAGAACGTCGGCGTGGACAAGAATGTGAACGTTGTCCCCGTGACGGCGTGATCGAAAAACGAGTACTGCCGGAGCGCTGTGGTCACGCCGATCGGGATCGCGAGCAGCAGGACGACGACGAAGACCGTGGCCATGAGCATCAGCGTGTTCGGCAGGCGCTCGCCGATGAGGACAAGCACCGGCTGGTGGCTCGCGAACCCATAGCCCCAGTCCCCGGTCAGGAAGCTCCCCAGCCAGCTCAGGTATTGGATCGGCAGCGGACGGTCGAGGCCGAAGGCGTGCTCGAGACGCTGCCGATCGGCCTCGGTGAACTCGGGGTTGCCCTCGTACGCGGCGAGCGGTCCACCGGGCGTCGCCTTGAGGATCGCGAACGACGCGACGCTGATGGCAAAGAGGAGCGGCAGCGCCTGCAGGAGCCGGCGCAGGACGTATCTCCCCACGACGCCGCCGCCCTCCTATCTGCTCCGGGCTATTTCTTGATCCACCAGTCCTGGACGTTCCAGGTGAACCGACGCCAGACGTTGCCCTGCAAACCCTGCAGGCCCGTGACGCGAGCGTCGATGTTGGCGCGGTCGTACATCCAGATGATCACGTACGCGTCGTTGAGCGCCTTCATCACCTTGGCGTACGCCGCTTTGCGCTTTTCGACGTCCAGCGTCGCCCCGGCCTCTTCGATCGCCTTGTCAGCATCGGGGTTCTTGAAGCGCGTGTAGTTCTGCCCCGAGCAGTCGGCCTGTGTGGGGATCTGCTTCGAGTGATAGCGCGGCAGGATCGTCGAGTGCGGGTCGATCGACGGAGTCGACGCGTACATCAGCAGGTCAAAGGTGCCGAGCTTGCGCGGATCCTTGCCGGTGCACGAGCCGGAGAGGATCACGCTCGACGGCTGGTTCTGGATCTTCACCTCGATGCCGATCGCTTTCCACTCTTCGACCAGCACCTGCTGGACGCGCTCGCGGAGCTGGTCACCGGTCGTCGTGGCGTACGTGAGCGAGGCGCGGACGCCGCCCTTGCTGCGGATGCCGTCACTGCCCTTCACCCAGCCGGCCTTGTCGAGAGCCGCGTTCGCCTTCGCGGGATCGTAGCCCTCCTGCGGCTCCTTGTACGCCGCCCAGCCCTGCGAGACGGGCGAGCTGCCCGGCTTCGCCTTGCCGAATAGGAGCTTGTCGATGATCTGCTGCTTCGGCGTCGCGTAGAGGAGAGCCTTGCGCATCTCGACATCGCCGAGCACCGGATGCACGCTGTTCGGGTCCGGGTACTCCTTGTTGAGCGCGGTGTTGAGCTCGATGCGCTCGACGGTCGGACCCTGGACGACGAGGAGCGCGAGCGAGGACTCCTTCTCGACCTCGGGCGTCTGCGCCTCCGTCAGGTTCCACATCGCGTGGACCTCGCCGGCCTTGAGCTGCGCGAGGCCGACCTGGCTCGACGGCACGCTCTTGAAGATGATCTTGTCGAGGTACGGCTTCCCGGCATCGCGGAAGTTCGGGTTCTTCTCGAGCGTGATCGACTCGTCGGTCTTGAACTCGGTGATCTTGAATGGACCCGTTCCGAGTGGACGGCGGACGTAATCGGTCTTGCTGATGTCCGCTTCCTTCTCGAGCAGCGCCTTGGGCATCAGCGAGAAGAAGTTGAGCGGGTACGGGGCGTAGATGGACTTGTAGTGGACCACGGCGGTGAGGTCGTTCGGGAGATCGATCGACTCGATCTCGCTGAATCCCGTGCGGTTGTTCACCTTGGGATCCTTCATCCAGATCTCCCAGGTGTACTTGATGTCCGCACTCGTGAGCGGTGTGCCGTCGGACCACTTGATTCCCGGCTTGAGCTCCCAGGTCACGTCGAGCTTCTTCCCGTCAGCGCTGACCTTGGCGCCGCCATTGGCGACGGTGGGGACGCTCTTGGCGAGCGTCGGGACGTAGTCGCCGTTGGTGTTCGTCTCCGCCAGACCTTCGATGACGCCGTTGTTCACGATGTCCGTGACGGTCTGGTTCGCGTAGTGCGCGGCCAGCGTCGCCGGGAACTGCCAGATCGCGACGATCGCCGTCCCGCCGCGCGTCGGCGCCTCCGTCGCCGCCACCGTGCCGCTCGGAGCAGGGGATGCCCCCCCGCCCGGTGCGGGTTGTCCGCATGCCGCAAGGACTAAGCCCAGAACAGCAACGGCCATGGATAGACGTCTCACTGCACCCTCCCGCGCCGGCCGCGCTGCACGCGCCGGCCGGGCCTCATTGTGCTACCGCGGCGGCCCGGTGGCGGTTCAGGCCGACTTCCGGTTGCGGCCGGAACTAGCATCCCGCCGAAGCGCGCTTCCAGAGGGGGGTGATCGGCCGAAGCACCGGGTACCCAGCGTTCTCAATCGGGGAGGGAAACATGGCTGTGTCTGTCGTCGTCAACGCCGATGGCAAGCACGAGCTATCGGCCGAGCTGCCACGGTCCCAGCTCTACAACAAGGACCTCGCGCCGACCCCGGCGGGCCTGCGTAACTGGGGCCTCTACTCGTTCCTCGCGTTCTGGGTCGGATGCTGCGTCGTCATCCCGTCCTGGAGCCTGGCGAACATCGGTCTGGTCTTCGGCTTCGATCCCGCGACCTCGATCCTCGTCGTGATCCTCGGCAACGCCATCGTGACCATCCCGTTGCTCCTCAATTCGCACGTCGGCGCGAAGTACGGGATCCCGTTCCCGGTCTTCGTGCGTGCGTCCTTTGGCACGTGGGGAGCGAACATCGCCGCGCTGCTCCGTGGGATCGTCGCTTGCGGGTGGTTCGGCATCGAGTCGTGGCTCGGCGGCTACGCGATGTATGTCCTCGTCGGGATCCTGTTCCCCGGCTTCAAGGACCCACCGGTGAAGGTCGACTGGTTCGTCCTGCCCGGGCCGTTCCAGATGTCGATGTTCATCGTGTTCCTCGTCATCCAGGTCTGGCTCGCGATCGCCGCGCCGCCGTGGAAGGGCTCGCGCGCGATCAAGGTCATGTTCGACTGGTCGGCGCCGTTCCTGCTCGCCTTCACGCTGTTCCTGTTCCTCTACCTCGGGCTGAAGGTCGGCTTCGACAAGTTGTTCAGCTTCCAGCTGACGCCCGATAAGCCGCTGGGCGGTGGGCTCTACTTCTGGTTCCTGCTTCTGAACATCAACGTCGGCTTCTGGGCGACGATGGCCCTGAACATCTCCGACGTGACACGGTTCGCGAAGGAACAGACACGCCAGATGATCGGGCAGGCCATCGGACTGGTCGGCACGATGGCGTTCTTCAGCGGCATGGGCGTCCTCGTCACCGCCGGCGGTGTCAGCGCCTACTCGGAGACGCTCAAGGACACCGCGAACCAGGCCGGCACCGCGAACGATCTGTGGAACCCGATCAACCTCTTCGCGAAGCTGAACGGCGATCTCGGTCCGATCATCATCGTCCTGGCGCTCGTCTTCGTGGTGCTGGCGCAGCTCTCCACGAACATCGGCGCGAACGTCATTGCGCCCGCGAACGATTTCCAGAACCTCGCCCCGAAGCGTCTGAACTGGACCTGGGGCGTCCTCATCACAGCGGCCATCGGCACGTTGCTCCAGCCCTGGGTGCTGTTCTTCAACGCGCTGTCCTACGCGATCACCTGGCTCTCCGGGTATGGCGGTTTCCTCGGCGCGATCGGCGGCATCATGATCGCGGACTATTGGCTGCTGCGCCGTCAGAGGCTGAACCTCCTCGATCTTTATCGCGAGGACGGTGTCTACAGCTACCGCAACTCGTGGGGCGTGAACCCCTACGCGATCATCGCGCTGCTCATCGGGATCGTCCCGCCGTTCATCGGTTGGCTCAACGTGATCGGCTGGTTCGTCAAGATAGACGGCTACCAGGGGTCGTGGCTCGACTGGCTCCAGACCGGTTCGTGGTTCTGGAGCTTCGGGACCGCGTTCGTGTCCTACTACGTCCTCATGACGCTCTTCGGGAAGCGCTACATCGAGGAGCAGACCGGGGAGCCCGTGGCAGGCATGTCTCGCCCGGCGTCGGCGCGCGCGTAGTGACGGGGATGGCGCGGACGGCGAGTCCGCGCCATCCTTGTCCATGCGACGGCGGAGGTGAGACGTGACCACGGTGAAGGCGGCTCTCGTCCAGTGCGCCTGGACCGGCGACAAGGATTCGATGGTCGCCAAGCACGCGAAGTACATCGCGGATGCCGCGAAGCAGGGCGCTCAGGTGATGTGCCTGCAGGAGCTCTTCTACGGGCCGTATTTCTGCCAGGTACAGGACACCAAGCACTACTCGTACACGGAAAAGATCCCCGACGGGCCGACGACCAAGCTCATGCAGGAGCTCGCGAAGAAGCACTCCATGGTGCTCATCGTCCCGATGTATGAAGAGGACCAGATCGGCGTCTACTACAACACCGCCGCGGTGATCGACGCCGACGGCAAATACCTCGGCAAGTATCGCAAGACGCACATCCCGCACGTGAACGGCTTCTGGGAGAAGTTCTACTTCCGTCCTGGGAACATGGGCTACCCGGTGTTCGACACGGCCGTCGGCAACGTCGGCGTGTACATCTGCTACGACCGTCACTTCCCCGAGGGTGCGCGCATGCTCGGGCTGCACGGCGCCGAGCTCGTCTTCATCCCATCGGCGACGTCGCGCGGCCTCTCGATGCACCTGTGGTTCATCGAACAGACCGCCCATGCGATCGCGAATGGCTACTGGGTCGGGACGATCAACCGCGTCGGGCAGGAGAAGGAGTTCGGCCCGAACGACTACTACGGCTCGTCTTACTTTGCTGACCCGCGCGGCAAGATCATCGCGCAAGCGTCGGAAAAGGAAGAGCAGCTTCTCGTCACGGACTTGAACATGGATCTGGTGCGCGAGGTGCGCAACACGTGGCAGTTCTACCGCGATCGCCGGCCGGACATGTACGACGACGTGGTGAAGCCGTGACTGTGACACTTCCTACCCTGAACTACATCGCGGGATCGTGGGTCGAGTCCACGTCGCGCGAACGCGTGCGCGACGTGAATCCGGCGCGCAGCAGCGAGTCGCTCGGCGACGTCACGGTCTCGACGCCGGCGGATGTCGTGCACGCGATCGACGCCGCCGCCGCCGCGTTCCAGGAGTGGCGCCGCACGCCGGCGCCGCAGCGCGGCGACATCGTCCGCAAGGCCGCCGACCTCATGGAGCGCCGGCGCGTCGAGCTCGCGCGCCTCATGACGCAGGAGGAGGGCAAGACGCTGCCGGAGTCGCTCGCCGAGGTGGATCGCGCGGTCGCGAACGTGCGCTTCGCGGCGGCGCAGGGCTCACGCCTCACCGGCGAGACGATCCCGTCCACGCAGCGCGGCACCTTCATCTACACGGTGCGCGACCCGCTCGGCGTAGTGGCTTGCATCACGCCCTGGAACTTCCCGATCGCGATCCCGGCCTGGAAGATCGCGCCGGCTCTCGTCGCGGGCAACGCCGTCGTGTTCAAGCCCGCGACGCTCACGCCGCTCTGCGCCGCGCAGGTCGTCCAGTGCTTCATCGACGGCGGTGTCCCCGACGGCGTGCTCAACATGGTGCTCGGTCCGGGCGGTGCTCTGTCGAACGCGATCGTCGACGACGAGCGCGTCAAGGCCATTTCCTTCACCGGCTCGAGCGCGGTCGGGCGGCGGCTCTACGCGCAGGCCGCGCAGCGGCTCTGCAAGGTGCAGCTCGAGATGGGCGGCAAGAACGCGGTCATCGTGATGGACGACGCCGATCTGGAGAAGGCCGCGGAGAGCGTCGCCGGCGGAGCGTTCGGCGCGACGGGGCAGCGCTGCACGGCGACGAGCCGTGCGGTCGTGGTGCGCTCGCGCTTATCCGACTTCACCGAGCTGCTCGCGTCGAAGGCCGAGACCTGGCGCGCGGGCGACGGTCTCGCGGACGGCGTGCGCATGGGGCCGATCGTCGACGACATCCAGCTGCGAAAGGTGCGCGAGCGTATCGAGGCCGGGAAGCACGAGGGCGCCCGTGTCGTGCGCGACGGGAGCGCGCCGTCGAAGCCCGAGCTGAACGCCGGGTACTTCGTCGAGCCGACGATCTTCACCGACGTCGACCCCAACATGAGCATCGCGCAGGAGGAGATCTTCGGCCCGGTCGTGAGCATCATCGCCGCCAACGACCTCGACAGCGCGCTCGCTGCGGCGAATGCGGTCGGCTACGGGCTCTCTTCGTCGATCTACACGCGCGACCTGAGCACGGCGTTCCGCTACGCCGAGGAGTCGGAGGCCGGCATGCTGCACGTGAATCTCCCGACGGTCGGCGGCGAGGCGCAGGTGCCGTTTGGCGGCGTGAAGGATTCTGGCCTGGGGGACCGCGAATGCGGGACGGCCGCGTTCGATTTCTTCACCGAGCAACGCGTCATTTATGTCGGGTACTGACCGCCACTCCGTCCTCATCGACCTCGATCGCAGGGAGCGCGCTACGATCTGGCAGCGGATCGCGCTCATCCTCATCGGGACCGCGCTCGCCGCGGCCGCCCTGCTCGCCCAGCAACGGAACGGCAGCGAGCCGGCCCCGGCACCCGCGCCGAGCGTCACGCCAAAGCCAGCAGGGGCGCTTCTCGCGCCGCGTCCTCCGCTCTCCACACTCGCGCTGCCATATGGCGTGACAGACGTGGAGCTCTCGGCGTTCCCGGACTGGCTCGCCAACGAACCGCCCGCGGCGTCGCTGCGTGCGGTCGTCGCGATCCGCGGCACGATGGGCATCGCCTCGGTGGAAGGCCTCACGGTCGTGAACTGGACGGAGCGTGGCATCTCGTATCGCCTCGAATCGCTGAGCCACACCGTTCCCGAGCTCGTCGTCCTCGCGGACTCCCTGCGCTGAACCTTCGATCCATTCTTGTGGGCGAAGGGGGGCTCACCGGCGGGCTATGTCGGCGCCGTTCATCAATCGGCTTTCGACTTCAGCGCCGCCCGGGCTGGCTTAGTCCGGGAGCGAAATGCCACTGGCGTCCGGTGTTGCGCGGAACTTTCGAGCCGACAGACCTTAGCGTTGGCGAGCCGGCTACACGGTGGCCCCGACGGTCGTCTATCTGCTCGCCTTGGTGTTGACCGTGACTCGGGGCGGTGCTCGGAAGCGACACCTCCGCGAAGCACTTGAGGAAGCTGTCACCGTCCGCGGGCTGTGGAAACCCTACCAACGGGGCCGGGCGTAGGATTTCGCCCGCACGGGGAGGGTCTGATGAAGACGCTGATCACCGGCGGGACCATCGTGACCGCGTCTGACAACTACAGAGCCGACGTGCTGGTCGACGGCGAGAAGATCGCCATGATCGGCAAGGGTTTGAAGGCAGGCGGCGCGAGGACGATCAACGCCACTGGGAAGTACGTGATCCCCGGCGGGATCGACGTCCACACCCATATGGAGCTCCCGTTCGGCGGCACGTTCGCTTCCGACGACTTCGAGACCGGCACGCGCGCGGCCGCGTTCGGCGGCACCACGACGATCGTCGACTTCGCCGTGCAGGGCATGGGCGAGCCGCTCGAGAAGGCGCGCGACGCGTGGCTGAAGAAGGCCCGCGGCAAGGCCCTGATCGATTACGGGCTCCACATGATCGTGCGCGACGTGTCCGACAAAGTGCTCCGTGAGATGGACGCGATGGTGAAGGAGGGCGTGTCGTCGTTCAAGCTCTTCATGGCCTACCCGGGCGTCTTCATGGTCGACGACGCGTCGATCTTCAAGGCCCTTGTGCGCGCCGCCGAGATCGGCGGCCTCATCTGCATGCACGCCGAGAACGGCGGCGTCATCGATGTGCTGGTGAAACGCGCGCTCGCGAGCAAGCACACCGCGCCGAAGTGGCACGCGCTCACGCGCCCACCCGAAGCCGAAGGCGAAGCGACGGGCCGCGCGTTCCGGCTGGCGGAGATGGCCGGTGGCGTTCCCCTGTACATCGTCCACCTCTCTGCCGCTAACGCGCTCGAGCAGGTGCGGCTCTTCCGCGACCGCGGCCTGCCCGCGTACGCGGAAACGTGCCCGCAGTACCTGTTCCTTTCGGTCGACAACTACGACGAGCCGGGTTTCGACGGCGCGAAGTACGTCATGTCACCACCGCTGCGCGAGAAATGGCATCAGGACGAGCTGTGGAAAGGCCTCGCGCGCAACGATCTGCAGGTCATCAGCACGGACCACTGCCCGTTCTGCATGAAGGAGGGCTTTCAGGGCCAGCCGAAGCAGAAGGAGCTCGGCATCGGCGATTTCTCGAAGATCCCCAACGGTGCACCGGGTGTCGAGACGCGCATGTACCTGACCTATGACGGCGGCGTCGTGCAGAAGCGGATCACGCTCAACCGGTGGGTCGAGGTGACGTCGACCACGCCGGCGAAGCTGATGGGGATGTTCCCGAAGAAGGGCACGATCGCCGTCGGCAGCGACGCCGACATCGTCGTGTGGGATCCACGCGCGACACACACGATCTCGGCGAAGACGCATCACATGCGTGTCGACTACAACCCGTACGAGGGACGCAAGGTGAAGGGCAAACCGGTCGTCGTGATGTCGCGCGGCGACGTGATCGTCGAGAAGGACAAGTTCGTGGGCAAGAGGGGCCGCGGGCGCTTCATCAAGCGCGGCAGCCCGATGCTCCAGACATGACCCATCCGATGCTCCGTCAACTGCGTCACGACGTCTGGGCGACGGACAAGCTCATCGCGCATTGTCGGCGACTGACCACGGAGCAGCTGCAGCTCTCCGTGCCGGGCACGTACGGCACCGTCCTGCGCACGCTCCAGCACATCGTCAGCGCCGACGAGGGCTATCTCATCCGTCTGCTCGGGCTGCTGCTGCATGAACCGCCGTTCCGTCACGAGCCGGACGTCGGCCTCGACGCGATCGCGTCGCACGTTCCGCACGTCAAAGACGGGGTCGAGCGTCTCTTCGCCTCCGGCGACCTCGACGGCGATCGGCTCATCCGAGACACGCCTGCGCGACGGCCGGAACAACCGCGTTTCGAGATGAACGCGTGGGCGCCGCTGACGCAGTTCGTGCATCACGGCAACGATCACCGCGCGCAGATCTGCACGACGCTTTCCGCGCACGGGATCGAACCGCCGGACCTACAGGTGTGGCCATACGCGATGACGCTCGGCGCGAGCCGCGAGGCAACGGGGACCTGAGGTGATGGTCGGGACCGTTGGAGGAATCCGGATGCCCGATCTCGCGTGAGATCGGTCGTCTTCATCCACGGCGCGTTCATGTCAGCCGAGTCTTGGGATCCGTGGAGCCAACGGTTCGAGGCGCGCGGGTACCGCTGCGTGGCGCCGGCGTGGCCGTTCCTCGACCACAGCGTCGACGATCTGCAGCGCGCTCGGGATTCGCGCTTCGGGAGACTTGGTATCACCGAGATCGTCGACAACTACGCGTCGATCATCCGTGAGCAGGCTCAGCCTCCGATCCTCGTCGGTCACTCCTTCGGGGGCCTGTTCGTGCAGATGCTCCTCGACCGCGGCATCGGCGCGGCCGGCGTCGCGATCGACCCCGCCCCGCCGAAGGGTGTCCTGCCAGGCATGAATGCGGTGCGCGCGAGCCTTCCCCTCCTTCTGGCGTGGGGGAGCTGGCAGAGCGTGCGCCGGATGTCGTTCAAGAATTTCCGGTGGGGCTGGGTCCACACGCTGAGCGAGCCGGAACAGCGCGCCGCGTACGACGCACACGTCATCCCGACGTCCGGCCGCATCTTTCTGCAGGCGCTCCTCGCGCCGGTCACCGATGTGACGAAGGTGAACTACCGCAACCATTTGCGCGCCCCGCTCCTCATCATCGCCGGCGAGCTCGACCGCACCGTCGAAGCGCGCATGAATCTCGCGAACTTCCGCAAGTACTCGCGTTCCACGGCGGTCACCGAATACCGCGAGTTTCCCGGCCGGACGCACTGGATCTGCTGGCAGCAGGGTTGGGAAGAGGTCGCCGACCATGCACTGGACTGGCTCGCGAACCAGCTCCCGGCGACCTAGCCGCGCGATACTTCGGGCGTGATCTACGACCTCGACGCCGGCCGGCTGGAGCTCCCGGGGCGCGGGGGATGGCGGATGACCGCCGTCACGGTCATCGCGGTCACGGTCGCTCTGGTGTTCTTCGCCGCGCTCGCGTTCGCGCCAGGCCCGCGCGCCAGCCAGACACCGATCCTCAGGCTCTCAGCGCCGGCCCTGCCGACCATGCCCCGGCCGACCTTCAACACGAAGCCCGTCCCCGATCGGACGCTCGTGTTGTCCGACCAGGACGCGGTCGCGACGTTCCGCATCACGTCGCTCGGACAGACCGGGCTCGTGAACAACGACTCCATCGCGACGACGTACCGCCTGCGGGCGACCGGGGACCTCGTGACGGTCGCGCCGTTGCCGCAGAGCGAGGTGCTGCCGTATGGGGCGCCGATGGTCATGGACCCGCCGCTGCGCGTCCGTGGCCGCGCGGCGGAGGCGACGCTCACCGTCAACGGCACGAGCGCGATCCGCTGGATGGAGAACGGCACGGTCTTCGAGATGTCGTCGCGCACGCTCAGCGTGGCGCAGCTCGCGGACCTGGCGAACAAGCTGCGTTGACGTGATCGAGGACCTCGAGGGCGCGACGGCCGAGCCCAGCCGGCGGGGCCATCGCGTCGCGCTGTCGGTCGCGAGCGCGGCGATCTCGCTCGGGCTGCTCGCCGCTCTCGTTGTGCCGCCGCCGGATGTCGGCACGTCGGAGTCGGCGTCGCCGTCCGCGAGTCCCAGCGCGAGCGCAGAGATCGTGATGTTCGCGCGATCGGACACGCGCGTCACGATGACCCAGGTGTTCTCGCGCGACGGGACCGCGTTGCTGCAGTGCTTCGTCAGCAGCGACGGCTCCGCGTCGCCGCTGGTCTTAGCCAGACCCGACGTGTGGGGGCCGTCGGTGGTCTACGTCGGGCCGGACAGGCGGACGGCTCACTCGGTGCCGGTACCCGTCGCCGCGCCGCGCGGCTGGCTCTCTGTGAACTGCGCAACGTCCAATGCCTTCGCGCCGCGGGAGATGATCGCGCGCTAGTACTCTCTCCCCATGGGGAGCGAGGCTCTCGCGACCTTCCATCAGCCGGTCCGCGAGTGGTTCGGCGCGTCCTTTAAGGCGCCGACGCGCGCGCAGGAGCTCGCCTGGCCCGCGATCGCGTCGAACGAGAGCACGCTCGTGCTCGCGCCGACCGGCTCGGGCAAGACGCTGGCCGCGTTCCTTTACGCGATCGACCAGCTGCTCCACGCGCCACCGGCGGGATGTCGCGTCGTATACGTCTCGCCGCTGAAGGCGCTCGCGGTCGACGTCGAGCGCAACCTGCGTGGCCCGCTCGTCGGCATCCGTCACGTCGCGGAGCGTATGGGGACGCCGCTGCGCGAGCCGAGCGTCGCGATCCGCACCGGCGACACGCCCGCGCGCGACCGGGCGCGTTTCGCGAAGACGCCAGCCGACATTTTCATCACCACGCCCGAGTCGCTCTACCTCGTGCTCTCCAGCTCAGCCCGCGAGGGGCTGCGCGATGTACACACCGTCATCGTCGACGAGATCCACGCGATGGTCGCGACCAAGCGCGGGGCGCATCTCGCGCTGTCGCTCGAGCGGCTCGAGGAGCTCGCGGGCCGTCCACTCCAGCGCATCAGGCTCTCCGCGACGCAGCGGCCTCTCGAGGAGGTCGCGCGCTTCCTCGGTGGCTTCGGCGCGGACGGCGCGCCGCGGCCGGTGAAGATCGTCGACGCCGGTCACACCAAGCAGCTCGACCTTCGTGTCGAGGTCCCCGTCGAGGACATGTCGAAGCTCGGGACCGAGACGCTCGAGATCCGCAGCGGTCCGGCGTCACGCGCCGACGCGCGATCGAGCATCTGGCCCGCCATCCATCCGCGCCTGCTCGAGCTCATCCGCGAGCACCGCTCGACGCTCATCTTCGTGAACAGCCGCCGCCTGGCGGAGCGCATCGCGAGCGCGGTGAACGAGCTCGCCGGCGAGGACCTGGTGCACGCGCACCATGGCTCGATCGCTCGCGAGCAGCGCCTGCGGATCGAGGACGACCTCAAGGCCGGTCGCCTGCGAGCGCTCGTGGCGACCTCGTCGCTCGAGCTGGGCATCGACATGGGCGCGATCGACCTGGTCATCCAGGTCGAGGCGCCGCCCTCCGTCGCGAGCGGCATGCAGCGCATCGGGCGCGCCGGCCACCACATCGACACGCCGAGCAAGGGCGTGATCATGCCGAAGTTCCGCGGCGACCTCCTCGCGTGCGCCGCGCTGACCGAGCGCATGCACGCCGGCGCGGTCGAGCAGTCTCGGTACCCGCGCAACCCGATCGACGTCCTCGCGCAGCAGATCGTCGCGATGGTGGCCGTCGAGCCCTGGAGCGTCGACGATCTCGATCGCCTCGTGCGCCGCGCCGCGCCGTTCTCCGATCTCGCCCGGCCGATCCTCGAGGGCGTGCTCGACATGCTGTCGGGGCGCTTCCCTTCGGACGAGTTCGCGGAGCTTCGTCCGCGGGTCGTCTGGGACCGCGTCGCGAACACGCTGCACTCGCGCGAGGGTGCGGGTCGGATCGCGCTCACCAGCGGCGGCACGATCCCCGACCGCGGGCTGTACGGCGTGTTCCTCGTCGGCGCGGATCCGGGAAAGGGCCGGGTGGGCGAGCTCGACGAGGAGATGGTCTTCGAGACGCGCCAGGGCGAGACGTTCCTCCTCGGTGCGTCGACCTGGCGGGTCGAGGAGATCACGCACGACCGCGTGCTCGTGTCGCCCGCGCCGGGCGTCCCCGGCAAGATGCCGTTCTGGAAGGGCGAGAGCGCGGGGCGCCCGCTCGAGTTCGGTCGCGCCATCGGTGCGCTCACGCGCTCGCTTCGGTCGTCCGACAGCGCCGAGAGCACGCGCCGCCTCATGGAGAAGCACGATCTCGACGAGCGCGCCGCGCGGAACCTCCTCCAGTACCTCGCGGACCAGTACGCGGCCGCCGGCGCGGTCCCCGACGACCGGACGATCATCGTCGAGCGGTATCTCGACGAGGTCGGCGACTGGCGTGTCTGCGTGCTCACGCCGTTCGGCGGCAAGGTCCACGCGCCATGGGCGATGGCGATAGGCGCGATGGTGCGCGAACGGAGCGATCTCGAGATCGACGTGCTCTGGACCGACGACGGAATCGTGGCGCGCTTCCCGGAGGCCGCGGCGCCACCGCCGGCCGAGGTCGCGCTGCCTGATCCGGACCGCGCGCAGGATCTCGTCGTCGCGCGACTGTCGGAGACGCCGCTCTTCGCGGCGCGCTTCCGCGAGGCAGCGGGTCGCGCGCTGCTCCTGCCGCGCCGCTTCCCGGGCAGCCGCTCGCCCCTGTGGCACACACGCCGCCGCGCGTCCGAGCTGATGCAGGTCGCCTCGCGGTTCAGCTCGTTCCCGATCATCCTCGAGGCCTACCGCGAGTGCCTGCAGGACGTATTCGACATGCCGGCCCTCATCGAGGTGCTGCGCGGCATCCGCAGCCGCGACATCCGTGTCGTCACCGTCGACTCGCAAACGCCGTCGCCGTTCGCGTCGTCGCTCCTCTTCACGTACGTCGGCAACTTCATCTACGAGGGCGACGCGCCGCTGGCGGAGCGTCGCGCGCAGGCGCTCACCGTCGATCCCGCGCAGCTGCGTGCGCTTCTCGGCGAGGCCGAGCTGCGCGAGCTGCTCGATGCCGACGCGCTGGCCGAGCTTGAGCTCGACCTACAGCACCTCTCTCCCGATCGCGCGGCGCGTCACGCCGACGGCGTGCACGACCTCCTCCTCCGCCTCGGCGATCTCACGCGCGACGAGGTCGCGGCGCGCGTGACCGATGCGGCGTCCGTCGACGGCTGGCTCGTCGCCCTGGAGCGTGAGCGCCGCACGATCTCCCTCGCGATCGGTGGCGAGACGCGCCACATCGCGGCAGAGGACGCGGCGAAGTACCGCGATGCGCTCGGTGTCATCGTGCCTCCGGGTCTGCCGGACGCATTCCTCGCCAGCAGCGAGCGGCCGCTCGCGTCACTGGTGCGCCGCTACGCGCGCACCCATGGCCCGTTCGGCGTGGCGGACCTGGCCCGTCGCCTCGGTCTCTCCGTGCGTGCGGTGCTCGACGCCCTTCGCGAGCTCGCCGACGCGGGGACCGTCGTCGAAGGCGAGTTCCGCCCCGGCGGGACCGGGCTCGAATGGGTCGACGGTGGCGTGCTGCGCACGCTGCGCCAGCGCTCGCTCGCGCGTCTGCGCCGAGAGGTCGAGCCGGTCGAGCAGGCGGCGCTCGCCCGCTTCGCGACGGCGTGGCACGGTCTCGACGCGCCCCGCACCGGCGAAGGTGCGCTCCTCGACGCGATCGCGCAGCTGCAGGGCGCCTTCGTCCCGGCGTCCGATCTCGAGTCGCGCATCCTGCCCGAGCGCGTCAGTGACTACGACGAGGGCGACCTCGACGCGCTCCTGGCGTCGGGCGCCGCGGTCTGGGTCGGCGGTGGAGCGAGCGGACCGCACGACGGCAAGGTGTCGATCTTCCTCACCGAGCACCTCGCGCTCCTGCCGGAGCCACGCGACGAGCGGCCGACCGGCACGCTGCACCAGAAGATCCGCGACCTTCTCGCCGCCCGCGGCGCGCTGTTCTTCCCGCAGCTTCTCGCCGGCCTCGGCGGTGGCTTCACACCAGAGGTGCTCGAGGCGCTCTGGGACCTCGTCTGGTCGGGCGAGATCACGAACGACACGCTGCAGCCTCTGCGTGGCTTCATCCGCTCACCCGTGTCGCGCGCCCGCCGGCGTGCGAACGCCGCGCGTCGCTCGACGTATCCGACGCGCGGATCGATGCTCGTGTCGGCCCAGCGAGCGGCGATCTACTCGAAGGAGAGCGCCGGCCGCTGGTCGCTCATCGACTCGCTGCGCGTGCCGGATCTTACGCCGACGGAACGCGTCACGGCGCGCGTCCATCAGCTGCTCGAGCGGCACGGCATCGTAACGCGCGAAGCGGTGCAGGCGGAGGGCGTCTCGGGTGGCTTCGCCGCCGTCTACGGCGTGCTGAAGGCGATGGAAGACGCCGGGCGCGTACGGCGCGGCTACTTCGTCGCCGGGCGCGGCGCGACGCAGTTCGCGCTCCCCGGCGCCGTCGATCGCCTGCGCCTTGTGCGCGAGGCGGGGGATGTGGCACGCGTCGCGACCGTCGCGGCGACCGACCCGGCGAGCCTCTACGGCGCCGCGCTGCCGTGGCCCGAGCGGCCGGAGGGGCGTCGCCCGATGCGCTCCGCCGGCGCCCTCGTCGTTCTCGTCGACGGCGTCCTCGCCGCATGGCTCGCGCGCGACGAGCGCGCGCTGCTGACGTTCACCGACGACGACGAGCACGATGTCGCGCGGACGCGCGAGCTCATCGCGACCGCGCTCGCCGCCGAAGCGAGCCCCGGCCGGCGCGCGCCGTTCTTCCTCGATGAGGTCGACGGACTCCCCGTCGACGAGTCCCCGCTCGCCGAGCCGCTGCGCGCCGCCGGCTTCGCACGCACCCCGCGCGGTTATATGAAGCGGAATGCCTGAAGGCGACACGATCCACCGCGTGGCCGACGTGCTGCGGCGCGCCCTCGCCGGCCGCGTCGTGACGGAATTCGAGGTCGTCGCCCCGCGCATGAGCTCGGACGCCGCGCGCTTCGAGGTCGTCGGCAGCGTCGTTCGGTCGGTCGAGTCGAACGGTAAGCACCTCCTCATCACCTTCGCGCGTGGCGAGGACGACGTGGTGCTCCACACGCACATGAAGATGACCGGCATGTGGCACGTGTACCGGCCCGGCGAGCGCTGGTGGTCGCCGCGATCCGAAGCGCGCGTCATCATCGGCACCGACGCGTTCGTGGCGCCGTGCTTTCGGCCGCCGGTGGTCGAGCTCATGACCACGCGCGAGATCGCGTTCCACGCCGTGCTGCCCGAGCTCGGCCCGGACATCATCCAGGACGAGTTCGACCCGGGCGAGGCGCTCCGGCGGCTGCGCGCGAGCCCACCTGATCGCGATATCGCGACCGCGCTGCTCGATCAACGCACGCTCTCGGGGATCGGCAACGTCTTCAAATGCGAGGCGCTGTTCCTCGAACGGGTGTCACCGTGGGCGAAGGTCGCGGATCTCGACGACGCGACTCTGGGACGTATCGTCGCGCAGGCCCGCAAGCTGATGCGCCTGAATCGCGACGGCGGTGACCGCCGCACGCGGTTCGCGCTTAATGCGGCCGAGGGGCTGTGGGTCGACGAGCGCACCGGTCTGCCCTGCTATGTCTGCGGCACCAGGGTCGCGTGGGGCTATCACCCGGACGAGTTCCGCAAGAGCTGGTACTGCCCGCGGTGTCAGAAGGTCGAATGGGCGCCCACGACCGCCGAAGCCATCGGGCGCCTCAGAACGTAGCGCGTGCCCGGCCGGGGCGGACGAGCTAGCGGCGCGTCGTCGCGGTCGTCGCGAAGTCCTGCAGGACTTCCTTCAACTTCGAGACCTGATCGGCGCTGATGGCGATTCGCGTATTCGTCAGCGTGTACGCCACGCCGACGTTGATCTCGTGGTCGGTGATGCTGTTGAGGATCTCGGCGAGGAATCCAGGCCGGTCCTCAGCAGCGAATACGACGACGTCGGTCTCGCGCACCTTGTAACCAGCCGACTCGAGCGCGCGCTTGGCGCCCATCGGATCGCTGGTCACGGTGTGGAATTGGCCGTCGACCTCGCAGAACCCCTCGAGGTTGATGCCCGCCTTCGCGATCGCCGACGTGGCCTTGGCAAGCGTGCCAGGGCGGTCCTTGTCGAGTGTCACGTGGAGGTCCTTGAGGGTGTCGAAGTTCTTCACTTTTTCCTCCTCAGGCTCATGCTCAGATTGATGCGGCCCCGGCCGGGCACCGCAACGTCCGACCATGCCACCGCCGCAGCCGTGTGTGAATCGCTCGCCCGTGCGCTACACGCGCGTACAGCCGACCCAGATGACTGCTGCGAGGGGGCTCAGCGAAATGCGTCGGTTCGATGACGATTCCGATCGCTCGGTCGCCCGGTGACCCCAGACAAGCGCCGCGACGCTGCCCGGCTACGCCGCTTTCTTCAGCTCCGTCACGACGCGCGACACCGCCTCCTTCGCGTCGCCGAACAGCATCCCGGTCTTCGGATCGAGGTAGAGCTCGTTGTCGATGCCGGCGAAGCCGGGCTTCATCGACCGCTTGATGACGATGATGTTCTGTGCCTGATCGACGTTGAGGATCGGCATGCCGTAGATCGGGCTCGACGTGTCCTTGCGCGCCGCGGGATTCGTGACGTCGTTCGCACCGATGACGAGCGCGACGTCGGCGCGCTGGAAGTCCTCGTTGATCTGC
>Ga0114129_10002105_pt1 | contig 27398 bp, 21 predicted proteins | sample RhiMetdeltSRZDD1_FD_80071 | JGI IMG/M metagenome (GOLD analysis project Ga0114129, IMG submission 80071) | Populus rhizosphere microbial communities from Tennessee, USA - Rhizosphere MetaG P. deltoides SRZDD1 (version 2) (version 2) | ecosystem: Host-associated > Plants > Roots > Rhizosphere >... | reverse complement strand
TGCGATCCCGACGGCTGTGATTGTGAGTCTCATTGGAGTCTCTGTCGGCGAGTCTACAACGCAAGACCCGCCTCAGTGTAGGGCGGGTCTTGTTCTTCAGACCCGCCGTGGCAAATAGGGCGGGTCTTGTTCTTCAGACCCGCCGTGGCAAATAGGGCGGGTCTTGTTCTTGAGACCCGCCGGCTTGCGCTCGCGCGGGTCTTCGTTGATCGAGACGTTAGATATCCATCCGTCCCGTGCTCGCGCCGAGCCTGTCGATCTCCGCGCCGGCCAGGTGCGACATCGCGAGCAGCAGGTTTGCCGTCGGCTCGTCCTTCTTGGCCTCGACGTGCCGATTGCCCTTCAGCCTGCCGTGGGCTCCGCCAACCAGGACTGCCGGCGGGTTGCTGCGATCGTGCGCGTTGCCGTTGCTCATGCCGCTGCCCCAATAGAGCAGCGAATGATCGAGCAGCGTGCCATCAGCGTCCTTGGTGTTCTTCAGCTTTTCGATCAGCTCGCTGAACTTCACGATCTGATACGTGCAGAGCTTCGCGTATTTCGCGAGCTTCTCGGCGTCGTTGCCATGATGCGAGATGCTGTGATGCGTCTCGGGGATGCCGATGTGCGCGTACCCGCGATCGCTCGCCTCGTGGCCGATCATGAACGTGAACACGCGGCTGATGTCGCCCTGGAAGGCCAGGTGCATCAGGTCGTAGGTGATCGTCATGTGATCGTCGAACGCTTCCGGCAGACCGATCGGCGCCTCGGGTGTGCCCGTGATCGTGCCCAGTCGCGTTTCCATCCGATCGAGCTGCTGCTCGACCTGACGAATGTTGCTGAGATATTCGTCGAGAATCGCGCGGTCCGGTGCGCCCAGGTTGCTTCGAAGCTTCGACGTTTCCTGCATCACCGAGTCGAGCAGGCTCTGTTTTTCCTTCAACCGCGCGGTGCGCTGTTCGGTCGAGCCGGTCTCGCCGAACATCCGCTCGAACGTGACTCGCGGGTTGATGCCGATCGGCAGAGGACTCGTATCGTCTCGCCAGGAGAGGGCGTTGAAGAAGGTGCAGGGGAAGCCATCGCACGCGCCCACCGCGGTTCCCATGTCTTCGGTGCCGACCTCGATCGAGCGCAGCGGCGTGTCGTCGGCAACGACGTCAGCGATGTACTGATCGACGGTCTTCTTCGATTCGATCTTGCCGAAGGCATCGCCTGTGTCGGCCTTTGATCCGACGGGCCCGGTGCCATTGAGGAACGCCGAGCTCGCCCCAAGGTGGACGGACTCTCCCCACGGCGCCTTCATCTTGCTCACCGTCACGAGCTGATCACGAAACGGCTCGAGCGGCTGCATGACCGGTTTGAACTCGAAGTTGCTGCCGACCGCGTCGGGATGCCACGTGTCCGGGTACACGCCGTTGGGCATGTAGATCGCGCCGAACCTGAACGGCGTGCGCGCCGCGGTGCGTGATTGCGCGGTGAGGGCGGGCACCATCGCGTCGAGCATGGGCAGCGCCATCGCGGCGCCGAAGGTACCGCGCAGGAACGTGCGGCGTGACAGGTGCTTTTTCGTGATTATCATGACTGCTCCACGTCGAGAGTCCGGCGGAAGCCGGACACTACTGTCCCTTCGCTTCTGCCACTCTGTTCTGGGGTTCCGCAGGCTCGAGCCTGGTTCTCATCTGGAACGGGGCGCTTTCGACGATGCTCAGGATAATGGACCCGAACCGATAATTGTTCACAGCCGCCCGTTTCACGATAGTCCGCACGACCGGCATATCGGATGGTTCAATGCCGCGCCCCAGAGCATAGGTCATCATCCGCTCGGTCAGCACCGTCGTGAACGCATCCGGTCGACTCAGAATCGCATTGCGCAACGCGATCGGCCCATCCACCTTCGAGCCGTCCGCCAGCACGCCGCCGGTGTCTATGGGTGCACCGCTGTCGCTTGTCTCGCGCCACTGGCCGACGGAGTTGAACTTCTCGAGCGCAAAGCCGGCCGGATCGATGATGCGATGACATGAGGCGCACACCGGATTGGCGCGGTGAAGCTCCAGTTGCTCCCTCACCGTCTTCGGCGCCGTGGTCGCGCCTTTCGTGCTCTCCTCGAGCGTCGGCACGTTCGGCAGCGGCGGCGGCGGCGGTGTATTCAAGAACGTGGTGAGGATGTACTTGCCGCGGTAGACGGGCGAGGTCCTCGTCGCGACGGAGGTCAACGACAAAATGCTCGCTTGTCCGAGCAGACCCCGGCGATTCGGATCGGTCAGCTTCACCTGACGGAATCTCTCACCGTAGACGCCCTCGATGCCGTAGTGCCTGGCGAGCCGCTCGTTCAAGAAGGTGTAGTCGGCGCTCAACAACTCCAGCGCGCTCCGGTTCTCGCGCAGGATGTGCGCGAAGAACAGCTCGGTCTCGCGCCGGAACGCCTTCCGTGTGTTGTCGTCGAAGTCGGGGAACATCAGCAGGTCGGGCGCAACCTTCGCCTCCAGGTTGCGGAGCTGCAGCCATTGCCCGGTGAAATTGCTGACGAGGGCATCGGCGCGCTCGTCCGCGATCATGCGACGCACCTGCGCCGCGAGCACGCCCGGCGCGCGCAGCTGTCCGGCGGTAGCGAGATTCATCAGCCGCTGATCGGGGATGCTGCTCCAGAGAAAGAAGGACAAGCGCGAGGCCAGCTCGATATCGCTGATCGGATGCCCCTTCCCTGCCTGAACGCCGACTGGATCGCCCTCGATTCGGTAGAGGAACGACGGGCTCGCGAGAATCCTCGCGACACCGGCGCGAATGCCGGCGTCGAAATTGCCCTTGGCCTCGCGCGTCTGCGTGTAGAACGTCATCGGCGCTTCAACGTCGGCCGTCGTCACCGGACGGCGGTAGGCGCGACGCGCCAGGTTCGTGAAGATCTTCTGCGCGCAGGTGGGCTCGTCGGCCGCCGCAGACGGACTGCACACGAACACTTTCTCGCGGCTGGCCGATGCGCCGACGCCCTTCACGTTGTACGGGCCTTCGACGCCAACCGTCTTCAAGCGTGCCAGGCCCCCGATCATGTGGACTTCCTGACTGTCGCGCAGCGCCGGCTGCCACACGTCCTGCCGCTGCGCCGGCCGCTCTTTCCACGTGTAGCCGACATCATGCGGACCGGCGGTGACGAACGCCTTCCCGGTCATGCGCGCGTCAACCAGTGCCTTCGCCTCGTTCATGTCCTTGACCTGAACTTCGTGATCCTTCAGGCCGCCGATCTGGGCGGAATACACCTCATCACCATCGATGGTGATGATGAACGTGTCCGGCGCCTCGTTACCCTCGACGCCGGCGTACCCTTCCTCGACACCGCGGACGAGTCGGCCGAACAGCTTGTACTCGGCGTCGGCGGGGAAGACGTGACGCACTTGCGTGCCGCCGCGCGTGCCGAGCGGCAACCCGTCGATGTGTGCGCTCTGACTGAATTCACGACTGATCGGATACTCGATCGTCCCCGGACGCACGTTGGCATCGCCGACCGCGAGCGTGCTGATGCGCTGTGCCGCGGTGAGATACCGTTCGAGCAGGAGCGGCGAGGTTCTGAGCGATGACGCAATGTTGTCGAACCCGAAGTTCGCGCCGTCACTCGGCAGCAACTCGGTGACGTCGATCTCGAGCGCCAGCAGATCGCGAATGGCGTTGGCGTACTCGGTGCGGTTCAAACGATGGACGACGTAGCGGCCGGGCGTGCTCTTGCCCTGCCACGCGCGATCGAGCGACGCCGCCAACCAGCTCGTGAATCCCGCGTACTCGGCATCAGTGGGATGCGGCGCGGTTTGCGGCGGCATCGCGCGCACGCTCAACTTGCGCAGCACGCGTTCCCACGTCGCCGCGTGTGGCAGCAGGTCCTGAAGGCTGGCCGTCTCGAGGTTCACCGGATCATTGGCTGGCGACGCCGTGCGACTGTTGTGACAACCCACGCAGTACTGCTTGACCCAGGCCTGGTATTTCGGCGCGTCGGCCGGTGATCCAAGCGCTTGCGCGGCTGCGATGGTCTGGGGACGCGCCGACGTCGCAGACGCGGGCTGAGGAGCCGATGCTGGTGTGCGCGGTGCCGACGCGCTCTGCGCCCACAGCATCGCGGTGCCGACCCAGATGAGCGCGGCGCTCACCAAGACTCTCTTCATTGCGCCGCCTTCTTCTCGTCTGGTTTCTGCTCGTCCGGCTTCGTCTCGTCAGCCTTCTTCTCGCCGTCTTTCTTGTCGTCAGCCTTCTTCTCGTCGGCTGATGCCGGTAGCGGTGGTGGGACCGGTGCCGGATCGTTTGGACCGAGACTCATCAGCTCGCGAAGCGCAGCGATGACGTCGGCTCGCGAATCACGCTTGGGGCGATACGCGCGCGAATCGGTGTTGTTGCCGGGCGGTGGAGGAGGCTCTGGTTTTTCGGCCAAGAGGAGCGGCGTCAAGTTGTCTTTGTTGACCGCATCGAGCTTCGCACCCGCCGCGACCAGCGTGCGAAGGATGGGCACCTGCCGCGCCGTGACTGCCTGATGCAGCAGCGTCGCGCCATCCGGCGACTTCGCGTTTGGATCCGCGCCCGCCGCGAGGAGCACTTTGAGCGCCTCATGCGGGTCGCGATTGGATTCCTCGCGGAAGGGCGGCGGGCCAAGGCGCTCGAATCCCGGCCCCGCCGCAAACGCCGCCCCGCGGCCGCCGTTCAGCGCCACCATCATCGGAGTCCTGCCGACGTTGCCGTTGCCGCGTCCGGCACCAGCGCCGCCGGCCCCGCGACCTTCTTTCTTGACCTCGCTCGGGCTCCATTCGACCTTGGCGCCATGCGCGATCATCAACTTCAGCGCCTCGACGTCGGAGGCGACCGCTGCGCGATAGAAGGGCGAGGAGTTGATCTCTTCGCCGCAACAGAGCGTGTACGAGTGCAGCTGACCGATGAACGCTTTGTTCGGATCGGCGCCGTGATCGAGGAGCACTTTGACGAGATCCAGCGCGTTCAGCGTGTTCGGATGGTTCGCGCGCAGCCTCGAGCCGTCGCGCGCGCGCATGTCGGTCGTCGCATCGTGCATGTCGACGGCAAAATACAGCGATCCATCATTCGGGTCAGCGCCGAGGTCGACGAGCGTCCGCGCGAGATCGAACCGATCGTTGACGATGGCAATCATCGTCGCGGTGGCGCCGTCGCCGTTGGTCATCTTCGGGTCCGCGCCGCCCTTGATGAGCGCGCGCGCGACGTCTTCGTGCCCGTTGCGCGCCGCAAACATCAGTGCGGTAAAGCCGCCGGTCGCATGGTCGGCATGCTTGCGCTCTTCGAGCGTCGTCACATGCGCCTTGCGGTTTGGATCCGCCTTCGCGTCGAGCAGGGCCTGTGCGACTTCGGCGTGACCTTCAGCCGCGGCCCACATCAGCGCGGTCTGCTGTTGAAACGCGTCCGCGGCGTTGACGTCTGCGCCGGCCTCGAGCAGGAGCCGCACGGCATTGAGGCTGCCCGAGTGCGAGGCGGCCATCAATGGAGTCTCACCTTCAGGATGGGCGAGCGAGGGATCCGCACCCGCGCGCAACAAGGCTTGGACGATCGTGTCAGCGCCGGTGCGGGTCGCCTGCAGCAGCGGGGTGACTCCGTACTTGTTCGCGACGTTGACCTTGGCGCCCGCCGCAATCAGCGCGCGCGTCATCGCCACGTCGGAGTTGTACGCGGCCCAGAGGAGCGCCGTCGATCCATCGCGCGAGACCTCGTTCACATCCGCGCGTTTGGCGATCAGCGCGCGAACGGTCGTGAGATCGTCGCGCTTGGCGGCATCGACGAGTGGATTCTCGCCCGCGGCAAATCCCAGGCTGCCCAGCAGCAGGATGGTGAGCAATGAGATCAGCAGAGATTTGGAGGTTCGCTGAGTGTGCATCTTGGCCCCACTATTTACACAGTGCAACGAGGCGCGAGCGTGACGCGCACACGGCTGCGGGAACGGGGACGCACATCGGCCCCGCGAGCCTGGATCGCATGACGCCCAATTTTACACCTGGCCGCGCCGGACGCATCCACGCCATCTATATCGAAAACGTATAACCTTTACGCCCGAAAAACGCGGCCAAAGTCCTGATTTGCCGAAACTTTGCAGACGGCCCGCGGAAGCTTAGGGGCAGGTCTCCGCAACGCGGTTTACGGTCGACACGTTCAGTCCGTTGACGCCGCCGGCGCCCATGAGCAGGCCGGTTGCCGACACGCGTTGCCCGGCGAACGAGTCGAGCCGTGTCAGCACGAACTTCAGCGTGATCGTGCGATCGCCGAGCGGGCGGCTGCCGTCCTCTGCACCCACGACGGTCTTCTCGATGCGCTCGGGCGTCGTGCCATTCGTCACCGTCCAGTCGCTGCCGTTTTTCACGAGACAGCCGACCACACGAACCAGCGTATTGGCCGGCAATTCTCCGGGTCCACCCTTTGGAATGATTTGGACGGTGGCTATGGTCTCCGGCGTGAGCTCCGTCGTCCCGGCCGGGAAGCCGTTCGATTTCAGAATCAACGCCACCAGGTCGTTGTAAGTCGCCGCCGGCAGCGAGCCGCCGTTTCCATTGGGCATGTTGGTCTTCACGAAGTTCAGCAGATCGCCGACGGTCTTTTGCGTGTAGCCCTCCCAGAATTTGTCTCCGGTGAGGGGCCTGCCGCCATCGGCGGTCAGCGTATGACACCTGGAGCACGTCGAGCTGAACGTCGCGGATGCACGCTCGGGTTGCGTGTCGTTGTAGACACCGTCCCAGACGGTCTTACCCGCTGGATTAAACCGCGCGGCGATCACCTGGTGTCCCTCGCAGACTAGATACAGTGCGGACGCGAGCAGAAGCAGCGCACGGCCGAGTAGATTGTCGCGCATGAGTGCTCGACCTCCTGTTCGCCAAAGAGGACTGCGTGATGTCGGTATCATCGCGTATTGTAGTCACGCGTGCGCCGAGTGTCCCTCGTCTTATCGATCGCGACGACGTTTCTGGCTTCGCCAGCCTTCGGGCAATCCAGCACGTTGCAGCAGCGGCTCGCGAAAGCGACCAGTTTGAGCTGTACGTTTTCCGCCATGGCGACGGCGTCGTGGGAAAGCGGCGTGCCCGTCATCAAAATGGGAACACCCAAATTGACTATCACGTTCAGCAACATCAACGTTGATGAGGGCACGGCGGATCTGGGCAGCACGCTCGGCGCGTCCGCTTCGTCTCTCGTCGTGGTCCGCTACTCGAACGACTACCTGCATCTGATGCAGTCGCACTTCGATGGTCCGCTGTATGCGACGACTGTGCTGGCCAGAGAAACCAAAGACGGGCGCCTGATGGCCGTCCACACTCGTCACGAGTACACAGCCGTGAGCCTCCCCGGGTTCACGTCGCGGCCCGAGATGTACGTCGGAGATTGCGCGGTCAAATGAATTCACGCAGGCCGGTCCTATAGGACCGGCCTGCGGCACGTCCACAAGGACGAGCCCTACGTTGTTGCAGCGCCGCGAACGTACTTGTTGAACCACGCGATCGTTCGTTTCCAGGCCTCGTCGGCGGCCGCTTTGTTGTACCGCTGAGGCGTCGCGTCGTTGTTGAAGCCATGTACCGCGCCTGGGTACACGTATCCCTCATGTGTGACGCCTGCTGACTTCATCGCCGCGTCGTACTCAGGCCACGCCATCACGAGCCGTGTGTCTTCTCCGCCGTGATGCACGAGCACAGCGGCTTTGATCTTCGGCACATCCGCCGCGGGAGGAGCTCCGCCGTAGAACGGAACGGCCGCAGCCAAATCGGATCCCATGCGGACCGCGAGCGCATTGGCAATGCCCCCGCCAAAACAGAAGCCCGTGACGCCAAGCTTGCCCGTGCTGTCAGGACGCGACTTCAACCATACGGCCGCCGCATAGAGGTCTTCGGACATCTTCGCGCGATCGACCTTTCCGAACAGGGCACCGCCTTTGTCGTCGTCGCCTGGGTAACCACCGACGGACGTGAGGCCATCGGGCGCGAAGGCCATGAAGTTCTCGACCGCCAGACGACGGGCGACGTCTTCGATGTGTGGGTTGAGCCCTCGGTTCTCGTGAACGACGAGGATGCTCGGCAGCTTGCTCGTCTTCGCGGCAGCGGGTCGCGCCAGATAGCCTTTGATGCTTCCGTTCCCTTGCGGTGACGGAACAGTCGCGTATTCGGTCTTGAGCCGCGCATCGGTGGGTGACACCTGCTGCGCGGCTGCGTAATTGGGCATCAGTGCGTCGACCATGGCCACGGCCGCGACCGAGGATGCCGCAATCTTGTTGACGCGATCCATGAACGCGCGTCGATCGATCTCACCGTGGATGTACAGGTTGTAGGCCTCGATGGCCTCGGCGGGGATCTGTCGTGTCGTCTCCATGTCGAGTGCCCTCTCTGTGCTGTTGGTCAAAAAAAGAGCCACGTACGCGCGGGACAATATCACGGCGGGGTCGAGTTGGGATCCAGCCGAACATCTGATCGAGTTCAGCAGCGATTCAAGGATCGATCAGCTCACGGAAGAGATGCGAGGGGAGGCGGTAGGCGCCTCCCTTCGCTCGGACGAGGATTGATGTCGGCCCGCAAGAGCGCGAGGCCAAGCGGAGATGGGCCAGGTGAGAGCAAGCGAGATGCCACGAGAACTCATGAGCAATCGGGCAGACGACCACACTCATCGTTTGCGTGGAAGCGAGCCAAAGACTGCGAGAGGACGCGAGCCGAAGATGATGAACGTCGTATGGCGTGTGAGCCCCTACGCGTCGGTCCTTCGATACTTGCCGCTCCAGGTCTGTCTCGCCTCTTCGGCCGCCGCGTCAACGAGCTCTTTTGCCCGAGATTCCACGACTTTGGCCGTTTGATCGATCCGCTCCTGCAGGTTGTCGAGCTCGACTCCCGCGCGTTCTGCAAGCTCGCGATAGCGGCGTGCCACTGCCTCGCGCAGCGACACCCACGACTCTTCGAGATCGCCCCGAAGTGCAGCGCCCGACTTCGGCGCGAGGAGCAACGCGATGCCCGCACCTACCAGCGCGCCGGTGATAACGCCAGCGGCGAAGCCGGCGCCGGGTTCCGTTTCACGGTAGTACATGATCCCTCCCTGAGTAATCAACTTCCCCCGGCTAAGGCGCCGAGGCGTACTGATGCCGCGTTGCGCGCCAGCGCGAGATCACGCGCGAGACAGCCGAGGCGGCACCTGCCATGAGCCAGGCTCGTGGCGCCGATGCCACCGAAGCGACTCGACGGGCGACGTTGCCGGCGTCTTGGAGTACGCCGCTGACTTCCTGCCCGTAGCGTTCGAGCGTTCGTACCGCCACGCGCGTCTGGTTGGCCACGTCTTCCATATGCGCGTTGAACGCGGACAGCCGCTGATCGACCATCGCGTGCGCGCGTTTCCACGCAACTGTCATTACGATGGCAAAGCCAATCATCAGGAGCGTCTGGATGGAGAGCGCGATCGCGATGGCGACGAGCGCCTGCTGGCTGGTTGTATCGAGTGGCATCGGGTGTCCCTCAGCCAGTGCCGAGCAGGCTTTATGCCAGTTTTGGTGGGAAGCGCACGAGTACCCTTGGTAGGCAGCTACCGTACAATGGAACGTTGTTGCTCACTCGTTGCTGAGGATATTATTGGGCTTCCGCAGCAGCCGTCGAATCTCGGCTACGAGCGATTGAGGATCGCAAGGCTTGACGATAACGGTATCAAAGCCGGACGCACGGGCGAGGTCGAGTTGCTTGACGTGCGAATACCCGGTCGCGGCAATCAACGGAATAGCGCTGGTGTCGGAGCGAGCTTTCAGGTCGCGGGCGACCTCATATCCCGATTTCCCAGGAAGCTCGAGATCCATCACGATTACGTCCGGTCTTTCGCGAACGGCCTCAGCAAACGCGCTCTGGCCGTCGGATGCCGTGAACACACGGAAGCCAGCGGCGCGAAGATAGACCCCCCAGACGTCGAGGGCGTCCTCATAGTCGTCGACAATCAGGAGACTCGGAAGAGGGGTTACAGTCGTCGCCGGGAGCGTGGTGGCCATTGTTAGGCCTCTTCGAATCAACCTCTGTGCCAGCCATTGACCCATGGACGAGATAGACCTCGAACGGGCGCTGAACTTGCTCATCCACGATCTCCGCGCACCGCTGAGTGTAGCCCAAGGATATGTCCGACTTCTCACTGAAGATCGATTGCCATCCCTCGAGGAGCGCCGACGCGCTTTGGCGCAGACCATGGAAGCACTTGGGCGCATCTCTCGTCTCTGTGATGACGCGGCGGCGTACATCGCGCCACGATCGGCTGATCCTGCTCCACCCAGGGTGGTAGACATGCGGCGGGTCATCGAGTACGTACGTGAGAGTTCCGTGGCCACCTGTGCGAATCGATTGTCGTTTACCGTCCAGCCCGATGGACTGCGCGGGGTGTTCCGCACTGCGAATACGGAGCGTGTTGCCCAATCGGTGGCGGTGATTCTCTGCTCCATCGGCCGCGCCGCGAAGGGCGTGGTCGACGTCTCAGTGATAGAACGCGATGGCGAAGCGCAATTCTTGTTGGGTCATAACGACGATCGCACGGCACTTGTTTCTCGTCCTCCCGAACCCTTCAACCCGTGGCGCGGCGGGCACGGCATTGCTTTGCCCTCGGCGTGCCGGACGGTGACGGAGGCGGGCGGACGGATTTGGACGTTCGCCGAGGCGCGCGGCGCAGTCGGCATAGCTCTTGCCCAGGAGGCGTCGGTCCAATGACGGCACGGCTCACTCTCGTCGACGACGATCCGGCCTTCACCGAGTATCTGCAGACGCTGTTGCGGACTCGCGGCTACTCGGTTGATATCTTCCATAGCGGCAGCGAGCTCCTCGAAGGACTGAGAGGGGGCCTGACGCCCCACGTGATCCTTCTCGACGTCTCGATGCCCGATCTCGACGGCCTTGAGACGCTGCGCGCGATTCGCGCGGCTCACCCGTCGGCGCAAGTGATCATGCTCTCCGGCAAGCAGGCGCCGGCGACGATCATTGAAGCCGTTCGTCTCGGCGCCGCCGATTACGTGTTGAAACCGGGAGATCCCGAGGGCGTCGGAGAAGCTGCCCTCGAGTCCGCGATTCGCAATGCACTCGAGCGTGAGTCGCTGAGCGCCGAAGTCGCCCGTCTCGGCGCACAGCTGACTGAGGATCCTGATGGTGCGCAACTGTGCTGGCGTCCGAGTGCGGCGATGCGACCCGTCATGGATATGGTCGAGCGGATATCGGACAGCGACGTCGATGTCCTCATCCGGGGCGAAAGCGGCGTGGGGAAGGACGTCGTCGGACGCGAGCTCCATCGCCGCTCCGACCGCCGCTCCAAGCCGTTCGTGAAAGTCAATTGCGCGGCCCTGCCAGCCGAACTGCTCGAGAGCGAGCTGTTCGGACACGAGCGCGGCGCGTTTACGGGCGCCGGGGCGACGCGCGTCGGCAAGTTCGAATTCGCGCAGCACGGCACGATCATGCTGGATGAAATCGGCGAGATGCCTGCGGCGCTGCAGGCCAAGATTCTGCACGTGCTGCAGGACCGCCAGTTCACGCGGCTCGGAAGCAATCGTCCGATCGATGTGAACGTGCGCGTGCTCGCCGCGACGAATCGGAACCTCGAAGCGATGATGCGAGGCGGCAGCTTCCGCGAGGATCTGTTTTATCGCTTGCAGGTCATCGAGCTGCGCGTGCCCGCGCTGCGCGATCGACGCGAGGAGATTCCCTCTCTGGTGGAATTCTTCTTGACGAAGTACGCGCGCGTCTATCGACGACCGGCGCTGCGTCCGAGCCCGTTGTTGCTCGACACGATGATCAACTACACGTGGCCGGGGAACATTCGAGAGCTCGAGAACATGATGAAGCGCTTCGTGGTGCTGCAGGACGAAATGCTCGTCCTCTCTGAGCTCGAGCATGTCAGAGAGATGGCCGCCAGTCAGGGCGTGACCGTGGGGTTGCCGGTGCCGCTGGCCGTCGGCGCTGTCGGCGAGGTCGCGGCTGTCGGGTCGGTGCCGCCAGTGAACGAAGGGCCCGCCGACGTCGTGGTGCCCGCGGTGGCGCGAGACACGGGGCCAGCTGAGACGCTCGATGGCGATGGTGCCATTGATCTCCAGTCGCTGGCACGAACCGCGGCAATGCGAGCCGAGCGTGAGGCCATCCAGCAAGCCCTTGCTCGCTTCAGGTGGAACCGCCGTAAGACGGCTGAGTACCTGAGCGTCAGCTACAAGACCCTGCTGAACAAAATCAAGGAGTGTGGAATCACCGACACAGGCGCGCTCTAGGCTCGGCCGCAACCCTGGCGAGTCTTTTGCTGACTCCCAGTAGACGCGGACGCCGAGCCGAATGACTCTGACTACAGCAGCTGAGCCCGACCTTCGTGCGTCTCCCCGGTGGCGCTGGACCTTCCTGATCGCCATCGCGATCCTGCTCGTATCCGGCATTCTCGCCGTCCATTACTACATCCGCTTTTCCGTCGCGACCAGTCGGATCGATCGCACATATCAAGTGCTCAGCACCATCGACCAACTGTTGGCCCGGCTCGTTGACGCGGAGACAGGTACCCGCGGCTTTCTGTTGACCGGTCGCCGGGATTTCTTGCAGCCGTACGAGGAGGCGTCGCCGAGCGTCGCGACCGTTGCGTCACACCTCACGATGCTCGTCGATGAGAATCCCGCTCAGCAGATGCGCGCTCGTCAACTCATGGATCTGAGTCGCAAACGGATGGACGACCTGCGCGTCGTCGTCAGTGACTTTCGTGCCGCTCGTACCGATCGGGCGCTCGCGCGCATCTCGTCCGGGGCCGGAAAGCGGTTGATGGATGGCCTCCGCGTGGTCGCCGCGGACATGAAGAGGGCCGAAAGCTCGCTCCTCGAGCAACGCGCGTATCAGGCGCGGCTGGCGCGAAGCGCATCGTTGGCGTTCGCGATCGTGAGTCTGCTCCTGGCCGGCGCTCTCGGGTCGGTGGCGGTCGCCGTCGATCGCGGGTTCGAACGGCGTCGCGCGGCGTTCGAGCGTGAAATGGCGGCGCGCTTGTTCGCCGAGCGCTCCGTGCGGTCGACGACCGAGGAGCTCCATCGCATCGAAAGCGTCAATCGGACGATTCTCGACAACTCGGGAGATTGCATTCAGGTGCTCGAGCCGGACGGACGCCTCGTCTCGATGAACCGCGCGGGTCTTCGCCTGATGGAGATCGAAGACTTCACGCAGTTGAGCATGCATCCGTGGTTGGAGTTGTGGACCCAAAGCAGCGGCCCCGCACGCGACGCGCTCGCCGCCGCGACGACGAGCGGCGAGGGACGATTCCAAGCGTTCTGTCCGACAGCGAAGGGTGCTCCCAAATGGTGGGACGTCATTGTCACGCCGATCCTGGACGACGAGGGTCACGTGGCGAGGCTGCTGGCGATCTCACGAGACATCTCGGAACAGAAGGCAGCCGAGGACGAACGGAACCAACTGCTGGCGAGCGAGCGTGCCGCCCGATCGGAGGCAGAGCATGCGACGCACATGAAGGATGAATTCCTCGCGACGCTCTCGCACGAGTTGCGCACGCCGCTCAATTCGATCGTCGGATGGGTCGGAGTGCTGAAGCAGGATCAGAGTCGCGAGACGCTCAGGAAGGGGCTCGAAGTCATCGATCGGAACTCGCGCCGGCAGTCGCAGATGATCGACGACCTGCTCGATGTGAGTCGCATCACCTCGGGCAAGCTTCCGCTCGATGTGCGGCCTGTCGATCTGGCAACGGTCGTCGATGACGTCATCATGTCGGCGCAGCCAGCGGCCGATGCCAAGGGCGTACAGCTGCTCAAGCTCTTTGAAAGCCCCGCGATAATTCAGGGCGATCCGACACGGCTGCAGCAGGTTGTCTGGAATCTCGTCAGCAATGCGATCAAGTTCACGGGTCGCGACGGCACGGTTCGGATATCGTTGCACCGAGTCGACTCGCATATTCACATCGAGGTGTGCGACACGGGTCAGGGCATCGCGCCCGAGTTTCTGCCGCACATGTTCCAGCGCTTCCGGCAATGGGATTCGTCATCCACCCGCATGCACGGCGGGCTCGGCCTCGGTCTCGCGATTGTCAAGAACCTGGTCGAGATGCACGGCGGATTTGTCGCCGTCGCCAGTGAAGGTCTAGGCCGCGGCGCGGTATTCACGGCCGCGCTGCCTGCCAACGGCCATGTTGGCCCCCATGCGCAAACGGCAGAGGATGGTCCCGCCCGCGTCGAGCCCGTGACGGCTCCATCTCTGGATCGCTGAGGACTACAGGTTTTCCCCGAGTAGGTATCAGGTTTCCTACTGTAGGACTCGGATTCACCATCGAAACCGCTCCGAAACGCCTTCTCCCCTGAAATCCGCTGGAATACGACGTGCAACATGCCGCGCTAACGTCTTGAGCACACAGATATGGAATGGGCCATGGGCACAGAAATCAGCTTTCAGGAAGCCTTGCTCGATGCGGTGAACGATCTGTTCGATGCGGAAAAGCAACTGTTGAAGGCCATGGCGCGGATAGCGGACGAGGCCACCAGCCCGGTTCTTCGTGACGCCATCGATGAGCATCTCGCCACCACGAGAACCCATGTCGAGCGACTGGAGCGCGCGTGCTCAATGCTCGACGCTCACCCCACCGCCAAGCACTGCGCCGGCATCTCGGGAATCATCGAGGAGGCCCTCGACGCGCTCCATCGAGACGGCTCCGAGAGCGTGATGGACGCGCACATCATCGCGGCGTTGCAGCGAATCGAGCACTACGAAATCGCCGCCTACGGCACAGCCGTTGCCTGGGCCGATGCGATGGCGCTTGGTGCGGTGGCCAATCTGTTCCGGGAAACGCTCGATGAAGAGATTGCCTCTGCGCAGACGCTGGCCGATCTCGCGCGAATCGGCATCAAGGCCGCGGCAAACGAGCTCGCGATCACGGGGGAGCGGAGCGCCGAAGCTCGCGGAGCCTAGCCGCCTCTTACTAGGGCATGGTCGTCCATCGCGCCATCACCATCGAATTGTCGTGGCGGGCGATCTTCCGCGTGCTGCTCGCTGCAGTCCTCGTGTGGTGCGTGTTGCGGGTCACGTGGCTCTTTCTCGTGGTACTCGTCGCCACGCTCCTCGCGGTGACACTCGACCCGGTCGTCCGCCTGTTCGAGGCAAGGTATTTTCCACGGTGGGCCGCGTCGAGCGTGGTCGTGCTGCTCCTCGCTGGCACGGCTGTCGGGCTTGGCGTCGCGGCCTCGTCTCAGCTCTCCGATCAGGCCCAGACCGTTGGCGCCCGGATTGTCGACGCGGAGCGATTCGTCATCAAACGCCTTCCCGCGCGATGGGTTGAGCGGCTCGGGGGGGAATCGGCGCAGCAGACGGTCCAGACCTACGTCAGCGATCTGCTGATGCGTGTAGCGCAGGGACTGACGAGCGCGATGTTTACAGTCGTCATCGGCGTCATCCTCACGCTGTATTTCCTGATCGAGGGCCGCAGGACGTACGCGTGGCTGATTGCGTTCGTACCCCCTCGTCTGCGCGGCAAGACGGCATTGACCGCCATCGAGTGTCAGCGCGTGATTTTCGGCTACGTCGCCGGCAACGTCGCCACCTCCGTGTTTGCCTTTGCCGTCGTCTACGTCGCGCTGACGCTGCTGCGCGTACCCGCGGCGCTGATGCTGGCCGTCGTGGCCGGCGTCTGCGATTTCGTGCCGGTCCTCGGCTTTGCGATCTCGAGTGTGCCCGCGATCTTGCTCGCTCTCACTGTCTCACGGGGCACCGCGGTGAGCGTCGCGGCGATTTACATCGGATACCACACGCTCGAGAACTACATCATCGCGCCGTACATATACGGCGGCCGGCTGCGACTGTCCAACGTCGCCATCGTGTTGTCATTCGCAATTGGCGCCGAGCTCGGCGGCATCGTCGGTGCGGTCATTGCGCTTCCGCTCGCCGCGGCGTATCCGGCCATCGAACGGATCTGGCTGCGTGACAAGCTGGGCGATCAGGTCGTGGACGAGCACGCAGAGATCGAAGGTCGGCAAGCCGCTCCAATCCCTCATCGCGCCGCTGGTTGAGGCGCGCTCAGGCGCGGTAGGGGCGACGCGACGGGTCGCCCCTACATGATCGCTAGAAGTCGTACTGAATCGTGATCTTCGCGGTTCGCGCCGTCAGCACGTTGTTGGGCACGAGCCACGCGCCTGTCGGGTTGTACGCCTGGTTGGACGTCAATACCGTATCGAGATTCAGCACGTTGAAGAGATCGACCGAGACGTTGGCGCGCTGAGTGCCGAACCGAAGAATCTTTCCGACACGAAGATCGAGCTGATTGACGCGGTCGTATGTCATGTCGGTCGGCTTGAGGAGATTGACCGTGATGTTGGGTGCGCTGCCCGACAGCGGACGCCCAAGCCACTGTTGCACAATCGCGCTCGAGACAGTCCAGTCCGCCCGCAGAGGTTCACCGGGGCTGCTCTGCAGCGTGCTACTCACGAGCACATCGATCTTCGGAATTGTGTACGAGCTCGCGGCGGTGAAACGGGTCGTCACGCCAGGTGCAAAGTGGCAGTACGGGTTGACCGGACTGAACGCCGGCACTTCGCTGGCCGTCGAGAATCCGCCCGCTTGTTCAGGCAGCTTGTCCCTCACATCGCAGTAGTCGGTGATACGCTGACCGGTACTCGCGCCAGCCTGCAGCTGCACCCCGCTCCGCATCCGCGCGTTGATGTTCACGTCGGCGCCGTTGTAGACCTGCGAGATCAAGCCGTAGTTCGGTGCGTAGGTGCGAAGGTTGTTCGGGGCCACCGAGAACCTCTCGGACTTCACGTTGTAGAGACCCGACACCACGTAGCCCCCACCGCCTGGCAGGCGCGAGTCGGACGGCGCCGTGACGCTGAAGGTGTCGAAGTCGCTCGTGTTGATCGCGAGGTTGTCGGTCACGGTGAAGTTGTTCAGCCACCGCCGCGTGTACCCGACTTCAACCGACACGCGCGGCAGGACCTCCTGCTGCAGCGTGACGCCAACCTGCCAGTCGGACGGACGCACGCCCCAGCCCTTGAGGATCTTCTCGTCGTAGGACAGGCTTGGGATGTTCTTGAGGAAGTTCGGATTGGCCCACGCACCGCACGTGTCAATAGAGCCGGTTGACGCCGGACTTTGCGCGACGGGGTTCAGGAGGTCGCAGTCGGGGTAGAAGTTGGAGTTGTTGTCCGTCCAGGTCCGCGCTTGGTTCGTGTCGATGCGCGAGGAGGGCAGCAGTTGCGAGTAGTTGCCGTTGCCATTGACGGCCGCCTCGAGATACTTGCCCATGTTGAACTTGATCGCGGTCTTGCCGTTGCCGAACATGTCGTAGGCGACGCCGACACGTGGGGTGATGTCGTTGTAACCGATCACGCCCTTGGTTTCGGGAAAGACGAGCGGCGTCGGGAGAAAGCGCGTCGGACCGATCTGCTGCTCGGGGTAGTAGCTCCAGGAATGGTCGTAGCGAATCGCGCCGCTCATCGTGAGACGACCGCGCGTCAGCTGATCCTGGAGATACAGCGCGTTATAGCGCACCCGAGAGTACGTGCGGTACGGCGACAGATTGATCGTGACCTGGTTCGGGATCGCGTTGTTGAACCGGTACGACATGTTGTAGTTGTTCGAGAACGGCGCGCGGTTGTCCTCGTGATATGCACCCTGATAGCCGATCTTCATGCTGTTGGCGCCGGTGACGTAACTGGCCGCCGCGTTCCACGTATGGGCGCCGATCCAGTCGGCGTTCCAGCTGGCCATCGTTCGATACTGCAGGTTGGCGATGCCGCCATTGGTGGAACAGCCTGCGGAGCACTGCTCGGTCACCGGTATGAGGTCGCGATTGAGGCCCGGTCTCTCGCGTGTATTCCAGTTGGACAGATAGGTGCCAAGACCCGCTTCGAGGAGCAGCTTGTTCGTACGGGTGGAGGTCCACTTGATCTGCTGCACCCGCTGCCAGCCATGATTCAAGCCACCAGTTTCGGGCGCGTTGGTGGCGCTTCCGGCTCCAATACTGTTGTTGCTAATCTGCTCGTCCCAGAAGAGATTCAGCTTGTCTCGCGACGAGAGCTGCAGCGTCAGGCGCAGGTTCGGCTGGAGCGGTCCGCGTCCGCCTGAAACAGCGGGTCGCGACTGGTCCGCGACGTAGGTCCACTTCGTCGGATCATCGGCGTTCAGGTTGTAGAACATTCCCGGAACGTCGGATTCGCTGCCGCGGTAGTAGCCGAGCGCGTAGAACCACAGGCGATCCTTGACGATCGGACCGCCAGCCGAGAAGCTCGTATCGTACATGTAGTTGGTGTGCGCCGGGCGACGCAGTCCCGCCTGCTGCAGGGCCGTCGTGTAGTTGCTCGCCTGCATGCCACTGCTCAGGCCGGTGAAGAAATAGTGGTACCTGAACGCGTTACCACCGGTGCGCGGCACGATGTTGATCGTCGGCCCGCCAACTTCCGTTTCACCCAGCCCGCCGGCCGTCGTGATCGCGACTTCCTGCGCGTTCTCGACGTCCTGTCGATACCCGGACACGCCTCCACCATTCAAAGACGCACCGGTATTCAAGCCGTCAACTTGTGCGCGACCTTCGTTGCCGCGCCCGCCGCGACCACCGAAGACCACCATGCCTGGACTGAGCTGCACGTTGGGTGTGCCACCACCGCTTTGAACCATCGACGGGATCAGCACCATGAGACCCGCGTACCCGCGAGCGGTGGGGAGCGATTGAATCAGCTCGCTATCGAGCGTGCGCTGCCGACGAGCGCTGGTTACATCGACGATCGGGCTCTCACCCGTGACGGTGATCGTTTCCTCGAGGGTGCCGACGCGCAGGTCAGCATTCACCGTCGCATTGAATTCCGCGGCGAGTACCAGCCCTTCGCGTTTGTATGTGCTGAACCCGGCCAGCGTAAACGTCACATCGTAGGTGCCGGGACGCAAGTCCACGATTCGGTACAGACCACTTCCATCAGTGACGGCGGTACGAACTTTCTCGATCAACGCATCGCTCGTCGCTTCCACTGTGACACCAGGCAGCACCGCGCCCGACGTGTCTCGCGCGACACCCGTGATCGACGATTGGGCAAACGCACGATGTGGAGTACAGATGAGCCCAAGCCCGCATAAGACTATGAATGCCTTCCATCGCATGAGCAGTCCCCCTTTGTGCCATCCCATGGCAGTTGTGATCGCTCGCCGGACACCTCCGCGAATTACGGTGAAAACCCTCGTGTATGCTCTGACAGGTTAGGAGGCACTCTTATACGCCCCAGCTTGATCGAGGTCAACCGTACAGTGGTTCGCTACTTCGCTCTCGACATTGGCCGTTGGCCAGAGCACAATCCAACTTGCTACGCTGGTGGCGAACCCGGCCACCGCATTAGAGCGCTCCTATGGAAGAACGGAACGATTCACGGCGATCAGCGCCGATGGCGAAGCCTGTGCCCGATCTCATTGAGCAGTATCGCGTCCGAAGGGATGCGTGGATCGCGCAGGCCGACGAGTTGGCTCGGCTGCGCGACGAAGTGCGCGGGTCCGCCGAGCGAGAAGCGATGGAGATTGTGACCGCCGCGCGCCGAGACGTCCGGAAAGTCGTCATGGAGGCGCGCCGCGAGTTGCTCGTGCTGTCGGCTCAGGTGCAGGCGGCACTCGGTGAGGGAGGTGCGGCACCAGATCCGGCCGCGCTCCTGAATCGCGCGCGTGTCGAGGACACCGAAGACGTGTTGCAGGTGGAGGCGCTGCCAGCCATTCCCGACGCGACCCTTGTCTCCGAAGAAGCCGTCAAGAACATGTTGGACGAGGCGCGCGCGGACATCGACGCGCTCGTGGAAGACGCGCGGACCGTTCCGTTTCAAGCACTGACGACCGCGACACCTTTGCCTCTTCCTCCGCCTCCCTCGCTTCCCGTGAGAGCAGCAGTCGAAGAGTCGCATGTGGCGCCGGCCTTGTCTCCAACGGCGTCGAGAAGTCTGCTATCGGCACCGTTTCCAAGCGACGCGGTTCCCGTTCCGTCGGGGCGACGAATGACCGCGTTCGTGGCACTCTTCGGCGTGGCGGGCGCCGCGGTTCTTGCCGGAACGATCTGGTGGATCCGGACGCCGAGCTCATCGTCGGCGAAGCCGACGCCGGCGGTCACTTCCGACGCGCGTGCGACGGCCTCACCTGTCGCACCGGTTTCAAAAGCATCCTCTTCACTCGCGGCCCCTGCGCCCGCGACAACCCCCAGCGCTCGGCTCTCGTTGTTGGTCGAGGCGCGGCGGTCATCCTGGATTCGAACGACGGTCGACGGTCAATCAGACACCGGTCGCACGTACGCCGCTGGTGAAACAGTCGTCGTGACCGCCCAGCGTAGCGTGACGTTTCGCGCGGGTGATGCGGGCGCCGTATACGTCTCCGTTAACAAGGCCCGGGCAATACCACTCGGTGGCGACGGTCAGGTGGCCACGCGCCAATTCCTCGCCGATGCCGCAAGCCGCGGCCAAGACACGCCTGCGGCACCGCCGACGCAGAAGCTGACGGAGCCTTCATCCGGACCCATCGCCGCAGCACCGGCACCGCCGCGATTGCCTCAATCAGTACCACTCGTGCAGTCGGTGGCCGCATCACCTGGTGCGGGCATTGATCCAGGGCCGGTCCCGACGGTTGCTCGCGCCGAGACGGTTCCCCCGCCGGCCGCTCCGCGTCCCGAAGCAGGCACGGGGGGCGCGGTCTCCCCAGCGGCCGCCGTGATCTCCGCATCACGACAGTGGCTTGATGCGTATCAGCGCCAGGATCGCGCGTTGATGTCGGCTCTGTCGACCGACGGCCTGCAGCTTGCCGACGAGCGTCGGAACGACGAGCGCTTTCCAAACGGCGTCGACGTCAATCGGACGCTGGATCGAGTGAGCGTGCAGATCGCCGCGGATACCGCGGTGCTGACGGCCGTCATGACGGAACGAGCCGCCGACAACGCCACGCCGCCGCGCGTATCGCCAATTTCACAAGTCTGGGTTTTGAACGGATCTCAGTGGCGCGTGAAACAGGTTCGTCTCGTGAGCGAGGCACGGCTGAATCAGATCTTCCGCTGAGCCGTAGATTTAGGGCGACCTCCAAACTTCGCTCAGCCAGCAGCTTAGCCTCCGCCGTATAATGGCGGTACGCTCGTGTCTCCACTCGACGACCAGGTTCGCGAGACGCTGAACCGTACGCTCGACTCCCTCCGTGGGCATGTGGAGTCGGAGTTCGCCTCTTGTCAGGAAAACCTTCTCCGCGCCGCCGAAGAGGTCGGCACTCGAATTGCCGCGGAGGCTGCGCAAGCCGCCTCAGCCGAGGCCCGAACCGAATTCGAACGACAACTTGCTGAGGCACGTGACTCCGCAGCGCGCGATGCCGAGGTCGCTGCTCGGGACGCCGACGCGCGACAGCAGGATGCGGAAACACGACGAGAGCAGGCCGAGGCCGAGCTGGCGACCGCCGCGAGTCACCTCGAAGTCGTTGAGCGCAGTTTGCGAGAGATCGAGCAGAAGAGTCATCTGCAGGCCGATGAGATCGCCGCGGCTCATGAACATGCCGCGCAGCTGAAGCGTGAGGTGAGTCGGTTGAACGACGCCGTTCGACTCGCCAATTCGCGCGTCACCGAGGCGTTGCGCTTGCCTCACTCGATTCGTGCGCTGGACGCGGCGTCGACACTGGGAGAGGTTCTTGACAGTCTCGTGCAAGACGCTGGACGGGAAGCGGGCCGCGCGGCTGTCTTTCTCGTCAAAGGAGAGCGGCTTCGCGATTGGCGAGCGATCGGCTTTGACCTCGATCCGGAGAGTAGACTGGACTTCGGGTTCGACGAGTCAGGGCCGCTGGCGGATGTGGTTCGCTCGGGTCAGGCGGTCGCCAATTGGGACGGCCACGATCTGCCGTCGTTCGCACGTGGCAACGGATCTCGTCGGGCAACAGCCTGGCCGATTGCGGTTGGAGGCTCAGTTGTCGCTGTCCTGTATGCCGATGGCTTCAACGCCGATATATCGGAAGAGCCGTATTGGCCAGCGTTTCTCGAAGTGCTCGCCACGCATGCCGGGCGCGTACTCGAGGCGATCACGCTCCGTCGGGCCGCAGGACTCGCGCCGCCGCGGCCGTTGACGGATTCGCCAACGCAGATAGAGGGTCACCAGCCCGCCGGGAGTCTTCAGTGAAAGCGTTCGTCCTGACTTTCGTGCTTGCCGTGGCCATGTTTCACGGTGTGTGGGCTCAGCAGCCCGTCGACGGACTCGCTCGTCGCGCTGGCGCCACCTCCGCATTGACGGCGACTCGCCATACGCCGCTCCCCGGAGATCTCTCGCAGTACTGGTTCGTACAGGAGGTCCCCGGCGCGTCCGCGGGCGAGGGGCGACCGAATTCCACGATGTACGCCAGGTTCGCCAGCGGCGTCAAAGCGATCGCCAACGGAGAGTACGCGGTTGGTTTACCGCTGCTCACCAGTGCCGACGTCACGGCAACGCCACTGGCCGATTACGCGCGCTACTACACGGGGTTGGCCCTCGAAGGGCTCGCTCGCCACGCCGAAGCCGATGCGGTCTTCACCGCGTTGTGGTCGAGGAGGCCCCAGGGCTATTTGAGGGAAGCGGTGCCGCTGCGTCTCGCCGAGGTCGCGCTGTCACGCCAGGATGCCGCGCGCGCGGAATTGATCCTTCGTGGGCTCAATTGGAGCGAGCTCAGCGCGCCTGAAGAAGCGGTGCTGAAGCTGGCGCAAGTCGAGGAAACGCTCAGCCATCGCGAGCATGCGCTCGAGGCGTACCGCCGCATCTACTACGACAGCCCGTTGAGCGCTGAAGCCGTCGACGCGCAGGCTGGCATCGAGCGGCTGCAAAACACAGCAGCCATCCCTCCAGATCTGCTGGGACGCGCAGTCACGCGAGCGGAACGTCTGTTTGCTGCGCGGCGTTGGGCCCAGGCACGCGCCGGATACGAAGCGCTTGCGAGGGTCGTCGATGGTGACGACAAGCGGCTCGTATCGCTGCGACTCGCCGAGTGTGACTACTACCTCGATCGTCATCGCGCCGCGCGTGACGGCGTGAAGCCGTTCTTGAGCGATCCCTCGCGCGAGGCGGAAGCCAGATACATCTACTTGAGTGCGGTTCGCGAGCTGGGCGACAAGCCCACCTACGTCAAGCTCGCGCGGGCACTCGTCGACGACTTTCCCGAGAGCGAATGGGCGGCGGAAACGCTGAACGGTCTTGCGTCGTACTACCTCGTCAGCGACGAGGACGATCTGGCGAACCAGTCATTTCGTGAGCTCGCTGTTCGATTTCCCACGCATCGCTATGCGGAGCGTGCAGCGTGGAAGGCAGGTTGGGCGGCGTATCGCAGTCGCCAATTTGCCGATGCGGTGGGTCTGTTCGAATCTGCCGCTCGTGCATTTCAACGCTCCGATTATCGGCCCGCGTGGCTGTATTGGGCGGGCCGCTCGCGCGATCAGATGGGCGACACGATTGCCGCGAACGAGCGATACCACCTCGTGGTGGCGGATTATCTGAACTCGTACTACGGCCGCCTGGCGGCTCGTCTTCTCACCGAGCGGCACGAGCAGGTGCTGCCGAGCCCTTCCGAAACAGTGATCGCCAACATCGCGCCTGTCAAGGCTCCGCCCACCGAACCATTGCTGCGTGAGCTCACGGCCCTCCAGCTCTACGACGATGCGTTGAAGGAAGTGCAATACGCGCGACAGGTGTGGGGCGACACGGCGCAACTGCAAGCCACTGTGGCGTGGATTCGATACAAGCAGGGACTGGGACTGCGTGCGCAAGAGCGCTTCAATGCCCTCCGCGGCGCGATCACGATCATGCGGCGCGCCTATCCGCAGTTCCTGGCCGCGGGCGGCGAAGAGCTTCCGGCCGACGTGCTGCAGATCATTTTTCCGCTCGACTACTGGCCCCTCATCGAGAAGTATTCCGAGCTCCACGATCTCGATCCGTACCTGATCGCCGCATTGATGGCGCAGGAATCCACCTTCACCGCTGAAATCCGCTCCTCGGCAAACGCACGCGGCCTGATGCAACTGATGCCGAGTACCGGCCGAATCTACGCGCGCAAGATCGGCATGAAGGGGTTCACGACGGCGTCGCTGATTCAGCCCGAGACCAACGTCAAGCTCGGGTCGCAGTACTTCAAAGATCTCGTCGATCGGTTTGGCGGCGTCCACTATGCGCTCGCCAGCTACAACGCCGGCGAACACCGCGTCGCCAAGTGGCTCGCCGAAGCGCCTGGGCTGCCGGCGGACGAGTTCATCGACAACATCCCGTTCCCCGAGACGCAGAACTACGTGAAACGCATTCTCGGCACTGCCGATGATTACCGTCGTCTCTATGGGAGCGGACTGCTGAATCGGAATCCCCGCATCGCATCCATTCGTTAGTCAATGGACCACCTGCTGGACCTGACGGGTCGCGCCGAGGCGGCCCACTTCTGGTTTCGCGGGTTTCGCAAATTCGTCTCACCGGTCGTCGCGGCGCTCGCACGAGGCCGGGACGATCTCCGCATCGTCGACTGCGGATGCGGTATCGGGACCAATCTCGCCCTGCTTCAGCCACACGGGAAAGTCATAGGCTTCGACATGGTGCCTGGAGGTACGGAACGGGCACGCGCGGCGGGATGGACCGTCATGCGAGGTGACATCACACGAATTCCTCTCGCCTCGGATGCATTCGATGTCGCGACGTCTTTCGACGTGCTGCAGTGCATCGACGGCGATGAGGCAGCGTTTCGCGAGATGGCTCGAATCGTTCGGCCTGGCGGCGCCGTCGTGGCGACGATGACGGCGTTGGAAGTCCTTCGAGGGGATCACTCGGAGGCCTGGCAGGAAGTGAGACGCTACACGCCGGCGGCTGCGCGGCGACTCGTAGAAGGGGCTGGGCTGCGAGTGGAACGCATCACGTTCGTGTTCGCGTCGCTGTTTCCACTGATGCTGGCGGTTCGCGTCGTGCAGCGAATGACGCGGCCGTTTCGCGCGCTGCGCACCGAAGCTGATATTGCGGTTCCGATCGGACCCGTCAACGCGATCCTGACGGGTCTCGTCAGCGGGGAAGCCGCGCTGGTGCGCCATATCTCGATGCCGTTCGGCAGCTCGCTGCTGGTTGTCGCGAGAAAGCCGGAGCCACTAACCGACCCTACGACCTAGAAGCGGACGAGCCCTCCGAAGTACAACCCCTTCATCTTCAGGTCTCCGGCGTTCTCATCGACGAGGTAATCAGCGATGACCGCGCGATAGCCGGCCTGGGCTCCAACGTGGCTGCCGAAGCTGACCGTCCCGTAGAAATCGAAGTCGTACGTCTTTGCCTCGAAGTCGTCGCCGCTGAGGCTGTCGCTGATCTTGCTGCCGATGAAGCCCGGCATCTTGAAGCCGGTGAACTCGGTGCTGACCGAGAAGTTCTTGTGCGGATACGCACGCGCGATGATGCCGACTGTCGGGATCGGCGCGCTCACCTCGGTGAGCTCGCTTCCAAATCCGGTGGCCGACAGGTCTGCCTCGACTTTGTTGTACTTCAGCTCGGTGATGAAGCCGACCAGCCCGCGATCCGTCCTCACGAAGTCCCACTCGTAACCGAAACGCCAGAGCTCCCACTTCAGGTTCGCGGTCGCGGGCACGCTGACCGGGAACGTCCGGTTTCCGAACACGATCGTCCGTTGCAGGCTCGCCGCCTCGTTGTATTCCATCACCACGTGGCTGACGCGAAGCTTGTGCTTCTTGCCTGCCTTGATCACGCCGCGAAACTCGGTAAAGCGCGTGTTCTCGATTGCGAACTCCTTGACGAAGTCGACCTGGGTCTGGCCCAGCGCGGCGAGTGCGCCAGTCTGAATGAGGATTTCCGGCGAGGGCGACCAGAACATCAAGCCCAGCTCCACGTGAAAACGTTCGCCCGAAGCAGGATCCGCAACCCTGAATTGCGCTTCGGCACGGGAGGACAGGCAGAAACAGAGCAGAGCGGCAGCCACAAGTCGGATTCGCATGCTTCGTCTATCGGCGGGCGGTCTAGTACCCTTTAGGTGTGCCATCGTCCGCTCAACGTCGTCTCGTCGGGTATCTGACCAGATACCGCCGTTCCTTCCTGCTCGGCTTCGGATGCGTCGTCATCACCACCGTCATCCAGCTGACGGCGCCGTGGGTGCTCAAGTACGCCATCGACGACCTGCACGACGCAGTGACGCTCGAAAAGGTTCGACTCTACGCCGGTGAGCTCCTGGGGTTGTCGGCCGTCGGCGGATTCTTCCGCTTTCTCATGAGGCGCATCATCATCGGCGCGTCGCGCGAATTCGAGTACGACCTGCGCAACGATTTCTTCGCCGCGCTGCAGCGAATGCACCTCGGCTACTTTCAGCGCACGCGCACAGGCGATCTCATGTCGCGCGCGACCAATGACCTGAGCGCCGTGCGCATGATGATCGGCCCTGCGGTCATGTACACGGCTACCACCAGTCTCACGTTCATCATTGCGATCGTCTTGATGGCGTCGATCAACCCATGGCTCACGGGGCTCGCGCTCGTGCCGTTGCCGTTTGTCTCGATCGTTGTGCATTACTTCGGCTCCGCCATTCATCAGCGCTTTGAGAAGATCCAGGAGCAGTTGTCGGATATCAGCGCGGTCACGCAGGAGTCGTTGTCTGGCGTGCGCGTCGTGCGCGCGTACGCGCAAGAGGCTTTCGAGATCGAACGGTTCAGGCGGGCGAACGAGGAGTACCTGGTCCGGAACCGCGGCCTGATCCGTCTTCAGGGCATGTACTTCCCGAGCATGGGTTTGCTCATGGGCATCGGCGCCCTCCTCGTCTTGTGGATTGGCGGCCGCCAGGTGGTCGAAGGACGGATGACGGTCGGCGAGTTGGTCGCGTTCAACTCGTATCTCATGATGCTCGGGTGGCCGATGATTGCGTTCGGCTGGGTCACCAACCTGCTGCAGCGCGGAACGGCGTCGTGGAAACGGATGCTCGAAGTCCTCGATGCCGTCCCGGCCATTTCAGATCGGGATGCGATGCACGGTCAGCTTGCCCGTCTCGAAGGGGCCATCGAGTTTCGGCATCTGACGTTTGCGTACGGAGACACCGTTGTCCTGCACGATGTGTCGCTGACCATTCCGGCTGGAACGACGACCGCGATCGTCGGCGCAACCGGATCGGGCAAGTCGACCTTGCTCGGTCTGCTGCCCAGACTCCACGACGCGCCCCCAGGGACGGTCTTCATCGACGGCGTGGACGTCCGTCGAATACCGCTCGCACAGCTGAGAGGCGCCATCGGATTCGTGGCGCAGGAGCCGTTTCTCTTCAGCGCGTCGATTGCCGACAACATTGGCTTCGGCGCGCGGGGCGATGGAGGACTTCGGGGCCGCATTGACGCAGCGGCGGCGACGGCGCGGCTCGACAAGGACATCGAGACGTTCCCGCGCGGTTACGACACGCTGGTTGGCGAGCGCGGGATCACGCTGTCGGGTGGACAGAAACAGCGGACCGCGATTGCTCGCGCGCTGGTCACCGAGCCGGCCATCCTCGTGCTGG
>Ga0114129_10002103_pt1 | contig 27407 bp, 23 predicted proteins | sample RhiMetdeltSRZDD1_FD_80071 | JGI IMG/M metagenome (GOLD analysis project Ga0114129, IMG submission 80071) | Populus rhizosphere microbial communities from Tennessee, USA - Rhizosphere MetaG P. deltoides SRZDD1 (version 2) (version 2) | ecosystem: Host-associated > Plants > Roots > Rhizosphere >... | reverse complement strand
CGAAAGTGTCCGGCATTGCTGTCAGCCTGCCGCTGCAGATGCTCTATGTGACCGTTGACGGTTACATGACCGCCTTCGATCTCGCCACCGACAAGATCGCGTGGACGTTCAATGGCGAACCCGAGCCGGTCGCGAGAACACGAGGAGCCGCAAGCGGCTGCTGCGAGCGTCCCTGGACGCTGCCGGATGGCAAGACGCTGCTGGTGGGATCGAGCTACAACTCGTGGTGGTACTACATCGACGGCGCGACGGGGAAAAACCTGGGCAAGCTCCCGGTACCCGAATCGCCGGTCGCCCACAACCTGGCGGTGACCGCGGATGGCCAGCTGGGAATCCTCGGCTCGATGTCGAGCCCGAAGGACGGCAAGGCCGGCGTCACGGTCATCGACGTCCCGAGCCGGAAGGTGCTGCGCTACATGACGTTCTCCGAGATGGTGCGGCCGCTGACCATCAACCATGACGGCAGCCTGGTCTACGTCAACGTCAACGACCTCATCGGCTTCGAGATCGGCGACGTCAAGACCGGCAAGATGCTCAGGCGGTTCGAGATTCCCGGCGACGCCTGGAAGGGGAAGGGATACAGCCACGGCATCGGGATGACACCGGACGAGAGTGAAATCTGGGTTGCCGATCCGTTCAACAACGCGTGGCAGGTTTGGGACAACCCGGGAGATGGCCGCACCCCGGTCTACAACCCGTCGAAGATGATCAAGCCGACGGCCGGCGTCGTGCACAGCTGGATCTCGATGACCAATGACGGCACGCTGGCATTCATCGGCGACAGCAGCGTCATCGACGTGAAGAAGCACAAGGAAATCGCCGTCATGAAGGATGAATTCGGCCGGCGGATCGTTCACACTGAAAAAGTTCTCTATCTCACCTTCCGGGATGGGAAGCTGATCGAGGCGAACAACCAGTTTGCCGTCGGCGATGCCAAGGCGTATGCGGCCCGGATGGCCGGCAGGACCAATGACTGACAGGCCCGCGGCGTTGCGCGTGTTGCTCGGCGCTCTGCTGTTCGCGATCGCCGTCTGCGCGTGGACCGCCGCGAGCGCCGAGAGTGCGGGCGAACGCCTGTACGACGGCAAATGCCGGACATGTCACGGCGCTCAGGGACGCGGCGCGAAAGCGCCGTCGCTCATTCCCTTCGACTGGAGCGACGAGGAAGCGCTCGATCTCGTTCGACGTCCGGTGTGTGACATGCCACCCATGCCAGCGTCCGTCGTCAGCGACGCCGAAGTCGCGCAAATCGTCGCCTACTTGAAGACGATCAGATAGGGGGCGTACGTTTACTGACCGCCCGCTCCAAAGGGAAGCTCCGACAGAAATGACGCCTTCGTCGCGGGGACCAGCTGGAACAGTCGGTGAGCGTGTATTCATCCCCCTCCGACAATAGAGCGTGCACACAAGGACGCCCTCCACGCGCTCGAAGAACAATTTCCACACGCTCAGGCGAGGCCTGCTGATCGGAGGATCGCGGAAGGCCCAGAGTGCCGATTCGCGTTGTTCTCGTGTGAATGCGCCTCGACGACCGGACGCCCTGATCATCGTCGCCGGTGCCCCGGTCACACCCCGTGATTTACGGGAACAGTCCGATGCAGATCTTTGATCGGGAGTGCGTTGGTGAGTCTTGATGTGTGTCACCACGCGCGAGCAGAATCAAAGCAAGCGTGCTCTTTCAACGAGCGGCAACTGGTTGACCTTTTCAGGCGTTCAGACGCCACCACGTGGGTGGAGTTGGATCCTACGTGGCCAATTTGCCCCTGTTTTCGCGCGTCTCGAGGCTCAAAATGAGTCCGCTGAAGACCACTCAGGTACAGCTGATCATTGGACGACCGCAAATAATTGATTTTATTGGAGTTATTTGGCGGAGAGGGTGGGATTCGAGCCAAGTCGCGGCGAGCTGAAAGCGAGTCGCGCGATGCCCTATAAGCGCACCCGAGCCGGCAACGACTAAGCGAGAGCGAAGGAGTTGGCGGAGAGGGTGGGATTCGAACCCACGTGCCGGTTACCCGACAACACGCTTTCGAGGCGCGCCCGTTACGACCACTTCGGTACCTCTCCGTCGAGGGAAATCAGCTGAAGCGGACCTTTCATTATACCAAGCCATCGCCGCTCGTCTCGCAACAGCGCACTTTGCGTTTGTGGCGTCCGCTCGGCTTCACGCTGATGGCACTCGAGTGATCCGCGGCGGACCGATCGAACCACAGAGCCGATCGAATTCAACCCCCAGTCCCGCGGCGGAGCGGTCACTCGCGTGCCATTCGTAACTCAGGCGGACGCGGTTCGACTTCCGCCTTCTCCGCGGCGCGACTTCGGCGGGACAAGGGCGGGATACAACGATGGGTCGAGCGCGCACACATTGCGTTCAGCGCCTGTCCCGAAAGAACGCCTGGATGAGGTCGCGGCACTCGGCCTCGCGCACACCGCACACGACCTCGAACCGGTGGTTGTGCCCTGGAAGCTCGCCGCCGCGCACCGTGGAGATCACCGCGCCGGTGCGCGGCTCCGCGGCGCCGTAGACCAGCGTGCCGACGCGCGCGTGGACCAGCGCCCCAACGCACATCAGGCACGGCTCGATCGTCACGCACAGAACTGCACCGGTCAGCCGGTAATTGCCCACCTGCCGCGCCGCTTCGCGAATCGCGACGATCTCGGCGTGCGCGGTTGGATCGCCCGACGTGATTTGCTGATTGAATCCGCGCCCGACGATCGCGCCGTCGAGCACCACCACCGCGCCGATCGGCACCTCGCCCGCGTCGCGCGCGCGCGCCGCCTCCTCGAGCGCCACCGCCATCCACTCGTCGTGCGCAGGCAGGTTCGTCACGCGCTCGACACGGCCGTCGGCGCCATTCGCCCGCGCGCAGACTCCCGCGCGCCGGCCGCCGGTACGAGTCGGCCGACCCTGCCGAGACCGAACTTCGGCATCGCGCCGTATATGGCCTCGTACTGCCCTGGCGCAATGCGATACGTCTCGTGCCAGATGCCGACGTCGCCGGATGCCGCGCCCACCTTCTTGTTGTACGCCACCCAGGCGGGCCAGTGCGCCGCGTCGCGCTCGCGCGCGTACCGCTCGAGATGGTCGAACGATCGCCAGTACTGCACGATCACGCCAAGGAACTGCTGACAGCCGAGAAACCCGGACTCGGGCCGGCCCGCCAGTTCCTTCAGCATGCGCGGCATCGCCACGAAGACCGGCAGCCATTTGTGGATCTTCCAGGGTTTGTTCACGCGCATCCCGATCAGAAACACGACGAAGTCGCCGTCGATTTCGACCGTCATCCTCTGCTTGTAGACCTCCGCCATCGGCTCCTCCTTCGACGCTTCTCTCTTGGCGCTCTGTCCGCCAGAATACTACCCCGGACGTCGGTCGCCGGCTGACAGCGTGACGCGTGAAGCTGGGGTAGTATCTACGCCCGTGAGCACAAACGTCGAGAAGCGCCGAGCGCCGGATCGCCGAGTCCGTTCCCGCGGCGGCCGCCGCCCAGACGACAGGCGTGGCGCCACACCCCTCGTCGTCGTCGCAGACGATGAGCCGGGCAGCCGCACCACGTGCGAGACGATTCTCGCGAAGCTCAATTTTGCCGTCGCTCCGGTTGAATCGCTGGCCAAAGCGCTGGAAGTGATGGCCGCGCTTCGACCTGAAGTCGTCGTCGCAAAAGTCCGCGACGCCTCGCTGCTGCAACAACAGTCGCTCGCGCCGGTGGTGGTCGTCACCCCCGAGATGAGCGATCCCGACATCCTCGTCGAAGCCATCCGGCAGGCGCTGCGACGCAGGCGATTGTAGAGCTCGCGCTCTTCAAGCCAGCGCGACCATAAACTCATGTAGTTTTTGCACACCGACGTGTCGCCGTTGTAGACGTCACGTGTGCGAAAAGCACCGACAGATCGAGATCTTCCGCGGCACGTCGCTTGCCGTCTGCTCTGCATCGCTGAAGGAGCCCCCGCAATGCGACGAACGGTCACTACCGATGCAGGCCTCGACAAGCTTCAGGAATTCCTGCTGGCCATGGCGCCGGGCGATGAAGTGAGCGTTGCGCGCGCGGTCGAAATCAGCGGTCTGGATCACAGGCGGTGCGACGCGGTGCTGAGCGCGCTGATGCGCGCAGGCGTGATGATGCGGCTGCAGCACGACGCGTACGTGCGCTGCAGGCTGCAGGTCGCCGTACAGCGCACAGCCTAGTCGAGCGCAGGCGGCGCGCACACGCGACGCCCCGCACACCCATCGAATCGGCCCCGTCAGCCGAAAGTGTCCGCGCTTGTTCGGCGCACACACTCGCGCGCAGACGATTCCCGCGCACACTGACGCGAGTCGCGTGTGCTCCGCGGGCGCTCAGACTGTGCGCTTCCGCACAGAGTACGCCCCGCGCGCTCGCGAATCCGCCGTTTGTGTCATATGCACGACCCTCGCGTCGGTCGATTGTGCGCTCGAGCTGTGGCATTGCGCTTGCCCATCAGCACAGCCATGACGCCACTTGCGGTCCTTCCGATGTGGACGGACGCCATCGAAAACCGAGCGTGCCGGATCCTGATGTATCGGGACAGCTGGGAGATCGAGGTCTCGGTCTTCGGCTCCTGCGTCGCGAACGCCGAGGTCCCTTCGTTCGAGGCCGCGTTCGATCTCGCAGACCAGTGCCGTCCGAATCACGTCAGAGCCGCCCTGAAGGAATCGTAAATCGCAGACGCTCGAGAGAAGGACCGCGCCATGAAACGGATTCTGATCGTCGAAGACAACATCGGCGTCGGCAACGTGATCGCCGCGTGCCTCGCCTCCTACGACGTGACCGTCACGCACAACGGACCGGAGGCGCTCGCGCGCGCGTCGCAGCTGTCCGGATGCGATCTGCTGATCACGGACTACCTGATGCCGTCCATCTCCGGCGATGAAGTCGCGCGCCGGCTGAGACTCATGCATCCGGCCGCCAAGACGATGCTGCTCACGGGCTTCGGCGAGAACATCGCGGTGGATCGATCCGCGGTGGACGTGCAGATGGCGAAGCCGTTCGCGCCGGATGCGCTTCGCGCCACGGTGAAGGACCTCATCGGCGGCCCTTCACCCGCGGTTGGCGCCTGAAGGAGCGATCATGAAGAGCTATCGCTTCTGGATCGCCGCCGCGCTGCTGACCATCGCCTTCCCGGTCGATGCCGGCGAATCCATCACGATCGCGGTCTCGCCACGCCAGTCGATCGGTCCGACCAACCTGACCGTTCGCCTCCGCGTCGAGCCGAACGCCGACAACCGCGTGCTGGAAGTTGCGGCCGATTCCGGAGACTTCTACCGCAGCAGCATGATTCAGCTCGACGGCGAACATGCCGCCCGGACGGTGTTCGTGGAATTCCGCGGGGTCCCGAGCGGCGAATACCAGGTGTCGGGCGTGGTGTTCGACAGCGTCGGACACCGCACGGGGCTGGCGCGACAGTCGGCCTACGTGCTGTCGCGCGGCGGAGAACGCTAAAAGAATTGTTGATTGCGGATTGCTGATCGCTGATCGCTGATCGCTGATCGCTGAACACTACTAGGTCGAGCGGCGATCGCTGCTTATAATGAGCAGCGCCGAATGACCGACCGCTCGCCGACACTCTTCATCGTCTCCGTCGCGCTCGTCTCCCTGCTGTGTCTCGGATCGGCGCAGCCGGCCGTGGCTCAGCCGGCGCATCCCGCACCCCCCGACGAACAGGCCACGCGGGAGGCGCAGCCCGAGTACCCGTCGCTTCACCTCTCCGGATTCGCCGACATCAACTTCGCCGCGCAAAACCGCAACGAGGGCGCGCGCGGGTTCAGCGAAGGGCAGTTCACGCTGCACCTGGTCTCGGCGCTGTCGCCGCGCGTCGCGTTCTTCGGCGAGCTGACCTTCTCGCCGCGGTCCGACGCCGGCACGGGCAGCCCGCCGGCGACGGGGTTCAACGCCGAGGTCGAGCGCGCCATCATCAGATTCGATCAGAGCGACCAGCTGAAGGTCTCGTTCGGGCGCTATCACACGCCGATCAACTGGTGGAACACGGCCTTTCACCACGGCCAGTGGCTGCAGACGACGATCAGCCGGCCCGAGATGACGCAGTTCGGCGGGCGATTCATCCCGGTTCATTTCGTCGGCGCCCTCGCGGAAGGCGTGTTCCCGAGCGGCGGGTGGAACATCAACTATCAGGCGGGCGTCGGCAACGGACGCGGCAACGTCATCAGTCGCGCCGGCGACGCGGGCGACAACAACGATGTGCCGGCGTTTCTGCTGAACGTGTCGACGAAGCCGGACCGCGCGTTCGGCCTTCAGGTCGGCGGTTCGGTGTATGCCGATCGCATCACGACCGCCGGACGACCCGACTTCAACGAGCGGATCGTCGCAGCCCATGCGGTGTGGCAGCACGAGGATCCGGAAATCATCGCGGAGATCGCCGACGTCCGCCACAAGCAGGTCGGGGGATCGTTGTCGACATCCAACCTGGCGTACTACGTCCAGGCGGCGTATCGGCTGCCCGCGTCCGCGCACCTGTGGAAGCCGTACTACCGCTTCGAGCACATCGATATCAACACGAACGATGTGGTCTTTGCCGGCGTGCCGAGCCTCGACGGCTCGACGATCGGCGTGCGCTTTGACATCTCGACCTACGCCGCGATCAAAACGGAGGGGCGTTTTCGTCGCCGCGTCGAGAATCAGCCGCGGACCAACGGCTGGTTCCTGCAGATTGCGTTCACGTTCTAACGGTCATGGCCCGAGCTCTTCGCCGCAGAATCGTGTGCCAGACGCTCTGGCTGGCGCTCGCGTGGCCAGTGGCACTTGGCGCGCAGCCACCCCACGACGTCGCAGTCGTGGTGCATCCGGATGTTCCGGTCGACGGCCTGACGACCGCCGACCTCCGGCGGCTCGTGCTCGGGGACCGCGGCTTCTGGCCGGGCAGCCTGCGCGTGACGCTGCTGCTGCGTGCGCCGGTCGCGCACGAGCGGGATGTCGTCCTGAAGAACATCTGCGAGATGACCGAGGCACAGTTCCGACAGCACTGGATCGCGAAGGTCTTTCGCGCGGACACGGCCGTGGCGCCGAAGATCGTCTATTCCTCCGAGATGGCGGTCGATCTCGTCAATCGAATGGCGGGTGCGATCGCCTTCATTGACGCGGCGCAAGTCGGACGCGGGATGCGCGTCGTCAAGATCGACGGACGGATGCCGGGGGATAAAGGGTACACATTGCACTGACGGCTAAGGGCTGGTGGCTAGCTGGGTTCAGCGGCCGGATCCTGAGCGATCGGGCAGCTGAAGGCGTCGCCGCAGGGGCTCGTATCCTGGATCGCTGCGCAGGCTCTCGAACCACGGCGCGACGTCCAGAAACACGAGCGAGAAATCGTGCTCGTCGACGGCGCGACCGAGCCACTCCAGCGCCTGCGCCTTGTCGCCGAGGCCCGCATTCACGAGCGCGAACGACGTGGACGGCACGTACTGCCGGGCGGACAGCGTCTTCAATTCAGCCAGCGCGTCTCTCGCGTCCGCCTGCATGCCGCCGAGCCCGTACACGTAGCCCAGGTGACCCGAGATGAGCGGGCTCCCTTCCGACAGCGTCACGGCCTGCTTCAACTCCGTCACAGCATCCTTGAACGCGCGCTGCTGCGCGTAGGACGCGCCCAGCCCCCAGCGCGCGGACACGTACTTGGGATCGATTTCGAGCGTCTTGCGGAACTGATCGACCGCCTCGGCGCCACGCCCCGCGTACAACAGACACCACCCCAGGTCGGTGTTGACAATCGGCGACAACGCGTCGAGCGTCTGCGCCCGTCGCGCCTCGCTCACCGCCTCGCCGAGCCGGCCCATCGCAGCCAGATACATCGCGTACTGATCGTGGGCGAGCGCCGAATTGGGATTCAGCGAGATGCCCTGTTTGAACTCGAGCTCCGCCGCCTGCCACTCCCAGTCGAGCCACAGCCGGATGTGGCCCAGCGCCACGTGCGCTTCGGCCAGCGTCGGATCGAGCTCGATCGCCTTGAGCGCGGCCGCCTTCGACTCCGAAATCGCCTCGACCCAGAACAATCCAAGGGACAGGTACGAATCGGCGAGGCCCGCGTACGCGAGCGCGTACTTGGGATCGGTGGTAATCGCCTGCTGGAGGTATTCGATGGACTGCTTCAATCCGGCGACCGTTCCCTGGTTCCAGTAGAAGCGGCCCTTCAAATAGAGCTGATAGGCGGCCGCGTTGTCCGTGTACCGCCGTGTCGCCCGACGCTTTTCCTCGCCGGTGATGCGCACGCGGAGCTTCTCGAAAATCTCGCTCGAGATTTCGTCTTGGACGGCGAGGATGTCGGCGATCGGCCGATTGTACTGACCGCCCCACAGCTGGGATCCATTCGTCACGTCGATCAGCTCGGACTGGACGACCAGGACGTTCCCGCGCATCGTCACACGCCCGGTCATCACCGTGCGAACCTTGAGGTCTTGCCCCGCCTTCAGTGGATCGACGTCTTTGCCCTTGTACCGGAACGCGAGGCTCCGGGCGGTCACGCGCACGCCTTGCAGCTGCGAAAGACTGTTGATCAGCGTCTCGGTGATGCCGTCGGTCAGGTATTCAGTGTCCGGACTGCCGCTGGCATTGACAAACGGCAGAACCGCCATCGAATCGACCGAATCGCCCCGCCCTTTCAGCAGCACGTAGGACGCAACCGCCGCCAGCGCCACGACGAGCGCGGCGCCAATCCAGATGGCCGGCTTGGCGATGCGGCGCGGGCTCGATGTCGCGCCTTCGACGGCCTTGGACTGCTGCACGGCCGCCGCTGCGCTGACCGATTCGGTCTCGCGCTTCAGCCGCTTGAGATCGGCCTTGAGATCCGCGGCGCTGCCGTAGCGAAGCTCCCGATCCTTGTCGAGCGCCTTCACGATGATCTGTTCGAGCGCCGGCGGGACATGCGGATTCACGCGCGCCGGAGGCGTCGGCATCCGGTTCAGGATCTCGTCGAAGATGATCGCCGTCGTCTGGCCCGGGAAGGCCGTACGGCCGGTGGTCATCTCGTACAGCACGACGCCGAACGAAAACAGATCGCTGCGGGAATCGAGCTCCTCGCCGCGCGCCTGTTCCGGCGACATGTACGCAATCGTGCCGACCGTCGTGCCGCGGCTCGTCGCGTGTTCCTCCGCAGCAAGCGTGGACGTGCCCACGGTATCGGACGGCCCGCGGCGCGCACTCCCGAGTTTTGCCAGCCCGAAATCGAGCACCTTCGCCTCGCCGCGCCTGTTGACGAAGATGTTGGCGGGCTTGATGTCGCGATGGACGATTCCGCGCGTGTGCGCGGCGTCGAGCGCATCGGCGATCTGAATGGCGAGATCGAGGAGCCGTCCCAGCGGTACCGGTTTGCCGTCGATCTCGTCTTTCAGTGTCCGGCCTTCGAGCAGTTCCAGCACGATGAAGGGACGGCCGTCGTGCTCGCCGATCTCGTGGATGGTGCAGATGTGTGGATGGTTCAGCGCCGACGCGGTGCGCGCCTCGCGGAAGAAACGCTCGACCGCCAGCCGATCGGTCGTCGTCTCGGGGAGCAGGAGCTTGAGCGCGACTTTTCTTCCGAGGACGAGGTCTTCCGCAAGGTAGACCTCTCCCATGCCGCCACTGCCAAGCTTCTCCAGAATGCGATAGTGGGACAGCGTCTCGCCGATCATTGCGAACGAGTGATTATAGTGCGGCCGATCTCACGCGTGATGTCCGTCAGACCTGCGAGACGGGCTCGCGCGACGGCGGCTTGACCGTGCCCCACGGTGTGCCAGCCCCTTGGGGCGCCCGGCGTGCAAGGACGCGCAACATGACCGCGTGCACGCGCTCGAGGTATCGATTCACCACGCCTGAGCCGGAAGAGCCGCAGCGTCTCGAGCCGACTCAACACCGGGGACTTCGACCGACGCGAATCAGAACCCAGCCGGTCGCTCTGAGGCGACGCCGAACGCCCGCTCCAGCGCAAGACCCGCGCGCCCGACCGTGCCCTCGTCGAACAATCGGCCGAGCACCGTGACGCCGTGCGGCACGCGGCGGGGTGGCGAGAATTTCGGCAACGGGTTTCCCGGGTCGGGCGCCCAGTCACTGCGCGCCTCAGAGACGTTGACGAATCCTGCGCGGAGAGTGAGCGACGGATGTCCGGTGAAGTTGGAGATCGTGAGCATCTCGTCGCGCAACGACGGCACGAGGAGCACGTCGACCTGTGAGAACAGTCGCGCCATCTCCATGGCCACGCGGCGGCGGAATCGATCCGCCTGGACGAAATCCACCGCCGACAGAAACCGGGCCTGGCGGAAGAGATTCGGCCAGGCGTCCGGCACCTGCACCTTCAAGGTGTTCAGGTCGCCACTGAGGGTGAGCTCCTCGAACGCCGCCGCAGCCTCGCTGAAGAGCACGTGTTGCAGCGAGCCGTACGGCCAGTCGGGAAGACCCACTTCCACGGCGACCATGCCGAGCTTCCTTGCCGTCTCGAGCGCCGCGCGGTCGACATCGGTCGCAGGGCTTTCCTTCATCCACGCCGGGAAGTAACCGAGGCGCAGACCCTCGGCCGATGCCGTCGCGACGAACTCGAGGTGGCTCGGCACGCTGGACACATCACCCTCGTCGGGCCCGGAGATCGCCTGCAGCACGAGCATCGCGTCCTCGACGCTGCGCGTCATCGGCCCCAGCTTGTCGAGCGACCAGCAGAGAGTCATCGCGCCGCTGCGCGGCACGCGTCCGAATGTCGGACGCAGTCCGGTCACGCCGCAGCGCATGGCCGGGGACACGATGCTCCCGCCGGTTTCGCTGCCGATGGAGAACCCGACCAGTCCGGCCGCGGTCGCCGCGCCGGGGCCCGCGCTCGATCCCGACGCGCCTTCTTCCAGGAGCCACGGGTTCATCGTCTGTCCGCCGAACCAGATGTCGTTGAGCGCCAGTGCCCCCAGACTCAACTTCGCGATGAGGACCGCGCCAGCTTCGTTCAGACGATGGACGACCGCGGCATCGGTGACGGGCACGCGATTCCTGAAGGGCTCCGCGCCATACGTCGTCGCGACGCCTGCAGTGTCGAGCAGATCCTTCACGCCGTAGGGAATGCCGTGGAGCGGTCCGCGATACCGACCAGCCCCGATTTCTGCATCAGCCTTCTTCGCCTGCGCCAGCGCGGCATCCTTCATCAGCGTGATGACGGAACGGAGCCTGGGATCGAACTGCTCGATCCGCTGAAGGTAGAGGCTCGTCAGGCGCTCGGACGTGAGCTCCTTCCGCTCGATCCAGCGTGACAAGGCGGTGACGGGGGCGAATGCAATGTCGGCGTCCCTCGCAGGCAACGCCGCCGCATCGCTCCGGCTGCGAACGAACGTATCGCGTGTCGGACCCAAGCTCCCACCCGTCAGCGCGGGGTTCCAGCGGGTCGCGGGAGCAATGCTCGAGTCCAGCGCGATTCTCCTCGGGCCCGTGCGCCTCTCCAGCAGCGGCGCCATCGACCGCCGCCAGCTCGCCGCCGCCATCTCCCGTTCGCCGGCACCCATCGTCACCTGCGCGAGTTTCTCGGCCTCGGCGAACGTGGAGGCGGAGACCGCCGGCCCTGACGCCGGCCCTGTGCCGAAGGTCGGCGGCGCGCCAGGCGTCGCGGGCGGTGCAGACACCACGGTCTGCTGCCGATCGCGGCAGGCGCCGACTGCGCCCATGACGCCCAACGGCGCGGTGAGCAGGAATTGTCGTCGAGTGTTCATGCGCATCGTCTCCGTCAAGCTGTGCAGTGCTCGGATTGGGTCGAGTTTGCGTGAGAGACGCGAGCCATCTCGAGCCGTGGTACACTCCCCGGGATTTCCCCGCCGGTCGCGTGCCCGTCAGCTGACGGCATCGCGATGCCCGCCATGCGCTCCCAGAGCGTGGCACTGGTAATTCGTCTCCGGTGCAACCAACTTCAGGGAGAAGCATATGCGTTTCCCATCACGGACTGGACGGCTGTCGGCCACGTTGCTCGCGACGTTGGCGTTTGTCGTCACGAGCGGAAGCTCCACGCGGGCACAAACGCGCCAGGCATCCACGGACAGCCTGATCTATGACCTGAAAAACCCGGATGCCCCCAGGCGTCAGTCTGCCACGCGCGATCTGGGCATCGCCAAGTTCCTGCCGGCCATCCAGGCCCTTCTGCCGTTGGCGGCGGACCCCGACGCGTCGGTCCGGCGCGAGCTGGAGCTGACGCTCGAGGCCATGAACGACATCCGCGTGCTGCCCGGCCTCGTGCAGCTCACGGCCGACGTCGAGCCGGACATCCGCGACCGGGCGGTACGGGCGTTGGTGAACTTGCATCTGCCTCACGCCACAGGACCGACCGCCGCTCTCGTCAAGATCGGAAACCTGATCAACCCCGCATCTGACGGGTACTCGGACGCGGTCGTCGAGCCGGACGTGCCGGTGGATGACTCCGTCGTCACGGCGCTGCGGGCGCGACTGAGCGACACCGAGGACGGGATCCGCCGCATCACGGCGCGAGGCCTGGGCATCCTGCGGAACGAAGCGGCGATTCCGGAACTGACGCTCGCCGCCGCTCAGGACCGTGACCCCGAAGTCCGATTCGAGGTCGTGCGCGCCCTCCGGAAAATTGGCAACGCATCGGTTGGCGAGCGTCTCGTGCCGATGCTCGATCTCAACACGGACAAGGTGCGGAACGAGTTGATCACGACGCTCGGCTCACTCAAATACCAGCCGGCCGTTCCGGAGCTGACGCGCGTGTTCGAGCAGGCGAAGACGGGCGAACGCGTCCGCATCCTCGCACTGTCCGCACTCGCGGACATCGCCGATCCGGCGTCGCAGCCTGTGTTCCTGGGGTTGAAGGCGGACAAAGACGCCCATATTCGCCTCTACGCGAACGAGGGGCTGGCCCGGCTGGCGGAAGGCACTCTGGACACCGTGATGTCAGGCGATCGCCTGATTGAAAAGAACGTGCGCGTGCAGACGGCGCAGGCGTTCGGATTGCTCCGGATGGGGCGGCAGGAGTACCTCGAGGAGCTGGTTCGCTCGCTCGGCAGGTCGACGACCAGGGACCTCGCGCGGGAGTATCTGCTCGAGACTCCGCTCGCGATGCGTCCGGCGCTGTTCTCGACGACCTCGGCGAACGCGACGGTGCGCGCGGAGCTGGCGGACGTCCTGGGGCTGATGAAGGATCAGTCGGCGCTGCCGGCGCTTCAGGAGTTGAAGCGCGATACGCACAGCGAGGTGGCACGGAATGCGGAGCGGGCCGTGCGCCGGATTACGGCGGGCACGGCGGGCACGCAGCAATTCAACTGAACGCGCGCCGGTCCAACTAGTGTCGGATTGAGGGCTCGGCGAGCCCGTGCTGCGCGAAGAAGGATTCGAGCTCCGGTGCGGCATCCGTGAACTGGACACCAGCGCGATACAGGGCGTTCTGCTGATCCTGGCTCTGTTCGACGAGGACCCACACGACGCGCGCCTCACATGACAGCGCGCCCGAGCTGCTTGGAACCTGGAGTCGCACCGAGCAGTTGGGTCGGATGGCGCGCGGGGACAGGACTTGGGCGCCGTGCATGGAGAGATCGACCAGCGTGCTGTGCGCGCCGTCAACCGCGACGTCGGTGCCGTCCTGGATCTTCACGCGGCGCGCCTGACGCACGCGCAAGTATGGCGGCGCCTCGGCCGCGGCTCCGGTTCGCCTCGGCCGAAGCCGCTGGCCGAGGTGATCGACGATCACGCCGGCGATCCCTTCCGAGACGCACGGGTCGCCGGTCAACGATTCGGGCGAATTCTCGGCGTACAGCATGATCGCGCCCTTGTCCTGCGGCACAATCGGGAGCGCGATCGCGTACGCGATTCGGCTGCCTGACAACCCTAACAGTCCTTCGCCGCCCACATCGTACGCCGTCGTCGGCTTCCACTCGTCGAATCCGCGTCTGAGCGGAGAATCGTCGGGCAGCGGAATCACGGCCTTGCGACCCTCGAGCGGTGGTTCGAATCCCCGGCTGCCCCATACCGTGCAGCCTTGTGGAGTCACCACGCACAGGGCCGCACGCGAGAAGGTGTCGGCGAGCGCTTCGAGCGCCGCGTCGAGCATCGCGCGTCCCGTCCCCGCGCCACTCAACCGCTGCAGCGCGGACCGAACTCGACCGACGGCCGCCGCCGGTTCGCTGACACCTGCAGAAGGCGCATCTCCGCCGCGCTGCCGCTGCTGATCCTCGAGGATGGCAATCCGTGCGGCGGCGCGCTGCAACTCGAGCCGGCACGCATCGGCATCCGCCTTGGCGTGCAAAGCCTTTGCGCGAGCGGTTTCCAGCTCCGCGGCGATGACGTTGCGATGGTGGATTTCGCCCTCGAGATGCGCTTCCGAGATGTCGTGCGCCAGCATCAGATCCGCCCGAACACCTTCGAGCGACGCGATCTCGGTCCGCGCCCCCGCGAGCTCGGTCCGGGCCTCTGCGAGGCTGGCCGCGGCCGCGTTGGCTTCCTGCCGCGCGGCCGCCGCGACACGCTCGGTCTCGGCAAGCCCGCGCGCCGCCTCGAGCCTGGCTGCTTCGGATTGCGCGAACCGCTGCTCACCGTCGCGCAAGGCCGCGTCCGTCTGGGCTCGAAGCTCCGCCAAGGCGCGCGCGGTTTCAACCGTGGCCGCTTCCGCCTGTGCCAGCCGCTGTTCGAAGTCCACCCGCGCCTCTTCCATCAGCGCGGTCGCCGCGTCGAGGTCGGCCTGCGCTTGCGCGCGAGCCGCCTCCAGCTCCTTCGCGGCCGCCGCCTCCGCTTGCGCGCGCGTCCACGTGCAGGCGGCTTCGGCCTGCTCGCTGGCCACATCGCACAGCTTTTCGACGATGGCGTCGAAGGCGGTGTCGTTCTCCTCGTGAGCCAGCACACGTTCCAACGCGGCGAGTCGGACGTTCACGGAATTGCGCAGCGAATCCAGCTCCTGGCGGGCCGCTTGCTGGATTTCCGTCGCAACGGTATCAATCGCAGCACTGGCCTGTTTACGGAGTGGACTGTTCGACGCTGTCGCAGTCATTGATGGCGTGATGACAAAAAGGTGGCGGGCAAGTGGCGTGCCACCAATAGCTGGCGGAAAAGTGCCAAAACTGGCGCAACCTCAACGGAAACGATACCGATATTGAAACGCCAATATCGGTCTTCGGCGCTTCAGGATGCGGCCCTTTTGATGTCCGATTCGCCCCGTTCCTCATCTCGACGGTCGAGCGGCGGCAGCGGCGCCCGCACGATGCGAGGGGCGTGAGACACTTCGGCGCTCGGACTCCGGAACTCCCGGAAATCTGGACGGGAATCGTGAGTCGCCAGGAAGTTCATGAAGCGTTTGTAGTCCTCTGCCGGAATCTTGAAGAGCTCCAAAAGACCTCGATAGCTCCCGCGCGTCGCACTCAGTCCACGGCGCACGAGCTCCCGGATGTCATGCCGGGTGATGTCTCTGCTCAGAAACAGCGGATGGATATGGATCCAGAACGAGTAATCGCCGCTCACCAGCGCCCGATAGAGGTCGTCTGCGACCTGGCGTCGACGCTCCCGGCCCGGCATCACGGCCGGCGCGGACGTTCGGACGGACTGCGGCACCTGCGAGAGCGGCACCGGAATACCCGGATGGGCCATGGACACCAGCTGCTCGATCACGTTTTGCAGTTCCCTGACATTCCCGGGCCATCGGTAGTCATCGAGCGCCTTCCACACCTCGTCGCTGAAGACCACGTCCGGGCCGAATCTCTTGACAAACGCAGTCGCGAGTGGCCGGATCTCGTCCTTGCGGTCGCGCAGCGGCGGCACGTGAAGATGGATGACGCGCAGGCGGTACAACAGGTCCTCGCGAAAGAGCCCGGTGCTGACCATCTCGGACAGATTGCGGTTGGTCGCGGCGACCACGCGCACGTCCGCGGTCGTTCTGCTGCTGTCCGCACCCACGGCCTGAATTTCACCGTTCTCCAGAAACCGCAGCAGCAGCGCCTGCATCCGCAGGCTCATTTCGCCGACTTCATCGAGGAACAGCGTGCCGCGGTGCGCCCGCTGCAGCGTGCCGAGTTTGTCGCGATAGGCGCCGGTGAAGCTCCCTTTGACGTGTCCGAACAACTCGGACTCGAGCAACGACTCTGTGACCCCGGCGCAGTTGACGGCCACGTATTCGCCCTGTCCACGACTGGATTTCACGTGGATGTACCGGGCGATCAGGTCTTTGCCGGTACCGCTTTCGCCCGTAATCAGGACCTTGGCCTGGCTGGCCGCGGCTCGTTCCGCGAACTCCAGCAACTGCCGCATTTGGGCGTTGGCGACGACGATGGTTGGAATGGCCTGGTCGGCCTTCAGGTGCCTTGGATGTGATGTCAGCCCGGCGGACATTGTTTGCGATGCTCCATCGCCGCTAGCACGCGCCGTTATGGCGGTGACGCGGAGACTGGACCATATCGCAATTTCTCGGCCCAACCAGACTGCTGTAAACTATTGAATAATATTGACTTATACGCCTACAACTCTGTAATAGATCAGTTTGATGTTCTATTACGTCACACTAGGACCGATTGTTATGCTGTAAATACTTATGAATAAATCATTTATATCATTTTATCTAAACGGAACATATAGACCAATTCAAGACTCTATAGGACATACGAGAATCTGGTGCCCGGCAGCCATTGAATATCTGAGGCTCCGCCACTTGACTCGACTGGCCAGGAAGGCGATGACCGACGCATAGGCGCTCGCGGCGAATACAAGGTTTCCCGACAGAAGAAAAAAACTGCAGTAGAGCACCGGCGCATCCAGCTCCGAGTGATGCGAAGAGGCTTGACGTCCAAACAGCCCCATCACGAGCGGGTGCAATGCCCAGTAGACGGCGATAACACCGCTCACCGTGACAATCATCGGCGGCGTCGTCAGGGTTGCACAGAACCATGCGTTGGGATCGGCGAGCTGAACGCACGGCAGCACGACCCATAGGATCTGTCCCCCGAGCGCGCTCACGATCGCGTCGGGAGACCAGCGGAATTTCTGGAGTTGGCCCGCCCGATGCGACGTCATGAATTGGCGGCCGGTCGCGATCGTCCACGCGAACGCGATCACCATCGTCTCGAGTCGCGCGGTGCCGAGCACACCTGAAATCCACTGCGCGATTGCAAACGTCATGATCACGGAAGGCATGGTCTTGGCGGCGAGGCGAGCGCGCAGGGCTCCCGCATCGGGGCCATTCAAGCTCCGCGTTTCGTGATCGGCGTGTTGGAATGCCCAGGTGCTGTCGACTGTTGTCGGCGCGCTCATCTCGCTGGCATACAAGTGCAACCAGCGAACCGGAGGCAGCGACCGTAAGTCTTTGTGAAATAAGGAGTCTTCGAGCGACCGGTATCCAATAGACAGACTATTGTCCGGTCAACGCCAGATAGTAGGCGTTACCCGCCGGCTCCGCTTCACGCCGGCCAAACTCCAGAAGAATCTGGCCGTTTCGTCGGGGAATCTCCTCCTGGCCAGAATAATCGAGCGCAGGTGTGTCGAATCGTGCAGAAAACCCGGGCACCCTCATTGCTCGGTGAACGCACCAGGGATCGCTCCGCCCTCAGGCACTCGCAAAAAATGAGCACCGTCATCCACAACCTCACGGAATCGCTGCGGCGGAGCCAAAACGCGGATGGGGGCTGGGGATACTTTCCTGGCAAGGCGAGTCGCCTGGAGCCGACGGCTTTCGCAGCGCTGGCGCTTGCCGGCACCGTCGATGGTCGAGCGGCCGCGGCTGTCCTTCACCAGTGGCCGTCGACTGACGGTCTCCTTCTCGAGCGCCCGGGCGGCGAGCCGAATTACGGGTTTCACGGCGTGGCGTTGCTGGCGATGCGAGCATGCGGCATTGAGCATCGTTCTGGGACTGTGTCGCTCATTGCCGCGCTGCAACGCGTCAAGGGCGTGCGCTTGCCGCCCTCGACAACAGGAAGCCAGGACAACACGCTGCAGGCCTGGTCCTGGATTCCCCAGACGTTTAGCTGGGTCGAACCGACGGCGTGGTGCCTCTTGTCTTTGAAGAAATGGGCACCGACGAACCGCGCAGTGGACCCGGCGCGCCTGGACGAGGCCGAGCGACTACTGATCAACCGCAGTTGCCCCGAAGGCGGCTGGAACTACGGCAATGCCGACGTGTTGGGGAAGGATCTCCGAGCCTACGTACCGACCAGCGCGATCGCGCTGCTCGCGCTGCAACACCGCCGCGACCATCCTGTTGTCGAACGCAGCGTGGATTACCTCGAGAAACAGGCGACGTCGGAGCGATCCGGGACCGCGCTTGCGCTTGCCCTGCTGGCGCTTCGCGTCTACGGGCGCCGCGACGACGGCGTTCGGTCTGCCCTTATCGAGCAACTGCCAATCACGATGGCGCTCCAGAATCATGCGGCGATTGCGTTGGCGGTTTACGCCCTCAATTCAGAACAGACGTATGCCGCGTTCACACTCTGACGACGTACGAGGCGTCCTGGCGCGCCGCGATTTTCTGGGCGCGATGGCCGTGCCTCTTGTCGCCGCCGCATGTGGCCGCCCTCCATACGACCCGGCGCTGTTTCACAGACCGTCGATGTCGGCGGTCGGCCTCTTTCCCGCTGCCGATTATGCAGCTGATTTCGGTGAAATCATCGCGCGTGGCTTGCGTGAACTTGGCATCGACGTTCGCGGTCGGCGCGTGCTCTTGAAACCCAACATGGTGGAGTACGAGAGCCACACGGCGATCAACACGCACCCGCTCGTCGTCACCGGGGCGGCACTGGCGCTCCGCTCTGCCGGTGCGGCAGACGTGATCGTGGGAGAAGCACCAGGCCACCGCCGCGACATGGAGTATCTGGTGACGCAGACGGGACTCTACGATCACCTGAGAGAGAATCGGATCCGCTTCGTCGATCTCAATCACGACGACGTGCGATACGTCCCGCTGCGCAGCCGGTTCACGGGCCTAGACGCTATCGCGCTTCCCTCGGAGCTGCTCCAGGCGGACTTCATCGTGACGATGCCGAAGCTCAAGACCCATCACTGGGCGGGTATGACGGCATCCATGAAGAATCTCTTCGGGACGGTACCTGGTGCAGTCTATGGATGGCCCAAGAACATCCTCCACATCAAAGGGATTGAGAATTCAATTCTCGACCTCAACGCGACGATTCGACCGAGTCTTGCGATCGTCGACGCGGTGACCGCGATGGAAGGCGACGGCCCCATCATGGGGCATCCGCGCCATGTCGGCTTCATCGCCATGGGGTCGGATATTGTCTCGGTGGACGCCACGTGCGCGCGAATTATGGGCCTCGATCCGGTGAAAATGCCGTATCTCAGTACGGCTGGCAGGTTCCTCGGAAACCTTGATGTTCGGCGCATTCAGCAGCGGGGCGAGCCCGTGTCGCGGTATGCGACGACCTTCGACGTGCCCGAACGCTTCAAGCCCATTCGTCTCGAACGCACCTGAGCGCTCGAGCATCAACTGCCAGGGAAACAGGCGTCGATCGGACTGTCGCGCGCGACCACAGTCGGACGATCGGCACGCACTGCGACAAACGACTGCGTGGTGTTCACGTCCATCCGGTAACCGTGCGCGGCAAGCCAATCACGGACACGTGTCTTCGATGCAGGCAGCCACACGTAGTCCGGGTCGAGCCGCTGGAGATAGGCGATTCCTTGGGGAGTACCCTCATAGAGCGCAAAGTGTTCCTCGAGCACCGTGTCGCTGTAGATGGTCTCGCGCCGGCCGTCCATCGAGACACGGAGTCCCCCACCACCAAGATGCCAGAGTGCGTATTCACCCCAGTCGAACCAGGTCACCATTTTGCCGCGGACGTTCGAATCGATGAGCGCCTGTCCCGCCACGAGATCCGGGCTCCAATCGCCGGCGATCGGAATGCAGCGCGCCAGCCGTGTCATGACCGCGCCTGAAATCACCGCCAAAGCCAGAAGTGCCACCGCCAATCCTCGCAGCGCGGACCGGGAAGGCGGATCGAATGTCAGCGGAACGTTGAACCTCGTCGCGACGACCGAGGGGCGCATCAAGACCGCGGCGGCCACCACGCAAAGCGGCGCCGTGCGCGCCACGCGGAGCGCCGAGTACGCAAGCATCGCCGTCATGGCGAGGCGCTCAATCGGCGGGCGGCGCTTGGAAAAGGCGAACACGATCACGCCGATGACGACCAACAGCCAGGGAATCCAGTCGAGCGCGGGCAATGTCAGAAGAGGTCGCCACTCCGCGATGTCGCGCGACATGCGGACGGTACCCGCCAGAAACGCCCACATCTGCCAGCTATACGGATTCACGAGTGTGGCGAGCGCACTCAGCAGCGCAACGCCGGCGATCAATGCGCGAGGCGCCTGCGACCGACACATCTGGACGCCGGTCCAAACGACGAGCAGACCAGCGCCGACGATCCAGCCGCCGTGCAGATTCACCCACACGGCGAATAACGATGGAAGGGCAACGAGCCACCAGGCGCGAGGCGTGGTCATCAGCAGGCGACAGATCAAGGCCACGCCAATCAAGGTCCAGAGTTGGGGGCGCAACGTGCTGGTCAGATACGCCGTACCCCACGCCACGAGAAAGAGGACCGGTCCGACGACGACCGGAGAGGCATTCGCGTAGGCGCCCGCCATCAGCGCGAAGAAGGCGGCCACGAGTGCAGCCTTGAGGACGACGAGACCGATCGGACCGGCGGCGCGATACGCGCCGCCCATGATGAGCTCGCTTGCCCACTCGTGATTGATCCAGGGAACGTCCTGTGTGAAGGAATACGGGTCGTCGCGCGGCAACGTGTGCGTCGCCAGCATGTCGAGCCCAAACCGGGTATGGCCCCACAAATCGGGATCGGCGACGGTCCTGACCACAATCGGCGAGACAACCAGCGCGACGACGATCCAGGGTCCGCTGGCCAGGACGCGCTGTAACAGTCCGATTTGTCGGTCGGTCCCGGGTCCATCGACCGACATCAACACACCTGCGCGCTGGCCGGGCATCCACTCGTCGTCAGCAGTTGACGCGGCACGTGACCCTGTCGCAGCGTCGCCGCGGCGACGATGACGCTCAATCCGCTCATGGCGACGACGGACAACTGAACGTGCGTGAACTGCGTCAGGACACCGAAGAGGGGTAGTGCGTAAGCGCAGTACAGAAGCCTCTGAGTCAGCGTTGACAGGGGATGGTCTGGACACTCCAGTGCCCAGTCTCCAATCATGAGCAGTCCAGGCGAGACAACCACCAGGTCATACACGTTCAGGTGGGGGCTCACGAGGGCGGTCGCCAAAAGGAGCACGGCATAGCGCAGCGAGAGGGGCGCGCGCGCCCGCCACACCAAACAAGCGACGACAGTCATCACCGTGGCGCTCGCGATATAGAGACCGACAGCGAGGTCCGGCCACGGGACGAGAGACTTCGAGAACGAGAGCAGCGAATGCATCTGGTAGGGTTTGATGTCGAGAAGCGGGCTGATCTCGCGGACGTCGAGGACTGAATGCCAGTAGACCTCCATGACGTCTCGCCCATAGTACCCCCATGCCGCGCCCAATTGCGCCACCGCGCCAACGATCGCACCGCCCACGATCCGCCATTCGAGTGTGAGAACGAATACGCAGGCGGCAGCAAATCCCAGCGGAGGTTTGTAGATCAGAGTGCCGATCGCCAGGCCGGCCAGGAAACGTTTTTCGCGTCGCAGCGCGAAGAACGCCGCTGTGAAACACGCGAGCGCAATCGCCGAGTTCTGTCCGTGCGCGACGAGATTGAAGAATGCCGGAGATCCCGCCGCCAGAATGACGACGGTGGAACGTTCGGCGCGAAGTGTGGGACAAATTCTCCAGAACGCGGCGCAACACAGGGCGTAGATTGACGTGGTGATGAACGACCACATCAGCAACGCCCACGCGTACGGGAGCGTGGCCAGCGGTGCGAACAGCAGCGACATCTGCGGTCCGTAGATCGGCAGGTAGTACACGCCGCTCGATTCGGGCACCAGCTCTTTGGAATGAGCCGCCTGCGCTTTGTAATCGTAGAGCGCCGTCGCCTGTCCATTCAGGGCGAGCGAACCCAGAACGTAGAAGTGTATGAAGTCAGTTCCCTTGAGCTGACCGGCCCGATCGCGCAGGCCCGGCGTACTCAAATTGGCGGCATAGAGCATCGCGAGACATGCACACAGAACCACGGCGTGCGTGCGAACGTCGGACCGCGAGGGGAATTTCACGGAATCCTCGAGCGAGTCATACAGCCAGCTGGTTCACTCGGTGGCGCTCAACGCACCAACGCCTGCAGGATGTTCGAGTAGTCATCGGTCCACGCGGGGGCCCGTGCGTCGACTCGAGGCGAACCCCAGCCAGGCCGGCCCACAAGACCGGACAGCGGTTCGTCGCTGTGCGCCAGCATCACCCATCGCGATGCAAGCTTGCCGACGCCCACCTCGGCGTCCGATGGGCGATCGTCGAGGCTGGCGAGCGACGACAGCCCGTCGCGTCCTGCCAACGCGCCGAGGACCGGCTCGAGGTTCAGGTACCGATTCGAGATGTGAACGGCGACAACGCCGTCCGGACGAAGCCGTGAGAAGTAGAGGCGAACCGCCTCTCGCGTCAGCAGGTGCATCGGGATCGCATCGGAGCTGAATGCGTCGAGGACAATGAGATCGTAGGCCTGGTCGGCCGCACGCTCCAGGCTCAGGCGCGCGTCGCCGAGCACGACATTCACGCGTCCACGGCTGTTCTGCAGGTAGGTGAAGAAGCGTGGAGTTCTGGCGATCTGCTCGACGAGCGGATCGATTTCGTAGAAGGTCCAGGGCCGACCGGATTCCGCGTAGCAGGCCATCGCACCGCTGCCCAAGCCCACCACGGCCACGTTCTCCAGGCGGCCGGTGCGGGCCGCAATCAGCTGACCGATCGGGCTGGACGGATGGTAATAACCGGTCGGATCACAACGGTGTGCCGCCGAGATCTGTTGACGGCCATGTGTCGTGCTGCCGTGCTGCAGCAGGTGATACGTGTGATCCGGAGCATCGACGACACGATGAACGCCGAAGAAGCTACGGGCGGCAAAGAGGACGGTTCCGGACGAGGATGGCCTGCCAACTGCGATCGCGCACACAAACAGCAGCGCCATCGCACCAAAGGCCTGCGGGCGGTTGGCCCCCATGTACGCAATGGACAGCAGAATCGCCAGCTGCAGCAGAAGCGAACGGATCGTGAGCGCGGAAGGGAGCGCTCCAATGCCCCACAACCCCAGACAAAAGAGCAGCACGAACGCCGGCAAGACGACGAGCGCGCCCCAGGAGTCGGCCCGCGATCGACGGTAGGCGGGTGAAGGCCGCACGAGCGCGGCGAACGCGAGAAGGAGCGGATACTCCAGGATTCCCGAAAAGAGCCGCGGAGCCAGCAGGCTGTTGAATACACCACCGAGCATTCCGCCAAACGACATCCAGAGATAGAACTCGGTCAAGCGCTCAGCCGGCGGCCTGCGGTGAGCGAGCTCCCGGTGACAGACCATGGCGACGCCGAAGAAGCCGACGACGTGCAGCGGAATCAGCCACGACATCTGGACATTCAGCAGGATGGTCAGGAGACAGCAAAGGATCAGCGCCGGCAATCCACGAACCAACCATCGGTGCGGGACCAGTTCCCTCTTGGCGAACGCCAGTACGAATGTCCCGAGATAGAGGGTCAGCGGGAGCACCCATAGCAGCGGCACGGCAGCGATATCGGTGGAGATATGCGTGGTCACGCCCAGCAGGAGGCTCGACGGAACGAACGAAAGAACCATCCATTCGATCCGCTTGCGGACTGACGTGGCCTGCGGCCTGATCAATTCATCAGATGCCGAGGCGGTGTGAAGCGGGGCCGCGGGCGCGCGCACGAACACGGCACAAGCGGCCGTCAGGGCGATCAGAAGCAGATAGCCGCCCGACCACAGCCACATCTGACGTTGCGTGCCGACGATCGGCTCGAGCACCAATGGATAACCGAGCAAGGCAATCATGCTGCCCAAATTGCTCGCCGAGTACAGAAAATAAGGGTCTCGTGCCGAGTCCACTGGCAACGTGGCGAACCAGCGTTGCAAAAGAGGCGCGCTCGTCGACACGACAAAGAACGGCAATCCCACTGTGACCGTCATCGTGCGCAGCAGCCACCAGACCGGATTGGCGGATGCGGGTGGCGGACCGCCGCCGGCTGTCAGCGGCAGAACGATGAGCGGCGCGAGCACAAGCGCGAGCTGGCAGTAGATCTGGCCGCGGACGCCAAGCCAGCGTGTCGAGAGGTGTGCGTACAGATAGCCAAGCAGGAGCGTCGTCTGGAAGAACAGAATGCAGGTATTCCACACCGAGGGGCTGCCGCCGAGCCATGGCAACGCGACCTTGGCGAACATCGGCTGAACCAGGAACAAGAGGCTCGACCCGAGGAAGATCGTGACAGAAAAGAGCGCCATCGCCCCACTGACGGCGCGCGGGCCAATGCCTGGAACCGATTCAATGTTCGCAACCGACGGGATGGCAACCGCGCAATCCTGCATGACGGCGATTAGCTCCGAGGGGCGACGGAGACGGTTTTTCGGTACCTCACCGGCACGCCATCTTTCTCTGCGGGCCGAAACACCCACGCCTTGGCCGCGCTCAACAACATCGAGTCGTGGACATCGCGCGGAACGCCGATGAGCCTGACCGACTCCACGGTGCCCATCGGGGAGATCACGAGCTCGATCACGCGAAGATCGGATCGGTTGACATTCAGTGGCAGCTCGCGTGGGAGCTGCGGTCGCACCGCAATGGGAGATGACACGCCCTCCGATCGCTGCGAGTAGATCGCCGCATCATCTCGTGCCTCGTCGTCCTGCCGTAACGGTGCGTTCGACAATGCCGATTCCTCAACACGAGGATCGCGACGTGCTGAGGTCGACCCAACCGCAGGCTCGAGATCAAATGCGTCGAATGGCGCGACCCGCGCAGACAAGGCGACTCTCGGCGCCACCACCGCCCCTGCGCTGGTCGTCACCACACCTGTAATTTCGGGCGTCGAGTTCGTTCGGTGCGACGAAACCGCCTGAACGGCCTCCGCACGCGCGGTCTCGGGTGGGGCCGGTCGCCCCCTCTCGCTTTTCAGCCGCTTGTCAGGCGACGCGCTCACCCCCGTCGGACTCTCAACTGTGGCAGCGTCGCGCGAAACGAAACGGCCCAAGCCGACGCGCTCGGTCGCCCACGAGATGCCCTTCACCAACGCCCCGCCCGCCAGATGGAGGCCATGGGTTGCCGACGCCGACACCCTGTGCGAGGTTTCGGCGACCGTTTCACCAGCCCCTCGGTATCCCACAGCCGCACCGCAGAGAAGCACGAGCATCGTCCCGGCGCTTGCCACGCGCACGTTACGCGCGCTCGAGCTCCCACGGGAGTTCCCTTTCACGTTCTTGGTTGGATGAGCCGTCGGCAATGGTGCGATGGCGTCCAGGCTCGGGGCCGTTTCCACGCGCGTCACGACGGCCGCTTGTGACGCTCGCAGATACAGAGCCTGAAGCACGGCAATTCGTCCCGGGCGCTCGAAGTAGCCGAGTGCCTCGTCGTACTGAGAGATCGACGCGTATACGGGGATTGGAGCGGTAGCCTGCGAAATCAGGAGTCTCAGTTGAACCGGCGGCTCCGACTGTCCGAGTGTCGCCTGCAACAATTGCCCGAGGCGCCGGACCGGCTCCTGGACGTCGGTCCCCCCGATCACCTCCACGCCTCCGTCGGTCGAGATCCGAATCTGGTGGAGTTCCGGAACCAGTCGACCGTTCTCGGGATTCCGCAGAAGCATTTCGGCCACGGCGCGCACCACTGCCACGGCTTCGTGCCATTGGACGGCAATGCCACGAGCGAGGATGTCAGAGAGCGTCAATGCGTTGCTCATGGTGTGAGACCTTCCAGAGCCGGACGATTCACAGGTTCCTGACCCACGCGGCCACCGCGTTCAGCAGATCGCCGACCCACAAGCTCAACGTGTTCACGAACGCGGTCGGTCCGCCCAGTATTACGATGACGATGAGAAGGAACACAGTGACGGGAACGACCGTCATCCATCCTTCATGCGGCTTTCCAGAAATGTCCATGTTCTACTTCCCGGGCGCAAAGTAGCCGCCGCGACTCCGAACGACCGTGTTCGGATTTTTGGCATGGATTTCCACTGCGCGCCATTCGCCGTTGCGTCGGCTGTCGGTTGACGTGTAGCCGATGAGCCAGCGTCGTCTCAACGTTTCCACGACGCGGCGGTATTCCGAGTCCAGTTGTGTGGCGTCTTCCGGGAAGTACGCCTCGCCGCCTGAGGTGGCGGCGAGTTTCTCGAGTACCCGGCGATCGACCTTCTGACCGACACCGATGGCGAAGATGACCGCATCCACTTCTCTGGCAGCCTGCAAGACCTGCTCGAAGCTCCGTCGGCTACCGGGGCCGGTGCCAGGGTTGTCTTCGTCCCGACCGTCAGTCACGACGACAATCACTCGACGGCCGTCCACCTTCTTCAAGCGATCCAGAGAGTCGCCCAGCGCGTCGTAGAGCGCCGTTCCGCCATTCGCCTGGTACTGATCGATCGCCTCGTGAATCGGCTCGCGCGCGGTGGTCAGATCGTGCGCGAGTTCCGAGTGGTCCGCGAACAGCAGGAGAGCGAGCTTGTCTTCAGCCCGCAGCGCATCCACAAAACTTCCCGCCGACGCCTTCGCGATTTCCGACGATTTCTTCATGCTCCCGCTCGCATCCAGCGCCAGCACGATGGAAACGGGCGTGATGGCTTCCTGGAAGGTGTCGACCATCTGCTCGACCCCGTTCTCGACAACGACGAGGTCGGTGGCGTCGACGTCGACAAACTGGCTCTCGTGATCAGTGAGCGTGAACTCCAGCACCGGACGGACAGGAGGCGGCTTGGGCGCGAAGTATCCTGATCGCGCACGAACTTTGTAATTGGCGTAGGCAACGTTGACGGTGATCGCGCGCCACTTCCCATCGACTTCCTGGTTGGCCGGCGTGTAGGACAGCAGATAGCGGTTCTGCACATCCGAGGCGAGGGCGGCGTTCACTAATTCGAGCTCCCATTCGCGGCTCGGGAGAAACGCGCGTCCACCGGTTTCCTTCGCCAGCGCGCGGAGGAACCGCTCCCCTTTCAACGAGATCCCCGCCACACCCCCAATCGCTACGACGTAGACCGTCGCCTGCGCCGCCTTGACCGCCTTCAGCGCATCGTCAAAACCGGTCTCGCTGTGTTCGTCGTACCCGTCGGTAATCAAGACAATGGCCCTGCGCCCTTCGACTCCATCGAGGTGCGCGGCCACCCGAACGAGGCTGTCCAGAATGGCGGTTCCGCCATGCGGTTCGATGTGCCCGATGGCATCCAGCACGGTGGCCCGGTCGTTGGTTGGTCCGGTGATCGGCTGGAGCGTTTTGGAAAAAGGCACGATCATCATGCGGTCGCGGGCGCGCATGAAGCCGACGAGTCGCCGTGCGGCTTCCTGAACGAAGTCAATCCGGCGCGACATGCTCT
>Ga0114129_10002102_pt1 | contig 27412 bp, 17 predicted proteins | sample RhiMetdeltSRZDD1_FD_80071 | JGI IMG/M metagenome (GOLD analysis project Ga0114129, IMG submission 80071) | Populus rhizosphere microbial communities from Tennessee, USA - Rhizosphere MetaG P. deltoides SRZDD1 (version 2) (version 2) | ecosystem: Host-associated > Plants > Roots > Rhizosphere >... | reverse complement strand
CCGGCAGCAAGGACGCCGGCAGCAAGGACGCCGGCAGCAAGGACAAGGGCTCGTCCGACACGTCGAAGGCGACCAGTTCGGGTTCGTCTTCGGGCGACACCAAGAGCGGAAGCTCCTCCAAGGGTTCCGACAAGAAGTAGCCTGACAGCGGTCCCACTGTCAGCGCCGCGCCTTCACGCGGCTGGCCCAGAGCAGCGCGTGCCGCTCGGCAACGAGCTCGGGCACGGCATCCCAGGGCAGCCGGCGTCTCCATGAGCGCACCGGATGCGCCAGCAGCTGGCTCGGGCGAGTCTCGTAGATGAAGCGACCGCCCACCGCCAGGACGCGAGCTATCTCGCGCAGGGCCTGCCCCTGGCGGGCGATGTGGTAGCAGGTGCCGAAATCCACCACCAGGTCGAACGACGCGTCGGGCAGCGGCAGCTGACGCACGTCGCCCTCCACGAGCTCGGGCGCGAGCCTGTGCCCGAGCGCCCGGGTGCCCGCGCACGCCAGGAGAGCGCCGTCGATGTCGAGACCGACGAGGCGCGTCGGTTGTAGCAGGCGCGCCAGGGACGGGAGTGCGATACCACGCCCGCATCCCACCTCGAGCACTCGGCGGCGTTCGGGAAGCCTGAGGGCCCAGACGAGCGCCGGGATCTCGAGGGTCTCCTGCCAGGCGTTACGCCGGTTCACATCTGGAAACGGCCGATACTCCGACTCCTCCGCCCCCAGCATGGTTCCTCACCCTGTTCCTTCATGAAGGAAATGGGTGATTCCCGTTTCAGCCGTCCGATCAACCGTTTCGGATCGAGTCCCACCATTCGTGTGCCCGCTCGGGCGTCCAGTCGCCCGCGGTCTCGCACTCGGCCAGGCGGGCCGCCAGCCCCTCGGCAGAGGCGGGGCGCTCATTCGGGTCCTTGGCGAGGCAGGCGAGCACCAGCGCCTCGAGCGAGGCGGGAATCGGTCGTCCCGCTCGTTCGGAAGGGGGAAGCGGGGACGTCCTGACGTGGTGGAGCAAGACCTCGCCGGGCGTTCGGCCGACGAAGACGCGCTCGCCGGTCAGCAGCCAGTAGCCGACGCAGCCGAGCCCGTAGATGTCCACCCGCGCATCGATCGCCTGCCCGCCGAGCGCGGCCTCCGGCGCCATGTAGGCCGGCGTGCCCGTGATCGTGCCCTCGCTCGTCAGCCGGTCGTCGTCGCCCATGCTCGCGGCGTTCTTGACCAGGCCGAAGTCCAGGACCTTGACGAAGTCCCACTTGAGGCCGAAGTGGCAGGCGAAGATGTTCGCAGGCTTGACGTCGCGGTGGACGAGGCCGGTCGCGTGTGCCTCGGCCAGCGAGTCGCAGGCCTGGATCAGCAGATGGATTGCGCGCTCGGGCGGCAGCGGCCCGAACTCCCGCACCAAGGTCTCGAGGTCGAGCCCGTCGAGCAGCTCCATCGCGTAGTAGAAGGCGCCCTCCGGAGTCACGCCGAAGTCGTAGAGCGCCACGCTGTGCGGCGAGTGCAGCGCAGCCGTCGCCTCGGCCTCGCGCTGGAAACGCGCGACGAGCGACGCCGCCTCGGCCGCAGACTTGATGCCCAGGAGCTCCGGCCGGATCAGCTTGACCGCCACCGGCCGCGCGAGCATGCGGTGCCGCGCGCGCCAGATCTCGCCCATACCGCCGTGATCGATCTTCTCGACGAGCTCATAGCAGCCGAGCTCCTGCAGGCGGCGGATCACGAGCGTCGAGAACATGGCGAGGCCGGCTGCGACGTACGCTTCGAGCGAGTTCATCAAGAGCACGAGCAGCGGCACCTCCGGGTTGTCGAGCGCACGGCCGACGAAGTAGGCGAGCGGCCAGGTCGACGCCGAGGCGAGCCCGGCGAAGAGCGCCCAGCCCGGCGACGCGGGCACGATCAGCGGAAAGATCACGATCCACACGCACAGCCAGGAGACCGAGCTGAGCGTGACGTCCGCGCTCATCGGCTCCATGTGATCGCTGAGCGAGATGGCGAACGCGACCGCGACCTCGTAGCCGAGGCTCATGCGCAGCAGCCGGGCCGGTACCAGGCGCCCCGAGCGGGTGAGCCAGACGAGCGCCGCGGACACTCCGACCATCGAGCCGTGCAGCAGGTTCTTGAGCGCCAGGTGAGTGAAGGTATGCGAGCCGGTGGCCTCGATCAGGTTGTTGATCGAGATGCTGACGGCGAATCCGAGCGCCACTCCGATCGCCGCCAGCCGCAGCCGGCGCGCTGCCTGGCGCAGCAGCTCGGCCGGCATCGCCCACGCCGGCGCCACGACGCCGCTGCCGATCGGACTGAGCGCACGGGCGCGTCGCGCCGGCCGCGCCGATCTTCCTGGCAGCTCGTGAGGTGCGCTGCTTCGGGCTTCGGTCGGAATCGCGTCCTGCGACAGGCCGAGTGACAGCAGGCAGGCCGAGCAGAGGCCCTCGACGGCGGCAGCTCCGGCCAGGACCGTCCCGCACTGGGGGCAAGTCTTCACCCGCTGCCTCGCAGCGCGTCGAGTACAAAACGGATCTCGGCGTCGACCTGGGCGGGGTCGGCCAAGGTGCGGCCCACTTCCTCCCGCAGCACGGCGGCGAAGCGCCGGCGCAGGCGGTGCACCGCCACGCGCAAGGTCGAATCGCTGAGGCCGAGCTCGCGGGCGAGCGCAGCGTAATCGGCGCTTCCGCCGTCGCTGGCCAGGAACGCCTTGAGCCTGAGGAAGCGCGCTTCTGCTCCGGCGGCGAGCTGCTCCTCGCGCAAAAGGTCCAGGCAGCGGGCGATGAGCGCGGCGGCCCACGTCCTCTCGAAGATCGCTTCCGGCGTCAGCCGGTCGATCGGCTCGAGCCGCAGGCGCTCTTCGGCGCTTGCGGCGTCGAGCGAGATGCGACGCTCACCCCCGCCGCGCTTCAGGGCGCGCTCCCGGTCCCACTCGTTCGCCAGAAAATGCGAGATCGAGGCGCGCAGGAAGGTCCTGAAACGGCCGACCTCCGGGCGGAAGTCATGCAGGTACTGCTTCTCGAAGAAACGGGCGAAGTAGGACTGGGTCAGGTCCTCGGCGTCGGCCGGCGACAGCCCGCGACTACGGATGAATGCGTAGACCGGCGGCCAATAGGTCTCGCACAGAAAGGCGAGCGCCGTTTGAGCCTCGGCAGTCGAGCCTTCCGTCGCCCTCACGATCAGGCTCCAGTTCGTGGTCTGGAACGCCAAGCGTGCCTCCGCAACAACCCGGTCCGGATGTTAGGGCAGTCACCGCAGGCGGTCCAGCGTGCGGACTCGGAGCGAGCAGGTAGCAACGGGCTGCGAACGAAGGGGGATTCACGCCAGCGCGGTGAAGAGGTATGGGGGTGCGGCGCAGCACCCCCCGCTACAAAGTAAGAGACTTCAAGTACTCGCGGAAGGGGCCGCCCAGGTCTTCGCGTTTGAGCGCGAACTCCACGGTCGCCTTCAAGAAGCCGAGCTTGTTGCCGGCGTCGTGTCGCACCCCGGCGAAGCGATAGGCGTAGAGCGGGCGCTCGATGGCGAGGCGGCGCAGGCCGTCGGTGAGCTGGATCTCGCCGCCCTTGCCGCGCTCGGTGCGCTCGATCTCGTCGAAGATGTCGGGAGTGAGAAGGTAGCGCCCGATGATCGCGAGGTCGCTCGGGGCCTCCTCGGCCTTCGGCTTTTCGACCATGTCGCGGACGCGGTAAAGCCTGCCGGTGTCTCCCTCGGGCGTCCCGTCGATGACGCCGTAGGCCGAGATCTCGTCCCGCGGCACCTGCTGCACCGCCACCACCGGGCCGCCGTAGCTCTCGAACACGTTCATCATCTGCTTCATGCACGGCACGGGCGCGTCGATGATGTCGTCGCCGAGCATGACCGCGAAGGGCTCGTCGCCCACGAGGTCGCGCGCCTGCAGCACCGCGTGGCCCAGGCCGAGCTGCTCGCCCTGGCGCACGTAGGAAACGCCAATCATGGATGAGATGGCGCGCACCTGCTCGAGCTGATCGGTCTGGCCGCGCGCGGCGAGGTGACGCTCGAGATCATAAGACACGTCGAAATGGTCCTCGATCGCGTTCTTGCCCTTGCCGGTCACGATGATGATCGAGGTGAGGCCCGATGCGACGGCTTCCTCGATCACGTATTGGATGATCGGCTTGTCGACGAGCGGCAGCATCTCCTTGGGCTGCGCCTTCGTGGCCGGAAGGAAGCGGGTGCCGAGCCCGGCGGCCGGAAACACGGCTTTGCGAATCTTCCGGATCGTCGGCATCGCCGAAATCGTACCACGCACGCGCAGAGCGGCCGCGGAGCCCGTGCTATCCTGCGCGGTCATGCTGGACCTGAAGTTCGTGGTCGACAACCGCGAGGTCGTACTGGACGCGCTTTCCGCGCGCGGCCAGGACCTCGCGGCGATCCAGGCCTTCCCCGGCCTGGGCGGCGTCGATCCCTGGGCGCTCGACGGCGAGCGGCGCGCCCTGATCCAGGAAACGGAGAATCTCCGGCACCGGCAGAGAAGCGCGGGCGAGGAGATCGCCCGTCGCGGCAAGGCGAAGCAGGATGCCGCGGAGCTGAAAGCCGAGATGAAGGGCGTCGCGGAGCGCATCAAGCAGGGCGAGGCGCGCCTCGAGGAAGTGAAGGGCGCGCTCGAGCGCTTCCTGCTGGTGCTGCCGAACCTGCCCGACGCCCAGGTTCCGGTCGGCAGGGACGCAGCGGCCAACAAAGAGGTTCGCCGCCATGGCGAGCCGCGCCGGCTCGACTTCGCACCCCGCGGTCACGCAGAGCTCGGCGTCGAGCTCGGGATCCTGGACTTTGAGCGCGCGGCGCGCCTCTCGGGTGCGCGTTTCGCCGTGTACTGGGACAAAGGCGCGCGGCTCGAGCGCGCGCTCATCCAGTTCATGCTCGACCTGCAGCTGGCGCGCGGCTACACCGAGGTGATCCCACCCTACCTGGTCACGGCGGAGACACTCACCGGCACCGGCCAGCTACCCAAGTTCGAGGACGATCTCTTCAAGACTTCGGCCGGCGAGCGCGCGCTCTACCTGATCCCAACCGCTGAGGTCCCGCTCACCAACCTTCACCGGGACGAGATCCTGGAGGCCGCCGAGCTGCCGAAGAAGTACGTCGCCTTCACCCCCTGCTTCCGCTCGGAGGCGGGCTCCTACGGCAAGGACGTGCGCGGGCTGATCCGGCTCCACCAGTTCCACAAGGTCGAGCTCGTGAAGCTCACGGCGGCCGAGTCGTCGATGGACGAGCTCGAGAGCATGACCGCGGACGCCGAAGAGGTGCTGAAGCAGCTCGGGCTGCCGTACCGTGTCGTGGTGCTGTCGACCGGGGACATGGGCTTCTCGGCCGCGAAGACCTACGACATCGAGGTATGGCTGCCCGGCCAGCAGGCCTATCGCGAGATCTCCTCCTGCTCCAACTGCACCGATTTCCAGGCCCGGCGCGCGAGCCTGCGCTATCGCCCGGAGCCCGGCAGCAAGCCGCGCTTCCTGCACACGCTCAACGGCAGCGGGCTTGCGGTGGGGCGAACGCTCGTCGCCGTGCTCGAGAACTACCAGCAGCAGGACGGCTCAGTGGTGGTGCCCGAACCGCTGCGGCCGTACATGGGCGGCCTCGAAAGGATCACAAAGCGCGGCGGGATCGGTTGAACTAGCGCGCGGGCTGCCGGAGCCGCTCGAAGCCCGCCTCGGTCACGGCTGGCAAGGTCTGCACGATGCCTTTCTCCCGCGTGAGCGCCTCGAGGTCCGCGAGCTCGGAGGGCAGGAAGGCGGTGAAGTTCTCGACGCCCGTCTCGGTCACCAGCACCGTGTCCTCGTAGCGGATGTAGAGGCTCTCCTCCGGCACCCAAAGCTGCGGGTCGACCGAGAACACCTGGCCGGGCTTGAGCCGATCGCGGTAACTGCCGACATCGTGAACGGCCATCCCGACCGTGTGCGAGAACACCCCGCCGCCCGTCTCGACCAGCTTTCGGGCCGCGGCCTCGAAGGTCGGCTTCGAGAAACGCGTGCGGGCGAACACCGGCTCCATCGCCTGCTGGGCCTCGGCGCGGATCGCCTCGGCCGAGACGCCGGGTCGGATCCGCGCGAGCACGGCGTTCCGGTACTCGAGCACGAACTGCAGGAGCTCGCGCTGCCACGGGCGGTAGCGGCCGTCGACCGGCCACATCCGCCCGATGTCGCTCACGTAGTAGCGATAGTCGGGCGCGTAGTCCATCAGCACCAGCTCGCCGGCTTCGAGCTTCTTGCTGTTCCTGAAGTAGTGTGCGTTCCAGATGTTCGCGGTCCCCGAGGCGGTAATCGAGCGGTAGCCGTCGAGCCGTGCGTCGTTGAGCAGGAAAACGTAACGGCAGGCGGCGTCGAGCTGGTACTCGAAGACACCCGGCTCGGTGCTGCGGATCGCTTCCATCACGCCGAGCCCGGCCAGTTGCGACGCGCGACGGATGAGCGCGATCTCGCGCGGGCTCTTGACGCTGCGGATCTCGTCGAGAATCGGGGTGAGGTCCAGGATCCGCGCGCGCGGGTGGCGGGTGCGCAGCAGCTCGACGAAGCGGCTCTCGCGCGCGAGCCTCCCGTCCCAGAAGTCGTTGGCGATCGAGGCGTCCGCGGCTTGCAGCTCGTGGCGGCTCTGCGCATGGCCCTCGGCCGGGACGCTCTCGGCGTAGATCGCCGTCGGCTTGCCGTCGCCAAGCGGCCAGCGCGCGTCCATCGCCTCCGTCGACAGCACCTCGTCGACTCCGGTCAGGCGCTTCACGAGCTCCGCGTCGGCGGACGACAGTACTTTGCCCTCCGAGCGCTCGAGCCGCTCGTTGCGCGGCGGCAGGTAGAGCGCGACCTTGCGGTCGCGGCCGTCGAGTCTCAGGTATGCGTGCGGGGTTTCGACGCCCGAGAGGTAGTAGAGCGAGTTGGTCTGGCGCGGGAGTTGGTATCCGTTCGTGAGCGCGACTCCCTGGACGACCGCGACCGCTTCGTTGCCGATCTTGTCGAAGACGGCCGCCCAGCGCGCCTTCCACTCCTCGGGCGGGAAGTCCGATTGGTAGTGCTGGGCGCTCGCGCTCTTGGTCACGCCGAGGAGCACGGCGAGCAGGACTGCAACCGGCCGGGCCACCCGCGTCATGGCCGCTCCTTGTAGCGGTCGTAGAGCCGTGTGTGGCGCGTCTCGAGCGATTGCGCGGCGCCGCTCACGAAGACGTGCGTCACCTGCGTGCGGGTGTCGAGGATGTCTCCCGTGGCCAGCACCAGGTTCGCCTCGCGGCCAGGGGCGATCTGCCCGATCCGGTCGGCGACGCCGAAGATCTCGGCGGGCGAAAGCGTGATCGCGCGCAGCGCCTCGGCCTCGGGCAGCCCGTAGGCCGCCGCCATCGCCGCCTCGTACGGCAGATTCCGGACGTTCTCGGAATCGTCGCTCACGATCGCGAAACGCACCCCCGCGCGGTGGAGCACCGCCGCATTGGCGTAGGCCGCGTCGTAGGGGTCGGACTCGCGCGACGGCAGCCGCAGCACCTTCAGTAGCACCGCCACATCCTTCTCTTTGAGCAGCTCCGCGCAGCGCCAGGCCTCGAGCCCGCCGGCGATCACGAGCTTGAGGCCGTTCTCGGCAGCGAAGCGTACCGCGGCGCGGATGTCGTCCGCGTCGTCGGCCCGCATTACGAAGAGCGCCTCGCCGCGGGCAAAGGGCGCGAGCGCCTCGAGCGCCATGCTGGTCTCGGGCGCAGTGCGCGCGGTGTCGGATCGGGCCGCTGCATCCGCCTTGGCCTCCGCCAGCAGGCTGGCGAGCCGATCGAGGGCTTTCTTCTTGTTCTTCGCCTGGTCCTTGAGCCGCTCGGAAAGCGTCTTGCGCTCCGGTTCCTCGAAGAGACGCGCCAGGTCGAACGGCGGCTGGCCAGTCGGGTAGACCGCGTGGAGCGCCGCCGGCGCCTTCACCAGCATCGCCGCCGGTGTCGTCCCGGCGAGCCGCACGAGGGCGCTTTGTCCCGAGACGAGACCGCCGGCAGGCGCGCTCAGGACCGTGGTGACGCCGTTCGCGCGGGCCACCGGGATGAGCTCGCTGTCCGGATGAAGCGCCACCCAGGCGCGCGCGTGCGGGTTCATGTCGCCGACCTCGGTCGTGTCGAGCGTCGCCGGTACGCTCGCCACCTCGGCCAGGCCGATCGTGGTGAGCGCGTCGACGAGGCCGGGATAGAGCGTCTGGCCCGAAGCCTCCACGACGGTCGCGCCCGCCGGCACGGCCACGTCTGGCCCGACGGCGACGATCCTGCCCTGTTCCACGACCACAGTGCCCTTCTCGATCACCGGGCCCGACACCGTCACGATCCGGGCGCCCCGGATCGCGAGCGGCACGTCCTGGCCGAGCGCGAGCCCGGGCAGCAGCGCCGAGCCGGCCATGAGCGAAACCAAACGAAGGCCCTTCATCGTGAACCTCCCGTCGCCGGCTGCCCCGCGGCGGCAAGCGGGGCCCACTCGGGGGTCGCCCGGCGAGCCTGCAGGTCCAACGCGCGGTCGAAGTAGACCTGCCCGTCGACGAGCGTCGTCTCGCAGCGGGCCTGGGGCGACAGCGGGTGAGCGCTCCAGATCGCGAGGTCCGCCTGCTTGCCGGCTTCGATCGAGCCGACGTAAGCGTCGACCCCGAGCTGCCACGCCGCGTTCCAGGTGATCATCCGGAGCGCCTCGGCTTCGCTCACGCCGCCGTACTTGACCGCCTTCGCGGCGTCCCAATACAGCCGACGCGCGAGCTCGTCCGAGTCGGAGTTGAGCGAGACCCTGACGCCCTTGCTGGCGAGAAGCGCCGGGTTGTACGGGCTCGCTCCCAGCGCCTCGATCTTGAACGCCCACCAGTCGATGAAGGTCCCGACGCCCGCGCCGTGGCGGGCGATCTCGCTCGCGATCTTGTAGGCCTCGAGGGCGTGCTGGAAGGTGCGCACCTTGAAGCCGAACTCGTCGGCGACGCTCATCAGCATCAGCATCTCGTCCGCCCGGTAGGCGTGCGAGTGCACCAGGATCTTGCCGTCGAGGATGTCGGCGAGCGTCTCGAGCCGGAGGTCGCGCCTTGGAGCGACGGGCCTTTCGGCCTTGGCGGGCAGCTCCTTGAGCTTCGCCTGGTACTCGGCCCACTCCCTCTTGTAGGCGCGGGCGCGCAGGAAGCCCTCGCGCAGCACGACCTCGACGCCCATGCGCGTGCCGGGATAACGCGGCTCGCCCGGGACGCGGAAGTTCGAGCGCTTGACGTTCTCGCCGAGCGCGAACTTGATCCCGCGCGGCGCTTCCTTGAACACGAGCTCGTCGGGCCCCTTGCCCCAGCGCAGCTTGAGCACGACGTTCTGGCCGCCGATCGCGTTGCACGAGCCGTGCAGCACGTTGATCGCCGTGACGCCGCCCGCGAGCTGGCGATAGATCGAGACGTCGCGCTGGTCGATCACGTCCCGGACCCGCGTCTCGGCGGTGATCACGTCGGTGCACTCGTTGACGTTGCCATCGACCGCCGTGTGCGAGTGGGTGTCGATGATGCCAGGCGTGAGGTAGCGGCCCTTGGCGTCGATCACGACGGCGTCCGGCGGCACGGCGAGATCGGGGCCGACGGCGAGGATCTTCCCGTCGCGGATCAGCACCTTGCCGTTCGCGATCTCTCCTTGCGGGCCCACCGTGAGGACGGTGCCGCCCGTGATCGCGATGGTCTTGCCGGCCGGGAACGGTGGGGGGGCCGTGGGAAGCGGAGGCAGCGGCTTCTCCTCCAGCTTGTCGGCCTTCGGCTGCGTGTCGCTTGGAGCTGCTGCAGATCCCGGAGTGGCCGCTTCAGCGCCCGCTGCTTCGGGGCGCCGGCTCGCGTCCTTGCGCTCGTCTTCATCCGGCTCGTACAGCCGACCGTCCACGAACACGTAACGAGCCTTGGTGTCCTTCGCGAACGGCTCACCCGACCAGGCCACTACGTTCGCGAGCTTGCCCACTTCGAGGCTGCCGGTTGTCTCGGCGAGGCCGAGCGCCTCGGCAGCAGCGAGCGTCGCGCCGCGCAACGCCGCCTCGCTCGCGAGGCCCTTCTCGATCGCGGTCCTGATGCCCGCGACGAAATCGGGCGCCCAGGCCGAGGCGAGGGCAAACGGCACGCCCGCAGCAGCGAGCTCCGCAGGATTGCGCTCGGCGTAGCGGATCCGCCGCCGCTCCCGCTCCTCGTCAAAGCCGAAGAAGCCGTCCGCCCGCGGCGGATCGAAGTTGACGCTCACCAGGAGTGGCACGCGCCGCGCCTTGAGCAGCTCGACCGTGCGAAAAGCCTGCGGCACGCCCGCGAGCACGAGCTTGAAGTCGAACTCGTCGGCGAGCGCCAGCGCCCGGCGGACGTCGTTCTCGAGCGTGCAGGTGACGACGAGCGGCAGGCGGCGCGCCAGCACCTGCTGCCACGGCGCGAGGCTCGCGTCGTAACGCGGGCGCTTCTGGCCTCGCGGGGACTTCTCCCACGCCGCCCAGGCTTCGCGCTCGCGCCTGGCGTCGTAGAGCGCCTGGCGGGTGTAGGCGATCGTGCCCATCAGCGAGCCTGGGTACTGGCGAGTGGCCTGTGTCAGGTGCAGGTGCAGCGCGGCCGGCTGGCGCAGCACCATCGCCTCCGGCCGCTCCCCCGCCAGGTTGAGGATCGCGCTCTGTCCCGGCAGCACGCCCTCGCGCGGAATCACGAGCGCCGTAGTGATGCCGCTCGCGCGGGCCTTCACCACCTCGCTCGCCTTGACACGGTCGAGCGCCAACGCCTGGGGCAGGAGCGGCGATGGCGTCGGGCTTGCGGCGGCCCCACCCGGAGCTGGCGCCGGCGCTCCCGGCCCTCGAGCCGGCGGCATGGGCAGCCCGATCGACGACAGCGCGTCGATCAAACCGGGCGTGACGACCAGCCCCGTGCCGTCGATCACGCGCGCTCCCGAGGGCAGCTTCAGGTCGGGTCCCACGGCGGTGATCAGCCCATCGCGCATCACGATCGACGCGCGCTCGTAGCTGGCGCCGGACACCGTGACCACGCGCGCGCCGACGATCGCGTGGGTGTCTGCCTGTTGCGCCAGGGCCAGCTGGGGCGCGAGCGCCAAGGTGGCGAGGATCGGCAGTCGTCGCATGGGTCCTCCGGATAGGGTGGTCGGGAGCGGCGAAGTCTACAACGACTTCAGGGCCGGACGTTGCGCAGCGTCGCGTGGCGGTAGGCGAGCGCGGTGCGCGAGCCGTAGGCCTCCAGCAGGCGGTCGTCGGGCGACTCCCCGTTCGGGTCGAGCAGCGCCAGGCAGCCCACGTACGCATCGGTCGTCACGAGCGGGACCAGGTAGGTCTGCTCCGCGGGCAGCTCCACCCCGAGCGATTCAGCCACGTCGAGCATGCGGGCGGCCGGCAGCCGGCGAGCGTTGGTCGAGGCGAGATCGGCCGGCGCGTTACGCCCGACCGCAGCCGCGAGGACCTCGCCCGTCGCCGCCGCCACCATCGGCCCGCGCGGGGTCTGCAGAATCAGCAGGCCGCCGCGGTAGCTGCCGATCCGGCAGGCGCCTTCCAGGATCGCGCTCGCGAGCGCCTCTGGCCGCTCGCCGCTGAAGACGCGCTGATCCACGTCCGCCACCTGCTCGAGCAAGGTCGCGTAGCGGCGCAGCTGGTCGAGCTGCTGGACCCGCCGTAAGGTCGCCGCCGTCCAAGACGCGACGGCTTTGGCGCGTTGGACGTCCTCCTCGCTGAAGCTGTCGAGCGCCTGGCGCCCGGCCAGCAGCATGCCCACTACCTCGCCTTCGAGCAGCAGCGGCAGCGCCATCCAGGAGCGCATCGACGGCGCGCCCTCGAGCGGGAAGGGCGCCTTGTCCGCCTCGGCGTCGGGCACCGCCACGGCGATCCGCTCTTCGCGCGCGCGCGTGACGTGCGGGTCGTCCGGCAGATGCAGGCCTTCGAAGACCTGCGGCGGCGCAGCTCCACGCACGGCGGCGACGCGCAGCCCGGCCCCCGGCTCGGCCACCGCCAGCACTGCGAAATCCGCGGGCACCACGCGATCGAACTGCTTCAGCACTTCCTCGAGCGCCTCGGGTGAGCGCACGGAGCGGTGGATCGCCTCGAGCGCGCCGCGCAGCTCCTCCGCGTTCAGGCGCCGCTCGCGCTCGAGCTCGACGGTGTTCGACGGATCGAGCGAGCGGCGCTCGCGCGCGAGCGCTTCGCGCACCACGTCCATCACTTCCAACCGGCGCGGCTCGTCCCAGGCGGCGAGCCGGGCCTCGACATCGCGCAGCAGCTTGTCGATGTTCAACTCGGCGAAAGTGTAGCACCGGCGGCCTTACAATCGCTGCCGTGCCCATCGATTTCAACCCCCGCGAGCGCATCCTGTTCGTGTGCACGGCCAACGTCGACCGCAGCCGCACCGCGGAGGACATGTATCGCGACGACGAGCGCTACGAGGTGCGCTCTGCCGGCGTCGCTCCCTTCGCTACCGTGGTCCTGACCCGTGATCTGCTGCTGTGGGCCGACAAGGTGTTCGTGATGAACGAGCGCGAGGACCAGCACCGCACCTTGATCCGGATCCGCTTTCCCGACGTGGACCGGCCGTTCGTCGACCTGGACGTGGAAGATCGCTGGCACCGCGGCGACCCCGAACTTGTGAAGCTTCTGGCCCGCCGGCTGCGCCCCCACCTTGGCGCGCCCCGCCGCGACCGCAAGGGTCCGGCAGGCGCATAATCGACGGTGGAGGGCTAGTCTAACTGGTAAGGCAGGAGCCTTGAAAGCTCCCGGGCCTCACGGCCCTTGGGGGTTCGAGTCCCCCGCCCTCCGTTCTTGTAGTACTCTCCGCCGCGAACTCGTGGAGGTCCAGAAATGGCGTCCTCTTCCCCCCGCGTGCGCCCTACGCTCGTTCTCCTGTTCCTGACGGCTTCGGCTGCGCCGCTTTTCGCGCAGCAGACCGGTGCCATCCGCGGCAAGGTCACGACTACGGACGGCGCGACGCTGCCCGGAGTGAGCATAAGCGCGCGCTCCGCCGTCCTGCCCCAGCCACGCGAGACCATGACCGCCGCCAACGGCGAATATCTGCTGCCGGCGCTGCCACCCGGCAGCTACACAGTCGAATTTGCCCTCGCCGGGATGCAGCCCGCGACGCGCAAGGCCGCCGTGCAGCTCTCGCAGCAGACGCCGCTCGACGTCACGCTCGGCGTGGGCCTCAGCGAGACGATCACCGTCACCGCCGAGTCCTCGATCATCGACAAGGATTCCGCGAGCGTCGCCAGCACCTTGTCCAACGATCAGATCCTCGGCCTGCCGCTCGCCCAGGAGTATCGCGACCTGCAGAAACTCATCCCGGGAGTGCAGTACTCGCAGGACCAGTTCCGCGGCCCGAGCGCCGGGGGCAGCGGTCAGGACAACGTCTACCAGTTCGACGGCGTGAACGTGAACCTGCCGCTGTTCGGCACGCTCTCCGCAGAGCCCGCCTCGCACGACATCGCGCAGGTCACCGTGATCAAGGGCGGCGCGCGCGCCGTTGACTTCAACCGCTCCGGAGGCTTCTCGATCGACTCCGTGAGCAAGTCCGGGTCCAGCGAGTACCACGGTCAGCTCAGCTATCAGCTCCAGACCAAGGCCATGGCCGCGGACCTGAGCAGCGACATTCAGTCGCGCTACGAGCTGGACCGGAACTGGTTGAACCTCAACCTGGGCGGGCCGCTGCTCAAGGACCGCCTCTACTTCTATGGCTCGTACTATCGTCCGACGATCTCGAAGGAGAACCAGGCCAACCTCTACGGCGAGCTGCCCGGCTACGACAGCACGCGCAACGAAGGCTTCGGAAAGCTGACATTCACGCCGACCAAGTCGATTCTGTTGAACGCCAGCTACCGGGACAGCAAGCGCGTCGAGACCGGCGCGCAGTTCCTGTCGAACGCTTCCGCGACGACCGGAACCGGTTACGAAGCCCGCCTGAAGATCTTCACCGGCGACGGATCGTGGGTGGTGAGCTCGCGGAGCCTCGTCACCTTCAAGTACACCCATTTCACGAACCTCACGCAGGGCCGGCCCGACCACGTCGCTGACGCGGTCATCTCCACTACGCCCGGTACGCTGCTGGACATTGGCGCCCTGGACACCTTGGGGCGGCTCACGGTGCCCGTGCTCGTCGGCGATGCCGTCCAGTACAACGCGTTCGTGCAGCCCTTGATCGATCGCTACGGCTACCTCCAGGGCGGAGAACGCGTGGGTGGAGGCACCGTGGGGTACGGCCTGCAGTTCGACGACGACGATTTCTTCCGCGACTCGCTGCAGTTCGGCTACAACCTCACGCTCGGCACGAGCGTCAGCCACGAGGTCCACCTGGGCTACCAGTGGTACACGGACGAGGAGGACCTGCTGCGCTCGTCGAACGGCTGGGGCGCGATCTCGGTGCCCGGTGGGCGGCTCGCGCCGATCGCGGGGCAGCGGGCCTACTACACGGCCCGGATCCAGCAGCAGTCCACTGGCCAGGCCGCAGTCATCCACTCGGAGTACCAGTCGCACAACTTCGAGCTGAACGACACGATCAAGTGGCGCGACCTGACCTTCAACGTCGGCGCGGTGCTGAGCCGCGACATGCTCTACGGCCAAGGCTTGCGCGAGGATGCAGGAGCCTTGTCGGGTTACGTGGCGGCGCCGGGCAACAAGTACAAGATGTACGAGATCCCGATCAGCAAGATGATCCAGCCGCGGCTCGGCGTGACCTGGGCCTACAACGGCAAGGACACGCTCTACGCGAGCTACGCGCGCTATAACCCGGCGGCGAGCTCGCTGCCGCGCGCCGCGTCGTGGGATCGCGCCCTCACGGGCTTGTTCGTGGACGCGCACTTCGACGCGAACGGCGCGCTGTTCGCAGCCGTGCCGGTAGGCTCGTCGTCCGGCAAGCTCTTCGTCCCCGACATGACGCCGCGCAGCGTCGACGAGTTCCTGCTCGGCACGGCGCGCAACCTGGCTCCGCACTGGACGGCGCGGGCTTACGGACGCTACCGCGAGGGCTCGCACTTCTGGGAGGACACCAACAACAACGCGCGCGTCGCGTTCAGGCCGCCGCCGGGGATTCCCCAGGAGCTCTACATTCCGAACCTCACGGACCAGCTGGCACAGATCGGCAGCGGCTCGAGCTACGTGATTGCCGAGCTCGACGGCGCCTACACCAAGTATTGGGAAGCGACCCTCGAGTCGGAGTGGCGCGGCGCCAAGACCTTCGTGCGCGGCTCCTACACCTGGAGCCACTACTACGGCAACTTCGACCAGGACGACACGACGGGTCTCGAGAACGACATGAACACCTTCATCGGCTCGTCCAACATCGCGGACGGGGCCGGCCGCCAGCTCTGGGACTTCAAGGACGGTGACCTGCGCGGCGACCGCCCGCAGCTGTTGAAGCTCTACGGCTATCGGCGGCTGCCTTGGAGCGCAAGCGTCGGCGCCTACTTCGTGTTCCAGTCCGGGCAGCCCTGGCAGGCGCAGAGCTACGAGCCGTACCGGGACCTGACGACGTCCACCAGCGACTCGAACCGTTACGCCGAACCTGCCGGCTCACGGCGCTCCGACTCGCACTGGCAGCTCGACCTCAACTACACCCACAACTTTCGCCTGACGGAGCGCTTCAAGCTCCAGGTCGCGGGAGACCTGTTCAACGTCTTCAACGAGCAGACGGGGTACGACATCCAACCGCAGGCCCACAACTCGGCCTTTGGAACGCCGCGCAAATACTACGACCCGCGCCGCTTCCAGGTAGCGGCGCGACTGATGTTCTGACGCCCCGGGGGGCTCGGGGGGGCGGGATGCCCCCCCGCTAGCCGGTCTGGCGCTCTTCCGGTCTTTTCGCGTCCCCCGAGCGTCCGTTCGGGGTGGCGGCAGCCTCCTGACTCCCCACACGCCTACCGAAACAGCCGCTCTTTCGCGATCAGCTCGCGCGTGGTCGCGTCGGCTCGCTCGCGTGCCTGCGCGATCCGCAGAGCCCGATCCGGCTCGCCGAGCAGCACGCTCACCTGCGCACGCTTGAAGAGCGCCATTGCACGGCCCGGATGGGAGGCCGGAACGCGGTCGAGCGCATCCCGCGCTTCGGGAAATCGGCGCGCCGCAAGGTAGAGGACACCGAGCTCGAGGTCGTGCTCGAAAGCCGCAGCCTGGAGCGCGCGCGCCTTCTCGAACGAGTCGATCGCGATCGCGGTCTCACCCGCGGCCATGGCGAGCTTCCCGGTGTGCACCAGCTCGGCCGCCGTCGGCCGCCGCAGCTCATGGATCTTCTGCCACAGCGCAAGGGCCTCGGCCGCTCGGCCCTGCCGCTCGCGCAGCTCGGCGAGCGCCTCGAGCGCTGGCAGCCGATCAGGGGACTGAGCGACGATCTCTTCGAGCAGCGGCACCGCACGTGGCCACTCGCTGCCGCGCGCGTCGTGGAGGGCCCGGTAGACGCGGACGTCCGGCGAGTCGGGAGCGATCGCGGCGGCCTGGTCGAAGGCCCGCTCGGCCTGGGTGCGCTGCCCCAGGGCCGAGTGCGCGGTGGCGAGACGGAGCGCAGCGTCCAGGTTGTGGGGATCCTGGGCCAGGATCTTCCGCAAGAGCGGGATCACCCGCGGGTACTCCTCGCGCACGAACAGCGTGGACGCCAGGTCGAGCGTGTCGAACAGCGGAGCCATCTGAACCGGCCGCGGGGCGTCCGGCCGCACGACGGGCGTGACGCCCGCGCTCACGTAGCCGAGGCTCGCGAGCTTGCGGCGCTCATCCTCGCTCGGCGCAGGCGAGGCGAGCGGTGCGAGGGACGGCAGCGGGTACTCGCGGAGCGCCGTCCGCAGTCCCCGCGACAGCTCCGCCGTCGTCGCGAGGTCGCGGGTCTCCGCCGGGTCGGCGACGACATCGTAGACCTCCGGCCTTCCGGATTGGATGAGCTTGAGCCGTCCCTCGACCGCCATCACCTGCGGTTGCCAGCCGTAGGCGAGGAAAGGCTTCATGCCCTCGCCGAGAACGATCTCGGCTAGAGCACCGCGAAGGCTATTTGCCGCCCCGAGCCCAGCCCAGTCCAGGATCGTGTGGAACACCCGGCGTGTGCTGACCGGCGCGTCGCTCACGCCCGCTGCCACGCCCGGTCCCACGACGACGAGCGGGACGAGCATCGTCGACTGGTAGACGAGCTTGCCGTGCTGGGCTTCGCCGTGGTCGCCGAGGCCCTCGCCGTGGTCGCTCGCCACCACGAACGCCGCGGGTCCGGCCGCGCGTCCCTCGAACGCCAGGACCAGCCGCCCGAGCTGCTCGTCCATTGCCGCGACCTCACCCAGATACGGGTTTCTCGCGTACCGGCTGCGGAAGGGTTCGGGCGGGCTATAGGGGTGATGCGGGTCGTAGTAGTGAACCCAGAGGAAGAGCGGCTGCCGCGAAGCCTGGTCCAGGAACGCGGTCGCGCGCGCGGTCGTTTCCGCCGCGGTCCGCTCGGCCCGGCCCGGCATCAGCTCGTCGTCGTAGACGTCGAACCCGCGCGCGAGCCCGTAGCGGCGCGCCAGCACGAAGCTCGAGACGAAGGCGGCCGTGCGATATCCGGCCTGCCGCAGTCGCTCCCCGAGCAGCACGTGGGCCCCGGACAGCGGGCGGGCGTTCTCGTGGACGCCGTGGCCGGCCGCGTAAAGGCCGGTCATGATCGAAGCGTGCGAGGGCAAGGTCTCTGGGACGGTCGTGTACGCCTGACGAAAGCGCACGCCCCGTTGTGCGAGCGCGCTGAAGGCGGGCGTTTCCACGTCCGGCGCGGCGGGGCCGATCGCGTCGGCGCGCGTGGTATCGAGCGTCACGAGCAGGATCCACGGACGGGTCGCGTCGCGCGACGCCGGCGCAGGCTTCGAGCTCGGACCGCACCCGGCGAAAAGCGAGGCTCCCGCGAGGACGAACGACCCGATTTGCGCTGCTGTGCCTGCCTGAGCCATGCTCCGAGTTCCCCTGCTGCGCGAGTCGGCCCACCCGGTTGTGCTAGGCTTACGAGTCCAGGCCCTGCTCAAGACGCCGACTGGAAACGCCTCCCGCGGAGAGGTGCTGGAGTGGCTGAACAGGGCAGATTGCTAATCTGTTGTACGGGTATAAAGCCTGTACCGGGGGTTCGAATCCCCCCCTCTCCGCCAGCCGTTCGCCCGGCAGCGTCACTCCATCTTAGCCTTGTGGACCCCTCGTGCTCGGTCCGAGCTGGCCGTCACCCTGTTGTCTTCGTGCACTGTGGGGGTCCGGGGCGTCACTCCCCCAGGAACGTGGCTTCCAGGCGCGCGGAATGCCAATTCGGATACGTAGTATACATATAATGTAATCCTAAGCGCCGCAACTCCGCAACAAAAGTATGCGAATTACTTGACTTCGGAGAACTAAACGTATATCTTGTGCCTGAAAGAGGTGGGCGATGGCCCGACGCCTGGACCTGATTGATCAATTCACAGAGCTCGTGGTGGGAGCGGACGATCCCCGCAGGCTCGCAGAACGGACACTCGAAGTCGTGATGTCCCTGCTCAACGGCCGCAGCAGCGCCGTGTTCACGAGCAGCGGCAACGAGGTGACGCTTTTTGCGTCTCGCGGGATCGATCAAGCCGTACTCGAGATCGTTCCCATCGCCTGGAATGCGCAGAAAGAGAGCCTGCGCCGCGGCGAGCTGCTTTACGTACCCGATCGCATCGCCGAGCGCCGCGTACCCACGCTCTCGCCCGATCGACCCGGGCCGGCGAGCTTCGTGGTCGTGCCGGTGATCGAGGAAGAGACTCTCGTCGCGCTGCTCTACGTCGACAGCCAAGACCCGCACTTCTGCGACGCGCACGACCTCGAGCGGCTCACCAAGTTCTCGCGCATCGTGGCGAAGTCGGTTCAAGACAGCGCCTCGCCGCGGCCCAGTGGCGGCGCGGGCGACTCGTGGGAGGCGTATCTCGAGCGCACGCCCGTCGAGGACATGGAGCGCGAGAAGCTACTGCTGCTGCTCAACCGCAACGAGTGGAACATCGCGCGCGTGGCGCGCATGATGGGCGTCACGCGCCGGACCGTGTACCTGCGCTTGCAGCGCTACAACATCCCGCGCGAGCGCGTGCCCAAGGCACGGCTCAAGAGCGTCTAGCGCTATTCGTTCTGCTGGCCCTTGGTCTGCAGCTTGACCCAGGTGTCCTTCAGGGTGAGCGTGCGGTTGAAGACCGGGTGGCCAGGCTCCCCGTCGGGGTCCGGACAGAAGTAGCCGAGCCTCTCGAACTGCACCGTCTCGCCCACCGCTAAAGACGCGGCCAAAGGCTCGACGCGCGCGTCCTTGAGGACTTCCTCGGAGGCGGGGTTCAGGTCCGTCAGCAGATCGCCGTCGGCTCCCGGTTCTGCACGCGTGAAAAGGTGCTCGTAGAGCCGCACCTCCGCTCTGACCGCGTCCTGCGCCGAGAGCCAGTGCAAGGTGGCCTTGGGGCGGCGCCCGTCGGGCGCGTCGCCGCCGCGAGTCGCGGGATCGTAGCTGCAGACGAGCTCAACGATCTCACCCGCCGCGTTCTTGACCACCTCGCGACAGGTGACGAAGTAGGCGTAGCGCAGGCGCACCTCGCGTCCTGGCGCGAGCCTGAAGAACTTCTTCGGCGGATCCTCCATGAAGTCCTCCCGCTCGATCAAGAGCTCGCGTGAGAAGCGCACCTTGCGCGAGCCCAAGAGCGGGTCCTCGGGGTTGTTGACGGCGTCGAGCTCCTCCAGCTGGCCGGCGGGATAGTTCTCGATCGTGAGCTTGAGCGGGCGCAGCACAGCGAAGCGCCGAGCGACCTTGCGGTTGAGCACGTCGCGGACGCAGTGCTCGAGCATCGCGTAGTCGACGATGCCGTCGCGACGGCCGACCCCGATCATGGCGGCGAAGTCTCGCATTCCTTCGGCGGGGAAGCCGCGCCGGCGGATGCCCGAGATGGTCGGCATGCGCGGGTCGTCCCAGCCGCGCACCCGGCCGTCGGCCACGAGCTTCAGCAGGAAACGCTTCGAGAGCACGGTGTGGCTCAGGCTGAGGCGGGCGAACTCGTATTGCCGCGGGCGCGACGGCACCGGCAGCTTCTCGATGAACCAGTCGTAGAGCGGCCGGTGGTCCTCGAACTCGAGCGTGCAGATCGAATGGGTGATTCCCTCGATCGCATCCGACTGGCCGTGCGCGAAGTCGTAGGTCGGGTAGACGCACCAGGCCCCGCCGGTGCGGGGATGTGCGGTGTGGAGGATCCGGTACAGCACCGGGTCGCGCAGGTTGATGTTCCCCGACGCCATGTCGATCTTCGCGCGCAGCACGCGGGTGCCGTCCGGGAACTCGCCCTGACGCATGCGCGCGAACAAGTCGAGACTCTCCTGCGGGCTTCGTTCGCGGAAGGGGCTGTTGCGCCCCGGCTCGGTGAGCGTCCCACGGTACTCGCGGATCTCGTCGGCGGACAAGTCGTCGACGTACGCCAGGCCGGACCGGATCAAGTGCTGCGCCCAGGCGTAGAGCTGCTCGAAGTAGTCGGAGGCGTGGTAGAGGTGCTTGCCCCAGTCGAAGCCGAGCCAGCGCACGTCTTCCTTTATCGCGTCGATGTATTCCTGCTCTTCCTTGGTGGGGTTGGTGTCGTCGAAGCGCAGGTGGCAGCGGCCGCCGAACTCGTTCGCGATGCCGAAGTTGAGGCAGATCGACTTGGCGTGACCGATGTGCAGGTAGCCGTTCGGCTCGGGCGGGAAGCGGGTGACGACGCTCGTGTGCTTGCCGCTACGCACGTCCGCCGCCACGATCTCGCGAATGAAATCCGTCGCCGTCACTGGGTTGCTCATTCCGCAGTCTTCAGGAACTCGGCGGCGCGCCGCAGCCTGCGCCGGCAGGTCTCCTTGCCGAGGACGGCGAGCGTCTCAAACAGCGGTGGCGACGCCGTCCGTCCCGTGGTCGCCACGCGCAGCGTCATGAACAGCTCTGCCGCGGGCCAAGAGGCCTTCTCGGAAAAGCGCCGGATCGCCGCCTCGAGCGCGTCCTTGCGCCAGTCGATGAGCAGGTCGAGCTCCTCCTCGACGAGGGCCTTCAGCAGCTTCTGGGTCTCGGCCGGCGAACGGCCCTTCGGCAGCATCGCCCGGCGCGCTTCCGTGTCGTAGGCGATCTCGCCGGTGAAGAAGAAGCTCGAGTATTCGAAGAAGCCCTCGAGCGTGTCGATGCGCTCCTGCACCAGCGGCAGCACCTGCAACAGGTACTCGTCCGACAAGAGCTGCCCGCGCAGACGTTCGAGTAGCTGCTGCGGCTGTAGCTGCCGCAGGTACTTGCCGTTCAGCCAGCTGAGCTTCGAGACGTCGAAGACCGGCCCGCCGAGCGAGATCCGCTCGAGCGTGAAGCTTTGGACGAACTCCTGAAGCGTGAACTCCTCGCGCTCGTCGGGCATCGCCCAGCCCTGGAGCGCCAGGTAGTTGACGAGCGCCTCGGGCAGGTATCCCGCGCGCTTGTAGAAGTTGAGGCTCACCGGGTTCTTGCGCTTGGAGATCTTCGAGCGGTCGGCGTTGCGCAGCAGCGGCAGGTGGCAGAAGACCGGCTGCTCCCAGCCAAACCCCTGGTAGAGCCGCACGTGCTTGGGCAGCGACGACAGCCACTCCTCGGCCCGGATCACGTGGCTGATCCCCATCAGGTGGTCGTCGACCACGTTGGCCAGGTGATAGGTAGGGAAGCCATCGCTCTTCAGCAGCACTTGGTCGTCCAGCTGCGCGTTCTCGAAGCTCACGTCGCCGCGCAGCAGGTCCCGCACCAGCACCTGACCCTCGCGCGGCATGGCCAGGCGGATCACGTACGCCTCGCCGGCCTTCGCCCGCCGCTCGGCCTCTTCGGGCGCAAGCGCCCGGCACAGGCCGTCGTACCCGAAGTTCTGCTTCTGCGCCTTCTGCTTCTCGCGCAGCGCCTCGAGCCGCTCGCGCGTGCAGAAACAGCGGTAGGCGGCCCCGCGCCGTACCAGCTCGGCCGCGTGCTCGCGATAGACGGCGCTTCGCTCGCTCTGGCGGTAGGGCGCATGCGGCCCGCCGCAGTCGGGACCCTCGTCCCAGTCCAGACCGAGCCAGCGCAGCGCCTCGAAGATCATCGACTCGCTGGCTGTCGAGCTGCGTTCGCGGTCCGTGTCCTCGATCCGCAGCAGGAACTGGCCGCCGTGCTTTCGCGCGAGCGCGTAGTTGAAGAGAGCGACGTACGCGGTGCCCACGTGCGGGTCCCCCGTCGGGCTCGGGGCTATGCGCGTCCTCACCGTCATGGATAAACGCCGAGGCTATCACAGGCAAGACGCGGCTCCAGGCCGCCCAGGCTTGACTGCCTTCGGCCCGCTTCGTAGACTGAACTCACGGCGCTATCGTCTAGGGGTTAGGACGGATGGTTCTCAGCCATCAAACCAGGGTTCGATTCCCTGTAGCGCTACCAGCCTGATATCAAGTACTTAGCGCCGAAGAGGCCCGAAGCTGCCCGGGCCGTCGCCTCTTGAGCGGGCAACTGAGAATCCGCCTACCCCTTCTAGCCGACCTGGTAGGGAACGCTCGTGATGACGACCCCCGGCTCGAATACCAGGGCGAGCCTCAGCATCATCGCGGTCTGTGCGTGCAGCGCGTTGTGCCACTGCCGCCGCGGCACGAACTGCGGGACGACGACTGTGATCACCTCGTCCGGCTGCCGCCGCGCCGCCAACTGGCGGATGTACTCGACGAGCGGCTCGACCAGCAGCCGGTACGGAGAGTTCACGACCACCAGCCGCACTCCCCCGCCCCAGAGCCCCCACTTCTTCTGGACCACCTCGGTCTGCGCGGGGTCGGCCGAGACGTACACCGCGGTCACGTCCGCCGAGAGCGCCCGCGCGTAGGTGAGCCCGGCCACTACCCCGCGGTGGACGCCGCTGATCGGGATGATGACCCGGTGCCGGCCCACCCGGGGCGGCGGGCCGAACCTCTCGAGCGACAGCCGGCGCGCGAGGTCACGATAGTGGAAGTGGACTGCGTAGAAGATGGCCACCAGCGCCGGGATCACGACCAGCACCACCCACGCCCCGTCGCGGAACTTGGTCACCGCGAAGACCACCGTCACGACGCTGGTGAGCGCAGCGCCGAACCCGTTCACAACCATCTTGACGAGCCAGCGCCGGTCGTGCTGGACGACGGAGCCGCGCTCCCGCACCTCGTCGCCCGCCTTCAGCTTCCCCGACTTCCACCACCGGTGGGCCATCCCCGCCTGCGACAGCGTGAAGGACAGAAAGACCCCGATCGCGTAGAGCGGGATCAGGCCGGTCACGCTCGCCTCGAAGAACCAGATCAGGATCGAGGCGACGAGAGCGAGGACGGCGATCCCGCGCGAGTACACGAGCCGGCTCCCGCGGTAGGTGAGCTGCCTGGGCAGGTAGCCGTCGGCCGCCTGCAGCGCGGCGAGGCGCGGGAAGTCGGCGTAGGCCGTGTTCGCTGCCATGGCGAGGATCAGCGTGGTCGCCGCGATGCTGGCGAGGTACAGCGGTCCGCGTCCCTCGAAGGCAGCGCGGGCGAGCTGCGAGATGACCGTCTCCTGCTCGGAGGGCACGGCGCCGACCGGCCCAGCAAGGAAGCTGATCCCGAGGAAGAGGGAGCCGAGAATCCCGGACATCCACAGGAGCGTGATCCCGGCGTTGCGGCTCCTCGGCTGCTTGAAGGCGGGGATGCCGTTAGAGATCGCCTCGACTCCGGTGAGCGCGGTCGTGCCGCTGGAGAAGGCGTGGAGGATGAGAAAAAGGCCGATGGCGCGCGTGGGCGCGAAGTCGAAAGGTGGCGGGTCGCTCAGCGGATGCAGCGTCCCCAGGTAGTAGCGCACGAGTGCTGTGCCCACAGTGAGCGTCATCATCGCCACGAAGAAGAACGTGGGGACGGCGAAGACGGCACCGGACTCCTTCACTCCGCGCAGGTTCACGAACATGACGAGCGCCACCAGCGTCACCGCCGTTGCGACGGCGTGCCCGTGAACAGCCGGGAAGGCCGAGGACACCTGGGCGACCGCCGAGGAGATCGACACGGCCACCGTCAGGATGTAGTCCATGAGCAGCGACGCGCCGGCCACCTGCGCCGGGAGGTCGCCCAGGTTGTCGCGGGCCACGATGTAGGCCCCGCCGCCCCCCGGGTAGGCGTGGATCGTCTGCTCGTAGGAGAACGTGACGATGGCGAGGAGAATAACGATCGCCATCGAGATCGGCACCACGAACGAGAGGGCAGCCGTGCCCGCCATCGCCAGGATGATCATGATCTCCTGCGTGGCGTAGGCGGTGGACGAGAGCGCGTCGGAGGAGAAGACGGCGAGCCCGACGGCCTTGCCGATCGCCTGGTGGGGGGCGTCTGCCGTGGGCAGCGGCCGACCAATCAGCCAGCTGCGCCAGTTGGAGCTGCGGCGCGCGCTCGACGCGCGCTGCGTCTGTTCCGCCGATGCTCCCGGCCGGACGAAGGCGGAGTCCCTCACGGGCGGCAGCGTAAGTGGACGCGCCTCAGGACGGTGACAAAACGTGGAGCAGCCGCATCAAGAAGGCGTCAAGATGCCGGATCAGCGCGGAATCTTGTTCCAACTCAGGCCTCGAAGGCCTATCGGAGTCGTGTCCTGTTTTCGCGGTAAACTCGCCGTCGCCCCTTCGATGGTCGAGCTGAATCACCGCGACCGCACGATCAAGGTCAAGCTGGTCTACTACGGCCCGCCCGTCGGCGGCAAGACCACCAACCTGCAGATCCTGCACCGCTCCGCCGCAGCCAAGCGCCGGGGCGAGCTGATCTCGATCAACTCGGCGCAGGACCGCACCATCCTGTTCGACCTGCTGCCGCTTAGGACCCCCGGCTTCCGTGGCTTCGACCTCCGGCTCCAGGTATTGGCCGTGCCCGGGCAGGCGATGTATTCGGCCACGCGGCGGCTAGTGCTGAAAGGGGCCGACTCGCTGGTGTTCGTCGCCAATTCGGCGCTCGACCGCTGGGAAGAGAACATCCAGAGCTATCGCGAGATGACGCAGAACTTGATCTCGCATCGCCTCGATCCGAGTCAGATGCCCCTCGTGTTGCAGTACAACAAGCGCGACCTGCCGCAGGTGCTGGAGGTCGAGGCACTCGACCGTGCCCTCAACAGTCGCCACACGGACGTGGTCCCGGCAGTGGCCGTGCGCGGCGAGGGTGTGCTTGAAACATTCGGCCTGATCCTCGCGCGCACCGTCCAGGACCTGGCGAATCGCTACGCCATCCTCGACGTCAAGGAAGCGGCCCCCGCCCGACAGTGGGCGGAGCAGGCGCTCGTGGACCTCTTCGGGCGCACCCGGCTGGGCCCCGAGCCGGGAGCCGCAAGCGCCGCGCCGTCGCGGGTTGCGGGCATGGTTCCCCCAGCCACCTTGCCTCCGGGATCGTCGGGTGCCCAGACGGTGGTGCGAGTGTCGCCCACATCCACGCCGGAGGACACCGCGCGTGGTACGGGGGCCGACGCGCGGGCCGGCGAGCTGGTCGAGACCTACGCCGAGGCCTCCGCGCAGCTCGGCGCCGCGCTCACGGAGCTCAGGGAGGAGCGCGACGTCGCGCGCCAGCGACTCGACGACCTGCGCCACACCATGACAGCCGCGCAGGAGCTGCTCGCCGGCAAGACGCTCGAGACGGCACTCGAGCCGGTGCTCGCGCGCATGGCGCGGATAGCGGGTGTCGATCACGCCGCCTTCTGGGTGCCGCAGCCCGGGCAGGCGCCGCGCGCGGCCGCGCTCATCGGCCTTCCGGGCGATCCGGTGCTCGCCTCCGCGTCGGCGCTGCGCCACGTCACCGAGAACGTCGCGCGCGGCGCCAAGCCGAGCTTCGCGTTCTCCGCCGAAAACCTCGACCTCGGCAAGGCGCTCGACCGCCCCGATGGTCCCTTTGCCGCTCTCTTGGCGGTTCCCTTCCGCACACCAGCGGGCCTGCAGGGCATCGGCGTCTTCTACTACGGCGCCGATACGGCACGCCCGGGGCCCGACACGCTCGAGCACCTGGCCGAGATCCCGCACGCCATCGCCGTCGCGCTCGAGCTGGTCGCGACGCTCACCACGGTAAGGGCCGCCGAGCGGGCCCTGGAGCTGGCGCTCGCCGGCAGCGCCTCGATCGGCGGCCTCGAGCACCTGGTGGCTTCGCTCGAGACGTTGCGCGACCGACTGGGCGAAATCCGCGCGCATCCCGACGCCCCACCCTGGTTCACGGACCAGTACATCCGGCTCGCGCCCGCGCTCGGGTCCTCGCTCAACGACGCGCGCTCGCCGCTCGCCTTCGGACGCGGTGAAATCCGCAAGGACGCGGTCTACCTCGAGGACCTGCTGGCCGAGCTGCGGACTCCGGACGTAACGGTGGAGCTCGAGGCCGCTGCCGAGACGGTGGCCGCCGACGCGGCGCTGCTGCGCGTGGCGCTGCGCGCGCTGGCCGACGAAGTGCGCTCGCGAGCCGGCTCCCAGACGGCACCGCTCGCGATCCGCGTCGGAGCCTGGACCGACGGCGTGCGCGTGAGCGTACGCGCTCAGGACGGCACTGCCGGAGCCGGAGTCCCGGTCACGGTCGGACTGGGACTCGGGCTCGCCCGCCGCATCGCCGAGATGCACGGCGGCACGCTCGAGGACGCCGTGGCGACGGGCGAGATCGTGCTGATGCTACCGCTGGGCTGAAGTCCGATTCAGCCGGGAGCCGATCGGCTATGGCTTCTTTTCCTCGTCCTTGCGCAGCCAGGCGAAGAGCGAGAAAGCTGGACGCTCCGCGGGCGCGCCAGCCTGGCTTTCGGCCGCGGGCAGGGCCGGGTGCGAGTCTCCGGCCATGTCCTCGCTGTCGTCGTCCTCGTCGTCGCCGTCGTCCGGCGTTCCGGCGCTCGTCTCGGAAGGGGCCCCGGCCGGCGGTGCCACACCGGTGCGGCGGCCGCGGCCACCGCGGCCGCGGCGGCGTCGCCCGGAGCGCGCGCCGTTCGCCTCGGCCTCCGCCGCAGGGGCACCCGTTTCGGGCTTGCGCTCGATCGAGGTCGCGGCCGAGGCGGCCGCAAGCTCCGACGTCGCGCCCGCGACTCCTTCCGCGCGCGCCGCGGGTCCCAGGTCCTCGATCACGTAGCTGCCGGACCTCTGGTCGCGCCGGAGGAGCACGATCCCGCGCCGCTGTGCGTCCTCGAGCAGGTGCGAGAAGGTGCGGAAGCCGTAGTAGCTCTCGTTGAACGAGGGCCGCTTGCGCTTCATGGTCTCCTTGACCATGGAGCCCCACAGCAGCTCCTTGTTCTCACGCTGCAGAGCGACCACCGCGTCGACCAAGAGCCCGAAGCAGTCCTGCAGCTTCTCGGTCAGCGAACCGGTGATCGCCGGCATCGGCCGCTGCTGCACGCGCACCAGGTCCTCGTAGAAGATGAACTCGTCGCAGTTCTCGATCAGCAGCTCAGAGGTGGAGTTCTTGACCCCGAGCCCGATCACGTACTTGTTGTTCTCCTTCAGCTTCGAGACGAGCGGCGAGAAGTCGGAGTCGCCCGAGCACACCACGAAGCAGTTGATGTGCTCCTTCTGGAACGACATGTCCATCGCGTCGACGACGAGCCGGATGTCCGCCGAGTTCTT
>Ga0114129_10002101_pt1 | contig 27413 bp, 37 predicted proteins | sample RhiMetdeltSRZDD1_FD_80071 | JGI IMG/M metagenome (GOLD analysis project Ga0114129, IMG submission 80071) | Populus rhizosphere microbial communities from Tennessee, USA - Rhizosphere MetaG P. deltoides SRZDD1 (version 2) (version 2) | ecosystem: Host-associated > Plants > Roots > Rhizosphere >... | reverse complement strand
GCCTCGGGCAGCCACGGCAGCAGCGCGCTGAACGCAGCCTCGCGCTCCGCGCCGGTCGCGACGGCCGCGATGCGCAACGCGACCGCCGCCGCCAGAACGGCGAACAGCGTACCGAGGAAGCGGCCCTCGCGGCCGGTGCGGCCCAGCGCCACCGCCGCGGTGTAGGCCGCGACCAGGGCTGCGCCCCAGCAGCCGCCCGACAGAAATTGCGCCGCCAGGAGCACGGGCAGATTCGGCGCGGCTCCCGCTGCGAGCGTCGCGAGCGCGCCGCCCGCGGCGGCGAGCGCCATGGCGTCGCCGGGCCCGACCCGCTTCACCAGGCGCACCGCGGCGAACATGAGGAGGTTGAAGCCGACCCAGAACACCGGCATGAGATACGCCAGCTCGCCCGGCGAGGCGAACTGGAGGTAGCGCGGTGCCGAGTTGAGCGAGTAATGCACCTGGATGCCGAGCGCCAGGAAAAGCAGCGCGAGGAACAGGCGCGAGGGCGGCAACGCGCCTGCAGGCTGCGGCTCGTTCTGAGCCTCGCTGCGCCGCCGCTCGGCCACCACCAGGCCGGCCACGGTGGCGACCAGCGTCGCGCTCGAGAGAACCAACGGAACGCGCGGATCGACGCCGCGCAGCGCGATGCCGAGATACGGGGCGAGCGCGGAACCGACCGCCGTTCCGGTCAGCGCAAGCGTCGCGAGCCACGGAATGCTGGGTGTCGCGGCATGGCGCGAGAGCAGCACCCAGGGCGGCGAGCGAAGCGCGGCCGAAGTGACCGCCCATACGGCAATCGCGCCGAGCAGCACCCCTGCGCTCGCGCCAGCGAACGGAAGGACGATGAAGGCTGCGCATGAGACCGCCGTCACGCCGAGCATCCAGGGACCGATGCGCACGAGGCTCGCCCGCACCCGGTCGAGCCAGAACCCGGTCGCGACGTCGGTGAGCGCGAACACGAGCTGATCCGCGACGAGGATCCAAGGCACCCAGTGCTTCGGCATCCCAGCCTGCGCGGCGAGCTGCGGCAGGTACACGACGTACAACGTCCACGTCGTCACGAACAGGAGCTGCGTGACCCCGATCCAGGCGGCCAAAGCCAACGGCGTCTCCTTAAGAGCCAATTTCGCTTCCTGCTAGGGCTTGAAATGCCGATCGACGTCGATGCGCAGGCCGTTGGCGAGGCGGTTGGTCTCGTTGGCGAGCCCGACCACGGCCAGCAGCTCCATCAGCATCGCGTCGTTCATCCCCCTCTTCCGCGCGGCAGCGGTGTGAGAGTAGGTGCAGTATTCGCAGCCATTGGTCGCGCTGACGGCGACGTAGACCATCTCTTTCACCAGCGGGTCGAGCGCGCCCGGCGCCATCACCTGCTTCACGTTGCGCCAGACGCGGGCGAGCTCCTTCGGATCGTTTGCGAGCGCCTTCCAGAAATTGTTGATCCAGTCGACGCCGCGCGTCTTCATGATGTCGTCGTACACCGCGCGCACCTCGGCGGACGCCTGCGCGTATTCGATCAGGGGGACGAGTGCCACGGGGCCTCCTTGGTTCTCGGTATAGTAATCGGATGAAGCTCCGGGGATCCTGCCATTGCGGCGCGGTACGGTTTTCGCTCGTATCGCACACGCCCTACCCGTACATGTGGTGCTACTGCTCGATCTGCCGCAAGACCGCGGGCGGGGGCGGCTATGCCATCAACATCATGGGCGAGGCCGATTCGTTGAAGCTGAAGGGGAAGACGAGCGTCTATCGCGCCACGCGCGGCGGCGGCGAGCGTCACTTCTGCGGCAAGTGCGCCTCGGCCCTGTGGGTGTGGGACAAGCGCTGGCCGGACTGGATCTACCCGTTCGCCTCCGCGATCGACACCCCGCTTCCCAGGCCGAAGGAGCGCCAGCTCATCTTCCTCGAGTCCAGGCCTCGTTGGGCGTTTCTTCCCGAAGGTAAGAAATTCAAGGCATACCCCAAGGAAGCCATCATTGATTGGCATCGCAGCAGGAGGCTGCTCAGCCCATGACGCAGTGGCTCGCGGCGCTCGACCCGGGGCTGATGATCGTCGGCATCGCTCTCGCCGGCGTGGCGCTTTCGCTCCCGTTCTTCGTCGCGTCGCTGCGGCGGATGCGGCAGGTGAAGCTGGTCCGCGGCACCCTGTACCTGCTCTTCGGGGGCGTAGTCGCCCTCCTCGGCGTGGCCGCGGGCCTGGTGGCGACGAATCTCGTCACCTACGCGCGCCTCACGCACGAGCAGGAGGCCGCGCGCGTCACCACGCGTCAGCTCGGCGAGCGACAGTTCGCCGTCAGCGTGCTGGCGCCCGGCCGGCCGCCCCAGCATTTCCAGGTGCGCGGCGACGAATGGCAGATCGATGCGCGGGTCCTGAAATGGCGCGCGCTTGGCACCGTGCTCGGCTTCGACACCGTGTACCGCCTGGAGCGGCTGTCGGGCCGCTACGGCGACCTCCAGTCGGAGCGCACCGCCCCGCGCACGGTGTACGAGCTCGCCGCCGACCGCGGCGTCGACTTCTGGAGCGTGGCGCGGCGTTATCCGCGTTACCTGCCGTTCGCGGATGCGCTCTACGGCAGCGCGGCGTACGTGCCGATGGCCGAGGGCGCGGAGTACGTGGTGGCGGTGTCGGCGAGCGGCCTGGTCGTGCGCCCCGCCAACGACGCCGCCCGTCAGGCGGTCGGCGGCTGGAAGTAAAAGTCACTGTAGAATGCGGGCCGCGTAATGAAGTTTCTCTTCGATCTCCTGCCGGTGCTGGCGTTTTTCGTCGCCTTCCAGCTCGCCGGCATCTACGCCGCCACCGCCGTGGCGATCGCCACCACCTTCGTGCAGGTGGCCTGGCTCAAGCTCCGGGGCAAGCGCGTCGACGCGATGCTCTGGGCGAGCCTCGCGATCATCGTGGTGTTCGGCGGCGCGACGCTGGTGCTCAAGGACGAGACCTTCATCAAGTGGAAGCCGACGGTGCTCTACTGGATGCTCGGCGCGGTGCTCGGCGGCGCGGCGCTGGTGTTCCGCCGCAACCTGATCCGCACCATGCTTTCGGAGCAGGTGCAGCTGCCCGATCCGGTGTGGAACCGGCTGAACTGGAGCTGGGTGGGGTTCTTCCTCTTCATGGGCGGCCTCAACCTGTACGTCGCCTTCAACTATTCCACCGACCTGTGGGTCAACTTCAAGCTGTTCGGCGGCATGGGCCTGATGCTCCTCTTCGTGGTGGTGCAGGCGCTGTTCCTCGCGCGGCACGTCGAAGACAAGCAATGAGCGTCGCCGAGACGATCCGCGAGCGGCTGGCCGCGCTCGAGCCGCAGGCGCTCGATCTGGTCGACGAGAGCGAGCAGCACCGCGGCCATGCCGGCTACCGCGAAGGCGGCGGCACGCATTGGCGCCTGGCCATCGTTTCGCGGCGCTTCAGCGGCCGCAGCACCCTCGAGCGTCACCGCATGATCTACGGCGCGCTCGGCAGCCTCATGCAGCACCCGATCCACGCGCTCGCCATCACGGCGCGCAGCCCGGAAGAGACGAAAGGAAAGCAATGAAAAACTGGATCTACGCCGCGGTCCTGCTGGCCGCCCCCGCGCTGGCGCAGGTGCCGCTGCCCACCAAGGACGAGCCCGCCAAGAAGGAGGCCGCGAAGAAGGACGCAACCAAGACGGACGCCGCCAAATCCAAGCCGGCGGAGGGCGCCACGATCGCCAAGGTGAACGGCGTGGCGGTGCCGCGCTCGCGCCAGGACTTCCTGATGCAGCAGCAGGGCACGCGCGGCATGCCTGACAACGAGCAGACGCGCGCGATGGTGCGCGACGAGCTCATCAACCGCGAAGTGCTCTACCAGGAGGCGCAGCGGACCGGCGTCGGCAAGAAACCCGAGGTCCAGGCGCAGCTCGACATGGCGCGCCAGGAAGTGGTGGTGAGCGCCTATGTGCGCGACTGGGTGCGTACGCATCCGGTCAGCGACGCCGACGTGCAAAAGGAGTACGACCGCGCCAAGGCGCAGACCGGCGACAAGGAGTACCGCGCGCGGCACATCCTGGTCGAGACCGAGGACCAGGCGAAAGGCCTGATCGAGGATCTCAAGAAGGGGGCCAAGTTCGAGGATCTGGCGACCAAGAACTCGAAGGACCCGGGCAGCGCGCAGCGCGGCGGCGACCTCGACTGGAACGCGCCCGGCACGTTCGACAAGCAGTTCGCGGACGCGATGGTGAAGCTCGAAAAAGGGAAGTACACCGACAAGCCGGTGCAGACGCGCTTCGGCTACCACATCATCATGCTCGAGGACGTGCGCCCGGTGAAGTTTCCGGCCCTGAACGAGGTGCGCCAGCGCATCAGCCAGCAAGTCACCCAGCAGCGCATCGACGAGCTGGTGAAGTCGCTGCGCGCGAAGGCGAAGGTGGAGTAGCGGACCTCACGGCAGGAGGAATCCCATGGCGAGGTACGGCAGGAAGTCGCGGCAGAAGGTGAAGCGCGCGATGCACGAGCGGAAACGCGGCAAGCTGAGAAGCGGTCGCTCCGGCAGGAAGGTGAAGAGCCGCAAGCAGGCGATCGCCATCGGCTTGTCGGAGGCGCGGCGCGCCGGCGCCAAGGTGCCGCGCAGAAAGGGCAGAAAGCGCAAGTCCTCGCGCAGGAAGAAGTAGCGCCGGGGCGCCTGTTCCAGGTGGTGCGCGGCGATCTGCTGAAGGAGCCGGTCGAAGCGATCGTCAATGCCGCCAACGGGCACCTCGCGCACGGCGGCGGCGTCGCCGGAATCATCTCGCGCGCCGCCGGCCCGGCCCTGCAGGCCGAGTCCGACGCGCTGGTCGCGGCACGCGGCCCGCTTGCGACCGGCGCGGCGGTCGTCACCACCGCGGGCGCGCTTCCCTTCAAGGGCGTGATCCACGCCGTCGGGCCGCGCTACGGCGAAGGCGACGAGGAGGAGAAGCTGTTCGACGCCCTGAGCAGCGCATTTGGGCTCGCCCTGGACAAGGGGTGGAACTCGGTGTCCTTCCCGGCCGTGTCGAGCGGCATCTTTGCCGTCCCGCTCGACATTTGCGCCCGCGCCTATCTCAGGGCCGCGCGCGCGTCGCCGCTGCGTAATGTCAGGCTATGCTTGCGCGACCAACCGGTCATCGATGCGGTGATGCTCGAAATGAATCCCAAAGGCAGGAGATGAAGACATGAGGCAGTTCGTCTTTCTACTGGCGCTCGCGCTCTCGGGCGCGGCGCAGGCACAGCAGACCGAAAAGGCGACCTTCGCGATGGGCTGCTTCTGGTGCGCCGAGGAGGCGTTCGAGAAGGTGCCCGGGGTGACGCAGGTGGTTTCGGGCTATACCGGCGGCAAGGTCAAGAACCCGAGCTACGAGCAGGTCTCGGGCGGCCGCACCGGCCACACCGAGTCCGTCCAGGTGACTTTCGACCCCTCGAAGGTCAGCTACGAGAAGCTGCTCGACACTTTCTGGCTGAACCACGATCCGACCGTGACCGACCGGCAGTTCTGCGATGCGGGCTCGCAATACCGGCCGGAGATCTTCTACCAGTCCGAGGAGCAGAAGCGCCTCGCCGAGGCTTCGAAGGCGAAGTGGGAGAAGGCCAAGCCGTTCCGCCAGCCGCTCCTGACACCGATTACCGCGGCGAGCGAGTTCTATCCCGCCGAGGACTACCACCAGGATTACTACAAGAAGAACCCGGTGCAGTACCGCTTCTACGTCACCGGGTGCGGGCGCTACGCGCGGCTTGATCAGCTCTGGGGACCGCTGCGCAAGCACTAGTCCTTGGCGGGTTTCTTGCCAGCGCGCTCGGCGTCCTCCATTTCGCGCGCCTCCTGCTCCGATTTCGGCGCGGCGTCGTTCGCCGCGTCCTGAACCTTGCCGGAGTCGACGAACTTCTTCGTCCGCTTGTTGTAGTCCTTCGTGCCGGTGTAGCTGCCTTCGCCTTCGACCTTGTCCTTGCGGTCCATGTGGATTTCCTCTTCCGTAGTTCCCGGAAAAGGGTGCAATCGGCGTGCCAGGCGCTCGCCCGGCGAGAGCTCAGAACTTGCGCACGCGCTCGATTTCGGCCACCCGGCCGGAGCGCAGGACCACGGTCGTGGTGAAAGGATCGCCGGGAGTGGGAAAGTAGGTGTACGTCTTGACGGGCCCGGAGTCCCACAGCAGCAGATCGGGCTCGCCAGCGATGGTGATGAACTCGCCCTCGCTCATGCCGCGGTAGAGCGCGACGTACTTGCGGAAGTCGAGCCCTTTCGGCGGGCGCGGCGTGACGGCCGCGCGCTCGGCGGCCTCGCGCGCTTCGACCTGCTCCCGGCGCGCCAGGCGCTCCTCCAGCCGCTCGCCCTGGCAGCGCACGGTGTAGCACTCGCCGCTTTCGTTCACCGGCGCCCGGGGCTCGGCCTCGATGTCGACCTTGGTCGACTTGACGTTCTTTGGCGGCGCTTCGTTGGAGTAGTGCACCGTGCCCCTCTCGTCCACCCAGCGGTAGACATCAGCGGCCGTCGCCGGCGCGGCGAGGAGAGCTAGAACGAGGCAACAGGCGCTGCGCATGAACTGCACATTCTATTCCCCGGGCCTGCCTTCGGGGATGGCAGGATTACCCCGCTTCGTCGATCCAGGCCATCTGGATCGCCTCGAGGATCTTCTCGCCACAGCGCTTGGGATCGTCGCTGAACTCCGGCAGGGCCATCACCCACTTGTAAAGGTCGACAAAGTTCACCGCCTTCGGATCCTGGTCGGGATGCGCATCGGCGAGCGCCATCGCGATGTCCAGCGTGTCGGTCCACTTCACGGCTTCTTCGCCCCCCCTTCGCGCTCGTAGTTGATGGTGTACTTCGGAATCTCGATGACGAGGTCCTCGTCGGCAACCCGGGCCTGGCACGACAGGCGCGAGCTCGCCTCGAGGCCCCACGCCTTGTCGAGCATGTCTTCCTCCTTCTCGGAGGCCTCGTCGAGCGAATCGAAGCCCTGCCGCACGATCACGTGGCACGTGGTGCAGGCGGCCTGCTTCTCGCACGCATGCTCGATGTCGATATGGTTCGCGAGCAGCGTGTCGCAGATCGACACGCCGCTCCGGGCGTCGACCTCGGCGCCCTGCGGACAGAGCGCGTGCCCGGGCAGGACCCTGATTTTCGGCATCAGAGGCTGCCGATCTGGCGGCCGGCGAGCGCGCGCTTGATACCGGCATCCATGCGGCGCGCGGCAAACTCGTCGGTGGCGCGATTCAGCGCGTCGGTGGCCTGCTTGATCGCACGGTGGTCGCTTCCCGCCAGGCGCTTCTCCAGCTCTGCGATTGCCTTTTCGATCGCTTCGCGCTCGTCCTGCAGCAATAGCGACGCGTCCGCGTTCAGCGCGGAACGCGTGGCCTCGATGAGCCGGCGGCCTTCGACACGGTATTCGGCAAGCGCGCGCGCGTGGACGTCCTCCTTGGCGTGCTGGAAGGAATCGCGCAGCATGCGCTCGATATCCGCGTCGGCGAGGCCGTACGAGGGCTTGACCGTGATCGAGGCCTCGACGCCGGTGGTCTTCTCGCGCGCGGTAACCGAGAGCAGGCCGTCGGCGTCGACCTGGAAGGCGACCCGCACCCGCGCGGCGCCCGCCGCCATCGGCGGGAGGCCCTTCAGCTCGAAGCGCGCGAGCGATCTGCAGTCGGCCACCAGCTCGCGCTCGCCCTGCACCACATGGAAGCTCATCCCGGTCTGGCCATCCTTGAAGGTGGTGAACTCCTGCCCCTTGGCGGCCGGGATGGTGGTGTTGCGCGGAATGATCTTCTCGGCGAGCCCGCCCATCGTCTCGACGCCGAGCGAGAGCGGAATCACGTCGAGCAGCAGCCAGTCCTCGCCCTGCGGCTTGTTGCCGGCGAGCACGTCTGCCTGCATGGCGGCGCCGAGCGCGACGACCTTGTCGGGGTCGAGGTTGTTGAGCGGGTCGCGGCGGAAGAACTCGGCGACCGCGCGCTGCACCTGCGGCATGCGCGTCGCGCCGCCCACCATCACGACGCCCTTCACATCGTCTACGCTGAGCCCGGCGTCGCGCAGCGCCTTGCGCACCGGGCCGAGGGTCTTCTGCACCAGGGTCTGACTGATCCCGCAGAAGGTCTCCGAATCGATCCTCAGGTCGATGACATCACCCGTGGAGAGCCGCGCGGTGATCGGCGCCTCGCCGTGGAAGGTGAGGTGCTCCTTCGCCTCGCGCGCCCGCACCTGGAGCAGGCGCATGTCCTTCGGGTCGAGCGGCGGCAGCTTCCCCTGCTCGACGATCCAGCAGAACACGCGCTGGTCGAAGTCGTCGCCGCCGAGCATCGAATCGCCGCTCGTCGCGATGACCTCGAAGACCCCCCGCGAGAGCTTGAGAATGGAGATGTCGAAGGTGCCGCCGCCGAGGTCGTAGACCGCGTAGAGCCCCTCGGCCGCGTTTTCGAGGCCATACGCGATCGCGGCAGCGGTCGGCTCGCTCAGAAGCCTGAGCACGTTCAGCCCGGCGAGCCGGCCCGCGTCCTTGGTGGCCTGGCGCTGCGCCTCGTCGAAGTACGCCGGAACCGTGATCACGGCACCGCTGAGGGTTCCTTGCAGGGACAGCTCCGCACGCTCCCTCAGGACGCGAAGGATTGCGGCGGAAACCTCGACCGGACTCTTCACGCCGGCGGCGGTGCGGACCTGCACCATGCCCGGCGCGTCGACGAAATCGTAGGGCGCGTTCTCGATGTGCGCGACGTCCCTGAGGCCGCGTCCCATGAAGCGCTTCACCGAGACGATGGTGTTCTTCGGGTCGGTGGCCTGCTTCGCCTGCGCGGGGTAGCCCACCTCCACGGCGCCGTCTTTCGCGTAGCGCACGACCGAAGGCAGCAGCGGCCGGCCGAGCGCGTCGGGCAGTACCACCGCAGCGCCGCTGCGCACGGTTGCGACGAGCGAGTTGGTCGTCCCAAGGTCGATCCCCACGGCCAGGCGGTGCTCGTGCGGCGCCGGCGACATGCCGGGTTCGGAGATCTGGAGCAGCGCCATGCTATTGCTCGATCGCCTCGTAGGCGATGTCGATCTCGCTGTCGAGCCGGTCGAGGAACATCAGCTTCCTCGCCAGCTCGGCCGCGCCGGCATAGTCTTTCCTGCCGTCGATCGCAGTCCCGATTTCCCTTTCGAGGGTTTTCCTCGATACGGAAAGACCGGCGCGCAGGCGGTCCAGCCGGGCAGGGTCCTTCTGTCCGGTCGCAGCTTCAAGCTCCTCGCGCAGCTCGAGCTGGCGCATCAGGAAGTCCGTCGGCATCTGCGTGTTGGTCTCGAAGGCCACGTCGACACCGTGCAGCTCCAGCAGGTGGCAAGCGCGCTGCACCGGGTCCTTCAGCGCGCGGTAGGCCTCGTTGACGCGCGTGGTCCACTGGAGGGATGCGCGCCGCTCGGCGTCGCCCGCATGCGCGAAGCGGTCCGGATGGACCTGGGCCTGGATCTCGCGGTACGCCTTTTCCAGAACCTCTTTGTCCAGGCCGTAAGAAGGAGGCAGCCCGAAGAGCTCGAAGTGGTTCTGCATCGCGCGGCCGCGCCCTTGCACTGACGCGTCACGCGCCTCCGCGCATGTATCCCATGCGTCGGCCGGTCGCGCGAGCGTCGTGCACTTAGGGCACGGGAGACGAGTCTCCCGTTCCTTTCTCCTAGACGTTAAAAGATTCTCCGCAGCCGCACTCGTCCTTGACCTTCGGATTGCGGAATTTAAAGCCCTCGTTCAGGCCTTCGCGCGCGTAGTCGAGCTCGGTGCCGTCGATGTACTGCAGGCTCTTCGGGTCGACCAGGACTTTCACGCCGTGACTCTCGAACTGGACGTCGTCCGCGTTGGGCTGGTCGACGAACTCGAGCTTGTAGGCCATGCCCGAGCAACCGGAGGTGCGCACGCCCACGCGCAGCCCCACGCCCCTGCCCCGCTTGGCGAGGAAGTTCTGGACGTGGGTTGCCGCCTTCTCGGTGAGCGTGACCGCCATCAAGCCACCTTCTTCTGTTCGACGGAATGCTTCTTCTTGTAATCTTCGACCGCCGCCTTGATCGCGTCCTCGGCGAGGATCGAGCAGTGGATCTTCACCGGCGGGAGCGACAGCTCCTCGGCGATCTGGGTGTTCTTGATGGTCGCGGCCTCGTCCAGGGTCTTGCCCTTGACCCATTCGGTGACCAGCGAGCTCGAGGCGATGGCCGAGCCGCAGCCGTAGGTCTTGAAGCGCGCGTCCTCGATGCGGCCGTCGGCGCCGACCCTGATCTGCAGCTTCATCACGTCGCCGCATGCCGGGGCGCCCACCATGCCGGTGCCGACCGACTCGTCGCCCTTGTCGAAGGCGCCGACGTTGCGCGGGTTTTCGTAGTGATCGATGACTTTGTCGCTGTATGCCATGGTTCTTTCCTCTATATCTCTAGTGTGCGGCCCACTGCACGGTACTCAAGTCGACGCCGTCCTTGTACATTTCCCAGAGCGGCGAGAGCTCGCGCAGCTTCTCCACCTTCCTGCGGATAAGCTGCGCGGCGTAGTCCACTTCGTCCTCGGTGGTGAAGCGGCCCAGGGTGATGCGGATCGAGCTGTGCGCGAGCTCGTCGTTGCGTCCCAGCGCCCGCAGCACGTACGAAGGCTCGAGCGACGCGGAGGTGCACGCCGAGCCCGAGGACACGGCGATGTCCTTCACCGCCATGATCAGCGACTCGCCCTCGACGAAGTTGAAGCTTACGTTGAGGTTGTGCGGGATGCGCCGTTCGAGGTCGCCGTTCACGTACACCTCCTCCATGTCCTTGATGGAGTTCCACAACCGGTCGCGCAGCGCTCGCACGCGCTGGTTCTCCGTCGCCATCTCGGCCTTGGCGAGGCGCGCCGCCTCGCCAAAGCCCACGATCTGGTGCGTCGCCAGCGTGCCCGAGCGGAAGCCGCGCTCGTGGCCGCCGCCGTGGATCTGCGCCTCGATGCGCACGCGCGGTTTTCTCCGCACGTAGAGCGCGCCGACGCCCTTCGGCCCGTAAATCTTGTGCGCCGTGATCGTCAGGAGATCGGCCTTGAGCTTCGCCAGGTCGATCTCGACCCTTCCGGCGCCCTGCACCGCGTCGACGTGGAACACGATGCCCTTCTCGCGGCAGAGCTCGCCGATCTCCCAGACCGGCTGGATCACGCCGATCTCGTTGTTCACCATCATGATCGAGACCAGGATGGTGTCGGGACGAAGAGCCGCCTTCAGCTTTTCCAAACTGACAATTCCGTTCGCCTCGACGTCGAGGTAGGTGGCCTCGAAGCCCTGGCGCTCGAGCTCGCGCACCGTGTCGAGCACCGCTTTGTGCTCGGTCTTCTGGGTGACGATGTGCTTGCCCTTCGTCTTGTAGAAGTTCGCCGCGCCTTTGAGGGCGAGGTTGTTCCCTTCGGTGGCGCCCGAAGTCCAGATGATCTCCTTCGGGTCGGCGCCGATCAGCGCCGCCACGTGCGCCCGCGCCTCCTCCACCGCGGCCTCGGCCTTCCAGCCGAACGCGTGCGAGCGGCTCGCCGGGTTGCCGAAGAACTCGGTGAGGTACGGGATCATCTTCTCGGCAACCCGCGGATCGACCGGCGTGGTCGCCGAGTAGTCGAGATAGATGGGCAGCCTCATGCAGCGACTTTCTCTTCCGCCGGTTTTTCTTGTTGCCTGAAATCCTTGATCACGGCCACGGGCTTGCCGTTCTGGTGCGCCACGAGATCCGCCAGGCTCACCGATGAAAGGTAGTCGTGCATCTTCTCGTTCAGGGTGGCCCACAGGTCGTGGGTCATGCAGCGCTTCTCGTCGTGGCAGTTCTCCTTGCCGCCGCACTGGGTCGCGTCGAGCGGCTCGTCCACGGCCGTGACGATGTCCGCCACCGTGACCGACGGCGTCGGCTGCGCCAGGTTGTAGCCCCCGCCGGGCCCGCGCACGCTGGAAACGAGCTTCGCGCGCCGCAGCTTGCCGAAGAGCTGCTCCAGATAGGAAAGGGAGATGTGCTGCCGCTCGCTGATCGCCGCGAGGGTGACGGGGCCGCGATTCTGGCGCATCGCCAGGTCGACCATCGCGGTCACTGCGAACCTGCCTTTGGTAGTGAGTCTCATGTGCTTGAGTTCCGGTCCAATACCCGATAAAGATGCTCAAGTATACCGCAATCTAAAGCCGACTGAAACCCTCAAGTACTAATTATTTGACCGCGCGAAGGTTTTTGTCGGTTTCGGCGGCGGCCGCGTGGCGCTCGAGGCGGGCGAGCCGGTCCTGCAGCTTCTCGATCGTGCGCTCGAGCTCCTGGGAATGCTCCACGAGCTGCTGGATCGCCTTGGACTGGGGGTCTTCATGGTCTTGGACCACCGCATAGGCCGCGAAGCGTTCTGCGCTCTTCGTGCTGGGATCTTCGACGATCTTGCCTGGAATGCCCACGATCGTGGCGCCGGCTGGGACAGCCTTCACGACCACCGCGTTGGACCCGATCCGCGCTCCCGCGCCGACGACGAATCCGCCCAGGATCTTGGCGCCCGCGCCCACGACCACCCCGTCGCCCAAGGTGGGGTGGCGCTTTTCGCCTCGGTAGAGCGAGGTGCCGCCCAGGGTGACCCCCTGATAGATGGTGCAGCCGTCGCCCACTTCGGCGGTTTCGCCGATCACGACGCCCATGCCGTGATCGATGAACACGCAACTTCCGATCTTCGCTCCGGGATGGATCTCGATGCCGGTGAGCCAGCGGCCGAGTTGGGAAGTAAAGCGCCCGAACCAGCGCAGGCCCCGGAGCCAGAACCAGTGCGCGAGTTTGTGAATGTAGATCGCGTGGAGCCCCGGATAGCAGGTGAGCACCTCCCACGCGCTGCGCGCGGCAGGGTCCCGGTCGAGAATGCAGGCGATGTCGGCGCGCAGTTTCCTCAGCATGAAGGCCATATTAGAGTTTCCGACTGTTTTGATCAACTATTGCCGCTCATTTTCCGAGCAAGGCCCTCAGCAGCCCCCGCATGATATTCACCTCTTCCCGCTCGAGCCCGGGCACCCGCGAAAAGAGCCGGCGCCAGCGCTCCCGCAGCCGCGATCCGCTCGCCATGAAGTTCGTCTGCCTGGCCGCTTCTTCCAAGTGGGCATAGAGCCCTTCGAGGTCCGCGACCGTTGCCGCTTTCTCGCTTCGCCCGCTGATTCCGGTGGGGGCCTGCGCCATGAGGAGCTCGTACGCCATCACCTGCACCGCTTGCGCCAGGTTGAGCGAGTTGAACTCCGCGCTCGCCGGGATGTGGACCAGGTACTGGCAGGCGAAGACCTCTTCGTTCGTCAATCCGGCGGTCTCGTTGCCGAACACGAACGCGACGTCGCCCTCCAGCGCCATCGCGCGCGCCGCCGCGCTTCGGGCGTCGAGCACCTGCGGCGACCACTCGCGCGGCCGCGCCGACATGGCGAACGCCGCGACGCAGTCCCGGATTGAATCTTCCAGCGACGCATGCAGGGTCGCCCCTTTCAGAACATCAACGGCATTTGTCGCCATCCAGTCGGCCTCGGGCGCGGGATAGCGCTCGGGCGCGACCAGGCGCAGGTCGGCGAGCCCCATCGTCTTCATCGCGCGCGCCGCGGCGCCGATGTTGCCGGGATGGCTGGGGCGGCAGAGCACGATCCTGATCCTTGGCACAGCCCGTAGAATACGCGGCCCTCATGCATCCGATGCTGAACATCGCGGTCCGCGCGGCGCGCCGCGCCGGCTCGATCATCAACCGCGCGGCCCTGGGCGGCGACGCGCTGGTCGTGAGGACAAAACGCGCCAACGACTTCGTCACCCAGGTGGATCGCGCGGCCGAAGAGGCGATCATCGAGATCGTGCGCAAGGCCTACCCCGAGCACGGCTTTGTCGCCGAGGAATCGGGCACGACGGGAGAGCGCGCGGAGTACCGCTGGATCATCGATCCGCTCGACGGCACCACCAACTTCATCCACGGCTTTCCCCAGTACGGCGTGTCGATCGGCATCGAGCACCGCGGCGCGCTCGCCCACGCCGTGGTCTACGACCCGTCCAGGAACGAGCTTTTCACCGCCTCCAAGGGGCGCGGCGCGTTTCTCAACGACCGGCGGGTGAGAGTCTCGAAGTGCGCGCGCCTGCAGGACGCGCTCGTCGGCACCGGCTTCCCGTTCAAGGAGGTGAGCCGGCTGGACCTCTACACGAAGCAGCTCGCGCGCTTCATGCAGACCGCCGCCGGCGTGCGCCGCGCCGGTGCCGCGGCGCTCGACCTCGCCTACGTGGCGTGCGGCCGCCTCGACGCGTTCTGGGAGCTCGGCCTCGCGCCATGGGACATGGCGGCCGGGGCGCTCCTCATCCAGGAGGCGGGCGGCCTGGTCGGCGACCTGGAGGGCGAGGCGGGCTTCATGAGCTCGGGGGACCTCTGCGCCGCCACGCCGAAGATCTTTGCCGCGATGCTCGAAGCGCTCAGGTAAGAATCAATCGGCCTTTGCGCCCGAGACCTTGACTACGCGCGCCCACTTCTCGATCTCGGCGCGGATCAGCGCGTCGAACTCGGCGGGCGAGGAGCCGACCGGCTCCATGCCGAGCTGAGTCATGCGCTCGGTGAGGTCGGAGCCCTTGACGGCGCGCGCGACGTCGGACGAGATCTGCTGCACCAGCTCGCGCGGCGTGCCCGCGGCCGCGACCAGGCCCACCATGCTGAGCGCGCTCACGCCGGGCACCGTCTCCGTGACGAGCTCGTAGCCCTTCGCGCCGGCCGGGCGCGTCGGGCTGAGCAGCGCGATGACCTTGATCTTCCCGGAGCTGATCAGCGGCTGCACCGCGTAGAGCACGTCGAGCAGGATCGGCACGCGCCCGCCCATCACGTCCTGCTGCGCCGGGGCGCCGCCCTTGTAAGGAACGTGCACCAGGTCGATCCCGGCCTGGCTCTTGAGGAGCTCGATCGAGAGGTGCATCGCGGTGCCGCTGCCGGGCGTGGCGTAGCCGAGCTTGCCGGGTTGCTTCTTCGCCAGCGCGATCAGCTCGGCGACGTTGTTCGCCTCCAGCGACGGATGCGCGGCGATCACCAGATGCTGCACCGACACCTGGCTCACCGCGGCGAGATCCTTCAGCGTGTCGTACGGCAGGTTCGGCCGCAGGCTCGGGTTGATGACGTGCGCGGTCACCACCACGCCCAGGGTGTGGCCGTCGGGCGCCGACTTCGCCGCGAGGTCGGTCCCGACCACGGTGCCCGCCCCGGGCCGGTTCTCCACCACCACCGGCTGACCCCACACCTCCTGCATCTTCCCGGCGAGCAGGCGCCCGACGATGTCGGTCGCGCCGCCCGGCGGGAACGGCACGATCATCCGCACCGGCTTGGTTGGAAACGCATCTGCATTTCCCCAGACCAGGAGCGCGGCGACGAGCAGTCGTACGAGCAGTTGCCTAAGCATCAATCTTCGGAACGCCGCCGGTCGCGACCGGGTCCTCCGCATAGAGCCTGCGGAAATCGTAGCTCGCGCGCCTGCCGCTCTGCGGCGGCACGCCGTTCGACTTGAACAGGTTGAATTCGCGCGGCACGTCGCGGAATCCGGGGGCATCGAGCCACAGCCGCAGGAGCCGGCGCTGGCGCTCGGGCTCGGGATGGTTGGCGAACTGCGTGCGCGCGTGCATCACGGCGTAGTTGTTGATCACCATCATCTCGCCGCGCTCGAGGTCGAAGGCGAGCCGGTTCTCCGGCGCCTTGGCGATTTCGTCGAACAGGTTGAACGCGGCGATGTCCTCGGCAGCGAGCGGCACGCCGCGCGCGCGGTGGCCCGCGGCGATGCCGGCACGTTGATAGCGGCAGCTCAGCTGGTTTTTGATGATCGCGAACACCGGCACCCTGTAAGGCGTCGTCGGCTCCTCGTCCGGGCCTTCCTCGCCGAGCCTGTGGTAGTGGTATCCGCGGTAGAGGGGCGCGAGCAGCCCGGGCGCGCGCCGGCGCATCTCGTCGTGGACGGTGACGCCGCTCACCAGCACCGAAGCTCCGCCCGCGCGCGCCTTCTGCCAGCACGCGAGCGCGATCATGGCCGTGATGTCGTTGTGCGGCCGCAGCTCGAGGTTGCTGCGGTACATGCGCGGCGTAGGATCGTCCGCGGTCGCGTCGATGACGTGGCCGACGAGCTCGCCCTGCGCGTTCTGCGACAGGGCCGCACCGAAATGCCGGCCCACCTCCCAGACGGCCGCGCTGAACCGCTCGAGCGTCCCGTCCACGGGCAGGCCGCGGATGATCACCACGCCTTTGCCCGAGCGCACCTCCTCGTACGCCGCCTTCAGGTCGGAATCGACGTCGCTGCGGGCGATCGAGGCGTCGGCGCGCCACGCGAACGACCCCGACGCGTGCTCGTATGCTCCCATCGTCCGATCGCATTGTCCCATCTCAGGCAGCGCCGCGCACGTCTTCCACCATCTTCTGCAGCCGCGCGACGTCGCACACCACGAGCGCGGCGCCGTCCTTCTCGAGGATGCCGGCCCGCGCGAGCGCGGAAAGCTCGCGCGTCACCTGCTCGCGATAGGTGCTGACCTGGCTCGCGATGTCGGCGTGCTTCGGTCCCGGCTCCAGGCGCGCGCGGTTTCGCGCCACGCCCGCGGCGCGCGCGAGGCGCAGGATCTCGGCATGGATGCGGTTCTGCACGCCGAGCGTGCTCAGGTCGATGACGCGGTCGGAGAGCGAGCGCACCAGCGCCGCGAGCCGCGTCATCACGCGGCCGCCGAGGAGCGGCTCATCGGCGAGGAGCCGGCGGAACACCGGCGGCGACATCGACGCGAGGAGCGCGCTGTCCAGCGCGATCACGTCGGCGCTGCGCGGCTTCTCGTCGAGCGCGGCGACCTCGCCGAAGATATCCCCGGCCGAGATGTCGCGGAACGTGACCTGGCGGCCGCCCTGGGAGTAGGTGGTGATGCGCACCCGCCCGGACACCAGCAGGTAGACGTCGCGATCGTCGGCGTTGCGCGAGATAATGCGCTTGCCAGCCTCGTAATTCCGCCAAACGCATTGCCGCGCCAGCGCGTCGAGCTTCTCGGGCGCAAGCCCTTCGAGCAGCTCGATCCCGCGCAGGCCGAGGCTGGACGGTTGAACGTTTCGTGACATCGACTACGACCGCCGTGAAGTTTACTCGACGCCGGCTCCGGCTCGCTTCGGGGCTGGTGCTGTTCACCTACCTCGCGAGCCACCTCGCGAACCATGCGGCGGGCCTGATCTCGCTCGAGGCGGCCGAGGCCGGGCGCCTGGTCTTCCTCGGGTTCTGGCGCAGCCTTCCCGCGAGCGCGGCGCTGTACGCGGCCTTCGCCGTGCACATCGGGCTCGCCCTGATGGCGCTCTACGAGCGCCGCACGCTGCGCATGCCGCCGGCCGAGCTCGCCCGCCTGGTGCTCGGATTCGCCATCCCGGTGCTGCTGGCCGGCCATTTCACCGGTACGCGAGTCGCCTGGCAGCTCTACGCGCGGGACGACCCGTACGCGCGGGTCGTCTGGGTGCTCTGGAGCGGCGACTACGGCCTGCAGCAGCTCGCGCTCATCGGCGTCGCCTGGGCCCACGGCTGCCTCGGGCTGCATTTCCTGCTGCGCTATCGCGCCTTCTACCGCGCCTGGTTCCACGTCTTCTTCGCCGTGGCGGTCCTGCTGCCGGCGCTCGGCCTGCTCGGCTTCCACGCCATGGCGGCCGAGATCGACGCGCGCAACGCCGCCATCTCCTCCGCGCTGGAGCCGGGCCGGGCCGCGACGCTCGACCTGGTGCGCCACGCCCTGGTCGTGCTCTTTGCGGCGCTGCTCTGCGCGGTGCTGGCGGCGCGCTCGCTGCGCGCGTGGCACGAGCGCCGGCGCGGTCTCACGATCGCGCTGCGCTATCCGGGGCTGGTGGTGCACATCCCGCGCGGCTGGTCGGTCCTGGAGGCGAGCCGGGCGAACCGCATCCCGCACCTCTCGCTCTGCGGCGGACGCGCCCGCTGCTCGACCTGCCGCATCCGCGTCGAAGGTCCCGCGGCGCACCTCCCGCCGCCCGGCGCGGACGAGGCGCGCACGCTGGCGCGGGTCGGCGCCGCGCCCGACGTGCGCCTCGCCTGCCAGCTGCGCCCTGCCGGCGACATCGCCGTCACGCCGCTGCTGCGCCCGGCGCGGCCGGGCGCGGGCGAATTCGGCGTCGAGCGCGACCTCGTCATCCTGTTCATCGACCTGCGGCGCTGGACCGGGCTCGGCGAGCACCAGCTGCCGCACGATCTCGCCTACGTCCAGGAGCTGTTCTTCGAGGCGGTGGGCGAGGCGGTGCGCGAAGCGGGCGGCGTGGCGAACCAGTTCATCGGCGACAGCGTGATGGCGATCTTCGGCGCCGAAAGCGACTCGACGCGGGCGGCCCGCGAAGCGCTCGCCGCGGCGCGCGGCATCGGCGAGCGCATGCGCGCGCTGAACGAGCGCGTCGCCGCCGAGTTCGGCCAGCGCCTGGGCTTCGGCATCGGCATCCACGCCGGCCCGGCCGCGCTCGGCGCGGTCGGCTATCGCGACACGCGCACGCTCTCGGCGGTCGGCGACACGGTGAACACCGCGAGCCGGCTGCAGGAGCTCACCAAGCACTACGGCGTGCCGCTCGTGATCTCCGAGCGCGTCGCGCTCGCCGCCGGGCTCGATCGCTCCCGGCTGCTGGCGAAAGAGCTGGTGATCCGCGGGCGCTCGGCGCCGATGACCGTCTACGCCCTGCATTCGCTTGCCGAATCGGGTGCGTAAGCGCACATCGGGGCCGGCGCGCGATCCCTAGAGTTCGGGCTGTACTACTTTTCCCCACGAACTCAAAAGGAGCCTCACATGAAACGCCTCATCCTCGCCGCCGCCCTCGCTGCACTCGCCGTTCCCGCCTTCGCCGTCGAAATCGGCAAGCCGTTCGAGCAGACCGAGCTCGACCGCGCGCTGCCGGAAGTCAACATTCCGGCGCCCGCGCAGCGCAGCGTCGACTCCGCGTCCCTGCCCTACGAGCAGGCCCAGGTCGACCGCATGCTGCCCACGTTCGACCAAAGCCGCGTGCAATTCGCCGCCGCCAGCGGCTCGACCGTCTCGGACGCGTCGATCGCCACCGAAGCCACCGACGCCCCGCAGGCGAGCAGGTCGCCCTGGGCGAACGACTGGAACTTCATCGCTCCGGCGCTGTAATCAGGCCTCGAGCAGCCGCTTCGCCGCGTCCAGATCGCGCATCACCCACTGCACGTCGGCGGCGAAGCGCTCGTCGGACATCCCGGGCTGGCGGAACAGCGTGAGCACGAGCTCGCAGCCGCCCTGCTTCTCCACGACGCGCAACGGCACGTAGACCGTCACGCCGCGCGGCAGCGTCACCGCGTGGTCGAGCACCCCGTAGGCGTTGCGCTCCGAGAAGCGCACTACGGCCCGCCCTTCCGGGGTATCGGCCACCCAATCGTCCCCGACCTTGCGCAGCGACGCGGCCAGGCCGGAGGCCCATTTCGGAAAGTTCTCGGGCGCCGACAGGAAGTCGTAGGCTTCCGCGGCCGGCCGGTCGATGGCCACCGCAAGCCGGCGCATTTCGCGCTCCCTCCTAGTGAGCATATTGGACCTCCTTCTCGGATTGCGCCGCGCGCGGCAGCCAGGCCGCCGCGCCTGCCGCCGCAAGCGCGCACAGGGCGGCCACGGCGAACGCGGCATGGTAGCCGGCGCGCTCGGACAGGCTCGCGAGGATCGCGAGCCCGAGCGCGCCGCCCATCATGAACGACGTGTTGACGACCCCCGAGGCGAGGCCGGATTGCTCCGGTGCGACGTCCTGCATCGCCGCGAGCATCACGGGGTTGAGCGCCATGCCGCAGCCGACGCCGAGGAGCAGCATGCCGGGCAGGACGTGCAGCGTGAACGACGCGTCCCTCGGCCAGAGGGCGAACAGTCCGAGCCCCGCCGCGGAGAGCAGCATGCCGGCCACGATCGGCATGCGGATGCCGAAGCGCATCACCATCTTCGCCGACAGCCAGATCGAGAACGCCGCCATGATCAGGTTCGACGGCAGGAACGCGAGCCCGATCTGCATCGGGTCGTAGCCGAGCACCGTCTGCATGTAGAGCGCGGAGAGGAAGAACCACGCGAACATCGCCGCCGCCCAGAACACGCCGAGGATGTTCGCGGCAGCGACCGTCTTCACTCTGAAGAGGCCCAATGGCATGAGCGGCGCCGCGACTTTTCCTTCCAACACCAGAAATACCAGGAGAAGAGCGACGGCTCCGCCGAGCACGCTCAGCGTCCGCGCCGAGGTCCAGCCGGCCTGGTTGCCGCCGACGATGCCGTAGACGGCGAGCATGAGCGACAGGGTGATGGTCGCCGCGCCCCAGACGTCCAGCTTGCCGGGCACGCCGGCCGCATCCTTCTTCAGCAGCTTGGTGCAGAAAGCGTAGACCGCAATCCCGATCGGCAGGTTGACGAGGAACACCCAGTGCCACGAGAGCGCGCTCGTCAGGAGGCCGCCCGCGAGCACGCCGATGCTGCCGCCGCCCGCGCAGACGAAGCCGTAGATGCCCATGGCCTTCGCCCGTTCCCCGGCTTCGGTAAAGATGTTCATGATGAGCGACAAGGCGATGGCGGAGACCACGGCGCCGCCGAGGCCCTGGAGCGCGCGCGCCGCGACCAGGACCGCTTGCGTCCCGGCGATCCCGCAAACCAGCGACGCCCCGGTGAACAGGGTGATGCCCGCGAGAAACAGCCGGCGCTTGCCGTAGAGGTCGCCGAGGCGCCCGCCGAGCAGCAGGAAGCCGCCGTAGGTGAGCATGTAGGCGTTCACCACCCACACCAGCGCGCTTTCGGTGAAGCCGAGGCTCCCCTGGATCGACGGCAGCGCGACGTTCACGATCGTGGTGTCGAGCACGATCATGAGCTCGCCCGCGCACAGCATGTACAGGGCGAGCCATTTCTTCCGTTGTTCGACCAATTCAGCCCTCCAGCGATCTTTCTAGAGGTCGATCGCGACCTTGAAGCCGCCGAAGAACATGCGCTTCGCGTCGAACGGGAACTTCTTCGGGTCCATCATGCTTGCGACGCGCGGGTCCTTCATCGCGTTCCGGTTGACGCGGTCGCGGTGCGCGCGGTTCTTGTACATCGCCCAGGAGAGCCACACCACCTCGCCCTTTCTGAGCTTCACCGCCTGCGGGAACGACGTAAGCTTGCCCGGCTTCACGTCGTCGCCCATCGACTCGGTGTAAGACAGCGCGCCGTGCTCGCGCCAGATGCGGCCCATCTTGCGCGCGATCTGCTTGTACTTCTGCACGTTTTTCCTCGGAACGGGAACGACGAATCCATCGACATAGGCCATGCGGATCTCCTGGTGTCAGAGCGGCTTGATTTCGAACTTGTCCGGATAGAACGCGAGCCGCTCCTTGATCGCGAGCATCTCGTCGTAGGGCGCCTCGTAGCTCCAGACCGCGTTTTCCGGCCCGCCCGCCACCGAGAAGTACGACGCGTCGCCCTTGAACGGGCAATGCGTCCGGTGCGCGCTGCGCACCAGCCGGTCCATCTTCACGTCCTTGCGCGGAATGTAGTAGACGACCGGCGCGAGCGTTTTCTTTCCCTGCCCCATGGACTCGTGCAGCTCGACGGCCTCGCGCGTGTCGGCGATGACCTCGCCGCCGAGCATGACCTTCACGTGCGCGCCCGACGCGTTGGTGCGGACGCTGTGACCCGGATACTTCTTGAAGCCCGGAGCGGGATTCGCCGTGGTCATGACCCGCTCCCTTTCTGCATCGACTTCGCCTGCGGAACGACGACCATCCAGGGTACGCCGAAGCGGTCGGCGACCATGCCGAAGCTCGAGCTGAAGAAGGTCTTGATCAGCGGCTGGCGCACCTCGCCGCCCGCGGCGAGCGCGTCGAACCAGCGCCGCGCCTCGGCATCGTCGCGTGCGTTGAGCGAAAGCGAGAAGCCCTGGAAGCTCGGCTTGCCCTGCGCGAAGCCGTCGGAGGCCATGACCTCCGCGTCGCCGATGCGCATGGAGGAATGCATGACCTTGTCCCCCGGGGGCGTGCGCGCGCCTTTCGGCTGCTGCTCGGGACTGTCCTTGTAGCGCATCATCATCTGCACCTCGGCGCCGAGCGCCTTGCGGTAGAACTCGAGGGCTTCCTCGCAGCGTCCTTCGAAGAAAAGATAGGGTTGGATGGGCATCTGCATCTCCTTGTGAGAACTACAGCTCCTTCTGACTCCTGGGTTCGAGCAGGACGCCGAGCCGGTCCACGGTCTGCGTCCAGCCTTCCTGCAAGCCGGCGAGCAGGCTCGCCCTGTTGGCGCCGCTGCCGCGCGCGGTGCTGTTGAGGAGCAGCTTCGTCCTGCTGCCGCTCACCTCGAAATCCACGTTGATGATCTCGTCCAGGCTGGAAGCGCGCTGCTCGTCCTGCAGCGTGCAGGCGATGACCAGGCGCACCGGCGGCACCACCTCGCGGTACTCGCCGCGGATCGCGAACCTGCCGCCCCAGGGGGCGCGCCAGCGCATGCGGAAGACGCCACCGGGGCGCGCATCGCTCTCGCAATCAGTGATTGCGAAGCCTCGCGGCGCGAACCAATTGCCGAGGTGCTCGGCGCGCGTCCACGCCTCGAACACGCGGCTGCGCGGCGCGTCGAAGATGCGCGTCGCCACAAAGGTTGCCTCGTCGCGCTCCATGTTCGCTCTCGGTCAATCCGCCTTCGACAGGGTTTGCAGGGGCCAGTTTCCTAAGCCGCGGCCGGAAAAGCCGCTCTCGCGGCCTTCGGAAAGGGCGGAAAGGCAAACGCGATGGCTACGGCGCCGAGCCCGATCGCCGCCGACCCGAGGTACATCCATGTGTAGCGGCCGAAGGTATCGAAGATCCATCCGCCGAGGGCCGGTCCGAGCGCCATGCCGAGGCTCGAGACCATGGCGGCGGCGCCGAACACCGCGCCGAGGATGCGCTGCCCGAAGTATTCGCGGGCGAGCACCGCGTAGAGCGGCATCACCCCGCCGTAGGCGAAGCCGAACGTCGCGGCGACCGCGTAGAACTCGCCGAGGCGCGAGGCATAGATGAACGCGAATGCCGCCACGGCCTGGATGACGAGGCCCGCGATCAGCACGCGCTTGACGCCGAGCCGGTCGGCGAGCACGCCGAGCGCGAGCCGGCCGCCGAGGCCGGCGAGCCCTTCGACGCTGTAGATCGTCACCGCGGCGAGCGGCGCGAGACCGCAGGTCATCGCGTAGGTCACCGTGTGGAAGATCGGGCCCGCGTGCGCCGCGCAGCAGGCAAAGAAGGTCAACGCGAGCACGATGAACGGGAACGACACAAACGCATCGCGCAGCTTCATTGAGCTTTCCTCGACCGCTTTTCCGCTTCCCATGGTTGGTGCCTGTTGCGGAGGCCGGCGGACGAAGAGTGCAGCCGGAATGAGCGTCGCCCACACCAGCACGGCGATGACGACCTGCGCCGCGCGCCAGTCCATCTGCGTGATCAGCCACGCGGCGAACGGCGACATCGTCATCGGCGCGACGCCGACGCCGACCGAGACCAGCGACACCGCGAGGCCGCGATGCCCGCTGATCCAGCCCATGACGGCGGCGATCATCGGGGAGAAGAAGCTGCCGACGGCGACGCCGACCAGCAGGCCGAAGCCGAGCTGGAACTGGAGCGGCGTCTGCGCGCGGCTCGCGAGGAACAGGCCGAGGCCGAGCAGGATCGCGCCGGCGAGCACCACCGGGCGCGGGCCGATGCGGTCGCTGAGCGCGCCCCAGCCGAAGCCCGCCGCGCCCATCGCGAGGAAATTGAGCGTCATGGCGCTCGAGACCGCCGTCGTCGACCAACCGGTCGCCTCGGTGATCGGCCGCAGGAACACCGCGAGCGAGAACATGGCGCCGATCGCGATGCACGTCATGAACGCGCCCAGCGCGACCATCACCCAGCCATAGCGTGGTTCTTTCATGGTCTCTCCATCTACCGATAGTCGAACGCGCGGCCCGGAAATCGACACGCGCGCCGAAAAAATCTTCGCTGAACGCCTAAACCCTTGATTCGCCAGCGAGCACCGGACCGGCAAGGTAGCGCTCGAGCCCTTCGAGGAGCTTGCTCCAGCCGCGCTTGTGGTCGTCGCGCACCTTCTCGTCGAAGAAGCGCTCGTGCCGGAAGACCACTTCTGTCCTGATCCCCGAGGGGCCGCCGCCCTTGGCGTTGAAGAGGATCGTGACGAGCGATTCACGCTCCGGCGTGGTGCGCGGCCAGCTCCAGGTGAAGACGAGCTTGACGGACTTCACGACCTCCCTGTAGGTGCCGGCGCACTCATGCGCGTTGCCGTCGGTGCCGCCGAAGCAGATCCTGAAGCCGCCGCCGACGCGCACGTCGAGCTCGGCCGCGGACACCGACTCGCCCGGAGGGCACCACCACTGCTTCAGCGCTTCCGCGTCGGTCCACGCCCGCCAGATCCTTTCGGGCGGCGCGGCGTACTCGCGCGTGAGCGTGAGGGAGGGCTTGTCCAGGTGGCGGGCTTCTTCCATGTCTGCAGTTCCTCCTGCTGATAGAGATAGCGGGCGAGAGAATCGAGCTTGTCGGTCCAGAACTTCTCGTACTGCGCGATCCACGAAGCCGCTTCCTTCATCGGCTCGGGCTGCAGCGTGCAGCGGACCACGCGCCCTTCCTTGGTGCGCTCGAGCAGCCCGGCATCCTCGAGCACGCGCAAGTGCTTCATGAAGCCTGGAAGCGACATGTCGTGCGTGGACGCCAGCTCGGTCACCGGACGGCTGCCCTCCTCGAGCGATGCAAGAACCCTGCGCCGCGTGCGATCGGAGAGCGCCGCGAAGATCTCGTCGAGCTGGTCGTCTGAATACTTAACCATTGGGTTTAGTGTCGCGCCGCCGACCCCGGCTGTCAAGCGCGTTTGATCTGGATCAGAACGGCCGCGCGCGATCCGGACTAGCGTGTGGCCGGACAAAGTGAATGGAGGAGGAGCGATGGCCTTCCGCAGCCTTTGGGCGATCGCGGCGCTGGTGTTCGCCTGCGCCGCCGCCGCGCAGCCCGAGCCGATCCGCATCGGCGCGTTTCTTTCCGTGACCGGGCCGGCCGCCTTTCTCGGCGATCCCGAACAGAAAACCCTCGAGCTCTACGTGGAGAAGGTCAATGCCGCCGGCGGCGTGCTCGGCCGCAAGCTCCAGCTCTACGCGTACGATTCGGCGGGCGACGCCGAGAAGGCCCGAGCCTACGTCAAGCGGCTGATCGACCAGGACAAGGTCGACGCGCTGGTCGGCGGCTCGACCACCGGCGAGACGATGGCCGCGGTGCCGCTCGCCGAGGCCGCCGGACTGCCCTTCATCTCGCTCGCAGGCGCCGTGGTCATCGTCGAGCCGGTCAAGAAATGGGTGTTCAAGACACCGCATACCGACCGCATGGCGTGCGAGAAGATCTTCACCGACATGAAACGCCGCGGCGCCACGCGCGTCGCGCTGATCTCCGGCGCCGGCGGCTTCGACCGCTCCATGCGCGCGGAATGCCTGAAGGTCGCGGGAAGCGCGGGCGTTCAGATCGTCGCCGACGAGAGCTACGGCGCGGGCGACAGCGACATGACCGCGCAGCTCGCCAAGATCAAGGCGACCCCGGGCGTGCAGGCCGTGCTGAACGCCGGCTTCGGCCAGGGCCCGGCGATCGTCACCCGCAACTACCGGCAGCTCGCGATCGGCGCGCCGCTCTATCAATCTCATGGCGTCGCCTCGAAGCAGTTCGTGAAGCTCGCCGGCGACTCCGCCGAGGGCGTGCGCCTGCCCGCCGCGGCGCTGCTCGTCGCCGACACCCTGCCCGATGCCGACGCGCAGAAGAAGGTGGTGGCGAGCTACAAGCGCGAGTACGAGGCGCGCTTCAAGCAGGAAGTGTCGACCTTCGGCGGCCACGCCTACGACGGCCTGATGATCGTGCTCGACGCGATGCGCCGCGCCGGCACCACCGACAAGGCCCGCGTGCGCGACGCCATCGAGGCGACCCGCGGCTACGTCGGCACCGGCGGCGTGGTGAACATGTCGGCGCAGGACCACATGGGGCTCGACCTCACCGCCTTCCGCATGCTCGAGGTGCGCGGCGGCGACTGGCAGCTCGTCGATTTCCGCAATTGAGCGCCCAGCTTCTCCAGTCCCTCCTCTCGGGGCTCACGGTCGGCGCCATCTACGCGCTGGTCGCGCTCGGCTTCGCCATCATCTACAACGCGAGCCGCGTCATCAACTTCGCCCAGGGCGAATTCGTGATGATCGGCGGCATGGCCGCGGCGGTGTTCGTCGATGCCGGGCTACCGCTTCCGCTGAGCGTCGTCGCCGCGGTCGGCCTCGGCATGGCGGTCGGGTTGCTGCTGGAGAAGCTCGCGGTCGAGCCGGCGCGCGGCGCCCCGGTGGTGACGCTCATCATCATCACCATCGGCGCCTCGATCCTCCTGCGCGGGCTCGCCGCGCTGGTCTGGGGCAAGAAAATCCGGCCGCTGCCGGCGTTTTCCGGCGACGCCCCGATCGTCATAGGGGGCACCGCGGGCGGCGCCACGCTGCTGCCGCAGACGCTCTGGGTGCTCGGCACCACGCTCGCCGCCGTGGCGGCGCTGTGGTGGTTCTTCAACCGCACGCTCTCGGGCAAGGCGATGCTCGCGGTCTCGCACAACCGCCTCGCCGCCCAGCTCGTGGGGATCAGCGTGCGCCGCGTGCTGCTCGTGTCGTTCGGCCTGTCGGCGGCGCTCGGCGCGCTCGCCGGCGTGCTCATCGCGCCGATCTCCTTTGCCGCCTGGGACGTCGGCGTGATGCTCGGCCTGAAGGGCTTCGCCGCGGCGATGCTCGGCGGCATCGGCAGCGGACCCGGCGCCGTCGCCGGCGGCCTCGCGCTCGGGCTGATCGAGGCGCTCGGCGCCGGCTACCTGTCTTCGGCGTACAAGGATGTCTTCGCTTTCGTCGTCCTCCTCGCAGCGCTCGTCTTCCTTCCGAACGGCTTTGCCGGCCGCGGCGCAGCCGAGCGCGTCTAGGAAGGGCCTCGCGCTTCTCGCCCTCGTCGTGGCGGCCGCGCCTTTGGCGCTGCCGAACAACTACACCTACGAGGTGGCAATCCTCGTCGGCCTGAACGCCATCGTGTGCGTCGGGCTGAACCTGCTCATCGGTTACGCCGGCCAGATCAGCCTCGGCCATGCCGGATTCTTCGGCCTCGGCGCCTATGGCTCCGCGATTCTCGCGGCTCGCTACGGCTGGCCGCCGGCCATTTCCCTGCCGGCGGCGGTGGCCGGGGTCGCCGTGATTGCCTGGCTCGTCGGCCGCCCCATTCTGCGCCTGCGCGGGCACTACCTGGCGATGGCCACGCTCGGTCTCGGCATCATCGTCTCGCAAGTGCTCGCCACCGAGGACCGGATCACGGGTGGGCCGGACGGCATGGCCGTTCCGGCGTTCTTGGTTAGCGGAGAAAAGGCCTGGTACTGGATCATCGCGACGCTGCTCGTTCTGACGGTCTGGCTGGCGCAGAACCTCATCGACTCGCCGCGCGGGCGCGCGTTGCGCGCGCTGCACGGCGCGGAGACCGCCGCGGCGGCCGTCGGCATCGACGCGGCGCGCCACAAGCTCGCGGCT